>Ga0335085_10008854_pt1 | contig 15266 bp, 11 predicted proteins | sample Lox_Sample_45_FD_206712 | JGI IMG/M metagenome (GOLD analysis project Ga0335085, IMG submission 206712) | Soil microbial communities from Loxahatchee National Wildlife Refuge, Florida, United States - Lox_Sample_4.5 | ecosystem: Environmental > Terrestrial > Soil > Wetlands | place: USA... | reverse complement strand
ACAGGCTTTACGGGACCGGCCTCTTCCTCGAACAATACGGTGCGCTCGCCCTCGTCGAACCAGTCGATGCGCGGCCGCCTCCGCGGATCGGCGAACGGCTCCCCGTCGGTGCTCCGCAAGAGCAGAGCGGAAGAGCGAGTGCTAGCCAGCACGGCCGCCAGGGTCTCGAGCGTCCGCGGCAAGCTCGCGCTCACCAGCCTCACACCCTCGCCGCCGAACGGCTCGATGAGCTTGACCACCGTGTGAGCGACGTTGCGAACGCCCAATCGGTTGCGCAGAGCAAGCAGACTCGCGAGACCTGGACACAGGGCGGCGATCGGGACATAGGCAAGAAGATCCTCGTCCAGCGCTTGTTGCGTTTGGACCAGCGTCGCACTCGGCATCACGCCCAGCTCACGCAGGATGTACACGCAGGCGACCTGGCCGCTGCCCTCGAGGGTGCCATGCAGAAGGACCGGGATGCCCAGGCGGCGCAGCAGCAGCGCAAGCAGCGGCAGCAAGTCGGGTCCGGTGCGTGCACCGCCGTATGCAGGAAGGACGAGGGGCTTGAGCCGGGCTGCCGGAGCACGCAGTGTGTAGACTCTTTCCCTGGTCGCGCGGTAGAAACCCAGAAGCTCAGGTGCCGTTTCCGACTTCGCCCGCAACATGGCGAGCAGGGCCCCGAGCTCCAGGTCCGGGACGCCTCCATCCAGCATGGCCGCGAACAACGCGTGAGCGTCTTCTTCGGCAAGGCCGCTGCCTTCCGCATCACGTGCGATCTGTTTGATCGCCCGACTGAAGTTCAACGGAGTCATTTCTGGCATCGCAGCGGCGTAGGTCCCCTGGCTGTGAGACGACCGGGAGCGCATCCGGGCCGCTCTATTGGAAGTCTCGCTCAGCAACCGGCGTGCCACTGAGATTTCTGCACGAAATCAGTCCCTTCGAAGACCATCGTGAACCGAAGCCAGGGACTCAGCGAAGCGCCTTGGTGCATACTATGAGACGCTGGCCCCAGCCTGGTGCATCCATCTGGGGGCTATCGGGGGGAACGGGCCAATATCACTCTCCAGTCAGGAATCGCGCTAAGATAGTGCTGGCTTTGCCATCGCACGGGACGGTGAGCCGCTCAGATCAGGAGTCCGGGCGAGATGACGGCAGCGGTGCGCCCAGGATGGGAGTGCCCATGAAGTATTGGCGTGGTTTCGGCTCGGCAGGTGTGACGCTGTTGTGCCTTGCTGTGGGCACGGCTCATGGTCAAAGCGACGCCAACCGATCCGTGTCCCCGGGCGACTCCAGCTTCCAGACGCTGCGGCCGGACACCGGCTTGACGGACTGGCGCCGCGCTCCGTCCTACTCGAACGGGCACCCGCCCGAAGAAGGTACCGCCTATTTCCAGCTGATGCCTGGGGATTCGCGAGGGGTCACCGCTTATGAAAGCACAGGCGGCTATTGGCTCCCGTTATCGAAGAGCCTGTCCTCGCTGGTTGAAGCTAGCGTTTCGCCCGCGGCACTCGGGGGCGGGGCCGAGCGTTCCGTGTTCGGTCAGTTGGGAGCGCAGCTGGGTGCGGGTTGGGGCATGCAGGTGGGCCTGCGCCGCAGCGAATTCGAGTTGGCGTCTACAGAAGGGCTGGCGCCGCGCTCCGGGTTGGGCCTCACGGCCCTGCCTACGGTAACCACTTCGGCTGGGCAAGGGGCCGGCCTCGGCGTTCTTACGTTCGAGCGCTACTGGGACCGCTACCGGGGGGCCTACACGTTTTCCTCGAGTCGGGCCGACACCGGGTCTACAGCCACCAGCCACCACGTCGAGTTCAATTATTTCTACGACGCGCGCAGCTCAGTGGGCATTGCCTACACGGCCGGGCGTTCGTTCGACACCGGGCTCCCTCTCACGACTCTGACGCCCGTGGACGCCACAAACCTGGGCCTGCTTGGCGAGCACTGGTTCAGCCCCTCCTGGGCGATCAACTACAACGCTCTGATCGAGGACCGCGGACTACAGGGCTTGAAGCCCGAGCTGCGCCTCGGGTTGCGCATGCGGTTCTAGCCCAACTTGCTGGCCCACCGCCGCCGGCGCTCTCGACTGACTGCATATGGCCCGCGGATCCCGGCTGGCAGCAGGGCGTGTGGTTGCTTATACTTGCGCGGCGGTCGGGATCCGTTGCGCACCTCCTTCGTCGCGACGGCCCCGAGCCGGGATCATGTCCGAAACATCTTCGCATCGGAGCCCCCACACGTAACGCATGGGACTGAGCAATCCCGATCTGTTCACCCGCACCGAGTCTGGCGCACGGAGAAAAGAACAAGAAGTCACATACTGCGCGGACCCCTTCGGCAACTGGACTCACCTGGACCCTTCCTGGAGCGAGTTGACCGGGCGGCCAGTCAGCCAGTGTCTGGCGCGCCCGATGTCCGAGTTCCTTCACCCCGACGACCGCAAGAGGCACAACGAGGCGCTGCAGTCGCTGGTCCGCGGGGAAATCTACTCCTCCCGCCATGCGGCGCGCGTACTGCGCACAGACGGCCGGCCTTGTTGGGTGGAGATCTTCGCCTACCCCACGCTCGACGCGGGTGGTCGCATCGACGGAGTCAGAGGCACTCTCAGCGACATCACCGATCGGCGCAAAGGGGTTCGCGCGCTGCGCGAGAGCGAGGCCCGGCTGCGGGCGATCAGCGAAGCTTCGCCTCTGGGTCTGTACGTGCTCGACGCGAAGGGAAACTGCATCTTCAGCAATACGAACTTCCAGCGGCTGACCGGCCTCACCCCGAACCAGCTCACCGGCACCGGATGGGCAAGCGCTCTGCATCCGGATGATCGCTCGCGGGTCCTGGGCGAATGGCGATCGGCCGCGGAGGCGCACCGACCGTTCGACGCCGAACATCGCTACCAGCATGCCGACGGTACCGTCATCTGGAGCCGGCTGCACGCGGCCCCGATCTTGGACGGAAACCAGCTTCTGGGTTACGTTCAGGTGGTTGAAAACGTCACCGCCCAGCGCCTGGCGGACGCGGCCCTTCGGCGTAGCCGCGAACGGCTCGAGCTGGCGTTGGAAGGCTCCGGTGCTGCGCTCCTCGATTGGGATGTTCCCAGCGGCCGCGTCTATCTCAGCGAGCGCTGGGGTCAGATCCTGGGCGGGGCCGCGATCCAGACCGTCACCGATCTCGCCACGCTGCGCGCTCAGGTCCACGCAGAGGACCGCGAAGCCTGGGACGCGGCGCTGGAGCAGACGCTATCAGGGAACCGCCCATTTCTGCGCATTGAGTACCGCATCCGGATGCCGCCCGCGGGATGGAGGTGGATCGAGACTCACGCACGCGTGGTGGAACGCCAGGAAGACGGCGCGGCGCTGCGCGTGACCGGAACGAGCGCCGATATCACGGAGCGCAAGGACGTGGAGCGGCGCCAAGCCGAGTTTGTCACCACGGTGAGTCACGAGCTGCGCACACCCCTCACCTCGATCCTGGGCGCACTCGACGTGATACACGACGAGCACGAGGCGCACCTCCCAGCCGAGGCGCGCCGGTTCCTGAGCATCGCCTACCGTAACGCGACCCATCTCTCCGGTCTGGTGGACAGTATCTTGGATCTGGAGCGGGTCGAGAAGGGCTTGCACGATTTCCGGTATGCCGCGGTTTCGGTACGCGAGTTCCTCGAACGCGCGATCGAGCTCAATAGCGGCTATGCACTGAAGCACTCGGTCAAGCTTGCCCTGGGCGAGGCGCCATCCGACGCGTTCATGTGGGTGGACAAGGATCGTCTCGTGCAGGTCCTAAGCAACCTGATATCGAACGCGGTCAAGTTCTCGCCGACGGGCGACACCGTGATCGTAGCGGCCGAGGCGAGCGACACGCACATACTCATTCTCGTGCGGGACCGTGGGCCTGGTGTGCCACCCGAGTTTGGCCAGCGCATCTTCCAGCGCTTCGCTCAGGCGCAGACCCTGGACGGGCGTCAGCGCGCCGGCAGCGGTTTGGGCCTGTCGATCTCCAAGGTCCTGGTCGAGCGCATGGGCGGGCAGATCGGATACCGGTCCGAGCCCGGCGCGGGCACCGACTTTTATGTCAGCGTCCCACGTGCGTGGGGTGCAGGTACCCCGCAGCAAGTGCGCAAGGAAGCGGGTGCATGAGACGCCGCCGGCTCGACAAGACGCGCGCAAAAGAGCGACCGACCCAGCGCACATGAGGGACATACGCGGCGGCGCCATTCGACGCAACCTTCCGCCGGCTCACCACTCGTTCCGGAGTGCGGGGACCGGGTGATCACAAAGGCGTGCGCTGGGGGCGTGCGGCCCCGCCCTGCCCTGCACCTGCGGGTCGCGCGCGCGACATCCCGTCGGGATGCAGGACCTCTGCAAGCATCTCCAGGCTGTCGACGATGCGTGGGCCGGGGCGGCTGAAATAGGCATTTCCGTCGAGCACGAACACGCGACCCTGTTCGACCGCACGCAAGCTTCGCCACTCGTCGCGTCCCGCAAGGAGCGACATCTCGCGCCTCGTCCTGTCCACCGCCCACCCGCAGCAGGCGAGCACCACCACGTCCGGATCCGCGCGCGAGATCTCGTCCCACGCCACGCGGCGCGACGGGTGACCTTTGCGGCCGATGGGGTCGACACCGCCCGCCAGCTCCACCAGCTCCGGGTTCCAGTGACCGGCGCAGAACGGCGGATCGACCCACTCCATCAAGAAGCACTTCGGCCGGTTCGGCACGGCTGCAACCCGTGAGGTAACCGCTTCCACACGCTGCTGCAGCGCACCGACCAGGGCCTCGGCTTGCTCGGGGACACCGCAAGACCGGGCGACCAGCCGGATATCCGCGAAGATGTCGGCCAGCCGCATCGGTTCCAGGTTGATCACCGGCGGAGGCGCTGGCAGTGTCGCGGCATAGGCCGCAACCGAACCGTAGTTCACGGCACAGACGTCGCATAGACGCTGCGTCAGAATCACGTCCGGTCGCAGCTCGCGGATCAGCTCCTCGTCAAGCGTGTAGAGCGTGCCGCGCGCAGCGAGCATATCGCGCACCCAGGTGTCGATCGCCGCGCTCGGAAGGTCGCTGCCATGAATCTCGCAGCGCGTGACGCGGGGCCGATTGCAGATCTCTTCCGGATAGTCGCACTCGTGCGAGATCCCCACCAGACGATCCGCAAGGCCCAGCGCGGCGACGATTTCCGTCGCCGAAGGAAGCAGCGATACTATTCGATTGGCGGTCGGGGCCACGGCTCTCCTCCCTCGGCGTCGTACAAGAGATCGGCGAACACGAACCCGTCCCGCTCCACGACCGTGCCTGCCCGCACCGGGACCGGCCGATCGAACATGGGGCCGGCATGGCAGAACGTATGGAACTCGCCGTTCTCCCCGCAGGGGTCGACGCCGGCCGGCAAGCGCTGCAACAACGACTCGTCGAACACCTGACCCGCGAACTCGCGCGGCAGATGCCTCGGATCCACGGTCGCGAGCACCGCGCGCAACCCGGCGGAAGTCATCTCACGTGCCAACGCCCAGGTGTCCGCGCCCCAAAGCGGGAACACGGGTGTGATGCCGGTACCGGCGAGCGCACGCTCCCGGTAAGCGCGGATGTCCGCAAGAAACAGATCGCCGAACGCCATGTGACTCACCCCCTCAGAGCGGAGGGCCGCGACAAATCCACCCATGATTCGCTCATACTCCGCGTTCGAGCAGGGATGAGGCAGCGCGATCCAACGCAGCGCAAGACCCGCATGCCGGGCCTGCGTATGCGTCAACTCGCGGCGCACGCCGTGCATCGCCACGCGATCGAAGGCGACGTTGTATGTGGTGAACAGCCCCACGACGTCGAACTCGAATTGACTGCGCAGCACATGCAGCGCCCAGGCGCTGTCCTTGCCACTCGACCACGACAGCAGCAGCTTAGGCCGGCTCATCCCGATCCCGGTTTCTGGTCCCTGAGCGGGAAATCCCGGGGCCGACGTGAAGTTGGTACGCGCGCACCGTGTGCGCCAGCGAAGCTCCTCACGCCTCGAGGAACTCCCGTAGTACGGCACACCAAGCCTTTGCGAGGTTGTCGCGGTTGTAACCGCCGCCGCCGAACGCCATCACGCGGCCGGCCGAGAACTCCGTTGCCAGATGGCACAAACTGCGCGCAGCGCGAGCGTGGACCTGCGACGAGTAGCGCAGATGCGCGAGCGGGTCGCCTTCCAGGCCGTCGGCGCCACACTGGAATAGGATGAACTGCGGCCGCAGTTCCCGCAGGTGTGCGACGACTTTCGGCCAGACCTCCAGGAACTCCTTGTCGCCGGCGCCGGGCGCCAGTGGAATGTTGAGCTTCGTGCCTTTGGCCTTCCCCTTGCCGGTCTCATGCGCGTAACCGGTGCCTGGATACAAGAAGCGCCCGTCCTCGTGGATGTCCGCGAAGATCAGATCCGGATCGTGCTCATAGGCGTAGAACACTCCGTCGCCGTGATGCACGTCGATGTCGACGTACCCCACGCGCTGAACACCGTACTCGGCACGCAACGTCTCGATGACTACGCCCAGGTCATTGAACACGCAAAACCCCGCAGAACTGTCGCGGCGCGCGTGATGCAAGCCGCCGATCGGCTGGAACGTCCGCCTGCACTCGCCGCCCATCACGCGCTTCAATCCGTCCAACGCCGAACCCACGACGGTTGCCGCTGCTTCATAGACGCCGGGGAATACCGGGGTGTCTCCGTTATCGAGGAACTCGATCCCGCGCGTCTCCGCGTGCTCTACGCGGTCCACGTGGCGCTTGGTGTGGAAGCGTTCGATCTCGTCGTTGGCGGCCCGGCGTGGCGCGCCGATCAGCGCGGATCGGTTCAGCCCTCGCGCTACGGCCTCGTTCCAGAATGCAGCCTGCCGATCCTCCCCCAGTGGATGGCCGTTCGGGAAACCGTAGCGCCGCAGCGCCTCACCGTAGTACACACACACCGGCTCGCCCACGCTTGCCTCCTGGAGGGGTTCGGACATCACCTGCCGCGCTCGGGCTCCTGGCACAGCGACTCCCATCGCGCAAGCCAGCATGCGGCGCACGAACCGCCTGCGTCCGACTAGGTTTGCACTTGCGCTACGCCAAGGCCGCGCCACAGTTCCAGCACACCTGGAAGTTGGCCGGATTCTCTTCGGTACAGCCGGGACAGCGCACCGTCGCGGAGATGGCCGGCATCCGTTCGAACGCTTCCACGATCTGGCGGGCGCGCTCGACGTGGCGCTCGTCGAGCACCCACAGCTGGGGATAAGACTCCGGGATCGGGAGCTCGCCCGCGCCGCTCTGTGCGTTCTCGTTGAAGACGCGCGCGTCGATCCCGGATTGCTCCAAGAGATTGCGCAATAGATGCGCGTTCGGCAGGTTGGATGCGCTACACAGCTTCTTCATCGGGACGCTCTAGACCTCAAGCCGCGGGCCACACGTCCGTAAGCGTACTCCATGCCGACGCAGGCCGCCGAGCGCTCGGCGGAGCGGGTGAGCCCCCGCACTTGCAACAGCAGGTTAGACAATGCTGACTGGCTCCACATAGCGACCCTGAGCTGACGGTCAACACTGTCCGCTTTGGAGGAGTCCGTTTGAACCAAGAACTCGAGGCCTTGGCTGAATCGCAACCACCCTTTCCCACCACCCGCCGCAAGAACCTATAGTTCAGCGAGCGCATCATGGCGCTCGATTAGTCGTTTGGCGTTGAGAAAGATCGGGACCTCCAAGAAATTGCCATCCACCTGCGCACGCCGTCCCTCGGCGTGCGCACGCTCGAACTCAGCGACGATTCGCCTCGCGCGAGCCACCTCCTCGCCGCTGGGCGTAAGCACCGTATTGATGATCGACGCATGCGCGATGTCTACCGCCGATTTCGCCGTGTATCCCATACGGCGGGCGAGGCGTGTCTCGACCACCAGGCCTTCGACATCGCTGAAGGTGTAGGGACAATCAATCGGGACAACACCGGCCGCCTTACATTCAACGAGGAAGCGAGAACGCGCGTACTGCAATTCCACGGCGTCGCGCCCGCGCTCCGCCCCGAGGCTGGTGGTCATGTCCTCGCTCGCCATCAAGCACGCCGAAATCCGTGGATGTGCGGATGCGATGGCATGGGTCCGCACGAGCCCAGCAGCGGTTTCGATGTTGGGTACGATCTCAACTTCTCCGAAGCACTGCTTCGCAATGCTGGCGGCGAGGTCCGTGACTTGTTCGGGGAATTCGGTCTTGGGTAACAAGATTACATCGGGCCTCGCGGGATGGGCTGCGGCGAGATCAGTAAGTCCCTCGCTCTGTAGGGAGTTGATGCGCACGCATGCAATCTTACGCGCCGCACGGCAGCCCTGGACGAATGCTGACAGCATCCCGCGAGCTCGATCTCGGAGATGAGGAGGCGTGGCATCCTCCAAATCGGCAATCAATACGTCTGCGGAGCAAGCCCATGCACGAGGATAGATCGCGTCGGCGGCGGCGCTCAGGAAAATCCAGCTCCTACGCAGGCTGGCAGGACGGTTGGCCAGATTGCTCATCGATCTACCCGTAATGGATGCTCCTCAGCCTCATGCTGCCTCCAATCACTTGCCGCTGGCAATCGCGTCCCCCCGGGCGCTACGCTGCGGTCAGCGCCGCTCACCGCCGGAGAGGCTCACTAATCGCCTGTCTCAAGTCCACCCGGTGCGTAGTTCCCGGACCAAGCTCGTAGTGAGCGTAGGACTCGCCCTTCACCGGATGCCATCAATACGTTGTAGGGCTTTGAGCGCCAGCAGACAGACGCTAGCGCAACGAGCCTTCGATCAGATCGCCAAAATAGACCCAACGCTTACCGTCGAACCTGCGCATACGCATCTGGTGGATTTGCTGATACTGCGAAGGACTAGTGCTCACTTTGACGCCCGGCAGCAGCAGCGGGACGTTAACGTCATGAATATTCGTTGCTTGCTTCATGACGTTCTCGCGCGTCAGGTCATCTCCGCATTGCTTGAGTACGTGGCTCATGAGGAAGGCCGAAATGTAGGCAATCACATTGTGATGATCGTAGACGTTGCCCTCCGGATAGTACTTCTGCATGAACGCTAGGTAGGCACGCATGTCCGCATCGTTGGCCCATTGCGGGTCGCTTGGGTCCTTACCGGGACTGGCGGAGAACACTCCGAGGGCTTTCTCTACGCCCGCTGGTGTCAGGACGGTGGCGATGGAAGAGGACGGAAACGTGAGGTAGTGGGTGGGCTGCCAGCCCATCTCCCACATCTTGCGCAACGTCTGGGCGGCGAACTTTGGTGTGGTGATGTTGAATATCGTATCCGCGCCCGAGGACTTGAGCGAGACTATCTGGGAATCAACGGTTGGATCCGAGATCTCGTAGGAGAGCTCCGCAACAATCATCCTCGCGGCTTTGTCCCCTAGACCAATCTTGAATCCTTTGACGAAGTCCTTCCCGAAATCGTCGTTCTGAAACAGGATGGCTACTTTAGCGTCGGGCTTGGTACTGAGCAAATGCCTGGCGTAGATGGCTGCCTCCTCCTCGTAGTTGAAGAGGATGCCCATGGTCCATGGAGAATTCCTCGGGTCATAAAATTTCGCCGCGGCGGTTGCGAGGAAGAGGTGCGGGATCTTCTGGGCGTTGAGGTACTTCATGATCGCCGAATTGGGCGCCGTGCCAAGGCTTCCGAAGATACTCAGAACGCCTTCATGCTCGACCAACTTGCGGGTTTGCTCGACGGTCCTGGGCGGACTGAATCCGTCGTCCAGACTGATCAACTTCACTTTGCGCCCGTTGATTCCGCCTTGCTCGTTGATCATCTGAAAGTATGCCGTCTCGACCCGACCGTAGTTCGCGTAGGCCGATGCCGGGCCGCTATAGGGGATGGTCTGGCCGAGTTTGACTTCGGTGTCGGTGACACCGGGGTCATATTTCTTGTCTGCGGACGCGACCAGAGTAAATTGCGAAACTACTGCAACCACTACAGCGAGCGTCTTCCAGTTGCGTAACCGCATGGGTCCTCCCGTCACGGTTCGGCCGCAGTTCCAGAGCTGCAGTATATTCAGGAATCCGACTGGCCGCTCCCGGGAAGCGAATGACGCCGATCGACGGGCTCGTGTTGGCCGTGTCCAGACCTTCGGCCGAGTCGCGCCGCGAGCCCGTTGCAGCTTGTTCTATCCGATGAGCTCGGCGATCACGCTCCCAGGGCACGTGGCCGCGCACGAGGGAGAACACGCGTCGAAGCGCATGCAGCGCGCCCGTCCGATTTAGAACAGATCGAGCTGGCCGCCGCTTTTCGGCGGGCGAAAGCGCGTCGTATCGATCTTCGGGCTGCGTCGCTCTCGATTCAGGCCGAGCCGTCCACACGCATTCTCGAAGCGCTTCTGCAGCAGTTCGGCCAGAATCCCCGTTCCGCTATGTCGCGTGCCGAAGTTGGGATCATTCTCCTTGCCGCCGCGCAACTGCCGCACGCGGCTCATCACGTGAGCGGCCTTGAGCGGGTAGTGCTGCTCGAGCCAGTCCTTGAACAGCTCCTTCAGCTCCCAAGGCAGCCGCATGATGGTGTACCCGGCACTCGATGCGCCGGCACTCGCCGCCGCCTCGAGCACGGATTCGATGCCGTCGTCGGTGAGGAACGGTACGATCGGCGCGACCATGACACCGGTCGGCACGCCAGCCTGCGAAAGCGTGCGGATCGCCTCGATCCTGCGCCTCGGCGCGGAAGCGCGCGGTTCCATGCGCCGCGCGATCTCGTGGTCCAGGGTCGTTACTGACAGGAACACCTGGGTGAGGTTCTTCTGCGCCATCGGCGCGAGCAGATCGAGATCGCGCTCCACCAGCGCGTTCTTGGTGATCAGCGCCACGGGGTGCTCGCATTCGGCCAGCAGTTCCAGGATTTGACGCGTGATGCGCCACTGCCTCTCGACCGGCTGATACGGATCGGTGTTGGCACCGATGGTGATCGATTCGCAGCGGTATCCGGGCTTGCTCAGCTCGGCGCGCAACCGCTCGGCCGCGTTGACTTTCGCGAACAGACGGGTTTCGAAGTCGAGCCCCGGTGACAGCTCGAGGTAGGCGTGGCTGGGACGAGCATAGCAGTTGTGGCTGACTACGCCGTTCGCGATGAAGTCGCCCGTATCCGTGGTGATGTCATACAGGACCATCGCCTTGCCCAGCGGCTCGATGCTTGCGACCCCCAGCCGCGCACTGCTCTTCAGCGCCTGACCGGCGATATCCCGCTTCCGGACAATGGCCGGATCCACCGAGTGAAAGAAGCGCAGATGCGCCCGCAACCCTCCATTCACCCGTACAACGTCGATCGGCCTTACTCCATTGCGCGCGCTATGCTCCACGGAATACTGGAAGCCGAGCGCCCCGAGGCAGCGGCAGGTCCAGCCGATAATTTCGTCGTCCGTGTTGCTGATCCGCAAGATCCCTTCGCTAAAGCTGCCTTCGGCGTCGAAGATCCCGGCGAGGAAGCCGGCGGACCACTCGAGGGAGGGTTCGCTCGGCCAGGCGATCAGTTCTCGGATCCGATCCACGCTCGGGCGTGCATGTGTCCGAATGGCTCGCATGTCCCGTCGTGCACCCGCCGCCATCTGGGACGAGAACATCTCCGTTCCAATCTGCCAGTCGCGCAGGAGCTCCGCGGTTCGGTCGAGCGCCTCTCGATCGCAGAGCGCCAGCCCGAACCGATGCTGATCTCCGTTCCGGCGGCCGGCTCGCTGGTAGTGATAGGACGCCAGCAGGCTATCGCCCCGTATCGCCCCACACAGGTACCCCAGCTTGTACTCTCGCCCTCTCGCGGGCGCGGCCGTGAAAGCCCCTGTACCCATGAGCTTGTCGCGCGTCGTCAGATACGGCCTATGGCTTCCATCGCACGGATGCGTCTGGCTGACAAACCTCCACCCGCGCTCGGTGAGGAAGCGGTGGTCTCCCCCCGCCACGATGCTAGTTCCGTCCTCCAGCGTGACGCGATACGCCGGCTTCACGGTGCGCCAGTGGGCGAGCACCCGGGCCCTCACATACCGGCGGTACCAGCCGGAGCGGGCCGTCCCGTACACCACATCCCCGGCTCTGAGATCCGCGAGTTGCCGAGTGCTGCCGTCGCCCAAGAGGATTTGGGTGTCCCCCGACAGGCAGTACACGCAGCCGTGCTCGCAGCCCCGATAAGGGTTGATCGAGAAGGTGAACGGCACGTCCGGGGAATCGTTGCGCTGGATGATGCTGCGCGCGTGCTCCGGCGTGACCGTCGTCTCCGGCCTCGACGGCTCCTCCACCTGCGGACCGCCCCAGCCATCGTCGAACGCGTCACGCTGCAGCGACTCGAACCGGCCTTCGGGATTGAGCGTGGCGCCGCGGCCCTTTTGCGCCCGGCCGGCATTCTCTTCCCCGTCTGCCCCCGGGGGCACCAAGTGATCGCCAGTGACAGTCTTCAGGCCCATGCTGTGACTATATACAGCTATTGGGTGTTTGTACAGCTTCGTACAGGACCCTTCCCGAGAGCCCTGCGGTTGGCCCCAAAGAGGGCATGTCTGGGGTTGCCCGTGACCGACAACCGCACCCGCATACCGGTGGGCGGCAAGTCGGGCTCTCGCTCACGCCCCCATCATGCGTATCGCTCCCTTGAACAGCGCACTGGCCGGATCGGCGAACCGGTCGAGGATGGTGAAGTGGTCGTCCTCCGGACAGGGCAGCTCATCCTGCACCACGGACTTCCAGCGGCTGCGGATGAGGTCGTGTTGCTCTTGGAAGCCCTTTTGCTCTTTGCCACCCACGGCGAGATACAGAGGTGCATCGGTTGCCGGCGGCATGAATGCCGGACTCACCCGCTTGGCCTCCACGGGCGTGAGCCGCACGTCGACGTTGACCGACTCCGTGCGCATGACAGGCTCGGTATCGAACACGCCGCTGATCGACAAGCCACCCTGCACCACCTTGGCCGGCAGATCGGCGGAAAACTTAGGCCAGAGCACCGCCAACATCATCGCGGTCAGATGTCCGCCGGCGGAATGTCCGGAGACGAACAGCCGTCCAGAGGGAGCACCGAAGTTGGGCCCGTTTCGATACAGCCAGGCGCAGGCTTGCGCTACCTGTAGCACGATGTCCTGGACGTGCACTGCCGGGCACAAGGCGTAGTTGACCATCGCCACGCTGATGTCACGCTCGACGAAAGGCGTGGCGATGAAAGTCTGATCGTCTTTGTCCAGCGCCCGCCAGTATCCGCCGTGGAGGTAGGCCAGGAGTGCGCGGCTGCGTCCTTTGGCGCGGAAGAAGTCCAGCCTCTGCATCGGATGCGGGCCGTAAGCGACGTTTCGATAGCCTCCTAACGCGCTACGCGCCGCCGCCGACTTCTTGCGCCAACGCTCGAAATGATCGGCGAATTGGGGCACCGCTACGCGCGGGTTGTAGGCGGATTCGTAGTAGGCGGCGTCTTTCTTCATGGCGTTCGCTCCGGAGCGGGGACGGGGATTGGGTGCGCAAAGTCTAGCAGAGCGCTCCTCGAATCCGCGGTGTGCGCAGAACGAAACCGCCCGCTGGGAAACCCAGCGGGCTGGCCTGAGCCGGCCTGACCTTTGGCTCGGGGAGACTTAGCGGGGGCTGCCCGCGAACACGGCAGGGCTCGCAGGCAATGGCGGGGATGCGGCCTGGCGCGGAGCGGGTGGAGCTGGGGTCGGGGATGTTGGCTGCATCGTAGGCGCCGGCATGAGCATGCTGCCGAACAGCTGACTCGCAGGCTGCCCGTTGACGAGAACCTGGCCGCCGGCGAACTCGGCCTCGACCGTGAAGCTGCTGCCGCTCGCGTGGAGCAGGCCGCTCTCGGTCAAGCTCTTGAGCTGCTCTTCGCTCAGTTTCTCGGCCAGCGCCTTGAGGTTCACTTCCGTGTTCGGCGCACCCTGTTGGGCGAGCGCCATTTCCGCCTGCGCGCGCGCCTTGCGTTGCAGCTGTGCGCGCAGGAGTGTGCCGGCAATCTCCAGGTTGCCCTTCGCCTTGAGCCGCGACAACAGCTCCGGTGTGAGCTGGACCTTGCCCAGCCCCGTGCCGTCGAACGCCAGGGTGGCCTGAGCCGAAAGGCCGCCGGCTGGGGTTTCCACTCCGAGTTGCCGGAGACGGATGACTGGCGATCCGCGCAATAGCTGCATCGCGAGTTCCAGCACGGGCTGCGCCGGCATGCCGCTTTGCGCGTCCGCCGTGATCCTGATGCTCTCAGCACTGGCGAGAGCATCCAGGTATTTGGCGAGCGCCCGCTTGTCGATCTGGTCGAACTCGAGGTCGAGGACGGCGTTCGAGAAGCTGTCTTCGGCTTCGCCCGGGCGATGCGACCTGCCGGCGCCCAGTCGCAGCACGTAGCCGATCAGCACGTTGTCGCCTTTCGTGCGCTGGTATACGGCGCCGGAGAGATCCCGCAGGGCCACTTGCTGCTGAGGGCCGGCAAACCGGAACTCTCCCACGGCCAGCTTGGTCTCTCCTTGCCAATCGGCCGCGGTGCCTTGCATGTTCCAGTTCGCATCCAGGCTCAGATTCTTCATCCCCGACTGGACCTCTCCCGCTTCCAGGCCGAACTGCGGCGCGACCAACTTGAATGCCATCCGCTCGTCGCGGCTCAGGTTGACGGTTCCCTGCAACCCGCCCCAGTTCAACTTCGTCGCCGGGATTCCGTTCACCGCCTTGCTGAACGCAGGCGACAGGATGCGAGCTGTACGGCTTCCGTCGAACCCGACCACGGTGTCCACACTGAGGGCGGGCTGGTTGCCGAAGTAGTAGTCCAGCAGCGCCTTGATGGGCCCGATCCACACGGGTATGGAGTGCACGCGCACCCACCCTTCGCGCGGATCCGGGAGCTGGGCGATGTCATGACGCACGTCGAAGGTGTAGTCCGCGTCTGCCTTGAGGGTGAAGCGGGTCACGGCGGTGGAAGACAGCCAGCCGCGGTCGAAGCGCAACAAGGACACCGCGAAGGGAAACTGAGGGTTGTGCGAGAGGCTGGAAGCCTCGTTTCGCAACGCGCGGTCGGCCTGCACCCCGACATACCAGGGCATCGCGCCCGCGGCGCCGGCGATGACAGCGAGGGGCACTATGACGAGAGCAAACTTCTTCATCCGCAGATCCTCGAGGTTGCGCGGAACCGATCAGTGAATCCTGTGAGCCTGCGGGCCAGATCTGTGCCTCGCAGGAGGTTTTGAAGCAGGTGTTCGGCTTGTCCGCCTCACGAGCCGAGTGCAGTATTCATGCCACGCGCTGCGGGTCTACGGATCGCGAAGAAACCGAAAGTCGGACAGGCACTTAGCGACTGAGAAGCGCAGCATCCGGCGAACCGCCGAAAACGGCCAAGGCAATGTGTGTCAGCTG
>Ga0335085_10008852_pt1 | contig 15268 bp, 15 predicted proteins | sample Lox_Sample_45_FD_206712 | JGI IMG/M metagenome (GOLD analysis project Ga0335085, IMG submission 206712) | Soil microbial communities from Loxahatchee National Wildlife Refuge, Florida, United States - Lox_Sample_4.5 | ecosystem: Environmental > Terrestrial > Soil > Wetlands | place: USA... | reverse complement strand
AGGGGGCGCCCCCTGCACGTCTTCGGAACGGGCGGCCACTCCTACATCGCCGGGGAAGAGGTCTTCTACCGGGCCGGAGGGCTGGTCCCGGTGAACGCCATCCTGGACCCTGGCGTTTCGCTGGCCTTCGGCGCGGTGCGCTCCACCAGGGTGGAGCGCGCCCCGGGCTGGGTGGCGGCGGTCCTGGACACCTACGCCCTCGCGGCGGGCGATGTCCTGGTGGTGGTGAACGCCAACGGCGTCAATGCCGCCACGCTGGACGCCGCCCTCGAGGCCAAGGCGCGCGGGCTTCACGTGATCGGCATCACCTCCCCGGCCTGCTCCGCCGCGATCCCCTCCGACCACCCTGCCCGCCATCCCTCCAAAGCCAACCTCTTCGAGGTGGCTGATCTCTTCATCGATGCCAAGGTCCCCATCGGCGAGGCGCTGGTCACGGTGGAGGGCTGTGCGGAGAAGATCGGCCCGGGCTCCACCATCGCCAATGCCTTCATCCTGCACTCCCTGGTCATCGCGGCGGTCGAGCACCTGGTGTCCCTGGGAGTCGCGCCCCCCGTGTGGAAGAGCGCCAATGCCCCCGGCGGGGACGAGGCCAACCGGCGCTACATCGCCGCGTACTCGGGCCGTCTCAAGCACCTTTAGCAGGCTGCTTCTTGAGCAGCCTGAAGGATGCAGTCACTTCGGGTGAGCCGGTGGGCGTGGGTCTCGGTCCCAGATGCTGGGGGACGTTCCGTCAGGCAACGGCGAGGATCTCGTACTTGGTGTTACGGCGGGCGGGGCGGAAGCCGGCGTCCCGGATGAGGCGCTCGATCTCGGCCAGGGGCACCATGAAGATGGCGCCCTGGGCCGTGACCACGTTCTCCTCGAGCACCGTGCTCCCCATGTCGTTGACGCCGTACTGCAGGGCCAGCTGGCCGATCTTCGGCCCCTGGGTGAGCCACGAGGCCTGGATGTTCGGGATATTGTCCAGCATCAGGCGCGAGATGGCCACGGTCCGCAGGTAGTCCAGACTGCTGGCCTGCTTCACCTCGGCCAGGTGCGTCCCGGAGGGCTGGAAGCTCCAGGGGATGAAGGCCCGGAAGCCTCCCGTCTCGTCCTGGAGCTCGCGCACCTTGATCAGGTGCTCGAGCCGCTGCTCCACCGTCTCGACCGACCCGTACATCATGGTCACCGTGGACGGGATCCCCAGCTGGTGGGCCGTCCGCATCAGGTCCAGCCATACCGCCGCCGAGCCCTTGAGCGGCGCGATCTGCTCCCGCACCTCGTCCACCAGCATCTCCGCCCCCGCCCCCGGGACCGAGTCCAGGCCTGCGGCCTTGAGGCGCTGGAGGCACTCGCGCTCGCTCAGGCGCGAGATCTTGGCCAGGTAGATGATCTCGACCGGCGAGAGCCCGTGCACGTGGACCGGGAAGCGGGCCTTGATGGCGCGGAACAGTTCCTCGAAGTACTCGACCTTGAGGGTGGGATTCAGTCCCCCCTGGATCAGGATCTCGGTCCCGCCCAGGTCCAGGAGCGCCTGGATCTTTTGGAAGATCTCCGCCTGCGGCAGGACGTAGCCACCCTCCTGGCCGGGCATCCGGTAAAACGTACAGAACTTGCACTGGACCCAGCAGACGTTCGTGTAGTTGATGTTGCGCCCGATCACATACGTGACCGTGTCGCCGGGATGGAGCCGTCGCCGCACCAGATCCGCCCACGACGAGAGCTGCAGCGGGCTGGCCTCGCGGAACAGGCGCACCCCGTCCTCGAGGCTCAGGCGCTCCCCTGCCGCGATCTTGCACTCGACGTCGTCCAGTGCGCTCGCCATGTCTGTCATCGGGCCTCGCATTTGGAAGTCGGTCATGGGGGTTTGCTCATTCCCCCGCGGCCTGGCCCATGCCGGCTGGCTCCGCCTGCCGGATCAGGTCGTAGAGGGCATCTCGCTCCACCGGCACGCGGCCGGCCTCGACGATCAGCTCGAAGAGCTCGGCGTGGCTCAGGGCCTGGCGGTGCGACGCCGTCCCCAGGGCATGGGTGATCTCGTAGTGCGAGACGGTGCCGTCGATGTCGTCCGCCCCGTACCAGAGCGCCATCTGGGCCACCGCCGGCGTGATCATGATCCAGAAGGCCTTGACGTGGGGGAAATTGTCCAGCAGCAGACGCCCCACCGCGATCTCCCGCAGGTTGGCATATCCGGTGGTCACGGGTAGATGTGCCAACTCGGTGCCGGAGGGGTCGAAGGCGAGCGGGACGAAGCACATGAACCCGCCCGTCTCGTCCTGCAGCTCCCGCATGTGCAGCAGGTGCCGGACCTTCTCCTCGACCGTCTCGATGTGCCCGTAGAGCATCGTGGCGTTGGAGGGGATACCGGCCGCGTGCACGGTGCGGGCCACGTCGAACCAGCCCTGGTTGTCCAGCTTGGCCCGGAACAACTCCTCGTGGACCCGGTCGCTGAAGACCTCGGCCCCGCCCCCCGGGCAGGCCGCGAGCCCACAGGCCTTCAGCTCCGGCAGGATCTCCGCCAGGGGTCGCCGGGCCACGCGGGCGATCTGGGCCAGCTCGATCATGGTGAAGGCCTTGATCTGCGCGTCGGGCCTCGCGCCCTTCACGGCCTGGAGCAGGTCGAGATAGTACCGGTACGGCAGCTTGGGGTTGATCCCCGCGACCATGTGGATCTCGCGGATCGGCTCAGCGGCGTAGCGCCGGACCCGGGTCGCCACCTCGTCCGGGGTGAGCGTGTAGCCCTTGCTGTCGGTACTGTTCGGGGGGGAATAGAACGAGCAGAACTTGCAGAGCTTGTTGCAGACGTTGGTGTAGTTGACGTGCAGGTTCCGGACGTAGTAGGTCCGTGTCCCGCTGCGGCGCTCGCGCACGAGGTTGGCCAGGTGCGCCACCGCGGTCAGATCCGGGGTTTGGTAGAGGCGCATCCCGTCCTCGAAGTCGAGCCGGCGGCCCTCCCGCACCTTGTCGTGGATAGCGTCGAGCCCCGCGCGGCGGAGCTGATCGGGGAGCGTCCTCATGCCCGCCGCTTCTCCCGTGCCGCCTGCCGCGGCTTCTCCGCCGCCCCGCCCCCGTTGAGGGCGTCGATCCTCTGCAGCACGGCGGCCGCCTGCGCCTCGTGACGGAGGCGGAGCGCCTCGTGGTCCTCGGCAGAGAGCTTGCCGGATTTGAAGTCGAAGTCCAGCTCCTGGATGGCCTCGTAGATCGTCTCCTTCTCGGCCTGCAGATCCTGGAGCACCGCGGCCCGGTCGGCCTCGGCCCTGTCCGGTTGGGCCGCGGGGGCCCTTTGGGTCAGGAGGAAGAACGGCGCCACGATGAAGGCCACCACCAGTACGGCCATTCCGAGGGCTATGAGCACGGCCATGCGCTCTCCTGCTTCGGGGAAGGCGGGGTGCCAGTCTCGCCGCTATGCGGCGCCGTCCTCGCGCTCGTGCAGCTCACGACGGACCCGATCCAGGTAGGCGGGATCCGCCGGGGGCGGGCCTCCGGGCGGGCGGGTCGCCCAGCGCCGGGCGACCAGATACACCCCACCCGCCCCGATCACCAGGGCCAGGAACGGGAGTACCCAGACCAGCAAGCTGAACCCGTGCTTGGGGGGGGCCAGCAGGACGAACTCCCCGTAGCGACTGACGAAGTAGTCCTGAATCTCCTGACGGCTCTTCCCCTGCTGGACCAGCTCGCGAATGAGGTTCCGCATCTCCCTGGCCAGGTCCGACGGGGAGTCGGCAACCGAGAGGTTCTGGCACACCACGCAGCGAAGATCCGAGGCGATCTCGCGCACCCGGTCGTCCAGGGCCGTCGAGGACGTCGGCGGTGCCGACGCGGCGCACGCGAGTCCCACCGCCGCTAAGAGGCAGAGTGCAGCCGCCACCAGCGGCCACGCTCGGCCGGGCCGCCACGCCCCCTCCGGCATCGACGGCTGGGAAGGCTGCTCCCTCATGCGCCTTGTCCTTTCAAGAGGGCCTGGATTTGCGCCTCCATCACCTCGGGCGCCACGGCTCCCACCTGCTTGTAGGCAATCCGGCCCTGCCGGTCGATGAAAAAGGTCTCCGGCACGCCGTAGACCCCGAAGTCGATGGAGATCTTGCTGCCCGGATCCGGCCCGTTGGGAAAGCTGTAGCCGAACCGGCGCATGAACTCTCGGGCATTCGGATCCTTGTCCTGGATGACCACGCCCACCATCACCAGCCCCTGGTCCTTGTACTTGCGCCAGGTGGCTTCCATCAGGGGGGCCTCCTCGTAGCAAGCCGGGAAACACCACGAGGCCCAGAAGTTCACGATGACCGGCTTGCCCCGCTGCGAGGCGAGCGACATCTCCGCACCGTCAAAGACTGCAATGCGGAAGTTCGGAGCCTCCTTGCGGACCAAGGGGGACGGGATGGCCTTGGGATCGGTCCAGAACCCGTAGGCCAGCAGCAGGATCACGGGCAGGGTCGCCAGGGGGATGAGCGCTTTCTTCCAGGACATGAATCAGTCTCCAGGCGGGCGCTACTCGCGCCCGCCTAACAGATGGGCCTTTTTCACAGCCTGTCAAGCCTCCTGCGGCCGGGAGCGGAGCGCCAGCATGGCCAGCCGCCGCTCCGGCAGGACCGCCACGATGACCCCCAGCAGGATGATCGCCCCCCCGATCCAGATCCAGGAGATCATGGGATTGATCATGGCCTTGATGGTGGCGCTCTTGCCGTCACGCTCGAAGGCCGACAGGACGACGTACAGGTCCTCGTTCCAGCGGTAGCGGGCGTCCACGCTCGCAAACGGGGATTGCTGGTTGGGGTAGAAGCGCTGGCCGGGGGTCAGTTCTCCGAGCGACGCACCGTCCTTGGTCGCCGCCAGGTTCGCCCAGACCAGGACATGCGTGGGCCGCTCTCCCGCCGCCAGGCCGTCGAAGCGGATGACGTATCGTCCGATGGTGAGGCTCTCGCCCACCCTCAGGGTCTGCTCGTGCTCCACCTTGTAGATCGAGGAGATGGCGATGCCGATGATGGCCACGATGACGCCCACGTGCACGATCAGGCCGCCGTAGCGCCGGCGGCTCTTGAGCAGCAGCGTGGCGAAGGCCGCCACCCGGCTCTCGCCCGTGGCGCGGGCGCGGGCCCGTGTGGCGACCGTGAACTCGAAGACGATGGCGCCGAGGGCGAAGAAGCAGCACAGGAACGCCAGCAGCGCCGGGAATTCGTGCACGCCGAGTCCATACAGCAGCGCCGTCCCGAGGACGGCCGCCAGCAGGGGCTTCAGGAAGTTGCGCCTCAGGTTGTTCAGCGACGCCCGGCCCCAGGCGATCAGCGGTCCGATCCCCATGAGCAGGACCAAGCTCATGCCCAGGGGAACGCTCACCCGGTTGAAGTACGGGGTGCCGACGCTCACCTTGGCCCCCCGGAGCGCCTCGGAGAGTAGCGGGAACACCGTGCCTAGGAACACCGTGAAGCAGATTCCCACCAGGACCAGGTTGTTCAGCAAGAAGGCGCTCTCGCGCGAGACCACCGAATCCAGCTCGCCACGGCCCTTGAGGCGATCCGATCGATAGGCGATGAGCCCGAAGGAAAAGAGGAGCACCAGCGTCAGGAAGCCCAGGAACATGACCCCGACCGGCCCGTCGGCGAAGGCGTGGACGGAGCCCAGGATGCCGCTGCGGGTCAGGAACGTCCCGAAGATCACCAGCGAAAAGGTCAGCGTGATCAGGAGTAGGTTCCAGACCTTGAGCATGCGCTTGCGCTCCTGGATCATCACCGAGTGGATGAACGCCGTGCCGGTGAGCCAGGGCATGAAGGAGGCGTTCTCCACCGGGTCCCAGGCCCAATAGCCGCCCCAGCCCAGGGTGCGGTAGGACCACCAGCCGCCATAGAAGATCCCGCAGGTGAGGAAGAGCCAGGCCACCACCGTCCAGCGCCGGGTGATGGTCAGCCACTCATCCGAGAGGCGGCCAGTGATGAGGGCAGCCATGGCGAAGGCGAACGGGATCGAGAAGCCTACGTAGCCCAGATACAGCAGGAGGGGGTGAACCAGCATGTCGGTCACTTCGAGCAGCGGATTCAGACCTCGGCCGTCGGGCGGGATGGGAAACACCCGGGCGAAGGGGTTGACCCCAAACGCCATCAGCGCCAGGAAGAAGACCGAGATGCCCTGCAGCACCGCCTGGACGTAGGGCATCAGCTCGCGGTGCCGGTCGCTGTAGCGCGCCACCACCAGCGTCGCGAACAGGGCTTGCAGCCACTCCCAGAGCAGGATGGAGCCCTCCAGCGACCCCCACAGGCCGGCGATCTTGTAGCGGGTGAGGCTGCCCCGCGTGCTGGTGTTGGCCACGTAGCGCAGGCTGAAGTCGCTGGTGACCAGCGCATACTCCAGCAGGAAGATGGCCAGCGTGACCAGGCAGAAGTGGGCCAGGACGGCGTTCCGCGAGCTGGCGAGCCAGTCCTCGCGGTTGGCCCGCGCGCCGGCGATGGCCGCGATCACGGCGTACAGCGCGACGCCGAGGGCCAGGAATATGGTGAATCCACCCAGGGTGGAGATCATTTCTTCTCCTCTTTCAGGATGGACCTGAACACCGCCTTCTTTGACTCCAGGGTCTCCGGGTGCGTGGGGGGCTTATATTCCTCCGAGTGCTTGGCCATGATGGTGCTGGAGCGTAGATACCCCTCCGGGCTCCAGGCACCCTCCACCACGGCGCCCGCCCCTTCCTTGAAGAGGTCCGGGGCCGTGCCCCGGTGCCGCACCGACACCGTACTGTTGCCGTCGGTCAGCTGGAAGGTGAGCAGCAGGGCCTGGGGGTCCCACTTGACGGAGCCGTTCACCACCATCCCGCCGACCCGCAAGGACTTGCCCGTCACCTGCTCCCGCTTCTGCATCAGCTCGCTGGGCGTGTAGAAATAGACCATGGAATCGCGGACACCGGAGTAGACGAGGCCCCCCAGGGCCGCGGCCACGATGGCCCCCCCGACCAGGAATTTCACCTGTCCCCCCTTCATGCCGCCCTCCGACCGATGCCGCGCTCCAGCGCGGCCTGCTCTTCGGCCGCAGCCCGCAGGCGGCGCCGGAGCATGATGAGATAGGTTCCGATGGCCACCGCGGCCACGCCATATGCCAGCCCGACGAAGCCCCAGCTACCCACGCCGACCTCGCTTGAGCCGCCCCTCCAGGATGCGATGGCGGCCGCGCTCGAGCTGGACCCGCCGCAGCAGGAAATACGTGTACAGCAGGACCATGCCCAGCATGTTGACCAAGAGCGGCACCAGCATCGAGCGCGCCACCGACGGCCCGCCCGGACGCAGCAATGAGGATGGCTGGTGCAGTGTCCGCCACCAGTACACGGCGAAGTGGTTCAGGGGAATGTCCAGGAACCCGAGGATCGCCAGCACCGCCCCGTACCGCGCGCCGGCCTGGGGATCCTCGGCGAAGGAGCGCAGCATCAGGTATCCGACGTAGATCGTGAACAGGATGGCCGTGAGCGTGAGGCGGGCATCCCACGTCCACCAGACGCCCCAGGTCGATTTTCCCCAGATCGAGCCCGTGGCCAGGGTGATCCCGGTGAACAGGACGCCGATCTCGGCCGAGGAGACAGCCACCGCGTCGAAGCGGAGGTCCCGCTTCCATAGGTAGAGAACGCTGGCACCGAACACGATGAAGAAGGCCACGTATGCCGTCAAGATGGACGGGACGTGCAGATACATGATCCGCTGGACCTGGCCCATCACGGCATCCGGCGGCGCCGCCACCAGCGCCAGGTAGATCCCGACCGCCAGGACAATGGCCGCGGCGGCACCCAGCGTCGTGGCGAATCGGGTCCTCGGCTCCATCACTCCTCCAGGACGAACTCGAAGGCCAGCGGGCAGGCCACCAGGAAGATGACGTCGAAGCCGGCCAGCAGCTTCAGCCAGTTGCTCACCTCACCCAGACTGCCCCCGGAGAGGATCGCCTCCGTGGCCCGGACCGACCCCAGGATCACCGGCACCGTGAGCGGGAACAAGAGCAGCGGCAGCATCACCTCCCGCGCGCGCAGGTGGGCAGTCATCGCCGCCAGCAGCGTCCCGATGGTCGAGAATCCCACGGTGCCCAGCATCGCCACCAGCGCCAGCGAGGGCAACGCGCCCCAGACGTCCAGATTGTACAGGATCCCGAAGAGCGGCAGGATCAGGGCCTCCGCCATCAGCATGAACAGGACGTTTCCGGCCAGCTTGCCGAAGTAGATCGACTCGCGGTCCCCCGGCGTCAGCAGCAGCTCCTCGAAGCAGTCATTCTCCCGCTCGGCCTGGAAGCTCCGCGCCAGCCCCAGCATCCCCGTGAACAGGAACGCCAGCCAGAGCAGGCCCGGCGCCACCTCGCGAAGCTTCTCCCGATCCGGCCCCAGGGCAAAATTGAAGATGAAGAGCACCAGGGCGGCAAAGAAGAGCATGGCGTTGACGCGCTCGCGCGCCCGCAGCTCGACCGTGACGTCCTTTCGGGTCATCGCCCACGTGCGGCGAACAACTTCCTCGATGGCCCTCATCGCCTTGCTGCCCCCTGCGACCGGCCGCGGCCGCTCGACGGCTGCGGTCGGGTCATCGCCCCCGTGCGGCGCACGAATGCCCCGATCGGGCTCATGACCGACCCTCGACGGTCTCTGGCCCTTCCGCATACCGGGCGTACAGCTCCCGCAGCATCTCCGCGCTGAGGCCCTCCTTCGGCGCGCGCCAGGTGACCGCCCCGTCCCGGATCAGGACGAAATGATCGGCCATGGCGTACGCCCGGCTCAGGTTGTGGGTGGCGACGATGGCACCGCCCCCCCGGGACGCCACCGAGGCCACGTAGCCATCGAGCAGGGCGATGGCCGCCTGATCCAGGGTGTTGTGCGGCTCGTCCAGGAACAACAGTTCCGGCGCGAAGAGCAACATCTTCCCGATCACCAGCCGCCGCTTCATCCCGGTGCTGAAGGTGCGGAGCTTCCCGTTGGCCTGCCCCTCCAGGCCGACCTCGCCCAGGGCCTTGTCGATGGCCTCGCGCGTCACCCGCAGCCCCCGCATGGCAGCGGCGAACTGCAGGTTTTCCAGCGCAGTGAGATCGTCGTACAGGTGGTGGCTGTGCGAGATCATGCCGATGCGCCGGCGAATCCGGTCGCGGCCCTTGAGCAGATCTTCACTCAGCACCCGTCCGCCGCCGGCGCTCGGCTTGATGGCGGTCGCCAGCAGCCGAAGCAGCGTCGTCTTCCCGGCGCCATTCGGCCCCAGCAGGGCCACCACCGCGCCGGGTTCCACCCGCAGATCGACGGCATCCAGCGCCAGGGTCGGCCCGAACACCTTCGTGAGCTCCCGGACATCCACCAGAAGATCAGGCACGCCCCACGTCCCCCCGCCGCCGGCCCGCAGGGCATCCGCTGCGCCCACCCACGCGGCCGGTCACGATTGGCGTCTCCGACCCTGGCCGGGCCGTGTCACGCGCCTGCCGATGTGGCGGTCCGGTGTCCCGGCGGCATCGGATCGACCCGCACGGCCCCGCCGCCGCCCGCCGCGGCAACGGCCCGCCCGGACGAGCCGAGGGATGCCCGGACGCGAGCCTCCCACTCGTCCAGATCGTGAGTGAAGTATTGCAGCCGGACCTTCTTGTACTCCTTGGTGCTGTACAGCAGTGCATACTCCCGGATGCCCGTTGCCCCGGCCATGGCATCGATGACGGCCTGGCAGTCCTTGGGCTCCTGTCCGTGGACCATGGTGAAGATGTTGTAGGGCCAGTCCGGGTAGGTGGGCCGGAGGTAGCAATGGCTCACCCCGCGGAAGCTGCCCATGATCGTTCCGACTTCCTCGGTCCGCGTCTGCGGGACCACCCATACGCCCATGGCGTTGGCCTGGAACCCGACCTCCCGGTGATAGAGCACGGCGGCCATCCGGCGCAGATACCCCTCGGCCTGCAGGCGACGGGCAATCTCCAGCAGCGCCGCCTCGGGGATCCCCATGCGCTCCGCCATGGCCCGGTACGGCTCGGAGACGAGAGGGATGTCGATCTGCAGCTCACGGATGGCGGCGATGTCCTGGGGGCCCAGACCATCCCGGCCCGCCGGGGGACGCCGCGCCTCGGTGTATCCCGCCTGGCGGGACTCCTCCCGCTCCGTTCCGCTCTTGCCCTGCAGGTCGAGCTGCAGGCCGATCTTGAAGAGGCGCAGGGTGGGCAGCATCCGCGTGGAATCGGCTTCGGCCATCGCATGCAGGCGATCCACCGTCCATTCGAGGCTGCTCGCCCGCGGCACGGCCAGAGTGAACCAGAGGTTGAAGGCGTTGTTCCGCCCGTAGTTGTGGCTCACCCCGGGGTGCTGGCTCACCACGGCGGCGGCCGCGTCCAGGTGCTCCGGCCGCACCCGCATGGCCACCAGGCTGCTCGCGTACCCCAGGCTCCGGGTATCGAAGATGGCGCTGATCTGCCGAATGATGCGCCGCGCCTTCAGGGCCCCAATCCGGTCGATGACCTCCCGCTCGGACAGCCCCAGGGGCAGAGCCAAGGCGTGAAAGGGGCGCGAGGCGAATGGAAACTCGGCCTGGATGCCGTTCAGGAGCCGCTTGTCACGCTCATCCATTGGCCGTCTCACCTCTCCCACGGACCGAGGCATGCTCCCACCGCGCCGACGCGCCAGCAAGGGGCAGAAAGTCGCATTTGATGAAGTGGCACATGATACTGAATTAGCCTATCACTGACAAGCAAGCGTCGCCCCTTAGCCCGGAGAATTCACGAGAAATTCGTGAATGATCCGGGCTTACGTGCCATTGGCCAACCCCGGGGCCGCGGCACGCCGAGACTCCTGAGAAGCGACCGACTCGGTCCGCGCCGCCGGGAAGGCACGGCTCGCGAGGCGGGATCAGGACCGGGGCAGCGGCCGGCGAATTTCCGCCGCCGCCTTCAGCCGGAGGAAATCGGGCTCTGGGAGGATGGGGTTCCCGGGGGCGAGCCCGTGGTCGCGTCCGGTCGATCCGTGAAAGTCCGAACCGCCGGTCACCAGCAGGCTCCAGGTCTCGGCCAGCCGGCGATAGTGGGTGGTCACCCCGGGGGAGTGCTTCGGATGGTAGACCTCGATCGCGTCCAGCCCGGCCGCTACCAGGTCAGGGATCGCCCCGTCGCGCTCGTTGATTCCCGGGTGGGCCCATGAGGTGAGGCCCCCCGCCGCATGCAGGACACGGATCGCCTCCTCGCACTGCACGTCGGGTCGGGGAACGTAGACGGGCTTCCCTTCGGCCAGATACCGGTCGAACGCCTCGTCCACGCTGGCCACGAATCCCCCCTCAACCAGGACGCGTGCGAGGTGCGGGCGTGCCACGTTGCCATCCTGTGCTTTGGCCAGGACTGTCTCCGGATTCACCGCGATGCCAAGGCTCCGCAGGCGGTCGAGCATAACGCCGAGGCGGACGCGCCGGGCCTCTCGCCGCTGCATGAGGAACTCCAGCAGGTGGCGGTCCGTGGGGTCGATGAAATATCCCAGGATGTGGAGCTCCGCCCCGCGCCACATCGCGCTCAGCTCGATCCCGGGAACCAGTGTCACCCCGAGCCCGGTGGAGCGCTCGCGCACCTCGGCCAGGGCGTCCACCGTGTCGTGATCCGTCACGCTGAACACGCTGAGGCGGGCCGCGTGGACCACCCGCACCAGGGCCTCCGGCGTCAGCAGCCCGTCGGAGGCCTTCGTATGGGTGTGCAGGTCTATGCGCATCGACAGGCGCCCTCCGGCTTGGGAAGGGAAAGCCGACACAATGTAGAGGCGCGGGGAAAGCGTGTCAACCACGGAGTGGCGGGACGCCGCCCGAGCCCGGATTATTCACCAAGGGCCCGTGAATAATCCGGGCTTAGCCGGGCAGGAGCGACTTGCGCCTGCAGGGTGCGGGGGCTTCATTCCCGAACACTGCGGGCTAGGCCTCCGGGTAGACCTCGCGGAACTTGGCGGCCAGCTCGGCCGACGACCGCGACACCAGGATCACGTCGGACATCAAGGTGATCATTTGGTAGCCGCGATCGTACAGAGCCTTGGCTTGGTCCCAGCCGGCCGAGATGGTGCCGAGGGGAAGCCCGAAGGCCTTGGCTTTGGCCTCCACCCGGGCCATGGCGGCTTGCACTTCGGGGTGTGCGGGGTTTCCGAGATACCCCATGGAGGTGGACAGATCCATCGGACCGATGAAGAGCGCGTCGATTCCGGGGACCTTGCCGATCTCGTCGAGGTTGTCGATGGCTTGGGGCGTCTCCACCTGCAGGATCACCAGAATCTCGTCATTCGCGCGCTTGAGATAACTGGTCGTGTCCCGTCCGAAGCCCGCCGCCCGGGGGCTGCCGGCGATGCCGCGAATCCCCAGGGGCGGATACTTGCACGCCGCGACCGCTGCCAGCGCCTGCTCCTTGTTGTTCACCGACGGGATCATCACCCCGTACGCACCCGCATCCAGGATGCGCTTGATCCACACCTGGTCGTTCCAAGGGGAGCGCACGATCGGCACCACGCCATATCCGCCCATCGCCTGGAGTTGCCCGAATAGCGTCTGCAGATCGTTGGGCGAATGCTCGAGGTCGATGAGGATCCAGTCGAAGCCGGCCCGGCACAGGATCTCCGTCGAGGCGGAGCTGCAGAGCTGGGACCACGCGCCGGACGTTTTCTTGCCTGCCTTCAGCAATTTCTTGACCCGATTCTCGAAGAGTGCCGCCATGATCGTCTCCTTTTTCCTCTTCCCTGCCCTCCCGCTGCTCCCGGAGGCTAGCCCCTCCACCGCGGGATCGTCCAGCAGGAAGGTGGAATCAGCCGGGGGAACGAACAAACAGCCCGGAGAATCCAACGAAAAGGCTCGTGGATTCTCCGGGCTTGATTGAAGACTGGGATTGGTCATTCCCGTAATGATTCGCGACCGCGGTCGCGAATCATTACGGGCTAGAACCCTGTCCAGGAGCCGTACACGGAGGAATAACCAACTGACCCGCCGGCACCGGTATTGGAGGTGAAGGGGCTAGGATATATGCCGGTCCCATAGGGGCCCTTGCTGTAGATGTAGGCCTCGCCCACCGGTGGGTTTCCGGCGAGCATATCCGGACAGAGCTGGTAGGGGCTCCCCCACGGATCGTCGTCGGAAACGGACGCCAAGCCGGCGCTGCGGATCATCTGAATGCTCGTGGGGAGGGCGTTCTTGTCCATCCCGTAGACCATGGCTTGGGTGACGGTCGTCTTGGTATCCGCTGCGACTTGGGTGTACCGGCTCCGCCGCTGGGCGCTGAGGAGGTTGGGGATGGCGATGGCGGTGAGAAGACCCACGATAAACACCACAGCCAGTAACTCGATCAGTGTGAATCCCGCCTTGCCCTGGGTTGGACGAGAGCCGTTCATCCTCCTAGTCCCTCCGTGCCCCTGCTCCCAGTCAACACGAATCCTCTCACGTCTGACCGGAAACCCGGGAACTGCACACGTGTCCCATCTGGGATAGCAGCAATCATGCCATGGCCACTCCGCCGGAAGGGCCGAGGCCGGCAGACCAATCAGAACCTTGCTAAATTAGATGGTTATATAGGAAATGGTTGTTTGGCGCTGCTGCTGATGGGGAAAAGAGCGGTAAGGAATCCGGGCAGGAGTACCTGGTTTTGCCCGTTCTTATCGGGAATTGACCGATTTTCGCCGTCGGCGCGTTCCGCTGGACCAGCGGGCGTTCCGGCGTCAGGCTGGCTGGCGTGGGGCCTCCGGCCACGGCTGACAGAGGGGTCGCCCGCCCCCCGCATCAAGCGGCCAGGAGTCTCTTCATCTCGGCGTGGAGCCCGGTGAGATCTTTCTTCACAGCCGCCAACTGGGACGGCTCGAGGCCGAGGCGTTGGACCAGCCCGTCCACCGGCGGGGCGCCTGGCGGCAGATCGGTGACATCCAGACCCGCCCGGGTCGCGAGCAGATCCCCCAGGGCTACCGTCAGCGGGACCGTTTCGCCGTCGGGAATCTTCTCCGGGCCGTGGTGGGCCCGGGCCGCCAGCACGACCTCTGGGGGAAACCCCCATTTCTCGAGAAGCTGACCCCCCACCTCGGCGTGCACGGCGTCGATGAGCCGCAAGATGCGCTCCGGGGGCAGCACCCGTCGCTCGCCTGGGGACTTGCCGTTGCCCTCACCCAACACGCGGAGCGCCATCGCCCGGCCGACGTCGTGCAGGAGGCCCGCCAGGAAGGCCTGCTCCGGGTCCCCTCGCCTGGCATCGCGTGCGATCCGCCTGGCGGCTGTCGCCACCGCCAGAGCATGATCCCAGAGCCCCGACATCAGCCCCGCCTCGACCGCCGTCCGCGGCCGGTAGAGGGCCTGGGTCGAGGCAGCAACGACGACACCCTCCACGGCCCGAAATCCCACCCGCCGGATGGCCTGCCCGAGCTCCGACACGGGTCCAATTGCCCCGTAGTACGCGGAATTGGCGAGCCGCATGACGCGTGTGGCCAGCGCCTGGTCGCTGTGGATCAGCCGCGCGACCTCCGCCGCATGCGCGCGCGGATCACGCATCAGCGCCCGGAGCTTCAGGGCTACCCGGTTGAGCAGCGGGATCTCGTCCCGCTCTCCTTGCAGGACCGCCTGGAGCCGGCTCCGCAGGGCGGTCAGCTCCGGATCTCGATCCTGCTCCGAGCCGGCGGCGGGGTTGCCCGCCGGTCCGGCCGGGCGGAGCCCCTCTGTACCAGCCGTCGCGAGGGCGGGACTGCTCTCCTGCAGGATCAGCCCCAGGGCGAGCGAGGCGTGGCAGGCCGGGCACACGATGGAGCCGTCCCCGCCTCCCGTCCCGGTCGGTAGGGGAAGCAATCTGGTCTGACACCGGGGACACGTGAGTGGCATCATCACCTCGTCCGTGGACATCACGGGGAAGCCCCGGGATCATGCCTTCACCCGCCGTCCAGCTCACCCGCGGGTGACGATGGTCAGTTCCACGCGGCGATTCCTGGGCTCTCCCTTGGTCGGGTCATTGGGGTACAGGGGTCTGTGCTCCGCCACCCCTCTCGCCGCCAGCCGCGTCGGGGAGATCCCGTGGGTCTCGAGGAGATAGCGCACCACCGCCGTGGCCCGCGCCACGGACAGCTCCCAGTTCGACGGGAACGGCCCCGAGCGGATGGGCAGCGTATCCGTGTGCCCCTCGGCCTCGATCGGATAGGGCAGGGGCGCGATGGTCGCGGCGACCTTGTCCAAGACGGCCCGTGCCTCCGGCCGCAGCTCCGCCTTGCCGACGTCGAAGAGCAGCGTGTCCTGAAAGCGCAGCAGGATCCCGCGGTCGTTGCGCTCGATCTGGATCCGCCCCGCACCCATCTCGGTCTCCAGGGCCGCCTGCAGCCGCTCCACGACCTCGAACACCACATCTTCCT
>Ga0335085_10008850_pt1 | contig 15270 bp, 12 predicted proteins | sample Lox_Sample_45_FD_206712 | JGI IMG/M metagenome (GOLD analysis project Ga0335085, IMG submission 206712) | Soil microbial communities from Loxahatchee National Wildlife Refuge, Florida, United States - Lox_Sample_4.5 | ecosystem: Environmental > Terrestrial > Soil > Wetlands | place: USA... | reverse complement strand
AGCACCTTGGGGTGCTTGCCGAAGAAGTACTTGCGCACGAAGGCGCCGTCGTTCGCCTTGTAGTTCTGGTACTCGCCGTCGACCGTGTCCTCCATGACCTGCCGCAGCAGCCCCTCGGTGTCGCGCGCGAGCAGCGGGTCCCAATACGCGCCCCAGATCAGCTTGATCACGTTCCAGCCGGCGCCGCGGAAGTCGCCCTCGAGCTCCTGGATGATCTTGCCGTTGCCGCGCACCGGGCCGTCGAGCCGCTGCAGGTTGCAGTTGATGATGAAGATCAGGTTGTCGAGCTTCTCGCGCGCCGCCATGCCGATCGCGCCCATCGACTCCGGCTCGTCCATCTCGCCGTCGCCGCAGAACACCCAGACCTTGCGGTTATCGGTCTGCGCCAGCCCCCTCGCCTGCAGGTACTTGAGGAAGCGCGCCATGTAGATTCCCTGGATCGGCCCCAGCCCCATGGACACCGTGGGGAACTGCCAGTAGTCCGGCATCAGCCAGGGATGCGGGTACGAGGACACGCCCTTGCCGTCGACCTCGCGGCGGAAATTGTGCAGCTGTTCCTCGGTGAACCGGCCCTCGAGCAGCCCGCGCGCGTAGATCCCGGGCGAGGAGTGTCCCTGGAAATACACCAGGTCGCCGCCGTGCCCTTCGTGCGGTGCGTGCCAGAAGTGATGCTGCCCGATGCCGAACAGCGTCCCGACCGAGGCGAAGCTCGCGATGTGGCCGCCGAGCTCGTCGTCGTTCTTGTTGGCGCGGGCCACCATCACCATCGCGTTCCAGCGGCAGTAGGAGCGAATGCGCTCCTCGAGCGTGTAGTCGCCCGGCGAGCGCTCCTCGAGCTGGGGCGGGATCGTGTTGACATACGGCGTGTAAGGCGAATACGGCAGGTAGGCGCCGGAGGTACGCGCCTTCTCGATCAGCTTCTCGAGCAGGAAGTGCGCGCGCTCGGGGCCTTCGCGCTCGAGCACGGCTTCGAGCGCGTCGAGCCATTCCTGCGTCTCGAGGTTGTCGGGGTCGTTTGCGGCGGGCTGCTGGGGAACGGCGGACATGGCTTCCTCCGGGCTTTGGCTTGTGGCCTCGGGCGCTGGACGGGGTGGCTCGCGGGGTAATTTATAGTATGCCATGCTCGCGCAACTGATCGACGGAAAATCGCTTGCCGCGGCGACGCGGGCCTCGCTCCAGGCGAGGATCGCCGCGCTCGCGGCGCGCGGGACGCGGCCGGGCCTCGCCGCGATTCTCGCCGGCGACGACCCCGCCTCGCGCGTCTACGTGCGCAACAAGGCGCGCGCCTGCGAGGACGCGGGCGTGCGCTCCGAAGTGCATGAATTCCCCGCGACGGCGTCGGAAACGGAGCTGCGGGCCCGTATCGCGCGGCTCAACGCGGACGCCGCCGTGCACGGCATCGTGGTGCAGCTGCCCTTGCCGCTCGGGCTGGACGGCGGCCGGGTCCTCGCCGAGGTATCGCCGTCGAAGGACGTCGACGGGTTTCACGCAGCGAACCTGGGAGCGCTCTTGCAGGGCCGCCCGGGGTTCGTGCCCGGGACTCCCGCGGGCGTGCTGCGGCTGCTGGAGCACGCCGAGGTGCCGCTCGCCGGGCGCCATGCCGTGATCGTCGGGCGCTCGACGATCGTCGGCAAGCCGCTCGCGCTGCTGCTCTTGCAAAGGGATGCCACCGTCACCATCTGCCATTCGAAGACGCCCGATCTGGCGGCGGTGACGCGTGGGGCCGATGTCCTGGTGGCCGCGGCCGGCCGGCCGGGGCTGATCACCCCGGCGATGGTGAAGCCGGGCGCCTGCGTCATAGACGTCGGCATCAACCGCCTGCCGGGCGGCGGCCTCGCCGGCGACGTCGACGCGGCAGTGCGTAACGTCGCGGGATGGCTTACGCCGGTGCCGGGCGGCGTCGGACCGATGACCGTCGCCATGCTTATCGTGAACACCGTTAGAGCCGCGGAGCTTTCGCTTGGATAACCCGCTACTCGATTTTTCGGGCCTGCCGCGCTTCCGGGACATTCGCCCGGAGCACGTCGGCCCTGCCATGGATGCGCTCCTCGCTGACGCGCGCGCCGCAGTGCGAGCGGCCGAAAGCGCGCCGCCGGCGTGGGAAACGTTCGTCGCGCCGCTCGAGGACGCGACCGAGCGCCTCGGCCGCGGCTGGGGACAGATCGCGCACCTGCACGGCGTGATGGATTCGCCGGCGCTGCGCGAGGCCTACAACGCCAGCCTGCCAAAGCTGACGCAGTTCTGGACCGAGCTCGGGCACAACGCGCGGCTGTTCGAGAAGTACAAGCAGCTCAGGGCGTCGAGGGAGTATGAGTCCCTCTCGCCGGCGAGAAGGCGGATCGTCGAGAACGCCTTGCGCGATTTCCGCCTCTCCGGCGCGGAGCTGCCGCCGCAGCAGAAAGCGCGCTTCGCGGCGATCCAGGAGGAGCTTGCCCGGCTCGGCGCCAAGTTCTCCGAGAACGTGCTGGATGCCACCAACGCCTTCGCCCACTATGCGGGCGAGGCCGAGCTCGCCGGCGTCCCGGAGGACGTGCGCACGGCCGCGCGCGAAGCCGCGCGGGCGGAGGGCCGCGAGGGCTTCAAGCTGACGCTGCATGCGCCCAGCTACCTCCCCGTGATGCAGCACGCCGAGGACCGCGCCCTGCGCGAGCGCATGTACCGCGCCAGTGCCACGCGCGCCTCGGAGTTCGGACCGCCCGCGCTCGACAACACCCCGGTCATCGCGCGCATCCTGGAGCTGCGCGCGGAGACGGCCCGGCTGCTCGGCTACGCGAGCTTCGCCGAGCTTTCGCTGGTGCCGAAGATGGCGGACACGCCCGCGCAGGTGCTCGAATTCCTGCGCGACCTGGCGCGCCGCGCGCGCCCGTTCGCGGAACGCGACCTGGAGGAATTGAAGCAATTTTCCGGGGAACGGCTGAAGATCGCGCACCTCGAGTCCTGGGACATCGCGTTCGCGTCGGAGAAGCTGCGCGCGCATCGCTACGACTTCTCCGACCAGGAAGTGCGCCAGTATTTCCCGGAGCCGCAGGTGCTGGCGGGCATGTTCGACCTGGTGCGCCGCCTGTACCGCATCGAGGTCGTCCCGGCGGCGGCCGAGACCTGGCACGAGGACGTGCGATTCTTCGAGCTGCGCGACGCGCAAGGCGCGCTGCTCGGGCAGTTCTACGCCGACCTGTACGCGCGCGAGACCAAGCGCGGCGGCGCGTGGCTCGACGACGCGATCGGGCGGCGGCGGCGCGGCGCCGCGCTGCAGACGCCGGTCGCCTACCTCGCGTGCAACTTCCCGCGCCCGGTGGGCGGCAAGCCGGCGCTGTTCACGCACGACGACGTGCTGACGCTGTTCCACGAGTTCGGCCACGGCATGCACCACCTGCTGACTCGCTGCGAGGACCTCGGCGTCTCCGGCATCAGCGGCGTCGAGTGGGACGCGGTCGAGCTGCCGAGCCAGTTCATGGAGAACTTCTGCTGGGAATGGGAAGTGCTCGAGCGCATTTCGCGCCACGTCGACACGGGCCGGCCGCTGCCGCGCGCGCTCTTCGACAAGATGCGCGCCGCGAAGAACTTTCATTCCGGGCTCGACATCCTGCGCCAGATCGAGTTCGCGCTGTTCGACATGCGGCTCCACGCCGAGGGCGGCGCGCCGCAGGCGCGCCTCGACGAGGTGCGGCGCGAGGTCGCGGTGCTGGTGCCGCCGGCCTGGAATCGCTTCCCGAACAGCTTCTCGCACATTTTCGGCGGCGGCTACGCGGCCGGCTACTACAGCTACAAGTGGGCCGAGGTGCTCTCCGCGGATGCCTACGCCGCGTTCGAGGAACGGCGCGACGCGCACGGCGTGCTCGATCCCGAGACCGGCGCCCGCTTCCGCGACGAAGTCCTCGCCGTCGGCGGCAGCCGGCCGGCGGCCGAGTCCTTCCGCGCGTTCCGCGGGCGCGAGCCCAGCGTGGAAGCCCTGCTCAGGCACAGTGGTATGATTCCAGCATGATTTTGCGGGCTTTTTTCCTCTTGCTCGGCCTCGCCGCGGCGCCGGTCGCGCAGGCGCAGCACTACCGCTGGGTCGACCAGAACGGCGTCGTCCGCTACACGGATACGCCGCCGCCGGCGAGCGCCAAGGACGTGCGCAAGGTGGACATCGACGCGCCGAAGGCTGCGGGCCCCGGCCTGCCTTACAGCGTCGCGCGGCTGCAGAAGGATTTTCCGGTGACGGTGTACACGTCGCCGTCCTGCCTGGCCGAGTGCGAAGACGCGCGCAAGCTGCTCAACGCGCGAGGCATCCCGTTCACCGAGGTCCAGGTCTGGAACGCCGAGGGCCTGGACAAGCTCAAGGCGGTTTCCGGCGGCAACGAGGTCCCGGTGTTCACCGTCGGGCGGACGGTGCAGAAAGGCTTCGAGGCGAGCGCGCTCGACGGCTTGCTCGACTCCGTGGGCTATCCGAAGGCGGGCGAGGTTCCGGCGCGCTCCCAGGCCGCACCGCCGCTGCCCGAGGGCTATCCCGGCGCGAAGCCGAAGTCCGTGCCGAAGCCGCAGGCGGCGGAACAGTCCCAGCCCAAGGGGCCGTACGACACCAGCGGCCTGAAGGGGCCCGCGCCCAAGCAAGGCCCCTACAGCCTCCCCGGCGAAACCACCAAGTAGCCCGCCGTCGCGCGATGCGGCTGGCGACGTGGAACGTCAACTCGATCAAGGTCCGCCTGCCGCAGCTGCTCGACTGGCTTGCCGCGGCGAAGCCCGACGCCGTCTGCCTGCAGGAGATCAAGACGGAGGAACCGAAATTCCCACGCGCCGAGCTCGAGGCGGCGGGATACCGGGCGGCGATTTCGGGGCAGAAGACTTATAACGGCGTCGCCCTGCTCGCGAGCGCAGCCGCGGGACTGGAGGACGCGCGCGCCGGAATCCCGGGATTTGACGACGAGCAGAAGCGGGTGATCGCGGCGACGGTCTCGGGCGTGCGCGTGGTCTGCGTGTACTGCCCCAACGGCCAGGCGGTGGGCTCCGACAAGTACGAGTACAAGCTGCGCTGGTTCGCCGCCCTGAAGGGCTACCTCGCCGCGGAGCTGGAACGCCATCCGGCGCTTGCCGTGGCGGGCGACTTCAACGTCGCGCCGGAAGACCGCGACGTGCACGACCCCGAGGCATGGGAGGGGCAGGTCCACGTCTCGCCGCCCGAGCGCGAAGCCTGGCGCGCCCTGCTCGGGCTCGGGCTGAAGGACGCGTTCCGCCTCTTCGAGCAGCCCGAGAAATCGTTCTCCTGGTGGGACTACCGCATGATGGCTTTTCGCCGCAACGCGGGCCTGCGCATCGACCAGATCCTGGTTTCGGCGGAGCTCGCGAAGCGCTGCCGCGCCTGCAGCATCGACAAGGCACCGCGCAGGCTCGAGCGGCCGTCCGACCACGCGCCGGTGGTCGCCGAGCTCGCCTGAGGCGCGGCTAGTCGATCAGCCGATACGCGGGCAGCGTCAGGAACTCGACGTAGTCGCTCGCGGTGATCTGGTCGAAGAGCTTGGCGCCGTCCTCGTACTTGCCGGCGGCCCATGCCTCGTCGCCGAGATGGGTCCTCACCTTCGGCAGCTCCTCGGCGAGCAGCTTCCTGAAAAGCTCGACGGTCACCTTGCGGCCGTCGTCCAGCACGCCCTTCGGCGAGCGGATCCATTGCCAGATCTGCGAGCGCGAGATCTCCGCGGTGGCCGCATCTTCCATCAGGTTGTACACCGGCACGCAACCATTGCCGGCGAGCCATGCGCCGAGGTACTGGATGCCGACCGAGATGTTGTTGCGCAGGCCGGCCTCCGTGATCGGCGCCGAGGGCCTGAAGTCGAGCAGGTCCTTCTCGCTGACCGCGACGTCGGGCCGCTGGCGCCCGTACTGGTTCGCCTGCGGCATGTGCTCGTCGAACACGGCCTTCGCCACCGGCACCAGCCCCGGATGCGCGACCCAGGTGCCGTCGCAGCCGTCGGTCACCTCTCGAAGCTTGTCCTGGCGCACCTTCTCGAGCGCGGCCTCGTTCGCCTTGGGGTCGTTCTTGATCGGGATCTGCGCCGCCATGCCGCCCATCGCCGGCGCGCCGCGCCGGTGGCAGGTCTTCACCAGCAGCAGCGCATAGGCGCGCATGAAAGGCGCCGTCATCGTCACCTGCGCGCGGTCCGCGAGGCAGAACTCCGGATTGGAGCGGAACTTCTTGATGCACGAGAAGATGTAGTCCCAGCGGCCGATGTTCAGGCCCGCCGAGTGCTCCTTCAGCTCCCACAGGAACTCGTCCATCTCGAAGGCCGCCACCACCGTCTCGATGAGGCAGGTCGCCTTGATGCTTCCCTTCGGAATTCCCAGGAACTCCTGCGAAGCGACGAAGATCTCGTTCCAGAGGCGCGCCTCGAGGTGCGACTCCATCTTCGGCAGGTAGAAGTACGGGCCCGAGCCCCGGGCGAGCAGCTCCCTGGCGTTGTGGAAGAAGAACAGCGCGAAATCGAAGATGCCGCCCGCGACCGGCCGGCCGTCTACGCTGACGTGCTTCTCGTCGAGATGCCAGCCGCGCGGCCGCGGCAGCAGCACCGCGGTCTTGGCGTTCAGCCGGTAGGTCTTGCCGCCCTGCTCGAACGTGATCGTGCGCCGCACTGCGTCGCGCAGGTTCACCTGGCCGTCGATCATGTTGAACCACGTCGGGCAGTTGGCGTCCTCGAAGTCCGCCATGAAGGTCGAGGCGCCGGAGTTGAGCGCGTTGATCACCATCTTGCGGTCGGTAGGACCGGTAATCTCGACGCGGCGGTCGAGCAAGTCCTTCGGCTGCGGCGCCACGCGCCAATCCGACTCGCGGGACTGCCGGGTCTCGGTGAGGAATTGCGGCAGCTTGCCGGCGTCGAACTCCCTTTGCCGCGCGGCGCGCCGCGCCAGCAATTCCTGGCGGCGCGGCTCGAACTGCCGATGCAGTCTGGCTACGAAGGCGAGGGCCTCTGGCGTCAGGATCGATTCGAACGCCGGCGTCATGCGGCCCGTGACGGAAACCCCCTGGGGCAAAGACTCTTTTTGGTGCGTAACAACGGTTTGCGTAGACATGAATCCATTCTATGAAACGGGATACCGCGTCGCAACATGAAAAACTATTGCGGTCATAAAGACCCGGGGCTACCGTAGCGTGAGGTCAGATTCCACATTGCGAAATCGGAGGAGATTATGGGAGCCCCGCTGAAGGTCCTGATCCTGGGTGCGTCCTACGGCTCGCTGCTCGGCACCAAGCTGGCGCTCGCCGGCCACGCCGTGAAGCTCGTCTGCCTGCCCGCCGAGGCCGAGTTGATCAACAAGGATGGCGCGCGCGTGCGCCTGCCGGTGAAAGGCCGGGAAGGACTGGTGGAGGTCGATTCGCGTGCGCTGCCCGGCAGGCTGTCGGCCGACGGACCTGGAGCCGTCGGCCCCGCGGACTACGACCTCATTGCGCTCGCGATGCAGGAGCCGCAGTACCGCTCGAGCGGGGTGCGGGAGCTGCTCTCGGCGGTGGCGCGCTCGAAGAAGCCCTGCATGTCCATCATGAACATGCCGCCGCTGCCGTACCTGGCGCGCATCCCGGGCGTCGACCTGTCCTCGGCGCGCAGCTGCTATACCGATGCCACGGTATGGGACGGGTTCGAGCCTTCGCTGATGACGCTGTGCAGCCCCGACCCGCAGGCGTTCCGCCCGCCGGAGGAAAAGGTCAACGTCCTGCAGGTGCGCCTGCCGACCAATTTCAAGGCCGCCCGGTTCGCCTCGGACGCGCACACCGCGATGCTGCGGCGGCTGGAGGCGGACATCGAGGCCGCGCGCTACGACAACGGCAAGGAGAAGCTCGAGCTGCCGGTGAAGCTGAAGGTGCACGAATCGGTGTTCGTGCCGCTCGCCAAGTGGGCGATGCTGATCGCGGGCAACTACCGCTGCGTCACGCGCGAGGGCATGCGCTCGATCAAGGACGCCGTCCACGCCGACCTCGGCGCCTCGCGCGCGGCGTACGAGTGGGTGGTGAAGCTCTGCGTCTCGCTCGGCGCCGAGGCGCGCGATCTCGTGCCGTTCGAGAAGTACGCCGCCGCGGCACAGGGGCTCGGAAGCCCGTCGTCCGCCGCGCGCGCGCTGTACGCCGGGGCGCCCAACATCGAGCGCGTCGACCGTCTGGTGCAGACGATCGCCGCGCAGAAAGGGATGCGCCTCGCCGCGCTCGACGAGGTCGTCCGCCTGGTCGACGCGCGCCTGGAGAAGAACCGCAAGGCCGCGGCCTAGGCCAATACGGGGACAGACCACGTTTTCCGCAGGAAAACCTGGTCTGTCCCTGTTTTACTCGTCGGCGTCGCCGATGCCGAGCTCCTGGATCTTGCGGGTAATGGTGTTGCGGCCCATGCCGAGCAGGTTCGCGGCCTCGATCCTGCGGCCGCCGGTGCGCGCCAGCGCCTTCGCGATCAGCGTGCGCTCGAACTGGCGCGAGAGCTGATCGAGCACCCCGGTCTCGCCGCGCGCGAGCCGCCGCTCGACCTCCTGCTCCAGCGCCGCGGCCCAGTCCGAGGGCGTCGCCGCGCCGGCGCCCCCGGCCTCGCCCCGGAACTCCGCCGGCAGGTCGGCCATGCCGATCGCCTGCCCGGGCGCCATCACCGTGAGCCAGTGGCAGAGGTTCTCGAGCTGGCGCACGTTGCCCGGGAAGTCGAGCCGCGCGAGCTGCGCGAGCGCCTCCTCGGACAGGCGCTTCGGCTCGACGCCGAGCTCCTTCGCGCTCTTGGCGAGGAAATGGCGCGCCAGCAGCGGGATGTCGTCGCGCCGCTCGCGCAGCGCCGGCATGCGCACCCGGATCACGTTGAGCCGGTGGTACAGGTCCTCGCGAAACGCGCCCTCGCGCACGCGCGCCTCCAGGTCCTGGTGCGTGGCCGCGATGACGCGCACGTTGGCCTTGAGCTGCTGGTGGCCCCCGACGCGGTAGAACGAGCCGTCCGAAAGCACCCGCAGCAGCCGCGTCTGCAGCTCCGCCGGCATGTCGCCGATCTCGTCCAGGAACAGCGTGCCGCCCTCGGCCTGCTCGAAGCGCCCGCGGTGCAGCGCCTGGGCGCCGGTGAAGGCGCCGCGCTCATGGCCGAAGAGCTCGGACTCGAGCAGCTCCTTCGGCATCGCCGCCGTGTTGATGGCGACGAACGGCTTCGAGGCGCGGGCGCTGTGCCGGTGCAGGGCGCGCGCCACCAGTTCCTTGCCGCTGCCCGATTCCCCGGTGATCAGCACCGTCGCGCTCGATTGAGACAGCCGGCCGATGGCGCGGAACACCTCCTGCATCGCCTGCGCCTGGCCGAGGATCTCGGGCGCCTCGCCCGCGGGCTCGGCATCGGCCTGCTCGCGCTGGCTCTCGTCGAGCGCGCGGCGGATCAGCTCGACCGCCTGGTCGACGTCGAAGGGCTTGGGCAGGTATTCGTAGGCGCCGCCCTGGAACGCGGCCACCGCCGACTCGAGGTCGGAATAGGCGGTCATCACGATCACCGGCACCGCGGGGTATTTCTGCTTCACCTCCTGCAGCAGCTCGATCCCCGACTGGCCCGGCATGCGGATGTCCGAGACCAGCACCTGCGGGGCGCCGCCCGCGAGCGCATCCATCGCCTCGCGCGCCGAGGCGAAGGAGTTGTAGGAGATGCCCTCGCGGCTGAGCGCCTTCTCGAACACCCAGCGGATCGAGCGATCGTCGTCGACGATCCAGACCGGCTTCATGACAGCGGCAGCAGTAAAGTGAATGTCGTTCTTCCCGGGCGGCTGTCGAACTCGACCACGCCGCCATGGTTCTGCACAAAAGTCTGCACCAGCGCGAGGCCCAGGCCGCTGCCGCCCTCCCGGCCCGACACCAGCGGGTTGAAGACGCGGTCGCGAATCTCCTCGGGCACGCCCGGCCCGTCATCGATCACTTGCAATTCCAATGCCAGCCTGTGCCGGCGCCGGGCGATGGTCACCTGGCGGGTCGAGCGGGTGCGCAGTACGATCGAGCCCCCGCTGCCCCGGTTCGCCTCCGAAAGCAGCGCCTGGGCGGCGTTGCGCACCACGTTCAGCACCGCCTGGATCAGCTGCTCCTTGTCGCCCACCAGGTCCGGGACGCTCGGGTCGTAGTTGCGCGAGACGGTGATGCCCTCGGGGAACTCGGCGTGCACCAGGCTGCGCACCCGCTCCAGGACCTCGTGGATGTTGAGCGGCGCGAGCTGGGTGGCACGCCGCGGCGTCAGCAGCCGGTCGAGCAGCACCTGCAGGCGGTCGGCCTCCTTGATGATGACCTGCGTGTACTCGCGCAGCTCGGGCCGGTCCAGCTCGCGCTCGAGCAGCTGCGCCGAGCCGCGCAGGCCCCCTAGCGGGTTCTTGATCTCGTGGGCAAGGTTGCGGATCAGCTCGCGGCTCGCTTCCTGCTGATCCAGCAGCCGCTCCTCGCGCTCCAGGCGCAGCTGCTCCTGGATCGGGCGCAGCTCGGCGACCAGCGGCGTCCCCGGTGCATCGATCTGGGCCACCACGCAGGACAGCGGCAGCGGCTCGCGACCCGCGGGCGCGTAGCTCACCGTCTGCATGCGGTAGCTCCAGTGCGCGCGCAGGGCCTCGGCGAGCGTCGCCTCGAGCGGGCCGCCGTCGGCGAACAGCGCCAGGAACGGCTGCCCGACGAGCGACCGGGCCCCGGTGCCGAGCAGGTCCTCCGCGGCGGGATTGGCGTAGCGCACCACGTAGTCACGATCGAGCATGACCACCGCGGTCGCGAGCAGCTCCAGGCCGGAGAAGGCGCCGGCCGCGGGCCGGGGGGCGGCAGCCGAGGGCCTGAGGGGGAGTTCGGCCATGGGCCGCGGGCGCAGCACTTCAGCGCGCGAGATTCGCCAGCTCGCGCTTCAGCGCTTCGATGTTCTTCTCGTGGACCTCGACCGCGTCCTTGTAGGGCCGCAGCCGCTCCAGCACGCGCGCGTAGTTCTTCTCGTCGCCGCTGCGTACCGCTTCCTGCTCGGCGAGCTTGCCGCGGGCGTCGGCGAGCATCGACTGCTCCTGCTGCAGCTCGCGCTCCAGGGTCTCGCGCTGCTTGTCCCTCGCCGCGCTGCGCTCCGCGAACGACTCCTTGGGGAAGTTCGCCGGCGAGCGCGCCTTCGGCTTCTCGGCCGCGGCCGGCGCGGGGTTCACTTCGCGCGAAATCAGTTCGCATTTCTTGCCCACGGTGTCGCGCCGGTCGCTGGTATAGAGCGGGCGGCCGCGGGCGTCGATGCACTTGTAGATCTCGGTCACCTGGGCATGGCCTATGGCCGCCGCAGCGGCGGTGCAGAAAACGGCGAGCACCAGTGCACCAAATCGCGACATCGCGAGAACGGGCGTGAAAGGGACCGCCTAAGTCTAGGCCAGGCAGTGCTTTTTCACAAACGAGCCGAAAAAAAAGGACGGGCGCAGGGGCCCGTCCTTTTCGTTTGCCGCACCCTGTGCGCCGGATCAGGAGCTGTAATACATGTCGAACTCCACCGGATGGGTGGTCATGCGGAAGCGCGTCAGCTCGTCCTCCTTGAGCGCGATGTAGGCCTCGAGGATGTCGTCGTCGAACACCCCGCCCTTGGTGAGGAAGGCGTGGTCCTTCTTCAGGTTGTCGAGCGCCTCCTCGAGCGAGGCGCAGACATGCGTCACCTTCGCCGCTTCTTCCGGCGGCAGGTGGTACATGTCCTTGTCGATCGGGTCGCCGGGATGGATCTTGTTCTGCACGCCGTCCAGGCCCGCCATCAGCATCGCCGCGAAGGCCATGTACGCGTTCGCCGTCGGATCGGGGAAGCGCACCTCTACGCGCCGCGCCTTGGGGCTCGATACATACGGGATGCGGCAGGAGGCCGAGCGGTTCTTGGCCGAGTACGCGAGGTTGATCGGCGCCTCGAACCCCGGCACCAGGCGCTTGTACGAATTCGTGCCCGGGTTGGTGATCGCGTTCAGCGCCTTGGCGTGCTTGATGATGCCGCCGATGTAGTACAGCGCGAACTCCGACAGCCCCGCGTACTGGTTGCCCGCGAACAGGTTGTTGCCTCCCTTCCAGACGGACTGGTGCACGTGCATGCCGGACCCGTTGTCGCCCACCACCGGCTTGGGCATGAACGTCGCCGTCTTGCCGTACGAGGCGGCGGTATTCCATACCGTGTACTTCAGGATCTGCATCCAGTCGGCGCGCTGCACCAGCGGCGCGAAGCGCGTGCCGATCTCGCACTGGCCCGCGGCCGCCACTTCGTGGTGATGCACCTCGACCTCGACTCCCTGCTGCTCGAGCCCGAGCGCCATGGCGTTGCGGATGTCCTGCAGCGTGTCGGCCGGGGGCACCGGGAAGTAGCCGCCCTTCACGGGCGCGCGGTGCGCCATGTTGCCGGCTTCGTACTCGATGCCGCTCGACCAGGGCGCTTCTTCCGACTTGATCTTCACGGAGCAGCCGGACATGTCGACGTTCCAGGTCACGCCGTCGAAGATGAAGAACTCCGGCTCGGGCCCGAAATAGGCGACGTCGCCGAGCCCCGAGGACTTCAGGTAAGCCTCGGCGCGCTTGGCGATGCCCCGGGGACAGCGGTTGTAGGGCTTGCCGTCGGTCGGCTCGATGACATCGCAGGTCAGGTTCAGCACCGCCTCGTCGGTGAACGGGTCCATGCGCGCGGTGGACGGGTCCGGCATCAGCAGCATGTCGGAGGCCTGGATGCCCTTCCAGCCCGCGATCGACGAGCCGTCGAAGGCGTGGCCGTCGGTGAATTTCTCCTTCTGGAAGTACTTGGCCGGAACGGATACGTGCTGCTCCTTGCCGCGGGTGTCGGTAAAGCGCAGGTCGACGAACTTGACCTCCTTGTCCTTCATCAGCTTCAAGACGTCATCAGGCGTCATCGCCATCTCAAATTCTCCTAAGCGGGTACGATTTGGGCGGGCTGGGCACGCCAGCCGGACCCGGCTATATCAGCAGAATCCATGCCAAACGGCCGGACTCGGCCAGTCCCCATACCTGGCCAAGTTGGTGCGATTCTAGCCGAAGCTAACGCACTGAGGCGGTGCAGAAATAGACCCTCGTGCACCATAGTTAAGCCATCTCGAGTACCTATAATCGGACCGATGAATACCGACGAAAGCCAGGATGAAATCAAGCGCCGCGCTGGGGAACGAGGCGCGCGCAAGGGCCTTCCCTATGCCGGCGCGCTGCTGCCGGCCGAAGCACACGCCCTGATGCGGGCCGGGGCGAAGCTCGTCGACGTGCGCACCCGCGCCGAGCTCGACTGGGTCGGCCGGGTGCCCGGCGCGCTCTACGTAGAGTGGAACGACTACCCCGGCGGGCGGCCGAACCCGAGCTTCCTCGAGCAGTTGGGCGAGCTCGCCGACAGGGACGAAACCCTGATGTTCCTGTGCCGCTCGGGCGGGCGCTCCCACAACGCCGCGGCGCTCGCCACCCAGGCCGGCTGGCGCGAGTGCTTCAACGTGCTCGAGGGCTTCGAGGGCGACAAGGACGCCGAAGGCCACCGCGGCAGCGTGGGCGGCTGGAAAGTCGCGCGCCTGCCCTGGGTCCAGGGCTGACCCGAAATCAGGGACAGACCACGTTTTCCATGCTCGAAAACGTGGTCTGTCCCTGTTTTCAGCTCCAGCGAACGGTGCCGCTGCAGGCGGTCGCGAGCACCACCAGGCCGAAGGCGATCCGGTACCAGGCGAAGGGCCGGAAGTCGTGCGTGGCGACGTAGCGGATCAGCCAGCGCACCACCACGAAAGCGGAGGCGAAGGCGGCGAGCGAGCCGAGCGCGAACACGTCCACGTCCCGCGCGGAAAGCAGCTCGCGGTGCCGCCAAAGGTCGTAGAAGCCTGCGGCCACCAGCGTCGGAACGGCAAGGAAGAACGAGAACTCGGTCGCGGCGCGGCGCGAGAGGCCGAACAGCATGCCGCCGATGATGGTGGCTCCGGCGCGCGACGTCCCGGGGATCAGCGCGAAGCACTGCGCGAAGCCGATCTTGAGGGCGTCGAGCCACGTCATCGACCCGGCGGCCTCGACTCTGGGCGTGAAGGACCTTCTCTCCACGAAGAGGATAACGAGCCCGCCGGCGATGAAGGCGATCGCGACCGGCACGGCGTGGAACAGCACCGACTTGATATAGCCCGCGAACAGCAGCCCGAGCGCCGCGGCCGGTACGAAGGCGACGGCGAGGTTGCGATAGAGGTGGAAATCGATCCTGAAGAAGCGCGCCCGGTATTCCCACAAGACGGCGAGCATGGCGCCGGTCTGGATCACGATCTCGAACACCTTGCCGCGCTCGTCGTTGAAGTCGAGCAGGCTCCCGGCGAGGATCAGGTGCCCGGTGCTCGAGACCGGAAGGAACTCGGTGGCGCCCTCGACCAGGCCGAGAATCAGCGCATGGAGCAGCGTTGCGTCCATCGGTAAACGTGGTCTGACCCTGTTTTTATGCTCTGCGGATCTATTTTTTCAGGAATTGGCGGATCTCGCCCCAGAACAACGGGTGCGAATCCGCCGTGTTGTGGCCGGCGCCGGCGAGCAGGACGCGCCGCTTCGGCCCGCCCCAGGCGGCGTACAAGCGCTCGGCGTGGATCGGGGGGATCACCTCGTCGCGCTCGGCGATCAGGCAGAGCAGCGGCGCGCGCAGCGCCGGCGCCGCCGCGATCGAGTCGAAGCGGTGCCTGAGCAGCCAGTCGACCGGCAGGTACCCATAGTAGCGCTTCGCCACCGCGGCGAGACTGTCGTAGGGCGTTGCCAGGATCACCCCGTCGAGCTGCCTCGCCTTGGCGAGCGCCACCGCGACGCCGCTGCCGAGGCTGCGGCCGAACGCGTACTTGCGCGCCGCCCTGGTCTGCGGAAGCGCCGAAAGATGGTCGAACCACTGCAGCGCGTCCGCGACCAGCGCCGCTTCGCCCGGCCGGCCTTCGCTCAGCCCGTAGCCGCGATAGTCGACCAGCAGCCAGCCGGCCCCGGGCGTCTCGCCGTGCAGCGGATCGCCGATCGCCTCCAGCATCCCCGAGACTTCCTCGGCGTTGCCGCCGAAGTACAGCAGCAGCGGCCCGTCCGCCTCGACGTGCCAGGCGTGGAGCGTGCTTCCGTCGCCGCTCTCGAGGAACAGCTCGTGAACCGCCGGCAGCCGCCGTGCCACCGCCTCCCGGCGCCCGGCCGGCAGCGGCTGGCGATGGAAGATCAGCGAATCCTGGGCCAGGTAGACGACGAGCGGCAGCCCCAGCGCGACCGCAAGCGCGACCTTGAGCGCCGGGGCGATCAGGTCTTGAGGTATAGCTCGCTGCCCTTGCTTACGAACTCGACCGCCTTCGCCTTCAGCCCCTGCTCGACGT
>Ga0335085_10008849_pt1 | contig 15273 bp, 14 predicted proteins | sample Lox_Sample_45_FD_206712 | JGI IMG/M metagenome (GOLD analysis project Ga0335085, IMG submission 206712) | Soil microbial communities from Loxahatchee National Wildlife Refuge, Florida, United States - Lox_Sample_4.5 | ecosystem: Environmental > Terrestrial > Soil > Wetlands | place: USA... | reverse complement strand
GTCACGCTTCGATTTAAGCGACGTTTTCGAATTCCAAGACATTTTGCATCCCCTAATTTTGGGCTGTTTGGCGCGGAGAGGGAGTTTTTCAACAGCCACGCCTGGTTACGACAAGTGACCGTCATCACCGAATTTGAAGATGCTTCTGAGTAGACTTGTTGCGTGAGATACGCAACGTCATCATGGACGTTTCTGCTCTGCATCGTCCTTCTCTGCTTTGTGCCTGCCGTCACAATTGCCCAGTCCGGGCCTTCCCACTCCCGGACGGACTACAACGGAAAATGGTGGCTCTCTGCGAGTCACGATAGACAAGCAGGTTTCTTAGAGGGAGCCGCCGACTGTCTTACGTGGGTCGCACATGAAGATGGGTTCAATCGCACAGCTGATCAGTTGCAGGGCAGGATTACGGCCTACTACAAGAAGCATCCCGCGCAGCAGGCCATGCTTGTCACGGAAGTGTGGCAGGAGGTCTGGTCAAAGCTAGCAAAGAATACGAAGCCTTCAAAACAGCCTAGCGATGGAGAGACTTGGAATAATCCTCACTGGTACCTAGACGGCAACTGGTGGCGTCAAGGTTCAAGAGATGAGGAGAAAGGTTTCATCGAGGGGTTCCTCTGGTGTATGCGCTTGCACGTCAAAAAGGGAGCGGAAGGCTATCCACTGTCCGACGGGCACTATTTTAACAAGGTAGACCAGTACATCCGAAACCACACAGAAGCCGACGACAAACCCGTTGCAGTCATACTCGCTCGCTTCTCCGTTCAACCGACATCGAAGTGAGACGGCTTCGTCGATTGGCGAAAAATCCTAGTTACACTCATTGAGCTTATGGCATTTGAGAAGCTGTCCCCCAAAGATCAGGAAATCGTGCTTCGATGCATGAGAGCGACTGCAGCATACGTCGAAGACTGGGAGAAGCACTCGCGATTAGGACTACAAGCTGAAGAGCTAAAGCTCATTATCGAGCAGTGGCCTAGGATTGATGACGCTGATAAAAGTGGGAGCGGATTTCTAGCCATCAACAACTGCCTAAACGAAGTTTGTCATGGGTTCCACATAGCTCCTGACGAATGGAGCCGTTGGTTTGATACGCCGGAGGAAGACGTTAGGTCCGCATACAAAACGTGGCTCTCACTCCAAGGACTATCCAGCGGCGGGATTCGATAGTTGGCGAAACATCGCCATTTCACTCATAACCCGGGTAAGTCAAAATCCGCAGCGTACAGGCCCGTGGTTCCCACCCTTGCAAACAACGCAAGGATGGGCCACCGTCGGGCGCATTTTAAGACAGGTGGGTGCGATGAGTTGGTCAACGCTGTGATCATGTTCAATAGTTGGCCGAGAAAGACGAATGAAAAGCGCACACTTGTGCAAACGCTGTTTTCGACAGCTACACCTTTCGCAGACGCCGTATTCGATAATGTTTTCATGATTATGAAGTTGCCAGTTGGAGAGACGGACGATCCTTACTTCATCACATCGCTAAACTGTTTGCTGAGTGGACTTGCAAAGAATAAAGCACCCGACGGTATCTGGATAATCCACATTGACAACTGGTTCGATGACAAGTGGCTGAAGTTTTCCGGTATTGGCTCTGTGCATTTCCAGTTTCCCGCATTCATGAACCGGAATGACGCGGCTTTGGATGAGTTCTTTCAGGACAGAGTGACGTTCCCGCCATTCGCTCCAAACAGAGTCATCGCTCAGTGGGCATTCGCACGGGCTGGAGAGCAGTACATCGAAGTGCCGTCGCAGGTGCCGCATCGCTCAGAGAGACAACTAAGCAAAGCGAATTTGCAGAGACGGGTTCAGGACTTCAGCCAATCTGGGTGCTTTGTTTGGTACAGCGGCAATACGGTTGCAAATGACCGGGGAAGCGTGATGGTCTACATCGTCGCGGCCGATCAGGTTCAGTGCTGGTTCGCGTCATTTAAGCGGGAGCAGGATTGGAAACTGCACGCGACCAACGGCATTAGCCGAGAGGACGTCGAGGAACTCCTGAGCACCGGAACATAGCTGGCGTAGCATCTAATTTTACTCAAACTCGTCCGGCAGGGGGTTTTGAGTGTAGCGTGATTTTCAACAGTTATTGTGCGCAAGACAGTTCGACTGTCGCGTTCGACTGTCATACTCCCGTTAGAGACAAGACGCACCCGACTTCGTTTGAGAGGTATAACAATGGCAACTCGGATTCGGTTTGTACCCTTGCTGCTAATTTCCTTGATTCTTCCCTGTCAGTGGCTCTTCGCGCAGGAGGCTGCTGCGAAGAAATCTACCGAGAGCGCTGCGCCTGAGCAAGCGACTGCAGAAAGCAACGCCAGATTCTCCAGAGCACATTGTGACGTCCCCTCGTGCGTACAGAAGGTTCTGTATTTTTCAAATATCTCCCAGCCTGTCGACATGCAGGATGTCGTGAACACAATCCGCGCCATTGCTGACATCCAACGGGTTCAACAGATCCTGGGATCGCAAATCATCATCATCGAAGATACGGCGGAGCGAGTGGCATTGGCCGAAAAACTCGCCGCTGAGATCGACAAGGACAAAAGGAGATTCGGTGGGCTCGGGTATCGTATCGATCTCAAAATCCAAGAGTCAGAAGGTGACAAGAAATTGCGTTCCCGTCTCTACTCTTTCGTGAGTGAGGCGCACCAGAGCGCCCGAGTAAGCTTTGGCGGACCGGTACCTGCACAGGTTCCAAGTGCGCCTACGTCCGAAGCCAAGCAGCCGTCCGACTCTAATAACACCCGTGGCATCGAATGCCGCATTCTCGCGGAGCATGAGCGCACACTGGAACTGATGGTCGAAACGGCATTTTCCAGTGACGCCACTCGCGGACCGAGTGGCGGGGCTGCGGCGCTGCTGCGAAGCCGGGTACTTGTAACGGTTGAACTCGACAAACCAACGACCATCAGCAGGATCGACGATCCCGATGGCAACAGCAGTTTCACGATTGAACTGACTGCCACCCGGATCAAATAGAGGTGAAATGGACCAGATTGGCGGAACATCCCGCTAATTGGGATCTGCCACTGCCACTCCGCTGCTCGTTAGCCCATCGGAACAGGTCGACCCTATCTTTGTTGGACTCTGGTTGGGAAGCGTCTGCGTCCGGCCCCGCAGAGGACCACGAGTGAATCGGCAGGAGTGACTGGTGCGCTCCGAAGAAGTTTCGCCATCCGGATCGGGGACCGCCACTCCGCTGCTGGTGAGCCCGTCCGAACAGCTCGAGCCCACTCTTGTAGCGCTGCGATTCGGAAGCGTGTGCGTTTGACCCTGCAACGGTCCAACATTGAATCGGCAGGTGTGGCTCATGGGCTGCGCGGTCTCGGGAGTGTCTGGGTCGGGAACGGCGACACCGCTGCTGGTAAGGCCGTCGGAACAGGTCGAGCCCACGGCGGTCGCACTGCGATTCGGAAGTGTGTGGGTCTGACCTTGCAGAGGACCTCGCGTGAATCTGCAGGTGTGACTCATCTGGTCCGTTGCAAAAGCAGTGCTCAGCAAAAGCACGCAGAGAGTCAGGTTCTTCAATACCTCAAAAGTCAAAACAGCGACGGGCCTATATCGCACAATTCCTCCTGAATACGGCTCAGCGGTCTTCTGGAATTCAAGGATATGGGAGTGGGGTTCTTGCAAGAGAGCCAAAACGAGCGTTCAGCTGACGTTGGTAATCGGTAGCTGGTGATAAGTGGCCATTCACTGAGTGCCCCAAAAATGGGCGAAGGAAAAGCAGACGCTTGTGTTAAGGCCTGCTAACGACGTTCGACTCTATCCAAGCTGCGACCTTGCGGGTATGATCGTCGCCTCCTCTACACACTCCCATTCTGGAGGTTCTCCCACCATGTACAAGACCGTTGGCGTAGCTGCACTGCTGGTTGGACTGTTGGTACTCACTGGACGTAATTCGAGCGCCGCTCCCGCCGCGTTCACCTCTCCCGTGATAGTGGCGGAGGGGAAGTTGCTCAACCAGACCACTCCAATCCCGACGACGACCATTTTCACGCCACCGCAGACCGGCTTGTATCGGTTGTCCGTCTACTCTTTTGTAAGCACGGCTGACTCATCGAGCAGGCTGGGATGGAACTACACCCTTAATTGGACGGATGATGCCGGCGCGGAATCATCGAACAACATCCTGGATGTGAATTCAAACGCCGCCCCACCCTTGGCCTGGGCATCAGTCGGAGCTTTCGGTGCTTCGCCGGGATGCGTTGCGACCTTTGAAGCGATCGCAAGAGTTCCCGTAACGTACTCCTTCCTCCGAAACGACGCTGACAACAGCGCGATCTCGTTGTACTGGATCGTGGAGCGGCTGGAGTAGCAATCAATGTCGGCGGCGTCAAGCAAGTTCTTGCGCACACTTCTGGATGCACTCCAAAGAAGAGCGCCGTTTCTCTCTCGTTGATGGTTTGCGCATGGTCACCCTTGCAAAGAACACAAGAATGGCGCACCCTCAATCGTGGTGATCCCAGAAAAAAATCAAAGATTGGGTCACCCGCGCTGACACGATGGGAAAGATCATTTCTCTATCCTCCTTTTCCCTGCTTTTGCTCGCGCCGTTCGCTTGGCCGCAGGCAACCAAAACACCGGTCCGTCCGCCGGGGCCGAGTGTCGCCAGCAGCAACCGCGGCGTGGTTGTTTCCGGCAGGCCTGCCGCGACTGCGGCGGGCATCAAGATTCTGGAACAGGGCGGAAACGCCGCCGATGCAGGAGCTGCCACGCTGCTGGCACTCTCCGTGACCTATGTAGGCGCGTTCTGCGTGGGAGGAGAGATCCCCATTCTGGTTTACAGCGCGGACCAGAACAACGTGAAGCTGCTGGAGGGACAAGGCGAGGCGCCTCGCAATCCCAAAGCCATCGCGTGGTACATGCAGCATGGGATTCCGGACGGTGACGTCAAAGCAGCCGCCGTGCCGGGTACCATCGATGCGATCGTGACGCTGCTGAAACTTTACGGAACCAAAAGCTTCGAGGAGGTGGTGCAGCCGACACTGGGGATCCTGGATGCCGGCGGTCCCACTTGGTACATCGATACCGGCAATGAGCAGAAGATCGATACCGGCGTGAACTGGCAAGCAGATTTGGCGGTAACCTTCCGCAAGTTAGTGGAGTCGGAAAAGGCCGCGAAAGGCACGCGAGCGCAGAAACTGCAAGCCGTGTCGGACCGCTTCTATCGGGGGGATATCGCCGATGCGCTCGAAGCCTGGTACATCGAAAAGGGCGGGTTCCTGCGCAAAGCGGATTTGGCCGCACACAAGACTCCAGTGGTGGATCCGCTCACAACCACATACCGCGGTTACACCGTGTATAAGGCCGGCCCGCTCACACAGGGTCCTTATCTGTTGCAGACGCTGCGCCTGCTGGAAGGCTTCGACCTGAAGAAGATGGGCTTCAATTCGGCGGATTACATCCACACGGTGATTGAAGCGGAGAAACTGGCGCTGGCGGATCGCGACGAATATTACGGCGATCCGACTTTTGTGAAGGTGCCGATGGAACAATTGCTTTCCGATCCGTACACAAAAATGCGGCGTGCGCTGATCGATCCGAAAAAAGCATCTCTCGAGCTGCGGCCGGGGGATCCGTACCATATGAAGCCGTCCAAGCCGCCCACGATCACTGGCCCGTGGCATGGCGGAACGACCGTCATGTGTGTGGCAGACAAATTTGGCAACATGATCGCGGGGACTCCCAGCGGCCTGTCAAGCACGGCGGGAGTGGCGGGACGCACCGGCATTATTCACGGAAGCCGGCTGACCAGCCTGAACACGTTTGCGGGGACTCCTAACGTAATCGAACCCGGCAAGCGGCCGCGAATCACGCTGAGCCCCACGCTGCTTTTCCATGACGACCGTCCCGTGATGGCGATCTCGGTAGCAGGCGGGGATATGCAGGATCAGGCAGCGATCCAGGTCATTCTCAATTACGTGGAATTCGGCATGAGTCCCGAGGAAGCGTTTAAGGCGCCGCGCTTCTCCACCGAGCACTTCATCAGTTCGTTCGGCCAGGACCGCGCCGAACTGGGAAGCCTGTCTGTGCCCGAGAGCTTGCCCGAAGCAGTGCAGGACGAACTGAGAAGTCGCGGCCAAGTGGTTTCGATCGTCCACGGGGGAGTGGGGGGAGTTGCGCTGATTGGGATCGACGCCACGACGAAGCAAGCCACTGCCGTGGGTCCGGCCGCTGGCAAGATGGAATAGGCACTGAGATTAATCTCGTGGCGATTTCGCGAGCGCTGGTGGCATCCTCAATCGTGGCGATCCCGGCAAGACGAAAGGAAACCGTCGCCACATTTCACTCATTAAACCCTGGCCGGGTGTTCAATCTTTGGAGATCATCAGGTTTGTCAGGTTCCAGGGGTTCTGAAAGGTCTCGACCTCAACCTCTTTGTTCTTCTTGTTCACCGTCAGTTTGCAGGCCGGCAGGACCGTTCCGGTGCCCTTGCCGTCAGCGCTCAGATTCAACTCGATTGCGCCCACGCTGTACTCGGCGGAACGAGTCGAATTGTAGAGTTCCGAGAAGAGAAGCCAACGATCGGTGATCAGACGCAGTCGACGCCCGTTCTCGGACGGCAATTCGATGATGTACTTGACGTCGTTGCCGACGCCTCCACTGGCGAATCTAACGCGGCCCTTGGTCTTCATCTTCTGTAACGCGTCGACAAGTCCTTCTTGTCTGCGGGCTTTGAAGGCCTCTATCAGCGTGTTTCGATCGTCTTGCGTGGAATACTCCTCGATGTAGATGTTGACGTTGACCATTTTGCCGAGTTGTGTGCTGGTGCCCATGGCAGTCGCCTGGATTGTCATGCGCCCCGGAGTCTGGGCGATCAGCACAATGCCCGTTAACAACAAGAGAGAGAGCGAACCCATGAGGGCGTTTCTAAGAGGCATGTTCTTGCGCTGCATATGTACCTTCCCGCCGGGAGTTCACACATCCTAGCGGTTACACCGGACGTTGGGAACTAGCAATTCCAACAGGACTGGAGAAACGCATGGTCATGGAGAACGACGAATTGCTGGGTTGTCGCGTCGTCCCGGGCAGCAGCGTTGTTGGCGATTGGACTGATCCCAAGTTCTGTTCGTGCGGACGTCAGCCCCGGCGGGCTGCCTCGATTGTGGCGACGTCGATCTTCCTCATCTTCATCATCGCTTCGAAGGCGCGCCTTGCCTCAGCGCCACCAGCCCCGAGCGCGTCGGTCAGCGCACGCGGAGTGATCTGCCAGGAAAGCCCCCAGCGATCCTTGCACCAACCGCACGCGCTTTCCTGGCCGCCATTGCCGACAATGGCGTTCCAGTAGCGGTCCGTCTCTTCCTGATTGTCGGTCGCGATCTGAAAGGAAAAGGCCTCGTTGTGCTTGAACGCCTGGCCGCCATTAAGACCGAGGCAGGGGATGCCAACCACGGTAAAATCCACCGTCAGCACATCGCCCTTCTTGCCGGTGGGATAGTCGCCGGGTGCATGGTGAACGGCGGTTACTTTGCTGTCGGGAAACGTGGCGGCGTAGAAGGTCGCCGCCTCAAGCGCGTCCTTGTCGAACCAGAGGCAAATCGTATTCTTTGGCTTCATATTTTTATACCCCGTCTGAGTGGCCAGCTTTGATGTGATGTTTCGTTAGTGGATGACTTCCGCAAACCGTACTGCATGTAAGCCAATTTTCCCGCGATTGGGGCGTTGACTGCAATTCACCCTTCCCCTAGTATTGTGGGCCGTCTGCACGTCCCCCCCGTCGGCAGTCTGTTCTGCACGGCACCGGAAACAGTTTGGGTCCGATGCTGTGAGGCTTCCGCGCATATGGGAAATGATATGCCTACAGAAGACGAATTCTGGAAGGCTGCGGCGCAGGTGGTGGCGGAGCGTGGCGGCCTGGTAGTTGGATTCACGGAAACTTCAGACCAGCCGGAGCTGGGTTCAACCCTCGACAACGTCCTGGGCTTCCGGCCTCCACGTACTCCCACGGTGGTGAGGATTTCAGATTGGACGGACTGGAACGAGCAAGTCGAGGTCTTTTATCGACTACGTCCTTCATGGGGCAGAGGAAAGAGTGGCGATCCGAATGCCAGGTACTATCGTATCGAGTTTCCTGATCTGGACGGGATCCAGCGAAATGCATCTGCCGGTTCGGTCACAATTCTTCCGCCGTTCGACAACCGACTCGCGGTACCTTCGTTTGGTGGATATGGCATGCCTGCAGGGACTCTGCAGGGTGTGTCGTTCTGGCCAAGAGCCTTGGCGCGAGTTATCGACTACGTCGTTCACTATCTGGTTGGATTCATAGCCGGATCACTTTTCGGTTTTCTCCTGGCCATTGCCGCAGGTGGACGGCCACCTCTCTGGGTTCTTCTCCGTTTGTCGCAAATACACTTCCCGGTGTTCGTGGCGTGGCTGTTGGGATCCATGGCATATCAGGTGATGTGCACCAGCATTTATGGAAGCACGCTCGGCAAGGTGCTCCTTTCGATGCGGGTCGTACAAGACGACGGCTCTCCATGTCGTTGGAAGTCGGCGATCCTCCGCGAACTCGGGTACTTTTTCGACGCGCTATTCTTCGGGATCATCGGTTACGCAGCCATGAAAGGAGACCCCGGCCAGCAGCGCCATGGCGACCGATGGGCTCAGACTCTCGTCTGCAAGCGCACGCAAGTGCTCCAGAGCGGGCCGGGCCCCATGCGCTTCGTGCTTGCGCTGATGGCGGGAGTCTGCGCCGACATCGCGCTCATGATGGTCGGGCTGTTGGTCCAAATCAACTGGTAGATACCTGGAACAGCGCTACTCCAGCATGAGTGTGGATGGCCAGAATGAGTACACCAGATCGGTGCGCCCGCGCCCGACGATAAGAATCCATGCACTTGAAAGGCCTGCCAACTTTGCCAGTGTGCGATCTCCACACTCTTCTTGAGAATGCTTCCCGATCGAATTGAACGGAGAGGAGTGGATGATGCGCGTGTGGCGCAAGAAATTATCCCGGCTGTATACCTGCTTCTTCTTTGTTGGGTTGCCGCTGATTTGTGTCCGCGCGCAGACGGACCCTTTGCCTTCGTGGAATGACACCGTTCCGAAGAAAGCCATCGTCGCGTTCGTGGAGAAGGTCACGAAGGAAGGCAGCGTTGATTTCGTTGCCGCCGAGCGCCGTATTGCCACGTTCGACAATGACGGCACGCTTTGGGTGGAGCAGCCAATGTACGTGCAGCTGGCATTCGTCCTCGATCGGGTGAAACAGCTGGCGCCGGAACATCCGGAGTGGAAGACCACGCAGCCGTTCAAGGGACTGCTTGAAGGCGACTTCAAAGCGGTGGCTGCGACGGGAGAGAAAGGCGTGGTGCAACTGATGGCGGCCACGCACGCGGGCATGACGGTGGATCAGTTTCAGAAGATCGTCGGCGACTGGCTGTCGACAGCGCGTAATCCCAAGCTCAATCATCTTCACACCGAGTGTATCTACCAGCCCATGATGGAGCTGCTGGCCTACCTGCGGGCGAAGGGCTTCAAGACCTACATTGTTTCTGGAGGCGGGATCGAGTTCATGCGACCGTGGACGGAGAAGGCCTACGGAGTGCCGGCGGAGCAAGTCATCGGCAGTTCGATCAAGACGAAGTTCGAAATGGTGGACGGCAAGCCGGAACTCATGCGCCTGCCGGAAGCGAACTTTGTGGATGACAAGGAGGGGAAACCAATCGCAATCAATGAGGTGATCGGGCGGCGTCCGATTGCAGCGTTTGGAAACTCCGACGGCGACCAGCAGATGCTGGAGTGGACCGCGGCGGGAGATGGCCCGCGGCTGATGTTGCTCGTACGTCATACAGATGGGGCGCGCGAGTTTGCCTATGACCGGCATTCCAGTTTTGGAAAGCTCGACAAGACCCTGGATGAGGCGAAGGCCAAGGGCTGGATCGTCGTCGACATGAAGAACGATTGGAAGCGGATCTTTGCCTTTGACAAATAGAAAGACGATTTCGCAGTGCCCGTTGTAACATCTGCAGTCGCAGTTTTGAGCAGTGTCACTGGCAAACATGCCTCAAGGCGAGACGCGTGGCGCACGTCAACATAGTCCTGTTGAGTTAATAACATGCCGTGTGCGCAAGCGGCTTTTCGTCGCCTGCTTCGCGCTGGCCTGCCTTCCTCCGCACGTCTGCGCTCAGTTCACTGAGGCGCACAACTACGACAACACGCCGGTTGGGGTCAATCAGATTGAGCTGACGTATGCTTACGTCCGCGCGAACGCTTCAATTGATCCTTCGCTGATTGTTGCGGGTGCAAGGTTCAACCTGAATGAAGGGAACATCTCCTACACGCGCTACTTCGGTCTCGCGCATCATTTGGTGTGGGTGGAAGCGAGTTTGCCCGTGGCTGACCTGAGCGGGTCAGTAAGCAATACAGACATCCACGGCTCGATCACCGGCACGGGGGACTCCAGCTTCACCATCTCTACGCTGCTGGCTGGCGCGCGAGCATTGCGCGTAGAACAGTTCGCCGAGTACAAGCCGGCTACGGCCGTGGGAGCGAGCATCGCCATCACTGCACCGACGGGGCAATACAATCCCGACAAGCTTCTGAACCTGGGTGCGGATCGGTGGTCATTCAAGCCGGAGATTGCTTTTACGCATCCATTCGGCCCGGGGGAGAAGTGGCAGCTCGATGCTTACGGCAACGTTTATTTCTTTACGAACAACACTTCCTACCACGGAAGACAAATTCTGCGGCAAGAGCCGCTGCCTGGAATCGAAGGACACGTAAGCTATTCGTTCAAGGACAATCTGTGGGCGTCGTTCGATACGCGTTATTCATTTCGCGGTCCTACCGTGGTCGATGGCGTCAGCCAAGACAACCCGCAACAGAATTTCGCCTTGGGGAGCGAGGTCAACATTTCCGTTACGCACCGGAACGCACTCGTGTTCGAGTTCGCTAAGGCATTCGTGCACAAGAATGGCCCTTCGCTGACAGGTTTTGCGGTGAAGTACAGCTATAGTTGGGGCAAGGGCTACTAGCGCCACTCACGCTGCCGCGTCGATGGCGCTTCGACCTGCCACTGTTTTCTTGATGACCACGGCTGTGAGGTCATCTTGCTGCGGGGTTCCGCCGGCAAACTCCACAACACCGGCGTAGAGTGCCGCAATGATTTCTTCAGGTGCCAGGTGGGAATTGGCGCGGATGACTTTTTCCAAGCCGTCGGTGCCGAACTGCTCACCGGCAGGGTTCTCCCACTCGAGAAAGCCATCGGTAATCAGCAGAATCAAATCACCCGGCTGCATCTGGACAACCTGGGAGGAGTCCGAGGTCAGTTGGGGGAGAATTCCGAGAGGAACGTCGTGAGCGGCAAAAACCTGCAACTGATCTTTGCTCTGTGAATAGACGAAGAGTGGCGCGTGGCCAGCGGAGAGTAACTCGAGGTTGTCTTCTCCGGCGCGGCAAACGGCCGCCACAAAAGTGGCGAAGCGGCCTGGGGACAGGTCGCCGCCAAAGGACTTGTTGATGCGCTGCATGACGTTCGCCAGGGAATCTTTGGGATTGAAGCTGGCGCGCGCGTAGGCACGGCAAACCGAGGCCAAGAGCGCCGGACCGATGCCGTGTCCCGTGACGTCGGCAAGAGTGACCACCAGGCTGCCATCCTCGAGCTGCGTCCAGTCAAAGTAGTCGCCACCGGTCGCGTCGGCAGAGCGGTTCCATCCGGCAATTTCGTATCCATCGATGTGAGGGCGCACCTTCGGCAGCAACGATTGCTGGATGGAGCGGGCGATGGTCAGGTCGTGCTCCATTTGTTTCAACTGACGTTGCGTCTCGGCCTCCCGCAGCGCAGCCAGCACGTGCTTGCGGATTTCGTGGGCAACCAGGGCGGCAATAAAACCGGTAGCGCAAATCATCAGCGCGAAGAACGGAACGGCCGAATGCGTGATCGGATTGCTCTGCAGGTCTGACTTGATGTGCCACCCAAGATAACGGGCGGCGAGCAGATATCCCACTGCGCCGGTTACTCCCGCGACACTCGAAACTAATGGACTCAGCCGGAGAGTGGAAAGAACCAGGAAAGGAAAGAACAGCAGGGTCCAGGAAGTCGCAATCGGACGATAGTCGGGGGCCAGCCGGTCGCTGGACAGGAAAGCCATGGCCAACGCCGGCATCGACATTTCGACGATCATGTTGATCGTCCAGAACCGATCGGGGATCAGCCTGCCGAGCCGGATGCTACGCTGCACCGCGAGGAACACCAGCAGCTCGTATCCAATCAGGACCACGGCACAGTAAAGACCGATATGGCTCAGGTGCGATCCGAACAGATAGATACGGATGGAGCCGGCGATGACAAAGACAGAAATAATGAGGATTGCGCCCAAAATGCGAAGACGTTCGCTTCGCAGGAGTGCCTGTTTGAATGCGGTCGATGCAATTTCTGGCGACATAGAATCGAGTAATTATGGGCGCTGCTCCGGACCATTCCTACTGATTCAATTGACAGGTAAAATTGGGCGCTTTCGGCCGACGGCAGAAGGGCCGCAATTTTGGGACTGGAGATCAAGCACCCTTACCCAGCCCATGCTAGATTCCTACCGTGGAATGCGATGACAGCAGGCGACTGGCCCAGGCAGTAACGGCCTCGCTCGATCTGGAGGACGGCACCCGGGAACTCCCCCGGCTGGCCTACAAGAGCCGCACGCAGTTCTACCGCATCTTCCGCGCGCTAATTGATGAAACTCCCGGAGAGATGAGACGGCGGTTGCTGCTCGAACGGGCTGCATGGCGCCTCTCGCGCACGAACGTTGCCGTTACCGAAATCGCGTTGGATGCCGACTACGGATCGCTCGAAGCCTTCACCCGAGCGTTCCGGCGGGCGTTCGGGGCGTCACCCAGCATCTACCGGCGCATGGGCGAAACCTACTATCACCTGCCGGCGCCGAACTCGATTCACTTTGGCGCCCCCGTGGAAATTGCTAAAGGAGCATCTATGGACCTGTTTGATCTTTTCGCTGGACACGAGACCTGGCACACCGAGCAGCTCCTCGAGGCCGCCCGCAAGTTGAGTGACGAGCAGCTCGATCGTCCGCTGAAAAATCCTGTGACGGTGGTGCCATGGGACACGCCCGACCAGACGGTGCGGCAGATGCTGGATCGCATCGTGCGGACGAAGGAGGTGTGGACCGCAGCGCTGACCGGAGGCGAACTGCCAGACACCAGCCCGGCTGCAACGGCGAGCCAAACGCCGGAGACGATGCTCGCGCGGCTCCAGAAGACGGACACTGAGTTTCAGAAAATTCTGCGCACCGTGCGCGATCGCGGGACGTGGACCGACACGTTCGTGGATAAGTATTGTGAGCCTCCGGAGACGTTCACGTTTGGCGGAATGTTCGCGCACGTGATCACATTCAACTCCTACCGCCGCCTTCTGGCGCTGGACGCGCTGCGCAGCCTGGGCGCAAGAATTCAGGGATCAGGCTGCCCGATGGACTATGAGCACGTGCTGGCGGAAACCAGTGTTGCCGAATAGCAGTATTGGCGACTTCAGATGAAGAAAAGAACTACGCCGAAAGACGGTGGCATCGTCGGGGTATCGGATCACGGTGGTTGGGCGGTGATGGTGACGGCATCGCGGGATGGGACACTGCTCGACCGCCGACGCGTGGATCTGGTGGACGAAGATCTGCCGAAGATTCCGCACCACAGCGAAGCCCAAAGGCTTCCGATCGACGAGGCCGTGACGTTGGTCGAGCGCGTGCGCGTGTCGGCGGAAAAGCATGCAGTGCTGGCCTTGGATGCGCTCGCGATGACGGTGCCGCGCATCGTTGGGATTGCGTTGCGCAGCTTACAACCGCTTCCACCTACGATTGCAGAGCGAATCAAGGACTACCGCGCGCAGAACGTCGCCGACTGGGTGATGTACCGTAAGGCGCTGGCCTCGGCGGCCGAAGCCCGCGGGTGGCCGGTCCACTGGTACGAGACGAAGAAAGTGTTTGACGCGGCGAGTGAGGCTCTGCACCCTGAGAATCTGGATGCTCATTTCTTCCACGTACGGAAGGCTGTTGGGCCCCCCTGGAATAACGATCATAAGCTCGCGATGGCAGCGGCAATTTCTGCGGGCAAGGCGCTGGCGGAATAATTCGGCCCCGGGGCCTGCCAGTTTTATTGTTGCGCCTCCACGGACTTCTGGTTCACGTTCCAGCCTTCCACCTCGACGGTTGGAACCGAATTGTCGTTTTCCTTCATTTGATAGGTCGCTGTCACTTGACGGGTTTGTCCCGGCAGTAACGCGAAGTAGTTGTCCTGCCACAATACGGGAAGAATTTCGTCATCGCGTTCGCCTTCCCGGCTGACGCGCCGGTTCGACGAACGATTCACCTTAAGGTGAACGGCAAAGGCCAGCGTAGATGTGGGATTGTGGAGCGTAACAGTCGTCATGCTTTCGTCGGCAGTTTTCTTGTACTGCGCTTTGGCCTCAAGATCGACCCGCGGCAGTTTGTTGAGAGACGTATAGTCGGCAAAGGTTTTGGTGGGCGTCCAGGTGGAAATGTCATATTCGCCGCTGGCATCCTCTTCCTGTCGAGCCCAATCGAGCGTCTCCTCGCGAGTGGAGAGCCAATAGAAGTTGCTGCTCTTGACCTGACCGGCAGATTCAAGTGTGAGGCTCACGAAATACGTCGTGCTCAGGCCGCTCAGAGAGGGCAGAGTCAATATGCGTGTACTGCTGTCGGGCCCGACGGTGACCTCAACCTGCTTCGAAAATTTCTCGGTCATGCCCTTCCCGGTTACATCAAGGCTGTAAACCTTGGCGGTGACTCGCAGTTTTGCGAAGGGCTCGTAATACGAGTTCACCACCACAACGGAGCGATCGTCGTAGGAGTACTGCACGTGCAGCGGCTCGCAGGCCTTCTTCACGCCGAAATAGGATCCGCCGGGCCGCAGATACCAGTCATACATGTGCCAGATCATGCCGGGCCATGCGTTGTTCAGCATCCATTGGATGATTCCCGTGGAGGTGTACTTGTTGCGTCCGTAGGCCTCCATCATGGCGCGGTGCGCTTCATAGGCCTGGACCTGCGCCTTCACGGCAAATTCCTCGACGGATTTGGATTGGCCGTAGCGTTGATCGAGTGCTTCGGTGAAAACGTTGAGTGTGTGCGACATTCCGCCGCCGTGATATTGCCAGACGGAATCGATGGGCCACAGATGATCGGGCGGAAGCATGCGTCGCAGGCTCTCGATGGGAGGGATGGCAGGACCGGGGCTGGTTTCGGTATTGAAACCGAACGCACCGCCGTGGCGGGTATCGACATACCAGAACAGTGGCGGGAC
>Ga0335085_10008848_pt1 | contig 15274 bp, 11 predicted proteins | sample Lox_Sample_45_FD_206712 | JGI IMG/M metagenome (GOLD analysis project Ga0335085, IMG submission 206712) | Soil microbial communities from Loxahatchee National Wildlife Refuge, Florida, United States - Lox_Sample_4.5 | ecosystem: Environmental > Terrestrial > Soil > Wetlands | place: USA... | reverse complement strand
GGGTGGAGATGGTCATGCCGGGGGACAACGTGCGGTTCGAAGTGGCGCTGATCACCCCGATCGCGATGGAGGAGGGGCTGCGCTTTGCCATCCGCGAAGGCGGCCACACCGTCGGCGCCGGCGTCATCAGCAAAATCCTGGAGTAACCGATGCGCGAGATCATCTCACTGGCGTGCCAGGCCTGTCATCGGCGGAACTACTCGACCCGCAAGAATCGCCGGACCACACCAGACCGGTTGGAGCGGAAAAAATATTGCCAATGGTGCCGAAAGCACACGGCGCACAAAGAGGAAAAGTGAGGCGCATTAGCGTGCATAACTTGCGGACTGTTCAAAATGCTCCATCTGCAAGGCCGCAGGCCCCGACGGAACCGGAGCGTACTGGAATGGTACGCGAGGATTTCGGAGGGACCGGGCTTGTACCGAGCATCGGACGTGCCTCTCATCTCCGATTCGAGGTAAACGCCGCAGGTGGACTTTTTCGACAATTCGCCTACAGGCCAGTAGCTCCAACGGCTAGAGCAGCGGTCTCCAAAACCGCGGGTTGGGGGTTCGAATCCCTCCTGGCCTGCCAGAGACATTGTGCATGGCGGTCGTTGGGCGCCGAACGTGTGGAGAAACCTTCGACGCCGCGCCGGCCATCTGTGCATCGAGAGGCTGGCGGGGATGACACCCGCCTCGTCGGCGACGGTGTACTCGGTTCATTGTGGAGTCTGAGGACGGTGCCGGGATGAATCTGTTCGGACGGATACGGGAATTTCTTCAGGAGGTGCAGACGGAGATGCATCGCACGGTGTTCCCGAGCCGAAGCGAAACGATGGGCGCCACCATGGTCGTCGTCACCTTCGTCATCGTGCTGTCCGTCTATCTGGCGGTGACCGATTTGGTGCTCTCCAGGTTCGTGGCGAAGTTTATCAGTGGTTGAGGGTGACATGGCGAAGCGATGGTACGTCGTACATACCTACTCGGGGTATGAGAATCGGGTGAAGGCGAGCGTGGAGGAACGGGCCAAACAGCTGGGCGTCATCGAACGGTTCGGGCAGGTGTTGGTGCCGACCGAAGATGTGATCGAAATCCGCGAGGGGAAAAAGCGCGTCTCGACCAAAAAATTCTTCCCCGGCTATGTGCTGGTGGAGATGGATCTGGATGACGTGACCGCACAACTGATCAAGGAGACCCCGAAGGTGACGGGGTTTATCGGCGGCGCGGCGCACCCCTTACCGTTGAGCGACGAAGAGGTGTCCACCCTGCTTCAGCAGATCGGAAGCGGATCGGCACAGCCGAGGAGTAAAATGCACTTCGCCAAGGGCGACGATGTCAGAATTATTGACGGTCCGTTCCTCGGCTTTAACGGCGTGGTGGATGAGGTCGACCCCGATCACAATAAGGTCAAGGTGCTGGTAAGCATTTTCGGGCGGTCGACTCCGGTCGAATTGCACTTTTTGCAGGTGGAGCGATTGTAGGGGGCGCAGATGGCCAAAGAGATCACGGCAATTGTCAAACTGCAAATTCCGGCCGGCAAGGCCAATCCGGCACCACCGGTTGGTCCCGCGTTGGGCCAGCACGGCGTCAACATCATGGAATTTTGCAAGGCCTTCAATGCCAAGACACAGGGGCAGGACGACATGAATGTCCCGGTCGTCATTTCCATTTATAACGACCGGTCATTCACGTTCGAGATGAAGAAGCCGCCGGCAGCCGATCTGCTCAAGAAGGCCGCGGGGCTCATCAAGGGGTCGGCCGTACCCCACAAGGACAAGGTGGGAACGGTGACCCGCAAGCAGTTGGAGGAGATCGCCAGGCTGAAAATGCCCGATTTGAACGCGGTGGACGTGGAAGGCGCAATGCACATCATCGAAGGCACGGCGCGCAGCATGGGCATTCAGATTGTCTGAAGCGGTGTGATCACGGCCGGCGTCGTTTCCGCGTTCGATTGCGGGGCGGGACGCCGGCAGGCAGCGAGGAGACGGTGGGCAAAAAATACGAAGCGGCCAAAAAACGGGTTGAAGCCCGGTTGTATTCCCTGCAGGCGGCGACCGATCTTGTCAAACAACTTGCGTTTGCGAAGTTCGACGAGACCGTGGAATTGACGGCCCGATTAAACGTGGACCCGAAGCAGTCGGACCAGATGGTGAGGGGGGCGGTCGTGCTGCCGCACGGGTCCGGACAATCCGTGCGGGTGCTGGTGTTTGCCAAGGGTGAGAAGGAGAAGGAGGCGCGGCAGGCGGGAGCCGATTACGTCGGGGCAGAGAATTATGCGGAAAAAATCAACGGCGGGTGGCTTGATTTCGAGCAGGTGATTGCGACGCCCGACCTCATGGGAATGGTCGGCAAACTGGGAAAGATACTCGGCCCGAGGGGATTGATGCCCAACCCCAAAACGGGCACGGTGACGTTCGACGTGGGGCGCGCAGTCCAGGAAGTCAAGCGGGGTCGCGTGGAATACAAAGTCGACAAGGCTGGCATTGTGCATGTGGTGATCGGCAAAGTGTCCTTTACGCCCACCCAGTTGTATGAAAATGCGCTGGCCATTGTGTCGTCTGTCTGGCGGGCCAAGCCGTCGTCGGCAAAAGGGGTCTATATCGGCAGCCTCACCGTGTCGTCAACCATGGGGCCCGGCGTGCCGGTGGACGCGTCAAGTTTGATGAAAACGTTGTGACGAGGGAGAGGTTAGCAGACATCCATGAAGACGCGAGCGGAAAAAGAATCAATGTGCCAGGAGTTGCATGAGAAATTCAGTCGGGCCACGGTGGCCATCCTGACCCGCTTCGACGGGATGACCGACGAGGAGATCAAGAAACTGCGCCGCGAGCTGCGCAGCGTGGGCGGGGAGTTTCGCGTGGTCAAAAACACCGTCGCGCGGAGGGCCGCGGAGGGCACATCGATTGCCGCGGCGGTGGCCGCGTTCGAAGGGCCGGTGGGACTGACGCTCGGCTACAAGGATCCCGTCGTTCCGACCAAGGTGTTGAGGACCTTCACGGCGAAGAACGAAAAACTGCGCATCAGGATCGGCGTGGTGGAGGGGCGCGCCTGCGATCCGGAGCAGGTGGCGGCCATCGCCTCGCTGCCATCGCGGGAGATCCTCTTGGGTCAGCTCGTCAACAGATTGAATGCCCCAGTTGCGCAGTTGGCGCAGGTGCTACAGGCGCTTCCCGCTTCGTTGGCCAGGGCCGTGTCGGCCGTTTCGACCTCCCGGACATCGGGCGGGCACACATCCACGTAACCCATTGCGCCCATGGAACGGGCGCCGTTGAAAGGAGAACAAGCAGACATGTCATCAGCGACGTTAAGCAATGAAGATATTGTCAAGGCAGTGGAACAGATGCCAGTGTTGCAATTAGCTGAATTGGTCAAGTTGATCGAGACGCGCTTCGGCGTCACAGCCGCGGCGCCGGTCGCCGTGGCCGTACCCACGGCTGCCGGGGGTGGCGGAACGGCCGCGGCCGAGGAGAAAACCAGTTTCGATGTCATCTTGGCCAACAGCGGGGACAAGAAGATCCAGGTTATCAAAGTGGTCCGAGAGCTAACCAATCTAGGATTGAAAGAGGCCAAGGATGTGGTGGAGGGCGCGCCCAAGCCGTTGAAGTCCGGGGTTTCGAAGGAAGATGCGGATTCCATGAAGAAAAAACTGGAAGAAGTCGGCGCCAAGGTTGAGATCAAGTAAGCGGCCCTCAATCGATCGCCTGAGCCAAGAGGAGTGGGCATGACTTCAACAGGGACGACCGGTACGACAACTCGGCAGCGGAAGGATTTCTCCAAACTCTCGGCGAAATTTGGGGTCCCGAACCTGATTGAGATCCAGTGGAATTCCTATGAGCGGTTTTTGCAGCGGGATGTGCCACCGGAGCAGCGCGAGGACGTGGGGTTGCAGGCCGCGTTCACCAGCGTGTTTCCACTGTCGGATTACAATGACACCGCGGTGGTCGAATTTCTGGATTACACGATCGGTGACCCCAAGTACGACATCCAGGAGTGTCTTGAACGCGGGATGACCTATGCCGCCCCGCTGAAGATTCGTGTCCGCCTGATTCTCTGGGAGAAGGAAGAGCGAAGCGGCAGCAAGCGGGTCAGGGATGCCCGCGAGCAGGAGGTGTATATCGGCGAAATCCCGCTGATGACCCGTCACGGCACGTTCATTGTCAACGGGACCGAGCGGGTGGTGGTCAGCCAACTGCAGCGGTCAGCCGGCGTGATCTTCACGCACGACAAGGGCAAGACCCATGCGAGCGGCAAGGTGCTGTTCTCGGCCCGCATCATCCCGTATCGTGGGTCGTGGCTGGATTTCGAATTCGATTCGAAGGACCTGCTGTACGTCCGCATCGACCGGCGGCGGAAAATCCCGGCCACGGTGTTGCTGAAAGCGTTCGGATTCACGAACGAGCAGCTGTTGAAGGAGTTTCACCCGGCGGAGGAAATCCGACACAAGAACGACCAGTTCTTCCGGCGGCTGAACCCTGACATTCACGTGGGGTTGAAGGTCGGCACGGAACTGCTGGACAAATCGGCCCGGGCGGTCGTCGGGCGCGAAGGGCAGCGCCTAAACAAGGGGTTGCTGGAGCGGTTCAAGGCGGCAGGCATCAAGGAGCTGCCTCTTTCGCCCGCCGAGCTGGTCGGCAGGATCACGTTGCAGGATATTGTCGATCCCAGAACGGGCGAAATTCTCGTCGAGCACAACACGGAGCTGACGAGCGAGCATGTGGCGAAAATCACCGCGTCTCATGTGTCATCATTCTCCCTGCTGTACGCCGATCCCGCGCAGTACCCGCCCGTGATCCGTGACACCTTGGCCACGGAAAAGGTGGGGACGGCCGACGAGGCGATGATCGAGATCTACCGGCGGCTGCGCCCGGGCGAGACGCCATCCGCCGAATCGGCCCGCCTGTTGTTTGAAAGCCTGTTTTTGCAAGCCAAGCGCTACGACCTGTCGCCGGTCGGACGGTTGAAGCTGAACAAGAAGCTCGGGGTTGATCTGCCCCTCGATCACCGGACGCTGACCGGCAAAGACGTGGCGGCGGTGGTCAAATATCTGGTCGAACTCCGAAGCGGTCGCGGGGACGTGGACGACATCGACCACCTGGGCAACCGGCGCGTCCGGTCCGTGGGGGAACTGCTGGAGAATCAGCTTCGGATCGGCCTGGTCCGGATGGAGCGGACGATCAAGGAGCGGATGAACCTGCTCGATATCGATACGGTCCTGCCGCACGATCTGATCAACGCGAAGCCCGTCATGGCGTCGATCAAAGAGTTTTTCGGCGGCAGCCAGTTGTCCCAGTTTATGGACCAGACCAATCCGCTGGCCGAGATCACCCACAAGCGTCGGCTGTCCGCCCTTGGACCGGGAGGATTGACCAGGGAGCGTGCAGGGTTCGAGGTTCGCGACGTCCATCCGTCCCACTACGGCCGTATCTGCCCGATCGAGACGCCGGAGGGACCGAATATCGGGTTGATCACATCGCTGGCGACCTATGCGAGGGTGAACGAGTTCGGCTTTATCGAATCGCCCTATCGCAAGGTCAAGGGCGGACGGGTGCTCGATGAGGTGGAGTACATCTCCGCCATCGACGGGGACAAGTACATCATTGCGCAGGCCAACACCAAGCTGGACAGTCGGGGCCGGATTGAAGCGGAGATGGTCTCCGCCCGCCACGCAGGAGACTTTGTCATGGTCCCCGCGGAGCGGATCGAGTATATGGATGTGTCGCCGAAGCAGATCGTGAGCGTGGCGACGGCCCTGATTCCGTTCCTCGAGCATGACGACGCGAACCGGGCGCTCATGGGCTCCAACATGCAGCGGCAGGCCGTGCCCTTGATCGAAACCGAAGCCCCGCTGGTCGGCACCGGCATGGAGCACGTGGTGGCACGGGACTCCGGCTACATCACGTTGGCCCGACGGGCCGGCGTGGTCGAAAGTGTCGACGCCAACCGGATCGTGGTGCGCGTGGATGAGGAAGCGGGGAAGAAGGCGGCGCCATCCGATGGCCGTCGGCGCGCATCTGATAGTCTGGTCGATATCTATCCCCTCATCAAGTTCCAACGGTCGAATCAGAGCACGATGATCAATCAAAAGCCGGTGATCGATGTGGGCGACCGCGTGGCGCTCGGGGATGTGCTGGCGGATGGTCCGGCGATCGATCACGGCGAACTCGCCCTGGGCCGGAACGTGCTGGTGGCTTTCATGCCGTGGGGCGGGTACAACTTCGAAGACGCCATCTTGATCAGCGAATCGCTGGTACGCGAAGACCGGTTTACCTCGATTCACATCGAGGAGTTTGAACTGGAGGCGCGTGACACCAAGCTCGGCAAGGAAGAAATCACGAGGGACATTCCGAACGTCAGCGAGGAAGCGCTGCGCAATCTCGATGAAAGCGGTATTGTCCGGATCGGCGCAGAGGTCAAGCCCGGCGACATCCTGGTTGGCAAGGTGACGCCAAAGGGCGAGACGCAGTTGACGCCGGAGGAAAAACTGCTGCGCGCGATCTTCGGCGAAAAAGCCGGGGACGTCAAGGACGCCTCGCTGACCGTGCCCCCGGGTATTGAGGGGGTGGTTGTTGGGGTGAAAATCTTTTCCCGGAAGGGATCCGACAAGGAAGAGCCGGTGCTGACCGTCGAAAACGACGACCTGTCCCGTCTGCACCACACGCACCAGGACGAATTGCGGATCATTGAAGAGGAGAAGTGGCGCAAGACACGGAAACTGCTGTTGGGCAAGGTGGTCGCCAAGGATGTGGTCGATCCGGAGACCGGCGAGGTCCTGCTGAAGCGAAAGCACCGGGTAGTCAAGGAGGTGCTGGACCGGCTCTCTGATGAGCAGCTCAAGCACATGGTGCTGAGTGACGTCGACGAGCAGGAACTTCTGGAGGAGCTCGATCGCGACGCGAAGGAGCAGATGGAGCTCCTCCAGACGATGTACGACGAGAAGATCGGCCGCCTGAAGCGTGGTGATGAGCTGCCCCCGGGCGTCTTGAAGCTGGTCAAGGTCTACATCGCCATGAAGCGGAAGCTGCAGGTCGGGGACAAGATGGCCGGGCGGCACGGGAACAAAGGCGTCGTGGCCCGCGTGCTACCGGTTGAAGATATGCCCTACCTGCCGGATGGCACACCGGTGGAGGTGGTCCTCAATCCGCTGGGCGTGCCCTCCCGAATGAACGTCGGGCAGATTTTCGAAACCCAGCTGGGCTGGGCCGCGAGGATGCTGGGCATTCACGTGTCGAGCCCTGTCTTCGACGGCACGGCCGAGACGGAGATCAAGGCGTTGCTGCGTCAGGCCGGCCTACCCGAAAGCGGCCAGATCGCGCTCTTCGACGGCAAGACCGGCGAGTCATTTAAACGGCCGGTCACGGTTGGCTACATGTACATGCTCAAACTGCACCATCTGGTCGATGACAAGATCCACGCCAGATCGATTGGTCCCTATTCGCTGGTGACGCAGCAGCCGTTGGGCGGCAAGGCGCAATTCGGCGGACAGCGGCTCGGCGAAATGGAGGTCTGGGCGCTGCAGGCGTACGGAGCGGCCCACACGCTGCAGGAGTTCCTGACGGTGAAATCGGATGATGTCCCCGGCCGGTCTCGCATCTATGAAGCGATCGTCAAAGGGGAGAATTTCCTTGAGCCTGGGCTGCCCGAATCGTTCAACGTCCTGATCAAGGAACTGCAGAGTCTGGGGCTGGACGTCGATTTGATCAGACCGAAGGAATGACAGGAGGATTGATGGTGGAGACCCCCTACAGCTCCTATGACAAGTCCAAGGACGCGATTTCGTTTGACGCCATTCGCATCAAGATCGCGTCGCCGGAGAAGATCCGTTCGTGGTCCTACGGCGAGGTGAAAAAACCGGAAACGATCAATTACCGATCGTTGAAGCCGGAGCGTGATGGACTGTTCTGCGCCAAGATCTTCGGCCCGACGAAGGACTGGGAGTGCAATTGCGGCAAATACAAACGGATGAAGCACCGCGGCATCGTGTGCGACAAATGCGGCGTCGAAGTGATCCAGTCGAAGGTGCGTCGTGAGCGGATGGGACATATCGAACTGGCCTCCCCCGTCGCCCACATCTGGTTCCTGAAGGCGGTGCCCAGCCGGATCGGCGTGCTCCTGGACATGACGCTCAAGCAGCTGGAGCGGATTCTGTATTTTGAATCGTATGTTGTGACCGATCACGGTGACACGCCGTTGAAGGATCGCGAGATGCTCACGGAGGAGCAGTACCGGAAAGCCTCGCAGGAATACGGCGGCCGGTTCAAGGCGGAAATGGGGGCTGAAGCGATCCGGGAGTTGCTCCGGCAGCTCGATCTGGAGACTCAGTACAAGGACCTGCAGCGGAAAATCGAACAGGCGACATCGCTGGCCGTCAAGAAGAAGCAGATCAAGCGATTGAAGGTGGTCGAAGCATTCCGCAAATCCGGGAACAAGCCGGAATGGATGATCATGGATGTCATTCCCGTCCTGCCGCCGGAATTGCGCCCATTGGTGCCGTTGGATGGCGGCCGTTTTGCAACGTCGGATTTGAACGACCTGTACCGCCGTGTGATCAACCGGAACAACCGGCTCAAGCGGTTATTGGAACTGCGGGCGCCCGCGGTAATCATCCGCAACGAGAAGCGCATGCTGCAGGAGGCGGTCGACGCCCTGTTCGACAACGGACGGAGGGGACGGGCCATCCGCGGGGCGAATCGACGTCCGCTCAAGTCCCTGAGCGACATGCTGCGCGGCAAGCAGGGAAGATTCAGACAGAACCTGCTGGGCAAACGGGTCGACTATTCCGGCCGGTCGGTGATCGTGATCGGTCCGGAATTGAAACTGCACCAGTGCGGGTTGCCCAAGAAAATGGCCCTGGAGTTGTTCAAGCCGATCATCTTCCACAAGCTGGAAGCGCGCGGTTACGTGACGACGATCAAAAGCGCCAAGAAAATGGTGGAGAAGGAGCGCCCCGAGGTGTGGGATGTGCTGGAAGAGGTGATCAAGGAGCATCCCGTGCTGCTGAACCGGGCGCCCACGCTGCACCGGTTGGGCATCCAGGCGTTTGATCCGGTGCTGGTCGAGGGCAAGGCGATCAGGTTGCATCCGTTGGTCTGCGCGGCCTTCAACGCCGATTTCGACGGCGACCAGATGGCCGTGCACGTTCCGCTTTCCATCGAGGCGCAGGTCGAGGCGCGCGTGTTGATGCTGGCGGTGCAGAACATCCTGTCACCCGCCAACGGCCGCCCCATCATGGTGCCGTCGCAAGACATGGTGCTGGGCTGCTACTGGCTGACCAAGGAACGGACGGGCGCCAGGGGGGATGGTGGCGTTTTTTCCAGTTCCGATGAAGTTCGGATCGCCTACGACGCCCAAATGGTGGACGAGCACGCCCGGATCACCATGCGCATGAACGGGGGCCTGGTGCCGACGACCGTGGGCCGTGTGCTGTTGAGCGAAGTGCTGCCGCCCCAACTGCCGTTTCAGCTGGTCAACCGGGAGATGACCAAAAAGGAATTGATGAAGTTGATCGATACCTGCTATCGAGAAACGGGTCACCGGGAGACCGTGCTGCTGCTGGACAGGATCAAGGACATCGGGTTCGCCTATGCGTCGCGTGCGGGGTTGTCAATCTGCCTCGATGACATGAAAATTCCGGCCCGCAAGGAGCAGCTCATCGAGCAGGCGAGGCGGACCGTGCTTGAAATTGAGCGGCAGTACGCCGACGGCTTGATCACAAACGGCGAACGGTACAACAAGGTGGTCGATACGTGGGCTCACGTGACCGAGTTGGTCGCCAGCGAAATGATGCGGGAACTGTCCGAAGAGGAAGTTGGCATCAAGACCGGCAAGGCGAGGGGCGGCGATTTCAATTCCATCTACATGATGGCAGATTCCGGGGCACGGGGCAGCAGCCAACAGGTCCGGCAGCTGGGCGGGATGCGCGGACTCATGGCTAAGCCCTCCGGAGAAATCATCGAGACGCCCATCACGGCAAATTTCCGAGAAGGGCTGACCGTGCTGCAATACTTCATTTCGACGCACGGCGCCCGGAAGGGTCTGGCCGATACGGCACTCAAAACGGCTAATTCCGGCTATTTGACTCGCCGGCTGGTGGACGTGGCCCAGGATGTCATCATCTCCGAGCATGATTGCCAGGCGATGGACGGGATTTACGTCACGGCGCTGGTGGAGGGCGGCGAGATCATCGAGCCGCTGGAAGAGCGTATCTTGGGCCGGGTCGCATGTGAGGATGTGAAGGATCCTGTGACCGCCGAGAGCATCTGCTCGCGGAACGATGAAATCAACGAAGCGCGTGCCAAGGCGATCGTCGAGGCCGGAATCGATCGGGTGAAGATCCGTTCCGTGCTGACCTGTCAATCCCGCCGTGGCATCTGCATGCTCTGCTACGGGCGGGATCTGGCCCGCGGCCGGCTGGTGGAACGAGGCGAAGCGGTCGGCATCATCGCGGCGCAATCGATCGGCGAGCCGGGCGCACAGTTGACGATGCGGACGTTCCATATCGGCGGCACGGCCAGCAAAGTGGTCGAGCAGACGGTGTTGGAGGCCAAACACGACGGCGTGGTCAAATATCTCAGTTACGACGCGAAGAAGAACACTGATGTGATCGCGGCCTCGATCGCCGTGCGCAACAAAGAGGGTGACATGGTGGTCATGTCCAGAAACGCCAAGATCGCCATCTATGACGAAACCGGCCGGGAGCGTGAAAAATACTCGGTGGTCTACGGGGCCCGCGTCAAGGTTAAGCACGGGGAGCACGTGGAGGTCGGACAGAAACTGGTCGAATGGGACCCCTATTCGTTGCTCATTCTGACTGAGGCGGGCGGCAAGGTCGCGTTCGGCGACATTATCGAAGGCATGACCATTCGCGAAGAAGTGGACGAGGTGACCGGCTTGTCCCGGACCGTGGTGATCGATCATCCGGGCGCCAATCTCCGGCCGCGGCTCTCCATCAAGGACGATGCCAAGACGGTGGCCCGGTATCTGCTCCCGGTTGGTGCGCACATCCTGGTCGAACGGGGGCATGAGGTGCAGCCTGGCGACGTGCTGGCCAAGATCCCTCGGGAAACCACCAAAACGAAGGACATTACGGGCGGACTGCCGCGGGTGGCCGAGCTGTTTGAAGCCAGAAAACCTAAGGAGCAGGCGGTCATCAGCGAGATCGACGGCTTCGTTGAGTTCGGCGGGTTCGTGAAGGGGATGCGCAAAGTCATCGTTCGGAGCGAAGTGAAGGACGAGTCCGGACAGCCGATCATGAAGGAGTACAGCATTCCGAAGGGCAAGCACGTCAATGTGCACGAGGGGGACTGGGTGAACGCCGGAGAACCGTTGATGGACGGTTCGGCCAACCCACACGACATCCTGGCCGTACTGGGAGCGAAGGAACTCCAGAAATACCTGGTGGACGAGGTGCAGGAGGTCTACAGGCTACAGGGTGTGTCGATCAACGACAAGCACATCGAAGTCATCGTCCGACAGATGCTCAGGAAGATTCGGATTGAAGACGCCGGGGACACGGACTTTCTAGTCGGCAACCTGGTCGACCGGCTGGTGTTCAGCGAAGTCAACGAACAGGTGACCGGCGGGGGAGGCAAGCCAGCCCGAGGCACACCGGTCCTGCTGGGCATCACCAAGGCGGCCTTGAGTACGGATAGCTTCATCGCGGCCGCCTCGTTCCAGGAAACGACGCGAGTGCTGACGGAAGCCGCCATCACCGGCCGTTTGGACAGCCTGAGCGGGTTGAAGGAGAACGTTATTGTTGGCCGGTTGATTCCCGCCGGCACCGGGCTCGCCGAGTACCGGGACACGTTCGTGGTCCCGCCGGCGTCGGCCATCGAGGAGGAGACGATGGCGCTGACCGAGACGGAAGCCGGTGGCGCCGAGGTCGGGACGGCGCTCTCAATTGGCGAGGGGGCCAGCGAGTGAACAAATTATCCTTGACAATGAAGCGAATTCTCCTTATAGTATGTGAGTTTTGCCCCATGGCGGGTGAATTGAAATAGAGTGACGGACGCACAATGCCGACCATCAACCAACTGATCCGTTTTGGCCGCGAAAAAGTGCGCGGCAAGACGAAAAGTCCCGCGCTGCGCGGCGCACCACAGCGCCGAGGCGTCTGCGTGCGCGTCTACACCACGACGCCCAAGAAACCTAACTCTGCGTTGCGAAAGGTCGCGCGGGTGCGGTTGACGAACGGCATTGAAGTGACCGCATATATTCCCGGAGTCGGACATAATTTGCAGGAGCATTCCATCGTCCTCGTGCGCGGAGGACGTGTCAAGGATTTGCCCGGCGTGCGCTATCACATCATCCGCGGCGCGTTGGATGCCGTCGGAGTGCAGAACCGCCGGCAGGGTCGATCCAAGTACGGCGCCAAGCAACCCAAAGTCACAGCCTGAGTCGTCCATGCCCCGTCGTCGAATCATTCTGAAGCGAAGAACCTCCATCGATGCGCGTTATCAGGACCCGCTCGTCGGTCAGATGATCAACACGTTGATGCGCAAAGGCAAGAAGAGCGCCGCGGAGCGGATCTGCTATCAGGCGCTGGCGATGGCGAGCGAGAAGAGCGGCGTCGAGCCGCTGCGCCTGTTTAAGACCGCGGTCGAGAACGTCAAGCCGGTTGTGGAAACCAAGTCGCGCCGGGTCGGCGGCGCTTCCTACCAGGTGCCGGTCGAGGTACGCCAGACGCGCCGCACTTCGCTGGCGTTGCGCTGGCTGGTGAAATTCGCCTACGCGAGGAGCGGCCGGTCGATGGAAGAAAAACTCGCGGCCGAACTGCTCGATGCGACCAATCGAACCGGCGGTGCGATGAAAAAACGGGAAGAAACCCATCGGATGGCCGAGGCCAACAAGGCCTTTGCCCACTATCGCTGGTAACGGATCGCCAGTATGGCACGACTCTACCCTCTTGAACGGACCCGGAACATCGGAATCATGGCGCATATCGATGCCGGTAAAACGACCACCACGGAGCGCATTCTGTTTTACACCGGCACCACGCATCGGATCGGTGAGGTGGATGAGGGCAACACGGTCATGGACTGGATGGAGCAGGAGCGGGAGCGGGGGATCACCATCACGGCTGCTGCGACCACCTGTTTCTGGAAGGACCACCGGATCAACATCATCGACACGCCGGGCCACGTCGATTTCACGATCGAGGTGGAGCGGTCCTTGCGGGTGCTGGACGGGGCGGTCGCGGTGTTCGACTCGGTGCAGGGGGTTGAACCGCAATCGGAGACCGTGTGGCGGCAGGCCGACAAATATCACGTGCCTCGGATTGCGTTCATGAACAAGATGGACCGCATGGGCGCCGATTTCTACGAGAGCGTCAAGTCGATGGTGGACCGTCTCGGTGCCGTCCCGGTTGTGATTCAGCTCCCGATCGGGAAGGAGTCGGAGTTTCGGGGCCCGATCGACCTGATCGAGCGGAAGGCGATTGTCTTCGATGATGAGACCCTGGGCGCGAAGTATGCGGTGTCCGACGTCCCGGCCGATTATCAGCAGCAGGTCGAGGAGTACCGGTCCAAAATGATCGAGACGGTTGCCGAACACGATGACCCGTTAATGGAAAAATATGTGGCCGAACAACCGATTTCAAACGACGAGCTTAAGGCGGCCATCCGCCGGGCGACGATCGCCATGACGATCACCCCGGTGTTGTGCGGGGCGTCTTTCCGGAATAAAGGCGTACAGCAACTGCTCGATGCCGTCATTGACTATTTGCCGGCACCGACTGATATTCCACCCGCGAAGGGCATCGATGTGAAGACCGAGACCGAGGTGCTGTTGAGCCCCGAAGACAGCGGACCATTTGCTGCACTGGCGTTCAAAATCGCGACCGATCCGTTCGTCGGCCAGTTGACCTTTTTCCGCGTCTATTCCGGCACCCTGTCGGCGGGCTCGTACATCTACAATTCGACGAAGAACAGCCGGGAGCGCATCGGACGCCTGCTGAAGATGCATGCGAACAAACGCGAGGAAATCAAAGAGGTCTACTCCGGGGAGATCTGCGCGGCGGTGGGGCTCAAGGGGACGACGACCGGCGACACCTTCTGTAATGAGGACAAGCCGCTGTTGCTTGAGGTGATGCGCTTCCCGGAGCCGGTGATCTCGATGGCGATCGAGCCGAAAACCAAGGCCGACCAGGAGAAGATGGGGCTGGCACTGCAGAAACTGGGTCAGGAGGACCCGTCGCTGCGGCTCACAACCGATGAGGAGACGGGGCAGACGATTCTGTCCGGCATGGGTGAGCTGCATCTCGAGATCATCGTCGACCGGCTGCTCAGGGAATTCAAGGTGGAGGCCAATGTCGGGAAACCGCAGGTCGCCTACAGAGAGACAGTTCAGTCCCGGGCCGAAGCAGAGGGCAAGTACATCAGGCAAACGGGCGGCCGGGGACAGTACGGCCACGTCTATCTCGAGGTCGAGCCGTTGGAGCCCTCCAAAGGATTCGAATTTGTCAACAAGGTCGTCGGCGGCGCCATCCCCAAGGAATATATCCCGGCGGTGGAAAAAGGCATCCGCGAAGCGATGGAAGACGGCGTGCTTGCCGGCTATCCGATGGTCGATTTCCGCGTCACATTGACCGACGGCTCGTATCACGATGTCGATTCCTCAGAGATGGCGTTCAAGATCGCCGGTTCGATGGGCTTCAAGGAAGCGGCCCGGAAGGCGACGCCGGTTCTGCTGGAGCCGATCATGTCATTGGAGGTGATCGTCCCCGAGACGTACATGGGCGACGTCATCGGCGATCTGAATTCCAGGCGGGGAAAGATTCACGGCATGCGCGTCAGGGCCGGAGCCCAGGTGATCACAGCCGACGTTCCGCTAAAGGAAATGTTCGGCTATGCGACGGATCTGCGCTCGAAAACGCAGGGACGCGGCACGTTCAGCATGCAATTTTCCCGCTATGAGGCGGTTCCCAAACAGATCGCAGAAGAAATCATCGGCAAGAGTAAAGGAAGCGCCGCCTAAGGAGACGGCGGCGCGCGCCTGCATCCACGGCGCCCGGGACGACACGGAGGATAGGGCAATGGCGAAGGCGAAATTTGAGCGGACGAAGCCGCATGTCAATGTGGGGACGATCGGGCACGTGGACCACGGGAAGACGACGTTGACGGCGGCGATCACCAAGGTGCTCTCCGCGCAGAAGATGGCGGAGTTTCTGGCCTACGATCAGATCGACAAGGCGCCGGAGGAGCGGGAGCGGGGGATCACGATCGCGATCGCGCACGTGGAATACGAGACGAAGAACCGGCACTACGCGCACGTGGACTGTCCGGGGCACGCGGACTACG
>Ga0335085_10008847_pt1 | contig 15275 bp, 14 predicted proteins | sample Lox_Sample_45_FD_206712 | JGI IMG/M metagenome (GOLD analysis project Ga0335085, IMG submission 206712) | Soil microbial communities from Loxahatchee National Wildlife Refuge, Florida, United States - Lox_Sample_4.5 | ecosystem: Environmental > Terrestrial > Soil > Wetlands | place: USA... | reverse complement strand
TCCGCTCTCGGCCAGCGAAGCCGGATCGTCATCCAGTCGTGCCTGAAGTGCCTGACGTGCAGAGGTTGCAAACACGCGTACCTCGCTTGACCGATAGCTGTCGGCGAGCTGCTCGCGTACGTAGGCAAGAACGTTTCTCGCTTCTGTCGCCGTTACAAGGTCGAGCTTGTTTACGACCACGAACACCTTCGAAACCTGATCGCGGACCTTTGCAAGAAACGTCATCTCTGCTTCGCTGAGCGGTGCATCGAAGCTGGTCACGAAGATGACCGCGTCCGCTTCGGGCAGAAACGCCTCCGTCGTTGCTGTGTTGGCGGGGATCGCTGAACCGACGCCGGGCGTGTCGACGAACACGTAGCCGAGCCGCAGAATCTCCGCTGGCAACTCGACGTGGGCGGAGACGACGCGTCGCTTCTCGCGCTCTCGGCTTGCCTGGGCGACGAACCGTTCCAGCTGGTCGAGTGTCGTTTCGATCGGAAACGAGCTGCCGGCCCGCTCGATGAGCACCCGAGGCGCGCTGCCATAGCTGACGCGGGTAACAACCGAAGTCATCGGCAGCGAGCCCGCGGGCAGGTACGGGTTCCCGAGGATCGCGTTCATCAGTGTGCTCTTCCCGCGGCTGAACTGGCCCACGACGGCGAGCTGGAAGGCGTCATCTGCCAGCCGTGCCAGCACCTCACGTGCCGCCGCTCGCTTCTCGTCGTCGTCGCGTTCTGCAGCGACGCTCATGAGCGACCGGATCAGCTCGGCGAGCTCGAGCTTGCGGCGCCGATACTCAACCAGCGCACCCTCACTCGACGGTGACTCTGGCCCCGCCTCGTTCGTAGAGATCCTGTGCTGCACCCGAGTTCCCGGTCAACTCCCACCATTGAATTGGTAGAAGCCATCAACCGACGGAGCGGCAGTTCAGGCGGGCCTCATCGCCACCGCCGATCATAGCCCCGAAGGCCACTCAGCTCGGGGGCTGATGTCGGCATTCCTCGAGCTGAGGTTCGTTGCTAGCAGGGGCGACGGGTGACCGTGGACAGGGGTTATCGTGTTGCCGAGGACCGGCGATGAGGCTCGCCTCGAACCGCGGCAGCGCCCGCTGATGGCCTCTACTAGCAGCAAGCTCCCGGTTTTGATGGCTGATCTGTCGAATTACGAGATCGCACGAGCGTTCCGGCAGCCGGGGTGTCCGCTGTGTCGTGTTCTTGTTGTTGACGAGGAACGATCGATGCAGCAGTTCTGGCGTGACAGCCGCTTGCTGCCCCCGATTCGTCGCGCTTTCTTCGCGAGCGCCGGGTTCTGTCCGCGTCACTCCTGGCTTTTCCATCAGCAGGTGACGACGGCACATCGCGGTGGTGCCCTTGCAGAGCTCTACTCCGGCCTTGTCGCGCGCGATCTCCGCCGCATCGACGCTCTGGTGAACGCCCATGGAGAGCGAGAGGGGCCGCTGAGCGAGCGGCTCGTCGAGTTTGCACATCGATCGGCCTGCAGAAAGTGCGAGGAGTTGGAGGCCGCGACAGCCCGTCGCGCGCGTGCTGGCTGGAGGCTTTTGCGGGAGCCAGAGATGTGCGCCGCATACCGGTCATCGGACGGGTTTTGCTTTCGGCATCTGGGTGCGGTGCTGGTGGCGGGTCGTGACGAAGACGCGGAGCTCGCGTTGGTGCTGTTGCGCGATTGGCGCGGCCGGCTAACTGAGCTCCACGACCGATTGCAGGAATTCGATCGAAAACGGGCCTACCAGTACAAGGATGAGCCGCGGGGGAACGAGCAGCTGGCACCGACCGAAGTCGTCGAGCGTTATGCGGGTGATCAACCGGAGGGCGCTCAAGGAACTGCGCCGTCTGGGTAGTCTCTGGTAGGCGATGGGGCCCGCCTGAACCGCCGCACATCGGCTGATGGCTTCTACCTAACTCAGTCGACCGAACACCAGAGGGGAGCGGCGGTGGCAACGACCATTGAAGACGTTCAGGCACGAGAGATCCTTGACTCGCGGGGGAACCCGACGATCGAGGTCGATGTCAGGCTTGCCTCCGGTGCGCACGGTCGTAGCTCTGTCCCCTCCGGCGCATCGACGGGCGCTTTCGAGGCCGTCGAACTCCGTGATGGAGACAGCACGCGTTTCGGCGGAAAGGGAGTTCGCCGTGCAGTCGCCACGGTCGAAGAAGAGATCCGTTCTGCGATCGTCGGGACCGATGCGGCTGACCAGCGTGAGCTCGATGCGCTTCTGATCGAGCTCGATGGCACCACGAATAAGGCGAGGCTGGGAGCCAACGCGATTCTCGGCTGCTCACTCGCCGCAGCGAGGGCGGCCGCGGCAGATGCCGCCGTCCCGCTCTATCGCTGGATCACCGACGCCGACAGCTACACGCTGCCCGTGCCGATGTTGAACGTGCTCAACGGTGGCGCGCACGCGGCGAATTCGATCGACCTTCAGGAGTTCATGCTCGTCCCGGCAGGCGCATCCAGTTTTATCGAGGCAGTCCAGCTGGCCGCCGAGACCTACCACACTCTAAAACTGCTACTCCAAGAACGGGGGCTTTCGACCGCGGTCGGAGATGAAGGCGGTTTTGCACCGGACCTCCCGTCGAGCGAGGCTGCAATCGAACTCATCCTCGAGGCGATCAGGCGGGCGGGTCACACCGACAGCGTCGTACTGGCGCTTGATCCGGCCCCTTCTGGTCTATTCGCTGACGGCATCTACCACCTGACCGGTGAAGGTCGCGAGCTGGACACGGACGCCATGATTGCGATGTACAGCGACCTGATCAGTCGGTTCCCGATTGTGTCGCTCGAGGACGGTTTGGCGGAGGATGAGTGGGACAGCTGGAAGACGCTGACCGATCAGCTCGGCACGCAGGTGCAGCTGGTCGGTGACGACATCTTCGTGACGAACGTCGACCGTATCCGGCGCGGCATCGACGAGCATGTCGCCAACGCCGTGCTGATCAAGCCCAACCAGATCGGGACGCTAACTGAAACCCTCGAGGCTATCGACGTTGCCCGCGACGCCGGCTATCAAGTGGTGATCTCGCACCGATCCGGGGAGACCGAAGACACGACAATCGCCGACCTCGCGGTCGCCACGGGTGCGGGGCAGATCAAGACAGGCGCGCCCTGCCGCAGTGAGCGGACCGCCAAGTACAACCAGCTGTTGCGTATCGAAGAGGAACTTGGGTCAGGCTGCCGGTACGCCGGCTGGGAGCCATACGCGAGCGCCCAAAAGAAGGTCGCCGCGGCCGACTGAGTTCCCGCACGCTCGCGCGATGAGGCTCGCGCCAACCGCCTTCCCGGCTGATGGCCTCTACGACGACGGGAGATCGCCGTGGAGACGAACACCCCCAATCCCGAGCCGCCTCCAGCCAAGGGTTGGCTTTCCCGTGGTGTCGCTGGGGTGGGTCTGGCCAGCTTCTTTAGCGACTCTGGGCACGAGATCGCAACGGCGGTCCTCCCCACCTTCGTCACGCGCACCCTTCACTCAACAGCGGGGGCGCTGGGGCTAATCGAAGGCATCAGTGATGCGCTGACCGGCGTTGCGAAGCTCGTTGCTGGGCCGCTTGCGAACGACCCTGACCGCCGGCTGCGGATGGCATCCGGCGGCTATCTGCTGACGGCAGCGGCAACCGGCGCGATCGGGCTGGCGACGAGTGTGCCGCAGGCGGGACTCGGACGGGCAACGGCGTGGCTCGCACGGGGGATCAGGACACCTGCCCGCGACGCGATGTTGGCGACATTGTCGTCGCCGGAAACGTACGGACGCGCCTATGGGCTTGAGCGTGCCGGCGACAATCTCGGTGCCGTGGTCGGGCCATTGCTTGCCGCGGCGCTGATCACCGCAATCGGGATTCGGCACACGCTCTACCTGTCGGCCGTCCCAGGTGTGTTCGCGGCCGTGGCGATCACGGTTGCGGCGCTCGAGGCACGAAAGGTCCGTCGCTCTGACCCGATGCCGACGCAGGCGCGCCTTCAGCTTCGTGGTCTGCACGCCGCCGGCGCGTTGCGACCGTTGATCCCGATTGGGGCGTTCGAGCTCGGAAACATGGCGGCAACGTTGCTGATCCTACGCGCAACGACGTTACTCAACCGCGGCGGACATTCCCCGACAACCGCAACGACACTGGCCGTGGTCATCTATGCGGCCCACAACCTCTGCGCCTCCTTCGTCGCGGCCGGTGGTGGACACTGGCTCGATCGGAGCGGACCGCGCCCGGTCTTCGCGTGCGGCGCGGCTCTCTACATCGCCGGGTACGGGTTGTTTGCGTTGCCGCTCCACTCCGTGTCGGTCTTGATCGCAGCGTTCCTGCTTGCCGGGGGCGGGATCGGTCTTGCGGAGACGGCTGAGTCAGCGCTGATGGCGCGGCTCCTCCCCGACCGGCTTCGGGGCAGCGGCTTCGGGCTGCTCGGTGGTGTCCAGTCGGCGGGCGACTTTGCTTCCTCGGCGGTCGTCGGCCTGCTCTGGACGACGATCTCGCCGACCGCGGGTTTCGTCTACGCCGCCGTCTGGATGGCCGTCGCGGCGGTCGCCTCAATCGGTCGTCTGCTGCCGTGAAGGTTGGCGGTCAGATCGAGGGATCCCAGAGGTTTCCGAGCCAGCGTGGCCGGTCCGGCCATCCCGCTTCGGCGTCGCGGGCCGCCTCGACGAGGATCGGTGGGCGGATGCCGCCAGCAGATGCAGGATCGACCAGCCGCACCGAGCCTCCCTCGACGGGTGCGGCGGTCTCAGCGAGAAAGACGAAGTTGACGTCGTGGAGCCTGAAGCGGGAGACGACCTCGGCGACGTAGACGAGCGGGCCGGGTGTGATCTCGAGACTTGTCTCCTCCCTCACTTCACGGATCAGCGCCTCGTGCAGCGTCTCCCACCGCTCGACCCTGCCGCCGGGCAGTGCCGTGTGTGGTTGTCCCTGCCGCGACTCGTCGGTGACGACGATGCGACCATCGATGAAGATCAGCGCCCGAACTTCAACTCTCATTGACGTGGTTCCTCCTCGACGACGACAAGCACGGGTAGTGACGCCCACTCGATCAAGCGTTGCGGGAGCTGATCGCTGTCGTGGGCGCGTCCGACGATGAGCAGGTCGAAGCCGTGGTCGTGGGCGTAGCGCAGAAGCTCCCGCTCAACATGGCTAGAGGGGACGGTGGCGATCGAGACGTCGGGACCAACGGCGGCCTGCGCTTCGACCGTGCCGTCGCCGATGCAACAGACGGCGAGCTCGGCGTCGTAGGTGTCGGCGAGCGCTGCAGCGACGTCCACTGACCGCCGTGGCGGTTTCCGCGGGTCCCATGCGAGGAGGACGCGTTGGAACATCAGAAGGGGTAGATCAGGTAGACGACGATCACGACGACGAAGATGTAGAGCAAGTAGAGGTTGACGTCGCCCGACTGGATCGGGCGGATGAGGTCGGCCAACCATCTGACGGCGCGAATGACCGGCGCGTACAGGAAGCGGTCGAAGATCGGCATCACACGGAAGCGGTAGTGCACGGGCCCAGAGCGCCCTGCCGGGTCGTCCGATGCGCGCTCGACGTGGAACTCGGGACGGTAGAACGCGTCGAAGGTGACGCGGGTTGGGTTGGCGTAGGTCGTCGCGGTGTACTGCATCCGCGGGGTGAAGGCGAGGATGCCGCCGTCCCAGACCGGGACCGTCCGCGTTCGGGCTCGCGGACGTCCGGCGAGGTAGATGAGGACCGGCACGATCGCGATGCAGGCGAGGTAGGCCGCCAGGTAGGTCGGGGAGAAGCCGGAGAAACCCGTGTGCGCGGGGATTACGGTCAGGTTGGGGACGAGCAGCCGCGCCTTGATGTCGGTGCCGGTCGTTGCGCGTGCCACGCGATCAAGGACGGTCAGGACGATCGGTGCGCCGATACCGAGAGCAACGCAGGCAGCGGCCAGGAGCCCGGGTCCGACGATGGGCTGGCCGCGCTCGGAGGCCTCGGCGGCGCGGCGTGAGCGAGGCATGCCGAGGAAGGGGATGCCAAAGCCGCGGGCGAAGGCGGTGATCGCGAGGCCGCCGGTCAGCGCGAGACTGGCGCCGGCGACGACGATCACGATGCCGGTCAGGTGGTTGCTGATGCGGAAGCCCTGGAAGAGGCCTTGGAAGATCAGCCACTCGCTGACGAACCCGTTCAGCGGGGGGAGCGCGGCGATACCGAGCGTCCCGATCAGACTGATCACGGCGGTCGCCGGGAGCCGGTGGACGAGCCCGCCGAGCGCGTTCATCTCACGGGTGCCGGTTGTGTGCTCGACGACACCGGTCTCGAGGAAGAGCAGCGTCTTGTACACCCCGTGGTTGACGAGCTGGTAGAGGCCTGCGATGAGCAGAAACGCCTCGAGCTCACGATGGTGGTAGGCGCCGAAGACCAGTGCCGCCCCGAGCGCGGTGACGATGATGCCGATGTTTTCGATGCTCGAGTAGGCGAGGAAGCGTTTGAGGTCGTTCGCCATCAGCGCGTACAGGACACCGACGACGGCTGAGAGCGCGCCCAGGCCGAGTGTGAGCAAGCCCCACCAGGCAGGTCCTTGTGGGAGCAGCTGGAAGCCGAAGAGCGCGATCCCGTAGACGCCGAGTGCGATCACCAGGCCGGACAGGAACGCCGATCCGTCCGCGGGGGCGGCGGGGTGTGCCTCGGGCAGCCAAATGTGGAACGGCACGAGACCGGCTTTGAAACCGAAGCCGAGCAGCGCGAGCACGAAAACGGTATCGCGCCAACCCGCGGGAACCACAGAAGAACGGTGAGCGATCAGGCCAAGGTCGAGGGTGCCGGTGTGTGCGGCGAGGATCGCGAAGGCGGCAACGATCAGCGCGAACCCGGTCTCCCCGAGCGCGAGGAAGAGGAATGCGGCGCGCGCTACTCCGCGGCGGCGGTGGTTGCGGAGGACGACGAGGTACGAGCAGACCGTCATCGACTCCCAAGCGACGAGGAAGAAGGTCGCGTTGCCGGCGACGAGCACGCCGAGCGACGCCAGTAGCCCAAGGTTGTAGACGGTCGTGTACCAGGCAGTGCCGCCGCCCGGGGTGTGGTAGCGAGGGGCGTAGAGCCCGATCGCGAGCGCGATCAGCCCGAGCAGCGCAACGAAGACGGCCGCCAACGGGTCGACGCGTAACGTCACGGCTCCAACGAGGTCGCCGCTCCCCAGCGTCCGTGCGGCGGCGGCGCCGTGGACCGCGACCAGCAGGCCGCCGACGAGCGCCGACGCACCGCCGAGCGTCGAGAGGACAGTCGCAAAACGCAACCCCAAGGCCCGCTCGGCGAGCCCTCCGGCGGCAGCAGCGGCCAGCCAAAGCGAAGCAGCCAGGAGGAGGGCCGTCGCGGCAGCGGTAATCACGCCGGGTTCCGTTCGCGGAGGTCGAAACGAAATGCTTGCACCTTCTCCTCGAGCCGGCCGACGGCAACCAACAGCCCGTGCAGCAGCGCCAGCGGGCTCGGAGGACAGCCGGGGACATAGACGTCGACCGGAAGCACGGCATCGACGCTGCCATGAACAAGCTCATCTTCGGTGAAGACCGAGCCGAGGGCACAGGCGCCGACTGCGACAACGATCCTCGGCTCCGGCATCGCGTCGAAGGTCTTCCGCAGCGCGTGGTCGGCCGCGCGAACGGCGACACCACTGACGAGCAGCAGGTCGGCGTGTCGCGGAGCAGGCGTAAAGAAGAACCCGAGCCGGTGCAGGTCGTAGTAGGGGGAGCTGAGCAACCGGATCTCGGACTCACAGACCGCGCAGCTGCCGCTGTCGAACGTCCGGATGTGCAGGCTCCGCCGGAAGAGCGCGACCGCCCTCTCGTGCAGCTCTGCCTCGACTTGCTGCTGCTCAGTCACGATCTGCTCCGATCGGGATGCGCTTCAGAAGCGAGCCGCGGTCGTGAGTTGCGAGCTCAAAGGAGCCGCTCGCGGCCACGGCCTCGCCCCCGACCTCACAACAGCGGCCGCATCCGGTGCAGCCCGCGAGATCGAGGACGAGATCCGGGCCGTCGCGCCGAAGCGCGCCGGCGGGGCAGGCAGCCGCCAGCCGCTCGGCAAGCTCAAACGTCAGCTTCTGCGGATCGAAGGATGGAGGTGTAGGAAGTGCCTCCGCCCACGGATCGGCGTGCGCGGGGTAGCGGGTGGTCACGACGCCTCGACGGAGGCCGCGCAAGAACCAGATCATCAGCGCGCGAACCCCGCAACCGTCTGCCAGAAGCTGGCCTCGATGATCGGCACGTCGGTGAAGACGTTGCGGGCACGAGCGGCGTCGTCGAACGCACGCCAGTTGCGCACGGAGGCAGGACGAAGCCGTGCGCGTTCGATTCGACCCTCAGCGTCGACGGCCACAAACGCCAACGTCTCGCCGCGCGGCGACTCGGCCCAGCCAAAGCCGGCACCGTCTCGCCCGGTGAGCGTGGCGACCTCGGCTTCTGCCTCGGTGAAGAGTTCAAGAATCAACCGCTTCGACTCTCGAATCTCGGCGACGAACACCTCCATCCGCGCCAGCACATCCCCCGCCGTACCCACGGGCACCGATACGACTGTCCGGTCGTAGGGGGCGAATGGGTGATCGCGGCGGCAGTCGATTGGGACGCTCGAAGCGCGGGCGACCGGACCGACGACGGCGAGCCGGTGCGCCGTGCGTTCATCGACGATCCCGCACGTCTCGAGTCGGTCGACATGCGAGTTGGTTCGCAGCAGAGCCGCGGCGGCACGCTCGAGTTCCGTCACCGCAGCCGGCAGGAGGCTCGTTATCGCCGCGGAGTCGGGGGCGCGTCGTGCGCCGCCGAGGCAGACGACTCCGAAGAGGTAGCGATGGCCGAAGGCAGCCAGATTGAGACGCAGGCAACGCTCGAGTGCGATTTCGGCCTGTGCCTGCCCGACGGACAGACCGGTGGTCTGGCAAAGCAAAGCGATCGCCTGTGCGTGGTTGTAGATCCTCTCGAGCTCGGCCGCGACGGCACGTGTCGCTGTGGCGCTCGCCGGCACGTCGGTTCCCGCGGCCGCTTCGACTGCCCGGCAATACGCCCAGGCCGTCGAAGCGGCTGAAAGCCCTTCCGTGCGCTCGACGAAGAACAGCCCACGCTCAGGTGTGAGGCCGCGGAGACGTCGTTCGATTCCACGGTGCTTGTGCCAGTGGAAGAGGTAGAGATCGAGGACCTCCTCGCCGGTCGTGACGAGACCCATGTAGAGCGATTCCCATCCGGCGACGCGGACCGGCCCGAACGGGAACTCGAACGCCTCGCCACGAACGTGAAGCGGTGCGCGCAACTCTCGCGGTACCGCCGCCCGCCGGCCGCCGTCGAGCAGCGGAAACGTGTTCTCCGACTGTGGCGGCATCAAGACGCGGTTCAGAGGCCGGTTGCCCGACGGTCGCACTCCGAACTGCTCGAACAGCTCGCACTCCTCGACGTAGGCGGCGGGCTCGGCGTCAGAGATCGCCGGGTGACCCTGATCGGTGACCGGCGCTTCCAACATCAGGTAGCGGTGCTCCTGGTCGAGCGCATAGATCACGCGTACGAGAACGCGTCCCTGTTCGTGGGCACCGAACAGGTCAGCGAACCGCGCGGCCGGGTTGGCGGCGAGGGCAGCAATCTCTTGGTTGAGTTCCGACTCCGAGACCCGGCGCACTGCGACGCTCACCGAATCGCTCCGATCGAATGCATGATCAGCTCATTCAGCGCCCCGGGGATCCAGACTCCGAGCACGAACAACGCCGCGATGCCTGCAAGCAGCGGCGCCGCGGAGGCCGGCGACACGCGGGCGGTGGCGTCACCCTCGACGCTGTTTGGCTCGCCGGTTGCCATGCCGGCCGTCGAGCGCACGAAGGCGATGAACGCGACGACCAGCAGAACGATCAGGAGGAACGCCAGCACACTCGAGCCGTGGAAACCGGCGCGGATGATCGTGAACTCGCTCAGGAACAGCCCGAACGGCGGCGACCCGACGATCGCTAGCGACCCGAGCAGGAGCACGCCACCGATTAGCGGTACCCCTCGGAGCACTCCGTGTACCTCACGGGACTCACGTGTCTGCCAACGCTGCACGAGCTCGCCGCTGGTCAAGAAGAGCACGCACTTCCCGATCGCGTGGTTGAGGGTGTGCAGCAGCGCACCATAGACCCCGAGCACACCTCCGAAGCCAAGGGCGACCGCGATGATCCCCATGTGCTCGACGGAGGAGTAGGCGAACAGGCGCTTGTAGTTGCCTCGCCTGACCATGAACAGCGCTCCGATCGTGATCGATGCGAACCCGAACACCAGCAGCACATGGTTGGTGTAGTGACCGAGCTCGGGCAGCGCGACCGCTTGGAAGCGGATGATCGCGTACATCCCGGTGTTGAGGAGCGCGGCCGAAAGCATGGCGCTCGCGGGGCTCGGCGCCTCCGAGTGGGCGTCCGGTAGCCACGTGTGCATCGGTGCGAGACCTACCTTCGTCCCGTAGCCGACGACGGCGAGCAGAAAGGCGAGTCGGAGACTGTCGTGCTGAAGGAGGTGGGCATGCCCAAACAGCGCAGGCCAGGTCAGACGCTGATTCGGACTCAAGACGAGCGGGGTCGCGGCGTAGTAGAGAAAGAGCGTCGCGACAAGCGCCATCGTCACGCCGAACGAGCTGATGATGATGTACTTCCACGCCGCTTCGAGCGCCCGCGCGTTCGCCTCGAGGCCGACAAGAACAGCGCTCGCCAACGTCGACGCCTCGATCAACACCCAAAGTAGACCCAGATTCCCCGTCTCAAGCGAAGCGAGCATCAGCCCGGCAAACGCCGCGAATGAAATGACGTAGAGGCGAATCTGAAGCGACTCCAGCCGGTGGTGGCGTTGCTCGGACTCCAGGTAGGCGATCGATCCGACGCCCGCGAGCGCGACCACGATCGACACCGTGAGCAGGAAGAACGTGCTCAGCGGGTCGACATAGACGAAACCTGAAAGCGCCGAGTAGGTTCCGTGACGGGCAACGGCGACCGCGACACCGACGGCACAGCCGAGCGCACCAACCCCCCCGGCTGCAACCGCCCCACCGAGTACGCGCCCGTCCGCCCCGGCCAGCGGCGACAACGCTGCGAGCAACGGCAGTGCGGGCACGAGAAGCACGAGTGCCGTCAATGCTTCAGCCCCATCAGCTCAGGCGCCGACGCGGTCGCGAGTCTGTGCGCGATGCCGGAAACGAAGGTGAGCATGATCAGCACAGCCGCGACGAGGTCGAGAAAGACCCCTGCCTCGACGATGAACGGAAACGTTGCGGTCAGCGTGATCGCGCCGAGAAAGACACCGTTCTCGAGGATCAGCCAGCCGATCAGCTGGGCAATGGTGTGACGGCGGACGACCATGCAAAGGCCGCCCAGGAGAATGATCGCCGTCGAGATCGGAACCACGGCGGATGCGACTAGCGCGTGTGGGAGCGTGCCCGGCCGGATCGCCAGGTACGCAAAGGCGGTCAGCGCAGCGCCGAGGATGAGCGAGGTCGAAAGTCCGGTCGACATCGCGACATCGCGTCGCAACTCGAGCCGTTCGAGCAAGAATCGCCGTGTGGCGAGCGGGATCGCGATCCCTTTGATCAGGAGCGTCGCGATCGCCAGAACCCAAAGGTCGGGCTGATCGAGCGCCTGCGCGACAACCGCCGCCGCGACAGCCAGCACGATCGACTGAAGCGCGTAGTAGGTGACGTAGCGATCAAAGAGCTTCGAACCGAGGCAAGCGAATGCGCACAGCAACATCACGACAGCGCTCAGGTCGAGTAGCTCACCTGAGGTCGAGGCGGCCGACAGGCTCTCTATCTGGGCGAGCAGCGGCATCACTTTCCGATCACGTATGACGTGGCGATGCCGATCAGGGCAAGAAGAAATGACGCCCCGAGAAACTCGGCGATGCGGAAGAACCGCAGCTTGGCGAACGAACTGTCGATGACGACGATCGCCAGTCCGCAGAGCGCGAGCTTGCCGAGAAGCGCGAGCAGGCCGAACAGACCGCCGACCAGCGACGTGCCGTCTCCCAGCCCCCAGGGGATCACGAACACATTCATGAAGATCGACGAGAGCAAGAAGAACTTCATCCAGCTCCCCCACTTCACGAGCGCGTACTCGCGACCGGAGTACTCGAGTACCCTGCTCTCCTCGATCATCGAGATCTCGATCGTCCCGGCGGGGTTGTCGATCGGAATACGTCCGTTTTCGGCGAGCACGAGCATGAAGAACGCGACCGCCCCGAGCACATGCGTCGGCAGGACATAAGCGGCAGTCGAGTGTGCGATCGCGTGGTTCTCCAGATAGGGATTGTCTGAGCGCGAAAGGGCACCAACCGTGAAAAAGACGAGGATCAAGGCCGGCTCGGCGAGACTCCCGACCCAGGTCGTTCGGCTCGAGCCGAGCCCGCCGAGCGGGCTTGCCGTGTCAAGGGCTGCCAGTGAGATCGCAAAACCGGCGAGCGCGAGAACGAAGGCGCCGCCGATCAAGTCGCCAAGGAACGCCAGCGGCAGCGGCTCATCGGTGATGATCGGGACGATCGCCGCCACCGTCAGATAGCAGGCAAAGGCGACGAAGGGAGCGCCGCGGAAGACCCACGAAGCCTGGTCGGAGATCGCGCTTCCCTTGCGAAGCAGCTTGGCGAGGTCACGATAGGGCTGGATGACGCTCGGTCCGCGCTTCGACTGGACGATCGCTTCAGCACGAGCGATCACACCGGCATAGAGCGGCGCGAACAGCAAGACCGCCGCGACCTGGAGAATCTGCAATCCGTCCGCCGTCGACACAGGCCTCCTCCACACATGGGTAGAAGCCATCAGCCGCGCCGGACCGCTTCCGACGGAGGCGTTACGCGAGCTTCATCGCGTCTCTCCGATTGCTGCAGATCCTACGACAGCTGCTTTGCAGCCGTCAAAACAGACCACCGCACTTGACGTGCTTTAGAGAAAGCACGGCCGTCGATCCACCGGATGCATGCCCGGCGGAGGCGTCGACGGCCGGCTACGGTCACGATAACGGACCGCCAATTGCTGTGCGGGAAGCCAACGGTTCGCTTCCCCCGCGAACAACAAGAACCGGGCATGGTGCGTGATGGCAGAGCCGCTCGGCGGTGCCACCGATGAGTCGGCGCCGATACCCGATAACGATCAGATCGGGCGTAGCGCGGGAGTCGTCCTTCAACCGCTACCGCGTGGATCCGCGCGCGGAGAGCCTCGGCCAGCGCGAGCGCGTACTCGAGCGATGCTGCCGGCGGCCGCATGGCGGACAGATCGGTCGTGGTCGTAACGGAGTCGGTCGAGCGCCGTGCGAGCCTCATCGGACGGCTCACCCGAGAGGGCGTGGACGACGGCGAGGCGAACCAGGACCGCCGGGTCGGCGGCGAATCGGAGCACCGCTGCCGTTCGCTGGTGGTGACCGAGGATCTCGATCAGGGTTCGGCGGAGCTGCGGCGGGGCTTCGTCGAGGGCCTGTTCGAGTGTTGGGTCGAGCTGCGGGCCGAGTAGCTGTTCGAGCGCGACGAGTGCGCGACCGCGCACAGCGGGGTGTGAATCGATCAACGCAGTGATGAGCACGGATGCCGCATTCGGGGTTCTGGCTGCGGCGATTGCGTCGCAAGCCGCTCGACGGACGTGCCAGTTCGCGTCGGTGAGGGCGTGGTTCAGGGATCGACCAACGCCCGGACGGGGCTTTCTGGAGAGCGTTCTGAGCGTTTGTTGGCGGACGCCCGGTTCTTCGTCGCCGAGGAGGGTGATGATCGTGTCTGCGTCAAGGTTTGCTGCGGCGGCTGCGAGCGCTGTTCGAACTCGGGGCTCGGCGTCGACGACGAGCGTTGCGAGCGTCTGAGCCGCGTCTCGGTCGAGCGCGGCGACGGCGCCGATCGCCGCGGATCGGACTGCGGCATCTCGGTCGCGAAGACACCTACGAGCTGCACTCACCGTCTGGGCGTCTGGCGGGAGACGGCTGAGGGCCTCGAGTGCGACCCTCCGCACCGGGGTTGTAACGTCGGCGAGCGCCTGCAGAAGGGCGTGGCGGGCGGAGGGTGCGCGGAGCTCGCGAGCGGCGAGGGCAGCCTTGTGGCGCCGCATCGGCGAACCGAAACGAAGTCCCGCGACGACGACATCGACGGCGTCGCGGTCGGAGAGCTTCACCAAGGTCGCGGCAACGTCGCCGACGAGACCGATATCGAGATCGAGGAGACGGTGGCGAAGCATTGCAGTCTCGGTGGGGCCGGCGAGCGTTGCGAGGCGGCGAAGCGCTGCACGGGCAACGTCGAGTGAAGGATCCTCGACGGCCTGAACGAGCGGCAGCACGGAGGTCTGGTCGGCCGGATCAGCAATGACCGAGTGAACCGCGCGGAGCCGTGCGTCCGGGTCTGCTGGACGGCGGTGCCGGATCATCGAGGTCGGCCGGGTAGAGATAGGCCGTTGGTCGTGGTCAGTCACCTCCGGAGTCGCCGACGATCAGAACGGGCACATCGGCATGCTGAATCAGCCGATCGGCGAGGCCGTGGAGCAGCATCCTGCTTGGGCGTCGGCGCCCGCGGTGATGGCCGGCAACCACAAGGTCGACGCTGTGGTCGTGCGCGTAGCGGATGATCTCGTCGGCAGGGTCCTCCCCTTCGACGATCACGTGCTCGACAGTGACACCGGCGAGCTCGGCTCGATCACGGACTCTCAGGAAGCTCTCTCCGAGGAAGCGCCGTGTTGCGTTGACCGACTCGATCCGATCCTCCTCGGTCTCGGCGTGCTCTGGGGAGTAGGCAACGGAGATGGCGGTGATCTGCGTGCCGAAGCGCCGCGCGATGCTGACGGCGAGATCGAGGGCCCGCTGTGCGGGTGGTGAGCCGTCCCAGGCGAGAAGAAGCTGCGCGAACATCAGTTGTGAAGGGCCGGAATGAGCGCGAGGACGACGATCAAGGCGACGAGGACGTAGAGCAGATACGAGCCGAGTCGGCCCGACTGTAGGCGTCGCGCGAGCTCTGAGGTGCGCAGACCGAATCTCACGACGGGCAGGTAGAACCGACGCTCGAAGAACGGCACGATCCGGGTTTCGAGTGTGTAGCGCTCCGGCGCTCTCGGTCCACCATCAAGCCTGACCAGCTCACGGCTGTAGCCGTATGCAGGGCGAAGCACGACACGGATTGGATTGGAGTACGCGGCGGGCGTGTACTGGACGCGCGCCGGCCGGACGAGCGCGCCGGACATCCAGACGGGGGCTCGGCGAGTGCGGGGACGCTGGGTCACGATCACAAACAGCGCGGTTGCAAGCGCGTAGGAGGGAAGCGCGATCGCAAGCCAGGTCGGGGCGAGCACCGAGAAGCCGGGGTAGACGGGGCCGAGCACCAGCGGATGGCTGATCGTGGTCCTTGC
>Ga0335085_10008846_pt1 | contig 15275 bp, 14 predicted proteins | sample Lox_Sample_45_FD_206712 | JGI IMG/M metagenome (GOLD analysis project Ga0335085, IMG submission 206712) | Soil microbial communities from Loxahatchee National Wildlife Refuge, Florida, United States - Lox_Sample_4.5 | ecosystem: Environmental > Terrestrial > Soil > Wetlands | place: USA... | reverse complement strand
GCGACGTCGTGTGGGTCTCTGCAGCCGCCGGCGCAGTCGGAAGCCTCGTGGGGCAGATGGCGAAGATCCGCGGGCACCGCGTGATCGGGAGCGCCGGCTCTGACGAGAAGGTGGCGTACCTGCTCGGCGAGCTCGGGTTCGACGCCGCATTCAACTACCGCTCCGGGCCGCTGCCGGATCTGCTCCGCGCGGCCGCGCCCGACGGCATCGACGTCTACTTCGACAACGTCGGGGGCGGGCATCTCGAGGCCGCGCTCGGCGCGCTGCGGGACTCGGGCCGCGTCGCCGTTTGCGGCGCGATCTCGGAGTACGACGCGGACGACCCGCCGCCCGGACCGCGAAACCTGTTCATGGTCGTGGCAAAGAACCTGACCATCCGCGGCTTCCGCGGCAGTAGCAACGTCGACCTCCTCCCGGAGATGACGCGGGAGGTCGGCGCCTGGCTCAGGGAGGGGCGCCTGCGCTACCGGGAGACCGTCGTCGACGGGCTCGAGCACGCCCCCGAGGCGCTCGCCGGGCTCATGCGCGGCGACAACACCGGCAAGACCCTCGTGAAGATCTAGAACGCGACGCCGTCGAACGCCGGCGTGCGTGCAGCGAACAGCCGGCGGGCGCGCTCCTCGTCGTCCAGCTCTACCGCGAACATGAACGTGCCGAGTGGCTCGCCGTAACGGGTCGTCCAGCCGGACGCGACCTCGGTCTTCCCGTCGCGCAGCGACTTGGAGATGTGGTGGAGCTGGCCGTCGGGTTCGCGTTGCGCGAGATATCCGTGAAACTCGTCGAAGCTGCCGGCGAACTCCTGCGCGTCCTCGCCGGTCGACCAGAGCAGCGAGAACGTGAAGTCCTGAGCGAGCATCGGGACGATGTCCTCGCCGGCGTCGAGCCGCTCGAAGTACACGGGAAGAAACGTCGCTTCACTCATGCCGGGATCTCCAGTCGCTGGGCGAGGCTGCGTCCGAGGCTGCGCTCATGCTCGCGCGGCGTGCCGAACTGGCCGCTGCGGACGGCGATGCGGCGGAGGAAGCGGTGCGCCGGATGCTCCGCCGTGAAGGCGATGCCGCCGAAGACCTGCAGCGCGCTATGCGCGACCTCGTGCGTCGCGCGTCCCGCGTAGGCCTTCGCGATCGATGCGGTGCGCAGGCTGTCGAGCTCGCGCTCGTCGAGAGCGGCGGCCGCGTAGAGAACGCTCGACCACGAGCTCTCCACCTTCACGTACATGTCCGCGAGCAGGTGCCGGATCGCCTGGAATCTGCCGATCGTCTGCCCGAACTGGCGGCGCTGTGCCGCGTATGCACACGCGAGGTCGAGGACGGCCGCGGCGGCGCCGACCGCTTCGGCCGCGGCGAGCACGCCCGCGACCGCGGCGAGCGGCGCCACGACGGAGCCGTCGGCGAGCGGTGTCGCCTCCACTGCGTCGAAGCTCACGCGCGCCGGCTGCAGGGTCGGGTCGAGGGTCGGCTCCGGCTCGATCGAGAGGCCGGCGCCGGGCGCGACGAGGACGAGGACGTGACCGTCGGGGCCCGCTGCGGTGACGGCGACGCCGTCGACGGCGGCGGCGAACGCGACCGCACTCTTCTTGCCCGTGATGCGCACGCCGTCGAGCGAGGCGGACGGCTCCGCCGGCGCGAAGCTCCGCCCGGGCTCGCTCAGGCCGAGCGCCGCACGGCCGTGGCCGGGGGCGACGTACGCGAGCGACGCGCTGTCGACGTAAGGGACGGCTGCGAGCCGGCCGCCGAGGCTCCAGCAGATCAGCGCGAGCTCGACCGCGCCGAGTCCTTCGTCTCCGCCCACCTCGAGCGCGCCGAACTCCACGAGCTCGCGCCAGAGCGCGTCACCGGCCGATGCCGGGACGAGCCCGTCGTCTCCCGCCGACCGCGCGAGCATCTCGCCGACCGCCTCGCGCAGCCAAGTCTGCTCCTCTGTCAGCGCGAGGTCCACGCGTCACTCCTTGGGGAGGGAGAGAACCCGGTCGGCGATGATCCCGCGTTGGATCTGCTGCGCGCCGCCGTAGATGCTCGCCGCGCGGGAGTAGAGATACCGCTCATGCCAGAACTCCCCGGCGGCCGCGTCGCCGAGCACCTCGAGCGCTGTCATCCCGAGCGTCTGCTCGGCCTGAGCCATGAGCAGCTTGACGCCTGAACTCTCCGGGCCGACGGCGCCGCCGTTGAGGAACGGGGACATGGTTCGGGTCGCGTGATGGCGCAGCACCTCGATCTGGATCAGCGCGCCGGCGAGCGCGGCCTGTGCGCCCTCGCCGGCGAGCACCGGCGCGCCGTCGCGCTGAAGGTCGGCGGCGTCCGCCACGAGCCGGTCGAGCCACGTCCGCAGCGTCACCTGCCGCGGCAGCGCCGCGGTGCCGCGCTCGTGTGCGACGACGTGCATGGCGATCTCCCAGCCCTGGCCCGGTCGGCCGAGCATGTTCTCCTTCGGGACGAGCACGTCATCGAGGAACAGCTCGCAGAACTCGGCGTGTCCGGTGATCTGCTCCATCGGCCGCATCTCGACGCCCGGCGAGTCGACGTCGACGATCAGCAGCGAGATGCCCTTGTGCTTCGGCACGTCCGGATCGGTGCGCGCGAGCACGCCGCACCAGCGCGAGAACTGCCCCCACGAGACCCATGTCTTCATCCCGTTGATGACGTAGCCGTCGTCCGTCTCGACGGCGACGGTGCGAAGCGAAGCAAGGTCCGATCCCGCCTCCGGCTCGGAGAAGCCCTGGCTCCACAGCTCGTCCGCCGAGAGGATCGGCGCGACGTAGCGGCTCCGTTGCTCGTCGGTCCCGAACGCGAGGATCGCCGGCCCGAGCACGTCGAGCCCGACGATCGCGACGCGCTCCGGCGCACCGGCGGACGCCATCTCCTGGTCGACGACGATCTGCTCGACGGTCGGTCGGCCGGCGCCGCCGAACTCGGCCGGCCACGCGCGACCGACGTAGCCCGCCTGGTAGCAGCGCGCCTGCCAGCGGCGGAGATACGCCATCCGCTCGTCGAGGTCGTGCGGGAGCTCCGCAGGATCGGGACAGTGCTCGGCGAGGAACTCGCGCACCTCGTCGCGCAGCTCGCGCTCCTCCGGTTCGAGTGCGAGCTTCATCGCTCCAGGAGCTCGGGGACGACGAGGGCGTCGGTATCGACGATGCCGTCGCAGCGTGCGCGGATCGTGTCGGCGTAGCCGGGATGGGTGAGGATCCAGAAGCGGTCGTTGCGGATGGCGTCGACCACAAGGGCCGCGACGTCCGCCGCCGGGATGCGCGGCATCGTGACGAGGGGGACGTCGCGCCCGCTTTCGCCGCCCGGCTGGAGTGCAGCACTGTTCTCGCGCAGGGAGCTGAGCACCGGGCCGGGGCAGAGGACCGAGACTCCGATCGGCACGTCGTGCGCGCGGAGATCGTGCTCGAGGCATTCGGACAGGCCGACGACGGCGTATTTCGCCGCCGTGTACGGCGCGAGGCCAGGGAAGGCGACGAGTCCGCCGATCGACGCGGTGTTCACGACGTGTCCCGGCTCGCCCCGCTCGACCATTCCTCGGACGAACGCCTCGATCCCGTGCACGACGCCGCCGAGGTTGACGCCCAGCACCCACTCCCACTCCTGTCGCGTGAACTCCCACGTCACGCCGGGGAGCTGGACGCCGGCGTTGTTGCACAACACGTGCACGGCGCCGAAGCGGTCGACGACCCGCGCCTCGAGCCCCGCGACCTCGTCCCACTTCATGACGTCGGTCGGAACGGCGAGCACCTCGGCGCCGGTATTCGAGGCGAGTCGCGCGGCGGCCGCGTCGAGCGCGGCCGGGTTGACGTCGGCCATCGTGACGCGCATCCCCTCGGCCGCGAACGCCTCGCACAACGCGAGGCCGATCCCGCTCGCGGCGCCGGTGACGACGGCCACCCTGCCGACCAACTCCTCCATCACAGCTTCTTGAAGATGTCGGAGCCACCGGCGATCATCGCGATCGCAACGCCGGCCCCGGTGACGGCGACCATGACGAGCGCGGTGGCCGCGACCACCGGGTACAGGCCGTTCCCGTAGTAGTTGTAGAGAACGGTTCCCATGACGTTCTGGGTCGGCGAACGCACGAGAAGCGAGGCGGCGAACTCGTTCGCGAGCAGAATGAACATCAGCGCCGCCGCGCCGGCGAACGTCGCCCGCATCAGCGGCGCCATGATCGTCAGATGCGTGCGGAAGACACCGCCTCCGGACACGCGTGAGGCCTCCTGGTACGAGTCGCCGAGTGCGACCATGCCCGAGAGTTGCATGCGCGCCGAGAACGGGATCATCAGCGTGATGTAGACGAGCACGAGCACCCAGTTCGTCCCGTAGAGAACGATCGGTCCGCGTGTGTACGCATAGAGGAATCCGACGCCGAAGATCACTGCAGGGATGCTCAGCGGCATGGCGACGATGATGTCGAGCACCGGCCGCAGCAGCGGGAACTCGTCGCGTCGCCGCAGGATCGTCGCTCCGAGATAGCCGAGCGGTATCGTGATCGCGACGGCGATCACCGACGCGATCAGGCTCGTCTTGATCGCCGTGATTATCTGGCCGTCGTGGAACAGCTGGTGGAAGGCGTTCAGCGTGAACTGGCTCGGGTGCAGTTGTCCCGACCAGAACGGCGAGAGAGCGACGAGGACGAGGCCGATGATCGGCAGCAGCGTGGCGGCGATGCCGTAGACGACGAGGGCGATCGCGCCGAGCTTGGAGCTCTTGGCGGAGGTCCGGAAGGACTTGCCGCCGTGCGTGACGAACCGTCCGAGGTCGCCGAGGAGGATCTTGTTCAGGACGAGGATCGTCACCCCGAAGATGAGCAGGGGCGAGCCGAGGGCGGCGGCGACGTCGTACTGAGCCGGTGTCTGCTGGGTCGCGTAGTACATCTGGGTCGTGAGCACCGTGATGTTGTTGTTCGTGCCCAGGATCAGCGGAGCGGTGAACTGTCCGAGTGCGAGCAGAAGGGCGACCCCGGAGCCGTAGATCAGCGCCGGCCGCAACAGCGGGAGCGTGACGCGAAAGAACACGCCGGCCGGCGACGATCCCGAGACCTGGGCCGCCTCGAGCAGCTCGCCGTTGATGTTCTCGAACCCGGCGCTGACGAAGAGATAGATGAACGAGGTGAGGGCGAGGCCGGTGACGATGACGATCCACGGCAGCGTGTAGATGTCGACGGGGCCTTCGTAGAGGTGGTGCCACCAGGGCAGGTGTCGCAGCAGTGCGTTGAGGTAGCCCGGATGCGGCGAGAAGAGGAACGACCAGCCGAGCACGCTCGCGATGGCCGGGACGACGATCGGCAGGATCGGCAGGATCTTGAGGAACTTCAGCCGCGGCGACAGGGTGCTCGCGGCCCACGCGAGCGCCGTCCCGAGGACGAGCGCGATCGCCAGTGATCCGAGCGCCAGCTCCACCGTCCGCAAGATCACCTGCCAGATACCCGGCTCGCTGAACGCCTCGCTGTAGGCGCGGGCTCCGTGCGAGAACGCGAGAGCCTGCAGCCGGATCAGCGGCAGCAGGATCAGGTAGCCGAGCAGGCCGATGAAGACGATCAAGCCGAGCCGGGGAGCGAGGTAGCTGAGGCGGATCGGCTTACGGCGGGCGGTCGCGACCTCGACGGCGGGTGCCGAGATCTCAGACACCGACGGCGCTCGCGGGATTCCGGGCGGCGTGCTTTGTGGGGATGCGTGCGCCGTCCTGGTCGAAGAACGTGGTGTCGCCGGGGCGGACGTAGGCGGTGACCTGCTCGCCGGCGTTGAGGCTGCGGACCCAGCTGCCGCGCTCGCCGGCGGGCATGCGGCTGTGCAGCCGGGTCCCGGCGACGGTGAGGAGGACGTCCATCCAGCGGCCGCCGAACTCGGAATCGGCGACGATCGCCGTGAAGGCGAGTGCGTCGGGCGGGAGGGGTGTTCCGGGTCTCACGAGTTGGAGATCCTCGGGCCGCGCCCGCGCGGCGAACGAGTCGAACGGGTGGTCGTCGAAGCCGAGCTCGCCCTTCACCGGCTCGCCGTAGTGCGACCAGCCGCCGTCCTTGCGCTCGAGCGAGAGGCGGTTCTCCATGCCGGTGAAGCCGGCGACGTACTCGGTCCCAGGCTCCTCGAAGATCTCTTCGGGGCGGCCGAGCTGCTCGACCTTGCCGGCGCGCATGATCGCCAGTCGGTCGCCGAGCGCGAGCGCTTCGGACTGGTCGTGGGTCACGTACACGGCGGTGAAGCGGAGCCGCTGGTGTAGCTCGTGGATCTCGGTCCGCACCTGGTCGCGCAGGCGCGCGTCGAGGTTGCTCAGCGGCTCGTCGAACAGCACGAGGTCCGGTCGGGCGACGAGTCCGCGCGAGAGTGCGACCCGCTGCTGCTGGCCGCCGCTCAGCTGACCGGGATAGCGGTCGAGCAGTCCGCTGCAGTCGACGAGCTCTGCAGCCTCCTCGATCCATTCGGACGCGGTGGCGCGCTTCATGCGCCGCGCCCGCAACGGGTAGCCGATGTTCTGGCGCACGGTCATGTGTGGCCACAACGCGTACGACTGGAACACCATGCCGATGTTGCGCTTGTTCGGCGGCACATTGGTCCCGCGGCCGGCGTCGAACACGGTCCGCTCGCCGAAGGCGATGCTGCCCTCGTCGGCCGACTCGAGGCCCGCGACGCAGCGCAAGGTCGTCGTCTTGCCGCAGCCGCTCGGGCCCAGCAGGACGAGGAACTCCCCCGGCTCGATCTCGATGTCGAGACTGTCGACCGCGGTCGTGGGAACCTTTCCCCCGAACCGCTTCGACAATCCTCGAATGCTGACGTTTGCCACGACTCCGCTTTCGCGTCGGAATCGCCGGGAGCGGACGCTTCGGGGTCCGCTCCCGGCGACCTGGAGGGTCAGACTAGTGGAGGAACAGGGAGCTCCACTGGGCGATGAAGGCGTTCACCTTCGCCGTCGTGAAGTCGTTGAGGTGCTGCACCCGAGGCTTGGCGTAGAAGGTGCCGGGGATGTTCGGATAGATGGCGCCGGCGGTGGCCGAGACGGTGGCCTGGCCCTCGGGCGACTCCATGTAGTTGGCGAGCAGCTGCGCCGCAGCCGGGTGCGGAGCCTGCTTCAGGATCATCCCGAAGTAGGGCGCGTTCCAGTTGTCCGGCAGGACCTTGAACTCGATCGGCGCTCCTGCCGCCTTGAGCGTGATGGCGGTCCCCGCAGCCACCGGGGCGCCGATGATCTCGCCCGAGGCGACCGCCTGGGTCATCGGCAGGGTCGAGGTGTAGATCTTGGGATTCTGCGCTGCGAGCTTCTGGAGGATGTCCTTCCCCCATTTCGCCTCGGCCCAGAGATACCAGTCCATGAACGAACTCGAGACGCGCGGGTCGGGAACGCCGATCTTCCCGTTCGCGAAGGCCGCGGTCGTGAAGGTCGGAACGCCGGTGACCGATCCTGTGTAGGCCTGCGTGTTCCATGCCTCGCCGAGCACCGCTTCGCCGCTGATCCACGCCTTGCCGAACATGTACGTCTTGCGGTCGAACTGCTTGCTGAAGAAACTCGGGCCGACCGGGTCGACGACCCAGCCGTGGTTGAGCGCACCGTAGATGTACGGCTTCGCGGTCGCAACCCAGATGTCCGCAACCGCCTTCCCGGTCGATTCCTCGGCGTTGATCTGCGCGACGATGGCGTTGTCCACGTTCCGGTTGACGGTGACGGTGATCCCGTACTTCGCCTTGAAGGCGGCCGCCATGTTCGCGTAGGACGTGGGATTCGACACCGTGTAGATGGTGACACTGCCTTCCTGCTTGGCCTTCGCGACAAGTGCCTTCCACTGCGCCGCGGTCGCCTGCTTCGGCCCCGCCGGCGGTGCGGCGTGCCGGGACGCCGACGCCGTGGTGGCGAGCGCCGCGACCACCGCCGCGGCGAGCGCGACCAGCACACCTGCCCGGCCACGCCGAATAGTCGAACCTCCTACCACCGGACTCCTCCTTCTTGTGACCGGCTCCGCGGACGCCGCGGCCCGGGTGCTCCACGCTGCTCGTTGAGACGCCGCCGGAAGGGTTGGGTTCGGTCTCTTCATGTCATCCACCCCGATCTCCCTCCGCTCCGCGACATCCACACTACGTGTCGAACTGACTTCAGGTGCGTAAGGTTGTAACTGATTCGGCTGCGGTTTGCAAGTCCCGATTTCGCAGGGTCTCGGGGCGTCATTGACAGAGACGGGATCGAGCCTTAGTCTAGGCGACTTCAATTCGAACTCGAAGGAGCGAGAGCGCCTATGTCGGGAACCGGGACCAGCTCAGCGACCGTCGATCTCCTCGTCCTCGGCGGCGGCATGGCGGGCCTGTCCGCCGCCGCCTGGTCGGTGCGCCAAGGGCGCTCCGTCGTTCTCGTCGAGACGGGCGAGTTGGGCGGCAGCGCGTTGCACGCCGGTTTCATCTGGACCGCGCCGTCGCTCGACGTCCTCCGCGAGGCCATTCCCGACGGGGACCCACGGCTCGGCGGGCGCCTGATCGAGGACTTCGAGCCCGCGGTGGAATGGGTGCGCTCGCTCGACGTCGATTGCCAGCCGGCGGTCGAGGTGCTCCGCTTCGGTCGCGGCCATCAGACGTCGCTCCTCAACTACCTCCGCGCATGCGAGCTGATCGTCCGCGACGACCCGCGCTCCGAGATCGTGCTCGGCGGCGCCGCCCGCCGCCTCTTGGTCGAGGACGGCGAGGTGCGCGGCGCCGAGCTGCTCCTGTCATCGGGGGAGACGCAGATCGTGCGCGCGGAGGCGACCCTGCTCGCCACGGGTGGGTTCCAGGGCGACCCCGAGCTGCGCGCGTCCCTGATCCATCCGCAGGCGCGCGACATCCCGCTGCGCGGTAACTGGTACAGCAAGGGCGACGGGTTGCGGCTGGGCTCGGAGGCGGGCGCGGCGTTCGGCCCCGCCGGCGCAGGCTTCTACGGGCACCTGATGCCCTCCGGCGTGAACTTCGTCGAGCACGACGACTTCGTCGCGCTCTCTCTCTACTACAGCGAGCACGCGCTGCTGCTCAACCTCGACTCCGAGCGGTTCGTCGACGAGACCGTCGGCGACCATCTCAACACGATGGCGCTGCTCGAGCAGCCGGAAGCGCGGGGGTTGATCGTCTCGGACTCGCGCGTGCGTGAGGAGTGGATCATGCGTCCCTACGTCGAGGGCGTGCGGCCGGTGGACACGTTCGACCTCTGCTACCGGCGCGGCGCGCGCTGCGCCGTCGCCGAGGATCTCGACGAGCTCGCGCTGATGCCGCCGGAGTGGGGATACGACGGAGCGGCGGTCCGGCAGGCGCTCGTCGACTTCAACCGGGCGTGCGCTGACGGCTCGCTCGATCCGCCGCGCCGGTTCGACGCGGCGCCGATCCAGGACCCGCCCTTCTACGTGATCGAGGTGGTGCCGGCCATCACCTTCAGCTTCGGTGGGCTCCGCATCGACCCCGAGGCGCACGTTCTCGACGGCGACGGCCATCCGATCCCGGGCCTCCACGCAGCGGGCGCCGATGCCGGCGGCCTCTACGTCCGCGCCTATGCCGGCGGCATCGCGGCTGCGCTCATCTTCGGGCTCCGGGCCGCCCGGACGGCGCTCGAGACCGCGGCGGTGGGAAGCCCGAGGTGACGACCGGCAAGGAGACGCATGCGGGGTTCCTCGGCATGGGGCTCGACCTGTCGACCGACACGTTCACCGGCGAGGAGAAGGCACGGACCCTCGAGTGGTACGGCCGCCTCCACGATCACGGCGATCTCGATCTCGCGCCGTTCTCGCGCTTCATGCTCGAGCACGACCCGGTCGGGTTCAAGCGGCTCCGTCGTCACCTGATCACGCTCGACGACGAGATCGACGGGCCTGCGCTGCCGGTCGCCGCGGGCGTGCTCATGTTCGTGCACACGTACATCGTCCTCGGGATGGGAAAGGGCGCGCTCTACGAGATCATCGCCATGCGGGAGCTCGGCGCGACGCGGGCGGAGATCATGGAGACGGTGCGACTGGGTGCACTGTACGGAGGTCCGCGCGGCGTCAACGCGCTCGCCGAGGTGGCGGACGGCTACCTCCGTGACTGGCAGGAGGATCCGGAAACGGAGTCGCGCGTCGCCTGGCCGGCCGGCTGGGCGCCCGACCCGGCGTGGTTCCGGTCAGGGATCGATCTCGGCAGCGACGAGCTCGCGCCGGGAGAGCTCGGGCTCCTTCGCGACTGGTACGTGCGAACGGTCGGCGAGGTGCCGTCGCACGTGGAGGTCCTCGGGCGCCTCGCGCCCCGGTCGCTGAAGACGCAGCGCGCGCGGTTCGAGACCGCGATCACCGGCGCGCTTCCCGCGCAGATCATCCCGCTGTTCACGCTCCATCTCAGCGCGGTCCGCCTGTGGGCGGCGCCGCTGCGCCGCGCTGTCCAGACCGCGCGGTTCCTCGGCGTGCGCCGCGGCGAGGTGGTCGCAGCGCTTTTGTGGGCCGGCGTCTATGGCGCGGACGTCGTCATGGAGACCGCGATGGACGCCGCCGGCGACCTCCTGGAGGACTGGGACTGATGCGCTTCACCGGTGTCAACCACGTCTGCGTGGCGACACGGGACGTCGACCGTGCGGTCCGGACCTGGTCGGACAGGTACGGCGTCGGGCCGTGGGCTCTGTGGACCAAGGACTCGTCCAACATGTCGGCCGCGGTTCGCGGAACGCCGACGGACTTCGGAATGCGCGTCGCCCTCTGCAGTCTTCCCTCGGGAACGCGGATCGAGCTGATCGAGCCACTCGACGACCGCAGCCCGTATGCGGAGTCGCTGGCGCGGCACGGCGGCGCCGACCACGTCCACCATGTCCGGCTCGACGTCGATGACTATGCCGAGGCGCGCGAGACGCTGGCGGGGCTCGGCCTCGAGCCGGTGCTCGACGCGACATTCGCCGGCGGACCGGGCGTGATCCGGGTGGTGACGGCGAGCTACCTCGCGACCGAGGACGACCTCGGCTTTCTGCTCGAGATCGGCGACGTGCCGACCGGGTTCGCGATGCCCGAGCCGGACGGGGTCTACCCATGATCCAGCTCGATGCCGGGGAGGAGCAGAAGTACCGCGAGCGCACGCCTCGATCCCGCGAGCTGCTCGCGCGCACGAAGCAGCTGATCCCGACCGGACACGGCGGCGGCATGTGGTACCAGCTGCCGTATCCCGTCCTGCTCGAGCGCGCCAAGGGCTGCTGGATCTGGGACGTCGACGGGAACCGGTACCTCGACCTTCGCATCGGCGATTGGGTGCTCATCCACGGGCACTGCGACGACCGGATCCGCGACGCGATCGTCGCGCAGCTCGACAGGGGGCTCCAGTTCGGCGCGCCCGACTGGGACCTCAGCTACCGGATGGCGTCGCTCCTCGTCGAGCGGATGCCGTCGGTGGAGAAGGTGCGCTTCTTCGTCAGCGGAACCGAGACGAACCAATTTGCGATCCGGCTCGCGCGCGTGCACACGGGCAGGACGAAGATCGCCAAGGCGCTCGGCAGCTACCACGGCATCGCCGACCAGCTTGTCGTCGGGACCTCGACGATCAGCATCGCGCCGGACAAGGTCCCCGCCGGCGTGCTACCGCGGATCGCCGACGAGGTGGTCGAGTTTCCGTACAACGATCCGGACGGGATGGAAGAGGTGCTCGAGCGCGAGGGCAAGGACGTCGCGGCGGTGCTGATCGAGCCGGTGATGGGCGCCGCCGGGATGATCGATGCGAGCACGGAGTTCCTGCGGCGGCTGCGCGAGGTCACCGCGCGTCTCGACATCGTGCTCATCTTCGACGAGGTGGTCACGTTTCCGGTGGCGTTCGGCGGAGCGCAGGCCTACCACGGCGTCACGCCGGATCTGACGACGATGAGCAAGGCGATCGGCGGCGGTCTCCCGCTCGCCGCGGTCGGCGGGCGCGCCGAGATCATGGACCTTCTCGACCCCGATCTCCACGGCGGCGTCGCGCCGGTTGCCGCAGCGTCGACCTTCGGCGGCAACCAGGCGTCCCTCGCGGCCGGGATCGCCTGCCTCGAGCTGCTGACACCGGAGCTGCACGCGCGCGTGCAGGCGATCGGCGACCGGGCGAGGAGCGGCATCGACGGGCTCGGGAGCCGCTACGGCGTCCCGTTGCACGCGTCCGGGATCGGCCACCTCTTCGGCATGCACTGGGCGCCGGAGCGGGTCGTCGACTACCGCACGCGGATGCTCGACGACCGCGAGAAGCTCGCGAACATCGTGCTCGCGCTCATGAACGAGGGCTACTACCAGATGTCGTTCGGGTACTTCCTGCTCAGCGCGGCCATCGGCGAGGAGGAGATCGACGGGTTCCTCGCGGCGTTGGAGCGCGCGCTGCACACGCTCGAGCTCGTCGGCTCCGGGTAGCGCGACCGCAGCAGCGGCGACGGTTCGACCTACACGGCGGCGACGCGCTCAATCGGCGGCGGCGCCCAGAAGCCGTCCAGCACGGCGGCGCGTGGGAGGTAGAGGCGCATCATCAGATGGAACAGCCCCTGCGGCGCCGGCAGCCAGTTGAACGTTCGCCTCGTCGACGGCTGCCGGTGCTGGATCCGGATCACAAGCGACCCGTCCGGCTCGGTCACAAGGCCCGGCGTGCGGTCGCCGATCGCGTACCGGTCGATCGGATTCGGGACGAGCGGCGACCCGTCCCTCCTGTACATGGTCAACGACCAGAACGCGTCCACGGGCGGCAGAGCTCCGGGCGCGAACGCAACCCGATAGGCGTGCTCGCCGCCCAGCCGTCGCCCGTCGGCGTCGGTCGCGGTGACGGGATACAGCGCTTCCTCGGGCACGGTCACGAAAATCTGATCTCTGGCAACGGCTGCGCGGAGGAGGTGGTCATCTCCAAACCTCGGACCGCGGTCGTTGACCGTCCAGCCGTTCACGGTCCTGCCGAGGTGGCGGGACTTCGCTTCGACCAGATCCTCTCCGTCGGCGAGCCCCCGGACGACGGCGGCCTTCGCGGCCTCCGGCAGCGACTTGGGCTCGAAGCCGGCCTCGGGACTCAGTCCGAGCGCGCGAAACGAATCGACGAGAGGCCGCTCGCGCGGTGAGACGATCCAGTCTCGCAGGACGTTGCCGAGGTCGCGGAGCACGACGAGGTCCGGGTCCACCGGCCGCGCGCCCTCGTCCAGCGGGCGCTGCTCCGGAACCGGGTTCGGCCCGAGTTCGCCGGCGAGGTACCTGGCGAGGGGTCGGAGCCGGATCATCCGCTGGAGCTCGCGAACGGCCGTTTGGTCGGCGGGGTCGTCGGGCACGACGAGGATCCGGCCGGCGACGAGTGCGTAGCGGGTGGGAGACGTGACCTCGATCATCCCCGGCGGCACGGGGGCGGCACGCGCCGGCCCCTGGACGAAGACCGGGGGCAGCGTGGCGCCGTGGGTGCGCCTGCCGAGCGACACCTCGGCGGCGGTGTCTGCGTAGCCGAATTGGAAGGTGTAGTAGCGGGAGCCGAACCCGGGGGTCTCGAGTACGAACGATTCCGTACCCAGGTCGAGCCACGCGAGGCTATAAAGGGTGTCGACGTTCGGTGCGACGCCGGCGAGCGTCGGATCGGACAGCGCCTGCTGGTGACCGAAGTTGTTCAACGGCGCGCCGGCAGACGTCGATTGGCGCTGCGCGAATGGATCGCGCGGATTCGTGAGCTGCAGCCGTAGTTTCGCCGCGGCGACGAGCGCGAAACCCCACACATAGGCCCGCGCGGCGAGCAGACGCAGATCGCCGGTCTCGTCGCCGAAGATGTCCTCGCCGCTCCGCGAACCGATCACGGGGCTCGTGTCACCGGTCCGGGCTGCCAGTCGATGCGCCGGACCTCGGCCCTGGGCTCCCAGGTCCTCAAATCGAGGTAGAACCTCCCTAGCGGGGCAGGGAGCCAGTTAGCTGCGTCAGGGGGACGCTCGTGCTGGATCAAGATCGTCAGCGAGCCGTCCGACCCGTACTTCAGCCCCGGCGTGGTCGCCGCGACGGCATAGCGGTCGATCTCGTTCGGGTAGAGAAGCCCCGTCGACGTCGGATAGATCGTCAGCGACCAATGGCCGTCGACGGGCGGCGGTGGGTGGAGCCTCACCGTGTAGCTCGCTGTCGCGCCGTCGAGCGACTCTCCGGAGCCCGAGTGATGTGTGACGAAAAACACCTTCTCAGCGGCGACGTTGCCGCCGGTTCCGACGACGTTTCGGAGCGCCCGACGCAGGTAGTTGAAGCCGTCCTCGCCGGCGGTTCCTGTGACCCAGCCGGTGTCGCCGACCGGTTCGCCGAGTTGCGCGCGCGCCCGTCACTACCTCCATCGCACCGCCGAATCCGGCCTCCATGCCGGCCCTTGTAGCCTCGTCCAGCGCGTCAAAGTCGAGTGGGCGGTTGGCACCGAGGCCGATACTCCGGAACCGGTAGACGTACGCGTCCTCGTGCACCGGGTGCCCGTTGGCTCGCAGCGTTGAGTCCAGGGCCAGAAAGAAGCTCTTGTAGTCGGATTCCACCGCCTCGGGCGACACTGGCACGAAGTCTCCGTTGCCCACACCCGCCATTGCCGAGATCTCGACCCCATCCTGGAGCGCGCGGACCTCTTCTACATCGGCAACCGACTCGCGGACGAGCATTCGCATCAGTATCCACATGTACGGTGTCGCAACGCGAAAGCGAGTCACGCCCGCCGGGATCGTGCCGTCCCACGACGGCGGAGTGACGAGGAAGTCACCGCCGTTCGGCCCGACGGTGCGCGAGCTGAGATTCGTGGAGTTCGAGTACGCGTCGAGGAAGTGCAGCGTGTAGTAGCGCGAGCGGATCGGCGGGATCCGGATGAGGGCAGGGCCTTCGCTGAGATCGAGCCACGCATTCGAGTAGAGCGTGTCGACGTTCGGCGTCTTGAAAGCGTCGAACTCCGGCGTCGAGACGTCTCGCTGATGGAACCACACATCGAACCCCGTATAGGTCGGGCTCGTCTCGTCCACCGCCTGTACGAACATCTGAGCGTACTGGTAGACGCTCGGAAGTCCGTAGATCGTGGCGTCCATTGCCAGCATCCGTGCGAAAGCCGTGCGGCTACCGCGATGCTCCGGGACGACGTCCGGACGGCCTTCGATCTGGAACTGGTCGACGTCGGAGAACTCATAGCCGCGGACGAGCTGGAGCTGCTGCGCCGACACATTTCCCTTCAACAGAGGCACCTCCTCGCCCACTCGGGCGATCGTCGACTTCCAGACAAACTGAATTCGACCGCACCTACGACCAGACGACGACGGCGTCGAGTGCCTCGACGGTCGTACCGTCGACACGGATCGGATTGATCTCGATCGAGGCGAGGCGCGGGCCGAGCCGCTCGGCGAGACGGGCGA
>Ga0335085_10008845_pt1 | contig 15275 bp, 9 predicted proteins | sample Lox_Sample_45_FD_206712 | JGI IMG/M metagenome (GOLD analysis project Ga0335085, IMG submission 206712) | Soil microbial communities from Loxahatchee National Wildlife Refuge, Florida, United States - Lox_Sample_4.5 | ecosystem: Environmental > Terrestrial > Soil > Wetlands | place: USA: Florida... | reverse complement strand
ACACCTCCGGCACGACCGGCCACCCGAAGGGCGCCGAGCTCACCCACGGCAACCTCATCAGTAACACCGCCGTGACCTGCGCCGACATCGTCCAGGCGCACCCGGACGACGTCATCTTCGGCGGGCTTCCGATGTTCCACGTGTTCGGGCAGACCGCCGCGCTCAACGTCGCGGTAGCCTCAGGGGCGTGCCTGACCCTGCTGCCGCGGTTCGACGCCGAGCACGCCCTGCGGATCATCGCCGGCCACCGGGTCACGGTCTTCGAAGGCGTGCCGACCATGTACGTGGCGCTGCTGCACCAGCCCAACCGTGCGGACTACGACACGTCCTCGCTGCGGATGTGCATCTCCGGCGGCGCGGCCCTGCCGGTCGAGGTGCTGCGCGGGTTCGAGGAGGCGTTCGGCGTCCCGGTGCTGGAGGGGTACGGGCTGTCCGAAACCTCACCGGTCGCCTCGTTCAACCACCCCGACCGTGAGCAAAAGCCCGGCTCGATCGGCACGCCGATCCGGGACGTGCAGATGCGCGCCGTGGACAACGAAGACCACGAGGTCCCGCAGGGCGAGGTGGGCGAGATCGTCATCCGCGGGCCGAACGTGATGAAGGGCTACTGGCAGCGCCCCGAGGCCACCGCCGAGGCGCTCCGCGACGGCTGGTTCCACACCGGTGACCTCGCCCGGATCGACGAGGACGGCTATTTCTACATCGTGGACCGGAAGAAGGACCTGATCATCCGCGGCGGCTACAACATTTACCCCCGGGAGATCGAGGAGGTGCTCTACGAGCATCCCGCCGTCGCCGAGGCCGCCGTGATCGGCCTGCCCCATCCGGCCCTGGGCGAGGAGGTCGGGGCCGCGGTGGCCCTCAAGCCAGGGACCACCGTCACCGCCGATGAGCTGCGCGACTACGTCAAGGGCCAGGTCGCGGCGTACAAGTATCCGCGGCGTGTGTGGATCATGGACGCGCTGCCCAAGGGCCCGACCGGCAAGATCCAGAAGCGGGACATCGTCATCCCGGCCGGCTAGTGCCGCGGCCGGCGGCGAGCAGCCGCAGTTCCCGCGCGCGCCGCACGGCCGAGGAGCGATCACCGACCCCGAGCTTGGCGTAGATGCTGCGGATGTGCGTGCTGACGGTGTTCAGCGAGACGGACAGGTCGCGGGCGATCTCTTGGCGGGACAGGTTCGTCGGGAGATATCCGAGCACCTTGAGCTCGCCCGGACTCAGCGGCTCTGTTGGCCCCCGGTGACCCTCCAGCACGGGGGGACTCTCCGACCCGGGGGGCCTACCAGAGATGACGTCGAGGATGTCGGCGATCAGGGCGGTGTGCGCGGTCTCGTGTCGCGGCACCGCCTCCAGCAGGTCGCGGGAATCGGTGATCAGGAAGGGCAGGACGGGCCGGTCCGGCTCGGCCAGGGCGAGTGCACGTTCTGTGGCCTGGTTCGCCGCGCGCTGGTCACCGAGTTCACGGTGGGCAAGCCCGGCCAGCAGCTCAGACTCGACCACGGTGAGGTACCCGATGACCGGCGCCGTGCCGTCCAGCACATCCCGCAGCGCGCTCAGGGCCCCGGCCGGGTCGCCGTCGGCGAGGAAGATCGCCGCACGGGCGTTACCGATTTCGCCGGCGCTGGCCTGCTCGTCATCGAGCTTCGCGAGTTCGGCGCGGGCCTCGCCGGTCATCCCGAGGCGGGCCTGGGTGGCCAGCCGCCAGCCGGTCACCTGGTTCGCCAGGACGTGCGAGCCCGTCAGCTGTGAGCGCAGCCGCTCGGCCGCGCCGAACTCCTGCACCGCCTCGGGCAGCCGGCCGCGGCCGGCCTGCAGCATGCCGTTCACGATGTGCGTAAGCAGCCGGATGCCGGGCCCGGTGTCCCCTTCCAGGGCTCGTTCGGCGCGCCGCAGCCATCGCTCGCCGTCGTCGAGGTCGCCGGTGTAGATCATCGAGGCGGCCAGCGTCAGCAGCGCGGGCACGATCACCGGCTCGGCTCCCCAGCCATGCCGGCCGGCGGCTTCAATCGCCTCACGGCAGCGCCGCTGGGTAACGGTGAACGGGTAGATCTTCGACACGAACCCGAGCTGCGATAGGCAGCTGACCTCGAGGTAGGGCCGGCCGATCTCCCGGGCCAGGGTCGCACCCTCCTGCAGGTGGCGTTCCGCGTCACCAAGCCCTGACCACGCCTCGACGATGCCCAGGTTCATCAGCGCCACGGCGCGCAGGTCGCTGCCCAGCGCGATGTCCTGGTCGGACGGCCCAGACGGCGGCGAGTCGAGGAACTTGACCTGCTCGAGGACGTCGGCCAGGTGGCCGCGGCGCCGGGCCAGCGACAGGTTCAGCGCCGCGATCGCCACCCGCAGACGCCCCCGGCGCTCCGGCGGCCCGGTCCCGATCGCCGTCCCGGTCCCGGTCCCGGTCCTGGCGTAGGCTTCGGCCACCGCCAGGTGGGCGGCCGCCTCATCCAGGTGTCCCCGGACGAGCTCACCGCCGGCGCGGACCACGGCCAGCTCGGGATCCGCGGCGGCGCCCGGCGGGAAGGCCCCCAGCAGCACCTGGATAGTCTGCGCGTACCCGTCGAGAGTCAGGCCGAACGCATGATCAGCTAGCAGCCGCGCCGCCTCGGGCCAGTCGCCCGCCGCCTGGGTGTGCCGGATGGCCTCGGCCACGTCGCCGTGCTGGGCGAACCAGCCGGCGGCCCGCCGGTGCAGCACCGGCACCTGCTCGGCGAGCGTCCGGCGCAGTTCCAGGCGGAGCAGGTCGGCGAACAGGTGGTGGTAGCGGAACCAGGTCCGCCCGGGGTCGAGTGAGACGACGAAGGCGTTGGCGTCTTCGAGGTCGAGCAGGATGGGTTCGGAGCCGGGGCGGCCGGTGAGCAGGTCGGCCAGCTCGCCGTTGACGCGGTCGAGCAGGGAGGTGCGCAGCAGCAGGTCGCGGACGGGGGCGGGCTGGCGGTCGAGCATCTCGGCGAGCAGGTACTCGGCGACGGTGCGGTCGGTGCCGGAGAAGTCGGTGACGAACTGGGCGGGGTCGGGGTGGCCGGCCAGGGAGATGACGGCCAGGCGCAGCCCGGCGGCCCATCCTTCGGTCCGCTGGTGCAGCAGGGCCGTGGCGGCGTCGGGCAAGGTGATGCCGGCGGCGGTGAGCAGGTCGCGGGTCTCGCGCTGGGTGAAGCGCAGGTCCGCGGCGCGGATCTCGGCCAGCTCGCCGGCCAGGCGCAGTTGGTGCAGGCCCAGCCGCAGATCGCGGCGCGTGGTCAGCACCGCGTGCGCGTCTGGGGGAAGGCTCGTCAGCAACCGGGTGAGCTGGGCCAGAGCGTCAGGCGAGTTCAGCTCGTGGACATCGTCGATGACCAGCACGATGCGACCACGGTGCTCGGCGAGCTCGGCCAGCACCCGGTCGACCATCGCCCGCCCGTTGAAGTCGAGGGTCGCGGCCGGCGGTTCGGCGCCGCTGGTCGTGCCGGAGGCCTGGCGGACGGCGTTCAGCAGGGCCAGCCAGAAGTCCTGGGCGTCGCGCTGGTCGCGGCGTACCTGCACGACGGCGAGCCGGTCCGCCGGGTCCAGCCGGTCGGCCCAGGTGCGCAGCAGCGACGTCTTCCCGCTGCCGGCCGGCGCCGAGATTATCGTGACCTTCTTCGCCGACGCACGGTCCAGGGCGGCCAGAAGATCATCCCGGTCGATCAGCCGGCGGGTTGCTGGAGCCACGGTCACGGGCCTGCCTTGGTATCTACGCCTGACACCCTAACGCGGGCACGGTGCTCCACACGATCTCCACATGATCTGCATCTCGCCCTCACGAGCCGTACATCTACTGTGTGCCCTTGCGGTCACGTGGTCACCTTGGGAGGTCCGGTTGTGCGGAAGCTTTTGTTGCTCCTGGCGGTGACCGCGCTCGTGGCGGGGACGGGGGCCAGTGCCAGGGCGGCCAGCCCCGGTCCGGGTGGCAGTACCGGCACCGGCTCGGTTTTCGTCCCCAATCCCGTTCAGTCGCTGGGTGATGAGTCGCTGACCGACCAGAAAGACGCCGACGCGGCGGTGCCAGCGGCCGCCTATCACGACGTGACCCTCACCAACCTCGACGGGAGCGGCCACCTCAGCGGCGATTACGCGACCATCGTCAGCGAGACCGGCAGGCCCGCGTTCTCACCCACGAACACCTTCCGATACATGCGGCACCAGGACGAGTTCGAGCAGGTCATGGCCTACTACTGGATCACCGAGGCGCAGAAGTACATCCGCAGCCTCGGCTTCGGAGGACCGCTGCGGCCGATCGACAACCGGCCGCAGGCGGTGCGGATCAATCAGTGGGGGCAGGACAACTCGTTCGCCACCGACCACCCCAAGAACGAGCTGCGCTTCGGCAAGGGCGGCGTGGACGACGCCGAGGACGCCGAGGTGATCCTGCACGAATACGGCCACGCCATCCACTTCTCGCAGAACTTTGTCTTCGGCTCCGAGGAGGCGGGTGCCATCAGCGAAGGTTTCGGTGACTACTGGGCGGTGACCGTCTCCGACGTGGTGTCCAAGGCGCTAGGCGTCTCCGAGCTCGAGCCCCTGGCCTGCGTGGCCGACTGGGATTCGACCTCCTACACCAGTTCGGTGCCGCACTGCCTGCGACGCGTTGACACCAACCTGCAGTACCCGGCCGATCTCAATGGCGAGGTGCACCACGACGGTCAGATCTGGTCGCGGGCGCTGTGGGACATCCGCCAGGCGCTCGGCCACATCAAGGCCGACACGATCATCTTGCAGGGCTCGTTCGACTTCTCCGGCACCACCATGCCGGACCTGGCGAAGCCGACGGTCGCAGCCGCACAGCAGCTATACGGTACCGCCGCCGCCAACGCCGTCACCAAGGCCTTCGCCGACCGCGGGATCCTCCCCGGCTCATAGCCCGGCGACACCGGATCCTCACCCGGCGGCCAGCATCCATACCTCCCGGAACCCGGAACCCGGAACCCAGAACCCGGACCCGCCGGGGACCCGGAACCCGGACCCGCCGGGGACCCGGCACCTCTGGTGATCCTGCGTTCCCAGGATGTTCTCGTGACCTGGTACGGGCGGCACCAGAGTGACGCGAGTCCGCTCTCGCGTCCGCGTGCTGCCATACCCGCCGCAACAAGCTACGCGGTTAACGACCAACCCGACGCCGGTCTGGCTGGCCGGGTTCCCGAGTCGGCAAAAGGGAGGAACACCGGCTTGCCATCCGCCTCAGGGGGACTCACTGGGTAGCAGCTTCCGGCCGGGAACCCGCTCGGCCGGCCGGGAACCGCCGGGCCGGCCGGAAACCACCGGGCCGGCCGGAAACCACCGGGCCGGAAAACCGAGCCCCCTTGACCAGCCCTCTTGACTGATTAGACCTGTCTGTCTATTATCTCAATGTACAGACCTGTCTACTCAATGAGGGTGGGTAACCCGACATGACGATGCTCCAGGCCCTGCAGGTCCGCCGCCCGGCCGGCGAAACCGCCGCGGGCCTCCCGGCTGACCCGTTCGCGCGCCGGCCCCGCCTGCGCGGGCGCGGAGGTCGCCAGCTGAGCGGCCGGCCGGCCGTCTTCGTGCTGGCCTCGCTGATCGTGGCGCTTCTGGCTTCCTCGGCCGCCCCCACCCCGTTGTACGCCATCTATCAGGCCCAATGGCACTTCACGCCGATCACCACCACGGTGGTGTTCGGGGTATACGCGGTGGCGGTGCTGGTCGGCCTGCTGACCATGGGCAAGCTGTCGGACCACGTCGGGCGCCGGCCGGTCCTGCTGACCGCGATCGCCGTGCACGCGGGCTCGCTGGTGATCTTCGCCACCGCCACCGGAGTGCCCGAGCTGCTATCGGCCCGGGTAGTCCAGGGCCTGTCCACCGGTGCGGCCCTGGGCGCGATCGGCGCGGCCATGCTGGACATGGACCGCGAGCTCGGCACGTTCGCCAACTCGGTGGCGCCGGGCATGGGCACCGCGAGCGGCGCGATCTTGTCCGCGCTGGCGGTCCGCTTCCTGCCCGACCCCACCCACCTCATCTACCTGGCCCTGATCGGCGTGCTCGCCCTGCAGGCGATCGCGATCGCCGCGATGCGCGAGACTGTCAGCCGGACGCCGGGCGCGCTGGCCAGCCTGCGGCCGGAGATCACGCTGCCGCGGGCGCTGCGGGCCCCGGTGCTGACCGCCGTGCCGGTCCTGTTCGCGGTGTGGGCGCTGGCCGGCCTGTACGGCGCGCTCGGCCCGGCGCTGGTGCACGCGCTGACCGGCTCGGGCAACGTGGTGCTGGGCGGTCTGAGCCTGTTCGTGCTGGCCGCCTCGGCCGTCGTCGCGACGATCGTGCTGCGCCGGGCCGCGGCCAGGACCGTGATGCTGTTCGGCATCCTGGCGCTGGTCACTGGCGTGGCCGTCACCGTAACGGCCGTGAGCCTGGGGTCCGTGGCGGTCTTCTTCGCAGGCTCGGTGATCGCCGGCGCCGGGTTCGGCAGCGGCTTCCAGGGCAGCATCCGCACGGTCGTTCCGCTGGCCGCGGCGCACCAGCGGGCCGGCCTGGTCTCGCTGATCTACGTGGTGTCCTACCTCGGGCTGGGCGTGCCCGCTGTGCTGGCCGGGTTTGGCGTGGTGCACGGCGGCGGGCTGATCGACACCGCCCGCTACTACGGCGCCGCGGTGATCGCGCTGGCCGGGCTGGCCCTGCTCGGCCTGCTGAAGAACCGGCCCGGGCGCGCCCCGCAGCCTGCCTCTGCCCCGGTCCAGGGCATACGATAGACAAGTCTGTCTAGGAAGGTGGCCATCGCCATGGCTGTCAAGGAAGCGAGCGCGGTCCGGGCGTCGGCGCGGGAGCGGCTACTGGCCGCGGCCAACGAGCTGTTTTACAACGAGGGCGTGCACACGGTCGGCATCGACCGCGTCATCGAGCAGGCCGGCGTGGCCAAGGCTTCGCTGTACAACACGTTCGGCAGCAAGGATGAGCTGGTCCGCGCCTACCTGGAGACCCGCCACGCCAGCGTCACCCAGCGCATCACGCAGGCAGTGGAACGGTACGGCACTCCGCGCGAGCGCCTGCTGGCCGTGTTCGAAGGTCAGGGGGAGCTGTTCGCCCAGCCGGACTACCGGGGCTGCGCGTTCGCCCGGGCCAGCGCGGAATCCCATCCCGGCGACCTGGCCGAGCAGGCCGCGGAGGCCTACCGCCGCTGGGTACGCGCGCTGCTGACCACGCTGGCCGCCCAGGCCGGCGTGCCCGAGCCCGAAGTCCTGGCCCGCCAGCTGCACCTGCTCTACGACGGCAGCGGGCAATCCGCGCGGATGGACCACGACCCAGGCGCGGCCGCCGTGGCCCGCGCCGCCGCGGCCACCCTGCTCGATGCCGCCTTGGCTGGCCGGACAGAGGCCCCGCGCACGAGGTGACGCGATGCCGCGGGTCACGGTCCCGGTATCCATCAGATGACGGCCCGCTCTTCCGGTGACGGCTGGACGGCGGAGAGCACGCGGAGAGCCTGCGGCATCTGAAACCGGGAAGTGATCCCTAGTTTGGGGAAGATCCGGTACAGGTGAGTGGAAACGGTCCGGGGGGAAAGGTAGAGCTGCTGCCCGATCTGCCGGTTGGTCATTCCGCTGGCTGCCATCTCCGCGATCTGCAGTTCCTGAGGGGAAAGCACGCTGCCCTCTCCTGGCCGGGCGGCAAGGTCCGCCGCACCCGCCGCGCGCAGTTCCTGGCGTGCCCGTTCCGTCCAGGGGGCGGCCCCCAGCGCGTCAAACGCCTGGCCCGCTGCCCGCAGCGGACGGCGGGACTCCGTGATGCGACGCTGACGGCGTAGCCAGGCGCCGTAGGCGAGCTGCGCCCTGGCCCGCAAGAACGGCCAGGATGCCAGCTCCACGTTTACCGCCGTCTCGAAATGCTGCTCCGGCTCGTCGTCGTCGGCCAGCAGCAGCCGGGCGTACGCCAGGCCCGCGTGCAGGAACGGCGACGGCGTCCGCTCAGCCGCCCGCGCTACCTCGCAGACGTGTGCGCGGGCCTGCTCGCGGTGACCGCTGTGCACCGCCGCCTCGGCGAGATCGGCGATGACCCAGCAGCGCTGAAAGTAGTGACAAGCAGGGTCACCGGGAGTGAACGTATGCCCCAGGTGCTCGTATGCTTCCTCGTATCGGCCCGCGCCCAGAGCGGCCAGTCCGTGCGCGGCTTGTACCGCCGCTATTGCGTACCGGGCGTGGCCAGGAGCCAGAGGGCGTTCACCGCGGAGAGTCGGCGCCCCGGCCGCGTCCATGTCTCCGCGCAGCGCGGCGAGCGTGAGCTGAGAGCCCAGGCCCATGGTCACGAACACCGGCTGCTCGGTCTCCCGGGCTAGCCGGATTCCCTCCTCCGCGGCCGGTATGGCGATGTTCCAGTCGGAACGGCAGGTCGCACCCCACGCCTGCACGACGAGCGCCCGGGCCAGCGGCCGCAGCCGGCCCTGGGCGCGCAGCGCGGTGATCGCGCTGGCCAGGAACGAGGCACCGGTTTCCGGGTCGCCTGCGATCGTGACGGCGACCCCGGCCGCCAGCGACTCGTCGGCGTCCGTGACGTCGTGTCCGGCGCACTGCCTCAGCCGGGACGCTCGGGCGATGATCGCCGCACCCCGACCGTCCGGATCCGCGAGTGCGAGCGTCGCCAGCGACTGGGGACTGCCGCTCAGCGCGGGCATCTTCTGGATCGCCGCGATGACAAGCTGTCGCAGATCCTCGTCGTGGCCGGCCTCCAGGCACTGAAGGGCCGCTGTGTCGAGGATGCTCAGCGCGAGGTCATGATCGCGGTGCTTCCTGGCTTGGTCCGCGAGGACGGTAAGCCGCCGCAGGGCCGCCGCGTCGTACGGCCTGGCCGGGTTGGTCGCCTGGTCAAGCCAGGCCAGCCGGGTGCGGTCCGCGCTGTGAAGCCGCAACGGCCGCGCCCGTGCCGCTAGCGCCCGGGCCGCTTCGATGTGGCCGACGTCGCAGGCCAGTTCCGCGGTCCGTAGCAGGCGGCCGCCGCGCAGCGCCGGATCGGCGGTCAGGGTCACGGCGCGTTCGGCCGCGGCGAGCGCCGTGACGACACCGCCATGGCGCAGCGCACGCCTGGCGGCGGATTCCATCTGTCCCGCCACGGTCTCGTCGGGGCGCGTCACGGTGGCGGCGGCATGCCAGGCCGCTCGTTCGGGCCGGTCGGCGAGCACCCCCGCTAGCGCGGCATGCGCCGCGTGCCGCTCGGCCAGGGACGCCTCGTAATAGACGGCCGAACGGACGAGCCGGTGCGGAAACGTGAAAACGGAACCGGTGACCTGGATCAGGTCGGCCGCGGCCGCGGGCTCGAGCGCTTCGGCGCAGGCGTGATGCACCCCGGCGCCGGTCCCCGCGGCCAGCACCTCGTGGAGGTCGTCGCCGTCGCTGGCCGCCGCGATGAGGAGCAGCGTTCTGGTGACGGCAGGCAGCTCGCAGTCGCGGGTAGTGAAGGCCCGCTCGAGTTTTGATGTCAGCGCGGGCAGCGTCGGCAACATGCCGACGTAGCCGGCCTGGGCGCCGGCGGTCGTACCGGGCAGCTCCGTCAGGGCCAGCGGGTTACCATCGGCGTCCGCCAGCACCTGCTCGCGTTCCGCGCTGGCCAGCGGCCGGGTCGACGCGTCGAGCAGCGCCCGCGCGGCGACAGGCTCGAGCGGGTGCAAGTCGAGTTCGTCAAGCCCGGCGGAAATCAGCGGGGTTTCATAGCCGGTGCGAGCGGCGGCGACCAGCACCACCGGCGTGGGTTCGAGGCGCCGGGCGATGATCGCCAGCACCTCGGAGGTGGCCGCGTCGAGCCACTGCGTGTCGTCCGCGAGCAGCACCAGCGGATCACCGGCTGCCGCGGACGCGAGCAGGCTCAAGGTACCGAGGGCGACGAAGAGCAGGTTGGGGTCCGTCCCCGGCGACATGCCGAACGCCGTCAGCATCGCGTCCCGCTGCGGCACGGGCAGCTCGCCGACCCCGTCCATGACGGGCTGGATGAGCTGGTGCAGGCCTGCGAATGGCAGGTCAGCCTCCAGCCGGGTACCTGTGACCGCCAGCGTCTTCATCCGCCGTGAACCCGCGGCGGTGCGTGCGGCGGCCAGCAGGCTCGACTTGCCCATGCCCGCGCGGCCCCGCACGAGCAGGGCCGCGCCGCGCCCCGCGGCGCCGTCCAGCAACTCATGAATGGCGGCCAGTTCGCGTTCGCGACCGAACAGTGGCGGAAGCTGGTTCATCGACTCCGAGGATGTCCCGTCGCCGACGGATGCCACCCGACACGAACGTGTCGTTTTTAAGACTGTCGGTGTCGGCCTAGCCGGCGGCCAGGCCGCCGGCTGAGTGCAGTCATGTTGCGGATACCGCAGCCCCGCTGGACCGCCAGATTCTGGTGGCATGAACGCAGCTACGGCCGACGGTGAGACGGGCCGTGATCGCTGCCCGCATCCTGGACGCAGAAAGGACTACGCCATGCCCATGATCGACGTGTACGCCACGACGGGCACATTCACGGACAAGCACAAGCTCGCTGCGAATCTCGCGGCGACCCTGATGACGATCGAGGGGGTCCCGGACATCCCGATGTTCCGTCAGAACACGGCCGCCTTCGTTCACGAGCTGCCGGCCGGTGACCTGTCGAATGTCGACGACGCGTCCGACTACGTTCGCGTGCAGGTGCTGACCAACGCGGGCGCTCTGGACCGCGACAAGCAGCTCGCGGTGGTCAGCCAGTTCACCAGCACGATCGCCGACGCCGCCGGCGACCCGGCGCTCGCCGGCCGCACCTGGGTGCTGCTGACCGAGGCCGTGCCCGGAGGGTGGGGGCTGTGGGGTCACGCGAACACCAATGAGGAACTCGTAGTCGCGGCCCGCAAGCAGATCGCGGAGCTACAGGCAAAAGCCGGGGGGCCAGCCTCCTAACCGGCTGGGCAGGCGGTCGTTGCCTGGTCAGCCCTCCGGATGGTTCATGGCCTGCGGGCACGGGGGAGCGGTGCACGGGCCTGCTGATATGGCGACGCGTGTGATTTGGGCTGCCCCGGCGGGCTTGGCGCCGGGGCGAAGCAGCAGGAGGCCGACGGCGGCCGCGGCCAGGACGGCGAGCGACGCGGAGTAGACCAGGGCCGTGGCGTGCAGGCCGAAGGCCGTGGTCGCCACCCCGGCGATCAGCGCCGGGACGCTGAACGCGAGGTAGCCGACAATGTAAATGGCAGTCACCAGGCCAGCGCGGTCGCCCGGTTCGGCCAGGGCGGTAATCATCCGGAAGGACCCGAGGAAGGCCAGGCCGAAGCCCACGCCGGCGACCGCGGTGCCGGCCAGGAAGGCGGCGGAGGTCGTCGTCGCGATCGCGCCGAACGTGACCGCCATGCCCGCGAGCAGGAACAGGCAGCCCGTCAGCATCATCGCGCGGGAGCTGACGGCGCGGAGCGCGAGCGCCGCTGCGGCCCCGGTGCCGCAGATCAGGAAGATCACCAGCCCGCCCCACAGCAGGTTCGGCGAACCCGTCGCCTGTACGGCCAGCGACGGACCAAGCGACAGGTACAAGCCGCCGAGCGCCCATCCCGAGACAATGCACGGAACGGCGGCCGCGAAGGTTCCGCGCGCCTGGCTCGGCACGGCGACCCTGGGCCGCAGTGAGCCCAGAGCGCCGGGACGCCTGGACCCGGGTTCGGCCATGGCCAGCACGGCGGGGATGCCGGCCGCGAAGACGACCAGCAGCCCCCACCAGATCAGGTGGGTCGGCGCCGGGGCGTACTGGACCAGTGCGCTGGTGATCAGCGCGCCCAAGGCCAGGCCCAGGGAGGAGAAGACGCTGGTCACCAGCGGCGCCCTCTGGGTGCCCGCTGGTTGCAGGTCGATCAGCGCGGCACCGATGGGCCCGCTGGCCAGCCCGCTCGCGATCCCCTGCAGGGACCTTCCGCCAGGAAATGGCATGAACGTGTCGTGCGCGCGGCCGGACGCCCCGGCCATGCTGGTTTACGGCCCTGATTAAAGGAGCAAGCGTGAGCGGCGAGCTGGCGGTCGGGTACCGTACCGTGGACGGGCTGCAGATCCGCTATGCCGACAGCGACGGCCCAGCCAGCCAGCACCTCGTGCTGACCAGCCCGTGGGTCGAGAGCCTGCACGCCTTCGAACCGATGTGGCCGCGGCTGTCTGGCATCGGCCGGCTGCTGGCCATTGACCTGCCGGGCTTCGGCCGCTCCGAACGGCGCACCGATCTGCTCTCCCCGATGGCGATGAGCGAGTTCCTGGTTCAGATCCTCGATGAGTGGGACATCGCCGATCCGCACCTGGTCTGCCCCGGCATCGGCACGCCAGCCGCGCTGTTCGCCGCGGCCCGCCATCCCGGCCGGATCCGCAGCCTGGTCATCGGGGGCGGGGCCACCGCCTACCCTCTGCTGGCTGGGCTCCTCTCGCAGATCTTCACCCCGGTGCAGATCATCACCGGACGCAACGACCCCATCGTGCCAGTCGCCAACGCCGAATTCCTCCACGCCCGGCTGCCCAACAGCCGGCTCGATGTGCTCGACGCCGGGCATCTGGCCTGGGAGGAGGCGTCCGGCAAGTACGGCGCGATCATCGCTGCCTGGGTCAATGGCGGCTACCTGACCGGCAGTACCGGGATGGGTGGCACCTAACTACTGTCAGAACCACGGCATCCGCTGAGGTGGCGCTCCGACGCGAAGGAACGAAACCGATGACCCGGATTTTCTCCCGGTTTCCTGTGGGGCGTGACCACAGGCGAGCCGTACGGATCGGCCGCCGCCTGCTGGCGGCGGCGCTGGCGGTGCTGACCGGCGCGCTCGGCGCGCTCATCTTGTATGAGACGTCGCTACAGCCGGGAGCCGCGCTGGTGGCGTCGGTGTTCAACCGGAACGCCCTGGTGACACCCCCGCCTGGCTTCGGCCAGGTCGCGCGGACCGTGACCGAGCGGCGGGTTCCCATCCCCACCCCGGATGCGCCAACGGCCCACCTGGACATCTACACGCCGGGCGGCACGGGAGATAAGCCGCGCCCGGTGATCTTGTGGGTGCACGGCGGCGGGTTCATCTCCAGCTCGGCGGCGACCGTGGCCGATTACGCCATCCTGCTCGCGCACGCCGGGTACACAGTGGCGAGCCTGGACTACAGCCTCGCGCCCGGGACCCGGTACCCGGTACCGGTGCAACAAGGCAACGCCGCGCTGCGGTACCTGCGCACCAACGCCGAACGGTTCGGCGGCGACCCGGACCGGATCGTGCTGGGCGGGGACTCCGCCGGGGCGCAGATCGCCAGCCAGCTCGCCGCGGTGCAGACCAGTCCCGCTCTGGCGGCCTCGATGAGGATTACCGTCGCGGTACCGCCGGGCGCCCTGCGGGGTGTGGCGCTGTTCTGCGGCCTGTACGACATGAGTACCGTGGCCGGAACCGGGTTTCCCGCGCTGCGCACCTATCTGTGGGCCTACACCGGCGCCCGCGACTGGACTTCGGATCCCGGGATCGGCCAGCTGTCAACCACCCGGCACATCACCGCCCGCTACCCGCCGGCCTTCCTGAGCGTGGGCGATGCCGACCCGTTCCGCTCCCAGGCGGCTGAGCTCGCGACCGCCCTGAAGCACCAGGGAGTGCCGGTGACGACGCTGTTCTGGACCGGCACCGGCGATCATCTGGGCCACGAGTACCAGTTCAACTTCGCTCTCCCGCAGGCCCGCACCGCCCTCCGTCAGACCCTGACCTTCCTTGCCACAACGACCAGAGGCTAAGCCGATGTCGAACTCCGCCAGAGCCCAGGGTGCCGCGCCCCCACCTGACCGCAGCCGAGGCCGCACTGCCCGGGTTGCGTGGCGGGCTGGATGGTTCGTGCTCGCGGCCCTCAGCATGGCGCTGACGTACATTCTGCTCGTGGTGGCCGGCCGATGAGCGCAGGGCAGGCTGCTATGCCGTCGATCCCGGCGGGGAGCCGTTACGTCGCGATGGGCAGCTCGTTCGCGGCGGGACCCGGCATCGCGCCGCGTGCCTCCGCCAGCCCGCGCCGGGCCGGCCGGTCAGCGGGCAACTACGCCCACCTGGTCGCCAGTGCGCTCGGGCTGGATCTGCATGACGTGACGTATTCCGGCGCCACCACCAGCGACATCCTGCGCCCGGAGCGCCGTATCATCCCGACGCGGCCGGCATGGCGGCCGTCGCCGAACTCGTGCTCGGCACCGTCGCCGGGCCACCTAGCCGGCCGACAGGCTGATCTGCTTCGGGTGCTGGGCGGCGATGCGGGTCAGGGCGACGCGGGAGTTGATGCCGAGTTTGTCGAAGGCGTGGCGGAGGTGCCCGCTGACGGTGTGGGGCGAGACGTAGAGCCGTTCGGCGACTTCGCGGTTGGTCAGCCCGTCGGCGACCAGCCGGACCACGGCGAGCTCCGATTCGGTCAGAGCCGCCCAGCCTCGGGCGGGGCGGCGTTCGGCGGGCAGCCGGCGCTGGATTCCGAGCTGCCTGAGGCGCCGCCGGATCCGGGCCAGGTCCCAGCGGGCTCCGCAGGCGGCGTAGATGGCCAGGGCACGGTCCAGGGCGGCGATGGCCTGGTCGGCTCGGTCGGCCTGGATCTGCGCTGCGGCCAGGTCTTCGAGGGCGGAGGCCAGCGCGAGGCGCCGCTGCCCGGTTTCCAAGATGGTGACGGCCCGGGCTAGCAGGGCGGGGTCGCCGGTGAGCAGGCCGCGGGCGTGGGCGGCGCTGGCTTGCATGACTGGTATCCCGGGGTTGGTCTGCGCTCGCCGCTCGGCTCCGGCCGTCACCGACTCGGCTAGCTGGCGGTCGCCGCTGGCCAGCGCGATGCGGACCAGGTGCGGGTCGTCAGTCGGGTCGAGAGGAAGGAGCGGGAAGAGGGACAGTCGCTCCTTCTCGCCCAGCGCTGTCAGCCAGCGGTGGGCCTCAGCAGGGCCACGGGCCACCTGAGCCTGCAGGGCCAGGAGCCACGCGGCGTGCCGCTCGATAGCCGGCACCCCGGATTTGAGCATGACCTGGGCGATGGCCGAGGTGAGCTGGGTTTGCCGTTGGTCTGCGGTGTGCAGGGCGATGCGGCCGAGGACGACCACGGCATCGGCGTCGGTCACGCTGAGGACGAGGTGGGCGTCGTCGGGGCTGAAGCGCCCTTCCAGGGCAGCCGCGGCGTCGGCCAGGTTCCCGAGCTGCAGGAGCTGGCGGACCCGGCTGGCCTCGAGTACTTGCACCGCGCGGCTTTGACGGCCTCGCTGGGCGGAACGGATACCCCCGGTGACTGCGTCCAGCGCCTCGCCGAAGCGGTCCATAACGGCCAGGATCCCGCAGCGGAAGGCACGCGCCAGCCACAGCCGGGGGTCCTCACCGACAT
>Ga0335085_10008844_pt1 | contig 15275 bp, 10 predicted proteins | sample Lox_Sample_45_FD_206712 | JGI IMG/M metagenome (GOLD analysis project Ga0335085, IMG submission 206712) | Soil microbial communities from Loxahatchee National Wildlife Refuge, Florida, United States - Lox_Sample_4.5 | ecosystem: Environmental > Terrestrial > Soil > Wetlands | place: USA... | reverse complement strand
GGTCATGCCGGTGAAGGTTGCCGCAGGCGGGTCACTCGAAGCGGCCCACCTCTCCAACGCGCGGGTGATCCTGATTCCGCTCCAGGTCCATACCCGCCTGGTCGGCGTCCTCCGGGTGGCGGATCCCGAACACATCGCCGTCGGGGAACCGGAACGCCGCTTCCTCGAGGCGCTGGCCTACTACGCCGCCCTCGGCGTCGAACGGGTGAGACTGGTGGCCGAAGCCGAACGGGCGGAGGCGCTGCGGGAATCGAATCGACTGAAAGACATGGTGCTGGCCTCGGTCTCGCACGATCTCCGAACGCCTTTGACCGCCATCAAGGCGCTGGCCCAGGACCTGGGGACCGCCGGCCACGATTCGGCCCGGGCCATCGAGGAGCAGGCCGACCGGCTGAGCCGGATGGTGGGGAACCTGCTGGATCTTTCGCGGATCAAGGCCGATGCCCTGCCGGTCGAACTGGAAGAGAACACCGCCGAGGACCTGGTGGGCGCCGCCGCCACTCAGCTCGAGGCGTTGCTGGACGGACGAGAGCTGAAGGTGGACATCGACCTGACTCGGCCGGCGCTGGTGGGCAAGTTCGACTTCGTGCAGTCGCTCCGAATTCTCTCCAATCTCCTGGAGAACGCGCTCCGCTACGCGCCCCCCGGCCCGCCGATCGAGCTGTCGGTCCGGCGGGAAGACGCCTTTCTTCTATTCCGCGTCGCCGACCGCGGCCCCGGAGTCCCGGCCGCCGAGCGGGAGCGGATCTTCGAGCCGTTCTATCGGCCGGCGGGGAGTCAGCCGGATGCAGGACGAGCGGGACTGGGCCTGTCGATCGCGCGGCGGTTGGCGGAGATGCAGGGAGGATTCCTGAGATATGAGGAAAGGAAGGGAGGAGGGAGTGTGTTCGTGGCGGGATTGGTGGCGGTGGAGGAAGCTAGGACTCAGGACTGAGGACTGAGTCCTAGCCTCACCCCCTGTCCCCCTCTCCATGGTATGGAGAGGGGGAACGCCGATGAAGATTCAGGTGAGTGCGCCTGGTGAAGAGAGTCCAGCGAGGCCAAGCAGAGAACCGCAGCCTTCGAAGCCTCAGGCCGAGTCCCCCCTCTCCACATTGTGGAGAGGGGGACAGGGGGTGAGGCTCGGGGGGACAGGGGGTGAGGTTCGGGACAGGGGTGAGGCTCGGATGACACGCGGCCAGCCACCGCATCCCGCCACTAGGAATTCTTTGCGCCGTTCCCCGCTCTCGCCGCCCAACGTTTTCAGCCCTCGCTTCAACACCCCTTCATGCGACCACTTGGCACTCTTTCGGAAGACCTTCCCTCACTAAGATTTCTTGGTAAAGACGCCTCCTAAGTGTAGGCACAGCCGTTGCTTACACCTCTCCCCAGCATCGACTTCATCGGTTCACAACTGTCCGCCAAGGGGGAATACATGCGCCGCGATGGGTTTACACTGATCGAGCTGTTGATCGTCGTCGTGATCATTGGCATCCTGGCCGCGATCGCCATTCCGAAGTTCGCGACCACCAAGGACAAGGCCAAGCTGGCCTCGGTCAAGACCGACATTCGGAATTACATGACCGCCGAAGAGGCCTACTTCTCGGATAACGCCACGTACGGGACCTGGGCCAATCTGACCGGTGCCCCGTACAACTTCACCGCCTCGTCCGGTAATACGGGCGCCGGCGCCGGTGGCGCGGGTGGGTACACGGTTTCCATCAGCAATACCTCGATTTCGACCGGGACCAACGACTGTCAGGTGACGGTCGGCTCGTCGGCGTCGGGGCCCACCACGGATGGGGTGATTACCTGTCCGTGAGGTAAGGGGAACAGGGAACGGGCAAAGAACCGTTAAGGCATCACGAGTTCAAGTCTATCATTGCGAGGAGGCGCCAAAGGCGCCGACGAAGCAATCTCCTCCCTCCGCGTGGGGGTCAGGGGATTGCTTCGCCCGTCTTCGGCGGGCTCGCAATGACCGCACCGCCAGCCCCCGCTGCCCAAGTGCCTAGCGCGCCCGAAACCCGATTCGCTTCCTGGGCGTCTCGGGTGGGCTCATGAGCTCGCGGATGGCCTGAAAGACCACTTTGAACTGGGCATCATAGCGCCGCTCCAAGGCGTCCAGTTTTCGCATGAATTCCGCGCTCGAGGCCACAAGCTGCCGTAGCTGAACGAAGGCGCGCATGATGGCCACGTTCACCAGGACGGCTCGCCGGCTCCGGAGTACGCTCGAGAGCATCGCCACCCCTTGCTCGCTAAAGGCGTAGGGGCGTGTCCGTCGGCCTCCCCAGGAACTTGAAATCACAGATTGTGATCTCAAGATTCGTGTCTCCTCAGCGGTGAGGCGGAAACTGAAGTCCTCTGGGAACCGGTCCCGGTTCCGCGACACTGCCTGATTCAATGTTCCAGTGGACACCCCGTAAAGCGCTGCCAGGTCGGCGTCGAGCATGACCCGGTGTCCCCGGATCTCGTGGATTGCCCGGGTGATCCGCTCCAAGACGATCGGCGCCCTGCTCATTTAGTGCTCCTCCCAGACCAGTCGACCTGCCTGCAACCACGTACGCTTCCACCTATGCACGCTCACAGGGCTCGGACAAGGTCGAAACAACGCAACAATGACCGTTTGTGCTCGGCTTGCTGCTTCCCCATCCTCCCGCCATTCTTCGCCCGGTCGCTGCCGTGAGCCGAAATGCGATTAGGATTGCTGCTCCTGCTTCTCCCTCTAGCCACGCCCGCTGAACGCTCGGCCCACCCGAACGAGTCGCTGGTCTGGTATTTCGAGGGCCACCGCCTGGTGGCCCGGATCGCGGCGCTGAGGCTGACCCCTCAGACCCAAGCAGCGGTGAAAGACCTGCTGGGCGGGGAGAGCCTGGTCGAAGCCTCGGTCTGGGCCGACAATATCAAGATCGAGCGGCCCGACACCAAGCCACTCCACTATGTGAACATCCCGCTGAACGCGACCGACTACGTCCCCTCGCGCGACTGCCCGGATAGTCGATGCTTGATTGCTGCAATTGAGGAATACAGAAGAATTCTTTCCCTTCCGACTGACCTGTCCGACCTGTCCGCCCTGTCCGCCTTGTCCGCCCAAAAAACGGAAGCTCTTCGCTTCCTGATCCACTTCATCGGCGACCTCCACCAGCCCCTCCACGTCTCCAACAACCGGGACGAGGGTGGCAACAACCGGATGGTCACCTTCTTCGGCACGCCGAGGAAGCTGCACGAGGTCTGGGATGGGGAGCTGATCGAGGAGTCGGGCTTGAACGAAGACCAGTATTTCGATCGCCTCCGCCGGAAGATGGACTCCCTCGACCTCTCTGCAATCGAGCGCGGGACGATTGTGGACTGGGCGATGGAGGGGCACCGCCTTGCGGCAGAGCACGCGTATCAGCTGCCGAGGAGCGGGAAGATCGGGGAGGCGTATGAGCAAGCGAACTTGCCGTTGGTCGATCTGGCCTTGATCGAAGCCGGGGTGCGCCTCGCGAAAGTATTGAACGAGGCCTTAGGGAATTACCACGCGGCTCCGGCGGCCCAGCCCAGCGCCGCCTCCGCGCCCGGGACCTACCCGGATCGCGAGGCCGCGGCCCACGTGGGCGAGGTCGCCACGGTGGTTGGCACGGTGGTCACGGTTCACCGCAGTAACAGCGGGAACATCTACCTCAACTTCGGCGCCAATTATCCCAACCAGACCTTCTCCGCCGCGATCCTCAACCCCCGCGATCCCAAGCTTCTCAACCTGGATAGTCTGACCGGGAAGAGGGTCTCGGTGAAGGGATTGATCAAGCTCTACAAGGGGAAGGCAGAGATAGTGGTGGAGAGTGCGGGGCAGATTGAAGTGAGAGAATAGGCGGAAAAGATGGACCTCACGCGCTGTCCGCTCCAACCTCACCCCCTGTGAGGCCTAAGAAGACCTTAGCATCCTCTTCCCCGGCACCCTCTCGGCTACCAGCTCCCCGGTCACCTCCGCCAACCGATCCGCGATCCCCTCCAACTCTTTCGAGCGCTCTTTCGCCGTGCGACTGTAGAAGTATCGGGCCGTGCCGTAGGTGGTGAGCAGCCAGGCCGGCACGACGACGGGGGCAAAGGCCAGGAGGTGGAAGCTGGAAAGGGTCCCCATGACCAGTCCCATTCCTCCTCCACCCATCCCGCCGCCGATCCCGCCGAAGATGCCGCCGATCAAAGGCGCCAGCCGTTCCCGCACCGTGATCCGGGTCTGGCCGCCCCGCATCGAGACCGCGATCTCGATATCGCGAGGCGAGGTCTGGCTCTTGGTGGTGGCCCAGGCGAACGATCGGCCCAGCTGATTGACCTGGCCCACGTAGTTGGTGGCGCGGCGGATCTCGTCCACCAGGGCCTCGTAGTCGGCCTCGTGCAACTCCCCCTCGACCACTCGCTCATAGACGATCGTCGTGGGCCCACCGATCCAGGGATTGCGCCGCATCGGGAGCGGATGGACCGTGGCGCCCGACGGGCGGGTCACGGATTGCGCCGCCGCACGCACCGTTTCTGGGGCGATGCCAACCTCTGCCGCCAGCGCCTCGACGCCACCGATGGTCATGCTCCCGCTGGTGGTGGCCGCCTCCAACTCGGAGGCGCGCTTCACGATCTCCTGCACCTCGCCTTCCCTATAACGCTTGCGTGGCTCGCCACCACGACCTCGGAGATCCTCGATCAGCTCAATCGGTGTCGGCGTCCGCTGGTCCAACCGGATCGCCATCGCCCGCACCAGCGCCGGCTCGATCCGGCTGGGCAACTGGGTCAGTCGCGAGCGATGGGTTGCCGGAGCCTCGAGGAAACGCCCGGTGCGGACCGCCTCCTCGGTGGGCCAGCGGCCGGGCAGATCGCCCACCAGCATCTCGTAGATCACAATCGCGAGACTGTAGACGTCGGTGCGCCCGTCCAGATCGGACAGACCCGCCGCCTGCTCGGGACTCATGTACCCCGGAGTGCCCAGCGGAATCCCGGTGCGGGTGAGATTGGTCCCGCCGGCGGTGCGAATCGCCTTGGCGATCCCGAAGTCGGCCACGATCGGATGGCCTTGGGAGAGCAGGATGTTTTCGGGCTTGATGTCCCGGTGCAGCACGCCCATTCGATGCGCGTACGCCAGCGCGTCCGCCACCGGTGCCGCGACGGCCAGCGCCGCTTCGGGGTCGAGCACCCTCTCCTTGTCCAGTCGCTGCCGGAGCGAAGCCCCCTCGATGTAGGGCATCACGTAATAGAGGAAGCCGCCGGCCTCTCCCGAGTCGTGCATGGAGAGAATGTTGGGATGGGTCAGCCGGGCCGCGATCTGGATCTCGGAGAGAAATCGCTCGGCCCCCAGCGTCGCAGCTAGGTCGGGCCGCAGCACCTTGAGGGCGACTTCCCTCGAGTGCTTGGGGTCGTAGGCCAGATAGACACTGGCCATCCCCCCTCGCCCCAGCAGCCGGCGCAACTCGTAGCGGCCGGCGAGGGCGGTGGCTAGTTCCGCAGCAAGGTCCGAGGCCACGGCGTAGAATATGGGTCACAAGCTGCAAGTCACAAGACACAGGTCGCAAGCGGGCACTGAGTTTCTGGCCCTACGTTCTTGGGACCTGCGACTTGCGACTGTGACTTGCGCCGTTCCCCATTCCACGTTCCGTGGTTCTCCCGTTCCCCGTTGGTATCGGTTGCGGTGGAAGCCTTTGGCAGGCATTTTGACTTAGCGCAACGTCGGTATGTGAGTCCATTTGCAACGAGTGCCATGAGCCTTCGATCCTGCTGCTGGAAATCGTTCTCGCGACCGGGCTGGTCGATCTGTTGCGTGGGCCTGTTGCTCGGGGCACGCGCGGTCCTGGCGCAGGAAGTGCCCTCAGCCTTTGCGGACACCGCGGCCCCGCAGCAAACCGCGATGGTGCAGGACACCACGGCCGGGCCGGACTCGGTGAGGCTCCCGCCAGAGCAACTCGACGCGCTGGTAGCTCCGATCGCCCTCTACCCCGATGAGCTGCTGGCCCAGACGCTGGTGGCCTCGACCTACCCGCTCGAGATCGTCCAACTGCAGCAGTGGCTCGCCAAGCATCCGGACCTCAAGGACAAGGCCCTGGTGGATTCGGTCGCCAAGCAACCGTGGGACCCGAGCATTCAATCGATGGCGGCGGTACCCGAGGTGGTCAAGCGCCTCGCCGACGACGTCCAGTGGACCACGCAGCTCGGCAACGCCTTCCTCGCCCAGCAGGCAGAGGTGATGGACGCCGTCCAGCGCATGCGGCAGAAGGCCAAGGCCAACGGCGCCTTGGAGTCCAATCAGCAGCAGAAGGTCGACACGCAAGTCGTGGAGAACAAGACCGTGATCGTGGTCGAGTCCACCGATCCCGAGGTGGTCTACGTCCCTTCGTACAGCCCCACGGTCGTCTACGGCCCGCCGGTCTATCCCTACCCGCCGATCTACTATCCCTACTACCCGCCGGGCGCCGCCTTCGTGTCGTTCAGTGTCGGCTTCATGATGGGTGCCGCGATGTGGGGTGGCTCCTGTTGCCACGCCGGCTGGGGCGGGAATACCGTCATCATCAACAACAACAACAATTTCAATCAGATCAATCACAACGGAGGGCGCGGCCAGAACGGGAACTGGCAGCACAATCCCTCCCATCGCGGGGGGGCCCCCTACGGTGACCGGAAGACCGCGAGCCAATACGGTGGCTCGGGGCGGGGCCCCTCCGCCGGCACCCAACCAGCGAGGGGCGGCGGCCAGGGAGGTGCGGGCGTCAGCGATCGCTCGGCAGGCGGGGCCGGCGGCGCGGGCGGGGGCCGCACCGGCGGAGCCACTGCCGGAACCAGGGACGCCTCGAGGGGCGGCGGAGGAGGGTCCGGAGGCTTCAGTGGCGGTTCCGGTGGCTACAGCGGAAGCAGCGCCCGAAGCAGCAGCTCGCGTGGTTCGTCGAGCATGGGCGGCTCACGAGGCGGTGGCGGGTCGAGGGGAGGTGGACGGAGGAGATGATGACGCTGACGATGAACCGACCGGCTCGCCGGCTCAACATCCAGGTCCGGCACTTGGGGCTTGCTCTGGCCTTGCTGTTGCCGCCGGTCTCGGTAGCAGCGCAAGGCGCCCCCGCCCCCGCCCCCAAGAAGGCGGCCGCTCCGGTGGTGCCGCAGAGGACCTTCGCCACTCCGGAGGAAGCGGCCTGGGCCCTGATCTATGCCGCCGAGCAATACGACGTTCCGACCTTGACCGCAATCCTGGGATCGGATGGCGTGGATCTGGTGGTCACCGCGGACTCGGTGCAGGACCGGAATACCGCCGCCGACTTTGCCGCGCTGGCACGCCAGGAGACCCGGGTGGTCCGGGATCCCAAGAAGAAGAAGGCCACCATGATCGTGGGGCCCGAGGACTGGCCGGCCCCCATCCCCATCGTCCAGGTGGGCAGCAAGTGGCGGTTCGATACCAAGGTGGGACGCCAGGAAATCCTCTACCGGCGCATCGGAAGAAATGAGCTGGATGCGATCGATGCCTGCCGGGGGTTCGTCACAGCGCAGCGGGAGTACGCCTACTACAATCGCAGCCACGGGACCATCAACCAGTACGCCCAGCGGATCATCAGTACCCCGGGCCAACAGGACGGGTTGGTCTGGCGAGACGCGAACGGAGCCTTGCAGGGGCCGTTAGCCGAGGAACTTGCCCAGGCCCTCGCCGAGGGCTACACCGATAAGACCAAGCCCTATCACGGGTACTACTTCAAGGTGTTGAAGGGCCAGGGCCCGGCCGCGCCGTTGGGCCAGATGGACTACGTGGTGAAGGGCGCCATGATCGGAGGTTTCGCCCTGGTAGCCGCGCCTGCCGAATACGCGGTCTCCGGTGTCGAGACCTTCATCGTAAGCCAGGACGGCGTCGTCTACCAGAAGGATCTTGGTCCCAAGTCGCTCGAACAGTTCAGGACCATGACGCGCTATAATCCCGACGCGACCTGGGAGTTGGTGGAGGAACCCTGACCGCGGGGTCAGGGGAGACGAGCGCGGGGCCAGCGTGGACATCCATGTCGAGCCTGTCTTCCTGAAGGACCATCAGCCGGGCGCGAACTGACCGCGGCCGGCTGAATTGTCTGCCGTGACCACCCAATCATCGCTTCACTCCCGCTCCCGCAGGGGCACCCGCCTGGCCCTGGCGCTCTTCGCGCTCGCCATAGTGATGTCCTTCGTCTGGATGGGGCTGACCATTGGGAATCCCTTCCCCCCAACGACCATCACCATGGCGACCGGGCCGGAGGGAAGCGCCTACCGCGAGTACGGCCTCCGCTATCAGGAGTTCTTGAGGCGGGCCGGCGTCGACTTGCGGCTGGTCCCGACGGCCGGCGGATTCGACAATCTCTCGCGCCTGGGCGACCCCAGCTCAGAGGTAAGCGTGACGTTCGTAGAGAGCGGCCTGACCAACCGGAAGACATCCCCGGACCTCGTCACGCTGGGCGCCGTTACCGTGGAGCCACTCTGGCTGTTCTTTCGCGGCCATCCGCAGGGGACGGTTGCCAAGAGCCTCGCCGGGAAGCGCATTTCGATCGAGGCCGAGGGCAGCGGGACCCGAGTGCTGGCTCGGAGGCTCCTCGAGCTCAATGGCGTGCCCGATTCGAGCGTCACGCTGCTAGGGCTCAGCCCCGAACAGAGCGGCGACGCCCTGCTCCGGGGCCAGATCGACGCCGCCATCATGCTCACGTCGTGGCAGTCGCCCGCGGTCCGGCGGCTCCTGGCGGCTGATGGCATCAGCCTGGTAGGCTACCCCCGCGCCGACGCGTACGTCGCGCTCTATCCCACCCTCGACAAGGTGATTCTTCCCCAAGGCGCGGCGGACCTGGCCAGGGATATCCCGCCCGCCGATGTTCCCCTGTTGGCCGTCGAGTCGAATCTGTTGGTGCGCCGGGACCTTCACCCGGCCCTGCAGTACCTCCTGCTCGAAGCCGCTTCGGAAATTCATGGCGGCCGGGACGTCTTTTACCCGACGGGCCGATTCCCCGCTCCCGGGACGATCGACCTGCCGTTGAGCGACCAGGCCCGGACCTATTACAAGTCAGGCCGGCCGTTCGTCTATCGCTATCTCCCGTTCTGGCTGGCGGGCCTGGCCGAGCGGATGCTGATCCTGCTCATCCCGCTCTTCGCGGTGGTGCTTCCGCTGGTGTCGGTCCTGCCCCGTCTCTTCGCATTCCTGACCGAGCGCCGGATCTTCGTGATGTATCGCGAACTGAAGCTGGTGGAGCGGGCGCTGGAGACCAGCGCGCCCATCGCCATGGACGAGGTGGCCGCCTCGCTGGAGTACCTCGGACACCGCGCCAATCACATCTGGGTCCCGCTCACCTATTCCCAGCGGCTGTTCATCCTGAAGAGCCACATCGCGCTGGCCCAGGAGCGCCTGGAGAAGCGCCAGAAGGCCGAGGCGGCGCTCCCCACCTGAAGCCGCGGCTCAGTATGTGATCCTCCAATCCAGCTCTCGCGGCCGGGGGCTCGTCCCTTTCCGCTTCCTCGCCATGGGGAAGTCCCCCCTCTCCATGAAATGGAGAGGGGGACAGGGGGTGAGGCTCTTGGGATTGCTCACGGGTCAGGCTCCGTGTTGGATCGCAGTCGCCTTGGTCCTGACGGATACGATGGACAAGACGGTGCCCGCCCTCAGGTGTACGCTACGGTCAGGGTTGGGGTCGATTGCACTGAAGCCTTGAGATTCCTCGCTTCGCTCGGAATGACATCCCTTCTGTACTCTGTCCCCCGACCATGACCATTTGATGCAGTTCCTGTTCTCCGTTCTCCTGTTCCCCTCTCAGTCCTCAGTCCTCAGTCCTTTCCATACTCGATCGCAATCGCTCTGGCATCAACGGTAGTCCCCGCCTCTCCCGCGATGATCCGGCTCAGGTCCGCCAGCCCGCCGATCGCCGCCCGATTCCCGGTCGCGGCGACGAACCGACAGGCGGCTTCGACCTTGGGCCCCATCGAGCCCGCTGCGAACGGGAGCCTGGCCAACTCCAGGGGCGGCGCTCGCCGAATCGGGCGCTGAGTCGGCTTGCCCCAGTCGAGGTAGACTGCGTCGGCGTCGGTCAGCATCACGAAGAGATCGGCCTCCAGCTCGTGGGCCAGCAGCTCGGAGCAGAGATCCTTGTCGATCACCGCCTCGACCCCGACCAGTTTCCGGTTGGCTCCGGGCTGGTACATCGTGGGGATCCCTCCTCCGCCGGCGCAGATCACGATGGTGCCCTGCTCCAGCAGCCACTTGATCGGACGATTCTCGAAGATGTGCCGTGGCGTAGGGGACGGCACCACTCGGCGCCACTTGCCGCCGTCCTGCTTGAACACCCACCCCTTCTCCGCCGCCAGCCGGTCGGCGTCGGCCTTCTCGTGCGACGGACCCACGAACTTGGTGGGATTCTGGAAGGCGGGATCGTCGGGGTGGACCTCGACCATGGTGAGCAGCGTGGCGAAGGGAACCTCATAGGGCAGCAGGTTCCCCAGCTCCTGCTCGATCAGGTAGCCGATCATTCCCTCGGTCTGCGCGCCCAGCACGTCGAGCGGATACGCCTCCTCTGGTTTGTAGGCGACGCCCTGAAGCGCCAGCAGTCCGATCTGGGGCCCATTCCCGTGACTGATCACCAGCTGATGTTCTTTGGCTACCGGCGCCAGCGCCTCGGCCGCCACCTTGACGTTGGCGCGCTGTACCTCCGCCGTCATCGGCTGGCCTCGTTTGAGCAGGGCATTGCCGCCGAGGGCGACGACGATGCGCATGAGTTCAGAGGAAAATGGTGACGGGGGGAGGAGCGCCTATCGCCGGCGGTGCCTGGTCAGCGCCCGGAGGCTGAGCGCCAGCAGGCCCGCGCTGACCTCCTTCATGACCTGCCGCATCTCCCGGTACGGCGGGTGGAAGGGAGTGGAGGCGTGACTCCGGCCCCACTCGATAGTATAGGCGATCAACTTCCCCTTTCTCGCATCCACGAAATGGCGGCTGTAGGCGTAGTCGTCCGAGGAGCCGGCCGTGGGATACAGGCCCACCGACTGCTTGACCTGGTACTTCCGTCCTCTGAGCAGCTTGATCCCCGCCGCCATCTGATGGCCCATGCGGATCGCTTCCTTCTGATCGCCGGCGGGGATGTACTCGCGATAGACATCGTCGTTGATCAGACCTCGCTTCCCATCGTAGGCCCGGTTCCGGAAGCTCATCCGGGGATTCCGATGCTGATTGTCGTCGCTTCCCCAGCTGTGGAGAATGGTCTCGCCGTAGCTGTGGAGGTCCACGTAGTATCGGATATTGGGAAACTTGTCCAGCAGCCAGATCACGTTCCGGGTCTCGGGCTCCGAGGCCGGGCGAGGACCCACGTAGGTCTCGTAGTCGCCCGGTTTGTGGGTGCTCTCGACCGTCCCGGGGGCGAAGTGTTTGTCGAACCGCCAGAGGAACGGAAAGTTCCGGTTGAGGTCCACCCCGATCGATCGGTGGTCCTTGCCTCGAGGCGCCGGCCGCCGGTTCTTCCGCCAGAAGGGATGGCGATTCATGCTGAAGGCTCGGCCATCCGGATTGACCTGGGGCAGCAGAATGATGTCCATGGTCTCGACCAGGCGGCGGACTCGCGCCGCCGAGACCACGTTCTTGCCCAGCCGGAACCCGTGCCCGTCCCGGTAGGCCCGGAGCAGCCGCACCGCGAAATAGACCAGGATGTCGGGGCCGCCCCATTCCCGCCCGTGCACCCCGCCAACAAAACAGACTGCCGGCCGTGCCTTGCCGCTCCCCTTGCCGATCCGGACCGCGTGGATCCGGCGCTTTTCCCAGGTCAGATTGGGCAAGGGGATCCGCTCGAAGTAGGCGCCATGATTCTGCACCCCCAGCTCGATGGCCCGTTCGACCTCATCGGCCGTGAGGTAGCCGCCGCTCCAGACCACGTCGCCGTAGCGGCCGGTCTTGAGCCGGCGCTTGGCCGCCTTCTGCTCTTCTTCCTGCCGCTCCCGGTCGTGGGGGGTGACGTTCTCCAGGCGGACCACCCCGTAGCCCTGCTTCTTGATCCACTCGACCTTGTCGGAATTGATGTAGGCATCGACCACGATGCCCTTCTTGGTCTCGCGGTACCCGGTGACCAGCACCCGGAGCTTGGGCCCCAGGGCACTCAGGTGGCGCTTGTCGCGCCCGGTGATGGCAACGTGAAGAATCGACATGGTGCCTCAGAGAAGTGAGGGCGGAACCTCTGACCCGGCGCCGCCCCCTGACATTCCACAATCTGTATACTGCGCTATCGCTTACTTCCTGGCGACCCCCTTCTTCAGACACTGCACGTAGTACACCCCGTCCTTGTTCTCCACCCCGTGGGTGTCGTGCCCGAACCCGGGGAACCGCTTGTCCCAGGCCGCCAGTGCCCGCAGGTAGCCGAGGTACGGGCCATCGTCGGGGCCGGTCTCCTCCCCGGGCATCAGCATGGGAATCCCGGGCGGATAGGGAACCACGCTGGTGGCCAGTACCCGATTGGCCAGCTCTTCCAGCCGGACGTGCTCGATCTGGTCCCGGACCAGCTGCTGGTATGCCGCATTGGGCGTCATCGCCGGGGTGGGCAGGGTCGAGAACGCCTCCGCCAGCCAGTGGGTCTGCCGAGTCTCCTTGAGGACCGCGAACATCTGATCGGCCAGGTCGCGGAGCCCCAGACTGCCATAGACCTCCGGTGAGCTGCTCGGCAGGTCCGGCAGCACCTCGGTCAGCCGCGCGTTGTTGTCGTAGTCGCGCTTGAAGTCGAGCAGCGCGTTGAGCAACGTCCCCCACTTCCCCTTGGTGATCCCGATCGAGAACAGGAAGAGGATGGTGAAGTCGGTGGTCTTCTCCACCTCGACGCCGCGGCGGTGGAGGTAGGCCGTGATCAGCGTGGCTGGAATGCCCCGCTTGTCGAGGCCGCCCTTCTCCGCGACCCCCGGCGTCACGATCGAGACCTTGATCGGGTCCAGCATGCAGTAGCCGTCCTCGAGGTCCCCGAACCCATGCCAGCTCTCCCCGGGATGGAGCACCCAGGGATCGGGATCGGTGGCCAGGAACTCGGGTGAGGCGTCGGCGAAGTGGACTTTCTTCCCCTTCTCCTTGACCGTCACGGCGTTCCAGGTGTTGAAGAACCAGTCTCCCTTCTTGTCGAACTCGCGCTGGACTCGTCCCATGGTCTGCCGGAAGGCGACCGCCTCCTCGATCGACTCGCTGGTGAGCGCCGGGCCGCCGGGGCCGTCCATCATCGCCGCCGTGATGTCGTTGGAGACGATGATCGGATAGAACGGCGAGGTGGAGGCGTGCATCATGAACGACTCGTTGAAGCGCGCGTGGGGAATCGCCCCCTTGCCGTCCCGGATATGAAGGAATGAGGCCTGGGACAGCGCGGCCAGCAGCTTGTGCGTCGAGTGGGTGGCGAAGACCGTGGGGCCCTTGTGGTCCTTGGGATCCCCGAACATGGCGAACCGGTCTTTATAGATCGGGTTGAACCGCGCGTAGGCGTACCACGCCTCGTCAAAGTGGATCCGGTCCACGCTGGCCTCGAACAGCTCCTGCACCCGCCGAGCGTTGTAGCAGAGGCCGTCGTAGGTGGAGTTGGTGATCACGGCGTAGACCGGCTTGGTCTCGATCCCCTTGGTCACCAGCGGGTTGCTCTTGATGGACGCCGCGATGGCCGCCTGCTTGATCCGTTCCGGCGGAATCGGTCCGATGATTCCGTAGCGGTTCCGGAGGGGGACCATGTAGTTGGGAATCCCGCCGGTCAGCACCAGCCCATGCTCGATCGACTTGTGGCAGTTCCGGTCGCAGAGCGCGATCTGGTCGCGGCCCACCGCCGCGGTCCAGATCAACCGGTTGGAGGTCGAGGTCCCGTTGGTGACGCAATAGGTCCGATGCGCCCCGAAGACCCGGGCGGCGTAGCGCTCGTGCTCACCCATGGGGCCGGTGTGGTCCAGCAGGGAACCCAGGGCCCCCACGCTGATCGAGAGGTCGCTCCGCAGCAGGTTCTCCCCGAAGTAATCGAAGAAGATCCGCCCGACCGGTGACTTGAGAAAGGCGGTCCCGCCGGTATGGCCCGGCGTGTGCCAGGAGTACTCGTATTCCTGGGTGAATTTCATCAGCGCGGAGGCCAGTGGCGGCAGCATGACCTCGAGGTACCGCCGGATCGCGGCGACTACCCGCCCACCCACGAAGGCGGCCGTGTCCTCGAGGGTCCAGATGTATTCGTCGACCATCTCCATGATGTCGATCGGAATCGAGGACGCCTCGCCCCGCTCGGCCATCAGGAAGATGGGGATCTTGTCGTTGCGGGACCGCACCTGCGAGATCAGGGACCTGGCCTTCGCGTGTCCCTTGTCGTTGTCCAGGGTCCAGTCCACCAGGATGACGTGGATGGCGGAATCCGACACTACGACCGAGGCTCCGTCCTCGGCCGAGGCGGCTTCCACCACCTCGACGCCCCGGTCCTTGAGCTCCTGGACCAGAGTGCGAGCGGCCCGGCCCTCGGCGGTCGCGGTGGGCAGCTCATCGTCCACCACGAGCGCCCGCAGGCTGATGCGCTTGGTGCTGCGTTCTATCATCGCAAAATCTCCCGGTTTCCCTGGTCAGTCCGGCAATGCCGCCCACTTGTAGAAGAGCAGCGTGGTCTCGTCGGGCGGGCCGAAGTACTTCGCATAGACCGTCTTGATCCCCCCGGACGTATAGAGCTTACTCAACGTCCTGTCCACGATCAGGCGGAGGTCCTCGTTGCCCAGGCCCATCGCCAGCGCCACCGGCTCGAAGGTGAAGAGCCGGTCGATCGGCTGGAGATTCTTCGCCGCCAGATTGTGCTGCAGGGCGTCCAGCAGAATGGCCCGATCGCCGAAGAAGGCGTCAGCCTGGCGATTGACCAGTCCCTTGAACCCGGCATCGTAGTTGTCGACGTGGACCAGCATCGACGAGAGTTGGAACTCCTGGATCTTGCCGGTGGCCCAGGTTTCGGCGGGCGAGCCTTTGACCACCGAGAATCTCTGGGTGGAGAGCAACTGGACGGCGTTGCCGCGCCAGTTGGGCTGCGCCGACTTGCGCTGCAGCAGCACGTCCTTGAGACGGGCCGGGGCGTCCTGCCGCACCAGCGCCCCGATGCCCCCGGGGAAGATGGTGATCGAAAAGGCGGCTTGCGTCCGGTTAGTCAGGGTCTGGCGCGCGGAGCCGCACATCAGGTCGACATCCCCCTGCTGCACCGACTTGTACTGGTCCGCGCTGGCGACCGGGACCCAATCGACCGCCAGGGCCGAGATGCCGAGTTCGCCTTTGATGGCGTCGGCGACGCTGCCGCAGAGATCGACCGCGAAGCCGGTCGGGTTACCAGAGCCATCCTTGAACGAGTAGG
>Ga0335085_10008841_pt1 | contig 15282 bp, 16 predicted proteins | sample Lox_Sample_45_FD_206712 | JGI IMG/M metagenome (GOLD analysis project Ga0335085, IMG submission 206712) | Soil microbial communities from Loxahatchee National Wildlife Refuge, Florida, United States - Lox_Sample_4.5 | ecosystem: Environmental > Terrestrial > Soil > Wetlands | place: USA... | reverse complement strand
CGAGATCGAGGGTCGGCCCCAGCGTTCCGGGCTTCGCCGTGGTCGGCGTCTCGGTCGCCGCGGCGCCCGGTGCGTGAGCCGGCGCCTTCGGGGGTGTCATGCTGTTCGCGAGCGCGCACTTCGTGTCAAGCGCGAGCTTCGCCGCCGCGGCCTTCGCCGCGGCCTGGGCCGGTGTCGGCGGCGGGGGCTTCAGCACCGTCATCTTCGCGATGACGAGCGCGATGAGCAGCAGCGGCACGATCTTGATGATGAGCTTCTTCGCGCCGCCCTTCTTCTTTTCGCCCTCGACCGCGCCTTCACCCTCTGCCATCGCTATGCCTCCGGATCGCTGCTCGGCACAACGCGGAGGTTCGGCGTTCCGGCGGTGCGCTGGTCGATGAGGTGGGACAGCGCGATGACGGCCGCGCGCGACTCGCGCACGCGCGCGACGATCTCGTCTACGCCTTCGAGCACCACGTAGTTGGTGCCGCCGACGAGGTGGATCACGGTGTCGGGCGTGGCCTCGATCCGTTCGATGAGATCCGGATTCAGCGCGAACGCCGGACCGTTCAGCCGCGTGACGTTGATCATGTGTCCGTCCTTGGACCTTTCTGATCGCGTCTGGCTCGACGCATGACTGCTACCCCTGCTTATCGGCAGCCGCGGCGGCCGGTGAAGGGTCGTGTCTTTCACCGGCCGTCACGCGGAGTGGCCGGTTACTGCTTGAGGTTGACGAGGTCCTGCAGGATCTGGTCTGCCGTCGTGATCACGCGGGAGTTCGCCTGGAAGCCGCGCTCGGCGACGATCAGGTTCGTGAACTCGGCCGCCAGGTCGACGTTCGACATCTCCAGCGTGCCGCCGGACAGCGTTCCCCGGCCGCCCTGGCCGGCGACGCCGATCTGGGCCGCGCCCGAGTTCACCGTCTCGCCGTAGAGGGAGGAGCCCTCCTTGGTGAGACCGTTCGGGTTGGCAAAAGTTGCCAGGGCGATCTGACCGAGAGCCTGGCTCCGGCCGTTCGAGAACGTTCCGGTGATGAGCCCTTGCTCGGAGACGCTGAAGCCGATGACGGAGCCGACGCCGGAACCGTTCTGCGAGAGCGCGGCCGCGGTGTTCAGCCCGCCGGCACCGCTCAGACGGTCGGGGTCCGTCGGGTTGCCGAAGTCGAACGTCAGACCACCCGGATCCCAGGTTCCCGTGGTTCCGGCGATGGTGTCGAGCTGGGCCTGGGTGACCGTCGGAGGGGCGCTCGTCAGCGCGCCGTTCAAGTCGAAGGTGATGTTGGCCGGGCCCGACACGACGTTGTTGCCCGAGTCGTACACGCTCATCTGCCAGTCGACCTCGCCGGGCGCGTCGGCGATCTTGGTGAACTCCGCCCGCAACGGAACCGAGTTGCCCAAGCTGTCGTAGACGTTGATCCCCGCGTCGACCACGGTGCCCACCGCGGCGTCGGCCGGGAGGTTGCCGCCGATCTTCATCGAGGTGGTGGTGACGGGGTTGATGATCTGCCCGACGGGGATCTTCAGGTGACCCACGGTTGCGTTGGTGTTCACGTTGCCGTTCTGGTCGGCCTGCCAGCCCTCGACGAAGCCGCCGTCGGCGGTGACGAGGTTGCCGTTGCCGTCCAGCGAGAAGCTGCCGTTCCGCGTGTAGGCCTTCGATCCACCCTGGTCGATGGCGAAGAAGCCGTCGCCCTGGATGGCGAAGTCGGTGGAACGACCCGTCAACTGGGTCGCGCCCTGCTCGAAGTTGATGCTGACGCCGGTGAGGCGCACACCGAGACCGACCTGGGCGGGGTTCGTGCCGCCGGTGGCGCCCGTCGGCGCACCCGCGCCGGAGAGTTGTTGGCTCAGCAGGTCTTCGAACAGCACGCTGCTTGTCTTGTAACCGGTCGTGTTGACGTTGGCGATGTTGTTTCCGACAACGTCCATGAATGCCTGGTGGGCCCGCAGACCCGTGACTGCGGCGAACATCGAGCGAAGCATGATGGGCCTTCCTTTTCTTGTTTACGTTCTCGTGTTGGGTCTGTGGTCGCTTACTCCGACACGTCGGTGATCGACGCGAAGGGGATCAGTTGGCCTCCGATGGAGAGCTGCGGACCATCGGAGGTGATGTGCACGCCGGTGACGATGCCGGTCGCGGTTTGTCCGTCGTTGCCGTCCTGCTCGGCGACCCCGACGGTCGAAGGACCGCTCGCGAGCTGCAGCCGCGTCGCGTCGTCAGCCGAGCCGAATCCGAGCGTGATGCCCGTTGCCGGCCAGTCGCCCGCCGTCCCCACTGCACCGTCGAGCGCGGACGCGGGGATCGTCAGGTCGTTGCTCGCATGGCCGCTCGAGTCGAACGTGATCGCCTCGGGCGACCCGAGCTTGGATCCGTTGCTGAGCGTCTGCACCGTCCAGCCACTGCTCGTCTTGGTGAAGTCGAGCTCGAGCGGAACCTCGGCACCCTGGCTCGTGAACACGTTGGTCGTCGTGACCTCCGTGACTCCGTCCGCGGCGTCGCTCGGCAGTGAGCCCCGCACCGAAATGGTGCTCGTGGGAGTCGGCGTCGCCGACGCGCCGCTCGCGGCGAGCGAGTACGTGACCGGTCGGCCGACCATCGCGGAGGCCGCGAGTAGCTGGTTCGCACTCTGGGTGGCGGCTTGCGCGGTCTCCATCTGCTGCAGCGTCTCGACCTCGGTGAACTGCGCGGTCTGGGTCAGGAACTGCGTGCTGTCGGCCGGGTTCATCGGGTCCTGGTATTTCAGCTGCGCAACGAGAAGCGTCAGGAAGGTGTTCTCGTTCAACTGGTTGTTCGCCGACGTGTCGGTCGTCGGGTCGCTGGACGCCGCCGCAGCACTCGGGCTCGGCGGCAGCGCGCTGGATATGGGATAGACAGTCGTCATCGGGTGCTCCTCAGAGACGGACGTCGAGTAGCGAGTCGGATGTCGTCGGCGCCGTAAGGGGGTTGACCGTTTCGGCCGGCGTGGCGCCCGGATCGTCGACCGGTTCGGAGGCTGCGTTGTCGCCGTCGCGTTCGGATGTCTCCGCGCCGTGTGCGTCGACCGTCAGTTGACCGGATCGCAAGCCGTCGGCCTCGAGACGCGAGCGGAGCTCGTCGAGTGACGCGCGCACGAGGTCGGCCGTGTGGGCGTGCTCGGTGTGGATCGACGCGTGCAGCACGCCGTCGCGCATCTCGACACGCAGCTCGACGCGCCCGAGCTCCGGCGGCCGCATCTCGATGTGCACCTGATAGGAGCCCTGGCCGTCGCGCGGCAGCGGCCGGAGTGCGGCGACGATCTGTTCCGCGGGCGGCGGCGGTGCGGTCGCCGCGGCCGCGGGAGTGGCCGTCGTCGCGGCGGTCGGCACCGCGGCGCGTTCGGCTCCGGCCGCGGCGGTTCCGACGAGCGCGTCCGGTGTGGTGTTGTCGGCCTTCGGCGCGGGGTCCGATCGCACGGTTACGGCGTTCACGGTCGCCCCGCTCGGCGCCGCGGTGGCGGTGCCGTCGGTCGCACTCGCATTCGGGCTCGGGCTCGGCGGCGCCGGGTTCGCGGGCAGGGGCGCGGCCGCGGTGCTCGCTGCGGTCGCGGCCGAGGCGTCGCGGGTCCCGGTCGGCGTGGCGGAGCCGCCCCCGGCGGGGTCGTTGACATCGGCGCGCGACGACGCGCCCGCGGGCACGTTCTCGGTAGCTGTCAGTGCAACCGGCGGTATTGCCACGACGCCCGCGGCGACCGGAGCCGCCACACTCGCCCCCGTCGATTCGATGGCCGGCGGAGCCGGCGGGGCGGCAACCGCGGGCGCGATCGCGGTCGGGCTCGCGGGCGCGAGCTGAGTTGTCGGCGGCGCGGGTGTCGGGGCGGGAACGCCGGCCGCCACCGCGGTGTTCGTGGACGTGGAGGAGGAGGCGACGGTCGCGACCTCGACCGGGACGACCGTGGTCGCGGGTGTGTCCGCCGCGTTCGGATCCGTACCGGCGGCGGTCGCGGCCGGAGCTCCAGATGTCGCCGCGTTCGCTTGGGTCGGAACCTGCGCGGTTCGCGGCTGGTTTCCCGGCTGCGACGACATCGCGGCGAGCAGGGCGGCGAGCAGCTCGGCGGTTCCGGCGGGCTTCGCCGTCGGCGCGGACTTGGCGCGGCCGCCGTTCGAGTCCGCGCCCGTCGCGCCGGCGCCCGCGGGCGCCTTCGGACCACCTGGACGGGCAGTAGCCGACCCCGAGCCGCTCCAGCTGTGCATGCCGGCGAGCACATCGGCAAACCCGTGCTCGGGCGGGTCGAGTCGCGGCGCGGCAGCGACGTCGTTCGCGACGCTTGTCGCGTCCGCGCCCGACGTCTCGCCGGTGATCTCCGTCGTCGACGCGGTAGGTGCCGGCACTGCGCTCACGGTCATGCGTTCGCTCCTCGGGCGTGGCGAGCGACGACGAGGTCGTCGACGAGTCGATCCTCGGCGCGCTGCATCTCGATCGCGTGTTCCGCGCGGCGGCGCTCTTCGAGCCGTTCGAGCGCGGCGACACGCCGGCGCGCGTCGGTCCACTCCGAACGGCGCACTTCGACGACTCCCAGCTTCTCGCGGTGTACGAGCCGCGCCGCGCCCACTGCGGCCGCGCCGGAGTCGAGCAGGAACAGCGCCCGCTCGAAGTCCTCGTACGAGCGCGGGCCCGTGGGCATGCTCCTCGTGCGATACTCGGCGAGTCGCTCGTCGAGCTGGACCGCGGCGAGCTGTGCGTCACGGTTCGCGGCGAGCAGCGCGAATCGCGCGCGATCCTCTTGGACGCGCCGCACGCGGAGCACCTGGTCGAGACGGAAGCGGAAGCGTTTCATCCGGGCGGTCCTCCGACGAGTCGCTCGAGCCATGCCCACGCATCCGGTGCGGGCGTCGTCTCGTGCAAGTCCTGCCGGAGGAAGCCGTCCATTGCTTCTCGAAGGTGGATGGCGCGGTCGACGAGCGGGTTGGTGCCCGCGACGTACGCGCCGATCTCGATGAGGTCCTTTGCGTCGCGGTATGCCGCGAGGAGCCGGCGCATCTCGGTGGCGGCCGCGCGTTGCTCCGCGCTCGTCACCGCGGGCCCGACTCGGGAGATCGACTCGAGCACGTCGATCGAAGGGAAGTGCCCCGCGGTTGCAAGCGCGCGGGACAGAACGATGTGCCCGTCGAGAATCGCTCGCGAGGCGTCACCGATGGGGTCGAGCATGTCATCGCCCTCGACGAGGACGGTGTAGAGGCCCGTGATGCTGCCGCGGTCGGACGCGCCGGCCCGCTCGAGCAACCGGGGCAACAACGCGAAGACCGACGGCGGATAGCCGCGCGTCGCGGGCGGCTCGCCCGCCGACAATCCGATCTCGCGCTGTGCCATCGCGAACCGGGTGAGGCTGTCCATCAACAGCAACACGTCCTGGCCGGTGTCGCGGAACGACTCCGCGATACGTGTCGCAGTGAAGGCGGCGCGCAAGCGGACAAGCGCGGGTTCGTCCGAGGTCGCGACGACGACGACCGCCCGCGCGAGCCCTTGGGGCCCGAGATCGTTCTCGATGAACTCGCGCACTTCCCGGCCGCGTTCGCCGACGAGCGCGAGGACCGTGACCGATGCCTCGGTACCGCGGGTGATCATGGAGAGCAGCGTCGACTTTCCGACGCCCGATCCGGCGAAGATCCCCATCCGTTGCCCACGACCGCACGGCACGAGCGCGTCGAGCGCGCGCACGCCGAGCGGAAGCGCCTCCCGGATCATGCGGCGCGTCAGTGGGTGCGGCGCCGAGTGGTCGACCCCGACATGCGGGAGATGGTGCACCGACGGCCCACCGTCGATCGGGCGGCCGAGTCCGTCGAGCACGCGCCCGAGCAGCGCGGGACCGACGGGAACTTCCGTCGCGCCGTCGGCCGCGTGGGCGGCGTCACCCGCGCGTACGCCGCGCAGCTCGCCGAGCGGCATGCACACGAGCCCTTGCGGGTTGACGGCCACGACTTCCGCGATCACGTCACCGGCGTCACCGTTGATCCGCACCGACGCACCGATGGGCAGGTGCAAGCCGTCGATCTCGAGGTTGAGCCCGACCACGCGCGCGACACGACCGGCGACGCTCGGGCGGGCGACGTCGAGCACGTGCTCGAGCAGCCCGGTCATGACAGCACCTCGCGGGCCCGTTCGATCGCGGCGCCGACGCGAGCGTCGATGCGGCACGAGGCGACGTCCACGATGCAATCACCGGGCGAGAGCGAAGGATCAGGGACGATCGCGAGGACGCGCCCGGGCGCGAGCGTCGCGGGGTCGCCGAGGACGGCGATGTCGGCGGGGTGAAGTCGCGCGGTCACGTCGCCGTGCACGGGTGCGAGCGAGAGCGCGCGCGCGATCGCCTCGCGTCCGCGGCCGTCGGGCTCCGACAGCTCGTGACCGACGAGCACCTCCGCGATTTGCAAGGCGGCTGCGACGACCTGGTCCTCGATCTCGGTCCGCGCGACGGCCTCGCGTGCCGCGAGCGCGTCCGCTTCCCGGCCGAGCCGTTCGACGAGCTGGCCCAGAAGCTCGATGTGGCGATGCGCGTCATCGATCCCGTGCGCATAGCCCGCGCCGTAGCCCTCCTCGAACCCGGCCGCGCGGCCCTCCTCGCGGGCTGACGCAACGAGCTCCGGGCTCACGACGATGCCACGCGCTGATCGCGCGGACACCGTGCCGAGATCGGCCCGCGTGACACGATCGGCGAGGTCGACGTCCCAGTCGCGGAGCACGTGCCCGCGCATGAGGTTCTCAGACGACCAGTTCATCGCCGCCTCGCGCCATGTCGATCTGACCGGATTCCTCGAGCGTGCGGATGACGCGCACGATGCCGTTCTGCGCTTCCTCGACTGTCTTGAGCTTGATCGGGCCGAGCAGCTGGATCTCCTCCGCGAGGTTTGCGGCGGCGCGCTCGGACATGTTCTTCATGACCTTGCTCCGCACCTTCTGGTCGACACCCTTGAGCGCGACCGCGAGCTCCTTGGCGTCGACCGCGCGCAGCACGAGCTGGATGGAACGGTCGTCGAGGCCCTGGATGTCCTCGAACACGAACATGCGGTTGCGAACCTCGTCGGCCAGCTCGCCGTCTTCTTGCTCGAGCCCTTCGAGGATCAGCCGCTCGGTACCGCGGTCGGAGGAGTTGAGGATGTCGACGAGTGTCTGCAGCCCACCTGCCTGCGCGAAATCGGACTGTTGGATCACCGTCGAGAGCTTGCGTTCCAGAATCGCTTCGACCTGCTCGATCACCTCGGGGGACGTGCGGTCCATCTTCGCGATGCGCAACGCGACGTCGCGTTGCAACTCCTCGGGCAGCGAGCTCAGCACCATCGCACCCGCGTCGGGGTGCATGTGTGCGAGCACGAGCGCGATCGTCTGCGGATGCTCGTCCTGCAAGTAGGTGAGCACCTGACGGGTGTCGGCGCGCCGCAGGAACTCGAAGGGCGCCGCGACCATCGTTACGCCGAGGTTGTCGAGGATCTCATCGGCCTTGCTGCCGCCGAAGCTGGCCTCCAAGAGCTCCCTCGCGGTCGAGTAGCCGCCTTGCGCGACGTGGGCGCGCGCGGTGTGGATCTCGGAGAACTCGTTGAGCACCTCCTCGATCTCACTGACTTCGAGGTGGTGCAGCCGCGCGACCTCCGCCATGATCTCGGCTACTTCCTGCTCGCGCAGCGCCCGCAGGACCGTGGCCGCGCGCTCCTTGCCCGCTTGCATGAGCAGGATCGCCGCCTTCTGGGTGCCCGTGAACTTCTGCGCCACGCGCTACGTCCTCCGGTCGGCGAGCCACGAGCGCAAGGTCTGCGCGACTTCGTCCGGCTGACGCTCGATGAGATCCGTGATCTCGGTCTCGATCGTGGATGCGGGTGGATCGAGTGACGGCCGTGCGGGTGCGGGCCCGACCCGGGCCGCGGCCAGCGCGGGCTCCAACGCCGCGGTCGCCGGCGCCTCGAGCTCGACGAGGTCGAGCGGCACCCGGAGCGGGACGCGGTTGTTCTCGGCCCGCTTGATCGCTCGCCAGGCGAAGAAGAGCACAGCCACGATCATCAGCAAGGTGAGGAGGTGCTTGATCAGGTCGAAGAGGGGATTCCCGGCACTGGCGGCGGCCAGCTGGGCCTGGTCGGCCTTCTGCGCCGACTTGTCGAAGGCGACGGTCGTCACCTTCAGCGCATTGGCGCCGTCGCGCTTCGGGTCGATGCCGGCGGCCGCGAGGATGCTCGGCTGCCAGATCGACGCGATATCGGTCGGCTTCACGACTGCGCTGTCGAGCAGGACCGACACCGACAGCCGCTTCAGGGTTCCCGGCGGCGTGTCCGCGTTCGTCACCGTCGAGTTCACCGCGTTCTGCTGCTGCGTGGTGGTCTTGTTGTACTCGGTGGTCGGCGTGGTGGCGCCTGTAGCCGCGTTGGGAGTCCCGTTCAGGCCGAGCTGACCGTTGGGGTTGGCTGCCGATCCGGAGCCGCCGAAGGTCTCGGTCGAGTTGTTCTGCGAGATCGGCACACTCTTGCCCTTGGCGACCTCGCCGTAGTTCGTGATCACCGACGTGCTCTTGCTCGGGTCGAGATCGGCCGCGACGGTGACGGCGGCGTGACCGGGCCCGAGCGTCTGGCTGACCATGTCCTCGATCTTCTTTTCGAGCGTCGCGTCGTAGCTCTGCGACTGCGCGAGCGCCGACGACGACCCGAGGTCGCTCGTGTCGACACCGGGCGCGTGCAAGACCGCGCCGCTCGAGTCGGCGACGGTGACATCGTCGGGATCCATGTTCGGGATGCTCGACGCGACGAGATGCACGATGGCCATGACCGCGTCGGACGACAGCGATCCGCCAGTCGTCTTCACGAGGACGGCCGCGGTGGGCTTGTCCTCGGACGCGCCGACGAACACTGTCTGGTTCGGGATCGTGAGGGTCACGGTCGCGGCCGCGACGGAGTCGATCGATTCAATCGCCTTCGACAGCTCGTCCTGCAGCGCGCGCTGATAGTCGATGTTGCGCGTGAACTCGTCGGTAGTAATGCCCGCCTTGTCGAGCAGCACGAACGAGTCGCCGCCCGACGGGATATTCTTCGCACTCAGGTCGATGCGCGTCTTGTCGACATCCTGGCGGGGAACGAGGATCGTTCCGCCGCCGCCGGTGATCTTGTAGCTGATGTGCTGCGCGTCGAGAGCGGCAGTCACCGATCCCGCGTCCTGCGAGCTCAGACCGGTGTAGAGCGGCGCCATGTCGGGCTTCGACGCCCACTTCATGAACATCGTCCCGGCGAGAACGACCGCGACGACCCCGAGAATCGTCATCGCCTTCTGGCCCGGTGTGAAACCGTCGACGAAGCGGCGACTCTGTTCCTTCAGTCGATCGAGGTCGACGACAGACATCAGACCTGCATCCTCATGATGTCGTTGAACGCCTCAACTGCTCGGTCGCGCACTGCGACGGTCAACTCGGTGGTGACTGACGCTTCGGTCGCGGCGATCGTGTAGTTGTGGATGTCGGTGAGGTTTCCGGTCGCCGCGGTCTGCGCGAGCGAGTCGGCGGCGCTCTGGGTTCCCTGCAGCGAGTCGAGGGCTTGCGTGAAGGCGTTGCCGACGCCCGCGGTGGAGCTGTCCGTCTCCGCGGCTGCGGTGGTCTCGGGCGTGACCGGAACGATCGAGCCCAGTCCGGCCGCGTTGAGCACGCCTCCGATCGGCGTCACAGTCATCTCTACCGTCCGTTGATGTCGAGGGCTTGCTGGTACGACGACCGCGCGCGGTCCACGACCGCGAGGTTCAGCTGATAGCCGCGCTGCGCGATGATCAGGTTCGTCATTTGATCGCCGAGGTTTTCCGACGGCCGGCGAACGAGGCCCTGCTTGTCGGCGAGCGGATTCGTCGGGTCGTACGTGATCATTCCGGTCGCATCGCCGTACTGCACCGCTACGGGCGCCACGCCACCGCCGACGCCGACCGGCTCGCCCGGCTCGCTCGGGATCTCCTGCGCGACGATGAACTTTTCCTGATAGGCGGGCTTGCTCATCGGCTCGACGGTGTTGATGTTCGCGATGTTGTCGGCGAGCGCGTTCATCCAGATCTGATGCGTGGTGAGAGCCGACGACGCGATGTCGAACGTGGGGAACATGGAGCTCATCAGAGGTCCTGCCTCGTCGAGTCGTGCAGGATCCGGAACTTGTTGTTCATTTCCTGCGTGGCGAGCTGATACTTCAACCCGGTGTCGATCATCTGGATCGTCTCCGTGTCGACGGAGACGTTGTTTCCGTTGATGTTCGGCGGATCGGTGGTCACGCCCGTCGTGATCTGCGTCTGCGTCGGGTCGCCGTTCGCGATCGCCGCGCTGAGGCTGTCCTCGAAGTTGACCGTCTGGGCGGTATAGCCGGGCGTCTCGGAGTTCGCGAGGTTCGTCGCCTCGATGCGCTGGCGCGCGGCGAGACCGTCGAGCGAGGCTTGGATCGCTTGCATCGTGAGGTCGAGCACGAGCTGACCTTCTGCCGTGCGACCTTCCTGGCACAGATGGTGAGGCGTCCCTGCTCCACCCGTTGACGAGTACGAGATCGGCGGCCGCGCACTCGACTTGAGCCGTCGCCCGAAGTCGGCGGGCCGTGCGCGCAGCTCGCGCCGGTCGCGCAATTCCATTCAATTCGTCGCGGTTGCGCCGATCGGAAAGACGTGCCTGCGACTGACGAGATCACACCATCCGGCAACGAGGCGTTCGATCGGGCGCGCGGCTTTCTCGCGCGGCTGCGGGAGGACGAGGCGCTCGACTGGTTCCAGGTCGCGGCCGATGATGCCGATGATCCGGCGATCCGCGCTTCTGCGGCCGCGTTCGTCGCGGGCATTCTGTTGGCGCGGGGCCGCCCATGGGAGGTCGGCATCTGGGCGGAGATCGTTCGCGACAATTCGCCGCGTCCCGACCTCGGCGATCTCCTCGAAGCGGCCGCCCACCTGCAGCTCGGCGACGTCGCCGCGGCCCGGTCGTTGCTCGAGCGGGTGACCGATCCGACCGATCCCTGGTTCCCGTCTTCGGCGACCGCCGCGCGCGTAGCGCGCGCACATGTGATGTATCTCGGCGGCGAGATCGAGGCCGCGACCATCGAGGTGCTCGCCGCGTTCGACGCGGATCCGTTCGCGCCCGACGTATGGGACGCTTTCGCGCGACTCTGCGCCGAGACCGACTTCGATCCCGCCGGCTTCGTCGAGCGCGTGCCCGACGATCGGGTGCTCGGCGTGCTCGCGGCCCTGCGCGCCTCGGCGCCGCGCGGCGTCGATCGCATTGCGGAGCTGATCTGGGCCCGCAATCTCGGTGATCCGCGCGTGCTCGCTCTGGTTCCGTCGTTCGCGGCCAAGCTCGACAGCCTCCGGGCCATGGAGTGGTCCGCGCGTATCCGTGCCGCGGGCATGGGCCGGCTGTGCCCGTTGATCGACCGGGCGGGCGATCGCCGGGTCGACACCGTGGAGCGGGCGCGCTCGGCGATGCTGGCGCACGCCTCGTTCGGTGACGGCCGGGCCCGCGCCGCGCTGGCAGACGCGGTCGCCGCGCTGAGCGACGAAGAGCTCGTTCCGGTGTTGCAGGAGGTGTGGGCGGTTGCGGCGATGCTCGCCGAGACGGTCGTCGTCGCGGGCGCCACGACGCCGGCACGATCGATGCGCATCGCGTCCGTCCTATTCCAGGGCGGGGCCCGCGGCGAGGCTTACTCCGTGCTGGTGCACGGGCTGTCGCTCGAGTCGGCCGACGACCTCACGACCGACACGGTCGTCGAGCTGCTCCCACTACCGGTGCTCGAAGGTCTGGCAACCGAGGCGGAGGCGCGGGGCGAACAGGATGTCGCCGGCATCCTCGAAGCGGTCGCGGTCGTATCGTCTGGTCGCTAGGTCGTCGCGGGGTCACACCGCAACGCGTCGAGCAGGGAGCGGACGACGTAATCCTGGTCGTCGTCGCTGAGGCTCGGATGCAGCGGCAGGGAGAGGAGCCCCTCGTACGCGCGCTCGGTCTCCGGAAAGTCCACCGGGCTGCCGGCACTCGCGTGGAGTGGGTGCCGATAGATGGGGACGTAATGCACCTGTACGCCGATGCCGGCGGCGCGCATCCGCTCGTACACGGCGCGCCGGTTGGGCACGCGCACGGCGTACAGGTGGTACGCGTGCAGTGTTCCCGGCGGCGCCACCGGCGGGAGCTCGACGGCGGTTCCGGCGAGCAACACTCCGTAGCGCTCGGCCAGGCGGTTGCGCAGGGCGACGAAGCGGTCGAGCTTGGTCATCTGGCTCGCGCCGAGGGCCGCCTGCACGTCGGTGAGCCGGTAGTTGTAGGCGAGCGTCTCGACTTCGTAGTACCACCCTCCCTGCTCGGGCTTTGCGACCGTGCCGTGCGAGCGGAACCGGCGGAGCACCGCGGCCAGCGCGTCGGAATTGGTCGTCACCGCGCCCCCTTCGCCCGTGGTCACCGCCTTCACGGGATGGAACGAGAAGGTGCAAAGGTCGGAGCGGGCACAGTTGCCGACCGGCCCGTCGGTCGTGTGCGCGCCCAACGCATGGGCGGCGTCCTCGATGATCACGCGAGGCCGGATGTTGAGCGATTGGAGCTCGCACGGGAGCCCCGCGTAGTGGACCGCGACCAGCGCGTCGCACGCTCCGACCCGGCCCGGGTCCAGGTTGAGCGTCTTGGGGTCGACGTCGACGAAGCCGACTCCGGCCCCGACGAACCGCGCGCAGTTGGCGCTCGCCACGAATGAGAGCGGCGACGTAAGGACGCGGTCTCCCGGCCCGACTCCCGCGGCTGCCATGGCACCGTGCAATGCCGCGGTTCCGTTCGCGAAGGCGACCGCGTGGGTTGCGCCCGTGTACGCGCGGAGCGCGGTCTCGAAGCGTTCGACCGCCGGTCCGCACGTCAGCCAGTCGCTGCGGAGCGTGGCCACCACCGCGGCGACGTCGTCCTCGTCGATGCACTGACGGCCATAAGGAATCACGTTCTCAATTCGGCCCCGGACCGGCCGAATTGAGAACGTGAGCACGATCACCGTGAGCGGTCGGCCCATCGGATCCGGGCATCCCTGCTACGTCATCGCCGAGGCAGGCGCGAACCACAACCGCGACCTCGACATCGCGCGCCGGTTGATCGACGTCGCGGCCGACGCCGGCGCGGACGCGGTCAAGTTCCAGACGTACTCCGGCAAGACGCTCTACTCCACGAAGACTCCGCGGTTCGACTACCTCGACGACGACCTCGCGGCCAAACCCGCACACGAGCTGCTCGAGGAGATCTCCTTGCCGCGCGACTGGCAGCCGGTCCTCGCCGAGCACTGTCGTGACCGCGGCGTCGAGTTCATGTCGTCCCCGTTCGACCGCCAGGCCGTCGACGAGCTCGACGCGTTGGACGTCGGCGCGTTCAAGATCGCGTCGTTCGAGCTCGTCGATCTTCCGTTCATCCGTTACGCAGCGGCGCGGGGACGCGCGCTCATCATGTCGACGGGGATGGCGAGCCTGGGCGAGATCGATGACGCCGTGACGGCGGCCCGCGAAGCGGGCGCCGGCGAAATCGCGCTCCTGCAGTGCGCGTCGCTGTACCCCGCGCCTGCGCACGCGATGAACCTCCGGTCGATCCCGGCCATGTATCAGGCGTTCGGCGTGCCGGTCGGGCTCTCCGACCACACGCGCGGTACGCACGTCGCCGTGGCCGCGGTGGCGATGGGTGCCTGCATCGTCGAGAAGCACTTCACGCTCGACCGATCCTTGCCCGGACCCGACCATCCGTTCGCGGCGGAGCCGAAGGAGCTGCACGAGCTGGTTTCACACATCCGCGACACGGAGGCGGCGTTCGGCGACGGAGTGAAGCGGGGGCCGACGCGCGAAGAGGCGGTCGAGATGTACACGAAGGCGCGGCGTTCCGTCGTCGCGGCCGTGGCCATCCCCGTGGGTACGGTCATCACAGCAGAGATGCTCACCGTCAAGCGTCCCGGCTTCGGCATCAAGCCGAAGTACATCGATCTCTTGGTCGGACGCGTCGCCCGCGTCGACATCGACGACGACGACGTCGTGACTTGGGACATGGTGTGATCGTCGCGACGTTCGACGAAGGGCCGGGAGCCGGGCTCGGACACCGCCGCCGGGTCGAGTGCCTGGAGCGCGAACTGGCAGCCGCCGGGCTCGGGTGTGACCTGCGGGCGCTCGGCGACGGGCGTGTCGAGGCCGACGTCGTGCTCGTGGACTCGTACCGGGTGCGGGCCGACGACCCCATGCGAGTGCGCGCGTCGATCGTCATCGCGATCGACGACATCGACCGTGACCTCGCCGTCGATCTGGTCGTGGATCCCCGGCCGGGGGCGAGCGCGCGCTCACATGCGCGTGCGCGCCGCGCGCTCGCGGGCGCGTCCTACGCGCTCGTCGACGCGCGGCTGCGCGCGCTGCCGGCGCCGCGTCCGCGCGAGACGGTCGAGACCGTGTTGGTCGCGACGGGCGCGACCGACGTCCAGAGCGTCGGCGCCGCAGTGGCCTCCGAGCTCGCCCGCGCCCTTCCCGACACGACCGTGCGGTTGGTGGTGGGAGCATGGGGCCGGGGAAGCGACGATCCGCTCGTCGAGATGATCTCCGCGCCCGAGAGTCTCGGTCCGCAGCTCGTCGCGGCCGACCTCGTGGTCACGGCGAGCGGTGTCACGATGCTCGAGTCGTGCTGTCTCGGCCGCCCGACGGTCGCGTTCTCCATCGCCGACAACCAATCGGCCCCGCTCGCGGGTGCCGCGGCGGCCGGGGCTGTGCTTGCCGCGGACCGGGCCACGGCGGCCGGTCTGGCCGCGCGACTCGCGCACGACCACGACGCGCGCGTGCGGCTGTCCGCATCGGCGCGAGCCTTGATCGACGGACGCGGTGCTCGTCGTGTCGCGTCGGCGGTCGAATCGCTGTTGCGACAGCACTCTCACGCGAGTTGACCGGGCGCCCGCGCGCCCGGTCAACGTGACGGCCTCTGCCCGAGGGCCGTCAGCTCGTGGCCACGAATGCGTCGACGTCGACGCCGGCGTGCCCGGCCGTCCCCGCGTCGACGATCTGCATCGTGTGCGTACCGACCGAGCCGAAGTCGAACACGTACGCGATCACCTTCGACTGCGTGGTCGTCGCGTACAAGCTCACCGTCGCCTTCAGGACGCCGTCGGCGTAGACCCGGGCTGAGCCGCGGTTGGTCCCGCGAGACGCGACCCAGGTGATCTGGCGCGCGGTCGTCGTGACGGTAGCGCTGGCGTTGTTGCTCATCGTGAGCTCGACGGCGCCACCGGATGCCGCGGTAACCGACGGGTGACTCCACGCGCCGGAGTAGGAGATGGCCCCGGTCTCCTGGATGAGCGTCGGAGTGAACGGCGCGCTCGTCACCACGGG
>Ga0335085_10008840_pt1 | contig 15284 bp, 8 predicted proteins | sample Lox_Sample_45_FD_206712 | JGI IMG/M metagenome (GOLD analysis project Ga0335085, IMG submission 206712) | Soil microbial communities from Loxahatchee National Wildlife Refuge, Florida, United States - Lox_Sample_4.5 | ecosystem: Environmental > Terrestrial > Soil > Wetlands | place: USA: Florida... | reverse complement strand
GCTCGAGCGCGCGACGGCGTCCGCGGCGACGCGAGCCGCGCGCACGGCGGCTCGCGCGGCCACGCGCGTGACGACGGCGGCGCCGGCGTCGTCAGGCGCGCCGACCGAAATCGAGGGCGAATGGAAGATGACGCGAGGCGTGTTCAACGGCGCGCCGCTCGCGCCGGCGATGGCGGCCTACTGCACGCGCATCATACGCGGCGACGTCACGAGGATCGTCGCGGGTCCGCAGGAAATGCTGCACGCCAGATTCACGCTCGACCCGACGCAGTCGCCGCGCGCGATCGACTACGTGAATCTCGCCGGCTCCAACAAAGGCAAGAAGCAAGCCGGCATCTACGCGCGCGAAGGCGACGAGCTGACGATCTCGATGGCCGCGCCAGGCAAGCCGCGGCCGAAAGACTTTTCCACCGCCAAAGGCGACGGCCGCACGCTCACCGCCTGGACGCTCGCGCGCAAGTCGTCTTTACTTGGGCGCCCAGCGCGCGATTGAGGCCTTCAGCCCCTGCGGCGTGCCGATCAGCACCTGCTTCGCCGATCCGCCCGGCCGCGTGTAGGTGACGACGTACTGGCCGGCGAGCAGGTCGGCGACGTTCTCGAGCGTCGGCGCAAGCGCCGGGATCGTGCCGATCGTGATGCGCGTGCCGCCGCTTAACGGACAGACGTTGTCGACCACGTTGTCGCGCTTCGCACCCGGGGCCGCGCCAACGGAACCGCTCGTGCGGTTTCCCGTGGGCGTAATCGTCGAACTCGTCGTCGAGTCGACCTGGATCGACACGACGACGAGCGTCGCGTTCGCCTTCTGCACTTCGTCCTGAACCTGCCGGCCATCCATCGTGCTCATCTCGGCGGACAGATCCGAATTGAACGCCACGATCATCCGCCGCGCCTCGGGCCGCTTGGCCAAAACCTTGGACGCGCCGGCGATCGCTTCGAGCAGATTCGAGCCGACGTAGGTGTTCAAGTCGGTCATCGAGCCCTTCGGGAAGAGCTTGGTCGTGGCCTGCTCGAGCTTGGCCTCGTCGGACGTGAAGTTCTCGATCGGGATGTCCGCGCCGCCGAACTCCCACAGCGCGATCGACGACTTCGGGCTGTCGGCGAGCATGCGCTTGATGAACGCGGCGGCGCTGTCACGCAGATCGCGCGGCGCCTGGACAAACGCGCTCGTCGTGTCGGCGAGCAGCACGATGGCCATGGGATCGGTCAATGGCGCGACGCGCACCACCTGGCGGTCCTGGTTGTCCTCGCGGATCAAGAACGCCGTCTGCGGCAGGTTCGGCACCGGCTTTTTCGACTGGGCGTCCATCACCAGCGCGTACACCGATTTTTCGTTGCCGCTCTGCGGCGCGCCCGCGATGCCGACCGCGGTTGCCGCCGCGAGCATCAGCCCCACCACTGCCGCACGCCGAAGACGGAACAGGATTGCGCTCATCGTGGCCCTCCGAGCCCTGAAGTATATCGCCCCTTTTCTATGCTAGAACTTGGGAGTCTTGGCTCCTCCGAAGACCCGCCGGACGAACGCCGCTCCGGGCCGCACGACCGCCGCTCCTCCGCCTCGACGTCCTGCCGCCGGCCGATGGCTCGTGGGCGGCGCCGCGATCCTCGTCGCGATCGCCCTGGGCGTCGTCTGGTGGGTCCGCGGCGGCGCGTCGTTCGCGATGCTCCCCGCGGGTACGGATCAGAACATCCTGCTGGTCACGATCGATACGACGCGCGCCGACGCGATCTCCGCGTACGGCGGCCCGGCTCAGACGCCCAATCTCGATCGGCTGGCCGCGCACGGCGCGCGCTTCACGTTCGCGCACTCGCACGCCGTCGTCACGCTGCCCTCGCACACGACGATCCTGACGGGCCACTTTCCGTACGAGCACGGCATCCGCGACAACAGCGGATTTCGGGTCGCCGACGGCACGCCGACGATCGCGACGCGCCTCAAGCCGCTCGGCTTCGCGACGGGCGCCTTCATCGGCGGCTTTCCGCTCACCAAGCGTTTCGGGCTCACGCCCGGCTTCGACGTCTACGACGATCAGCTGCCGGAGATGAAGGGCGACGTGTCGTACGCGCTGCCGGAGCGTCCCGCGGACGTCGTCGTCGCGCGCGCGCTCGACTGGATCGGCCGGCAGCAGGGCCGGTTCTTCGCGTGGGTGCACGCGTTCGATCCGCACTCGCCGTACCGGCCGCCGCCCGAGTACGCCGCGAAGTACAGCGCGCAGCCGTACTACGGAGAGATCGCGTTCGTCGATCACTCGCTCGGGCCGCTGTTCGATCGGCTCGCGACGCTCTCGCGCCCGACGCTCGTCATCGTGACCGCCGATCACGGCGAGAGCCTCGGCGAGCACGGCGAGATGACGCACGGAATGTTCGCGTACGAATCGACGCTGCACATCCCGCTCATCGTCGCGGAGATCGATCCGCGGAGCGCGCATGACGCGCGCGGGCGCGTGATTGACGTGCCGGTGCGCCACATCGACATCGCGCCGACCGTGCTCGACGCCGCCGGCGCGCCCGCGGATCCGACGCTGCCGGGCGCGTCGCTTCGCGACGTCATTCGGACCGGCCAGAGCGCGGATCGCCCGGAGTACTTCGAGTCGATGACCTACAACCTCGTGCGCGGCTGGGCGCCGCTGCGCGGCGTGCTGGTCGCGCGAGACAAGTACATCGACCTGCCCATTCCGGAGTTGTACAACCTGGCCGCCGATCCCAAGGAAGCGCAGAACCTCGCGCCGGGCGCGGCGGATCGCGTCGCGGTGCTGCTCGCGACGCTGAAGACCTACAACGTCGCGCCGCCCAATCGCCCCGGCCAGGAGAACGCCGAGGTCGCGGCCGGCCTTCGCGCGCTCGGCTACACGACCGGCAGCGCCGCGGCGCGCACGACGTACACCGAGGCCGACGATCCGAAGCGCCTGGTCGAAGTCGACAAGGACCTGCACACGGCGACCGACCTCTTCGAGAACGGGCGGCTCGACGATGCGGTCGCGACGTGGAAGCGCGTGATCGCGCGGCGCGCGGACACGGCCGACGCGTACATCTCGCTCGCGCACGCGTACTACGAGAACGGCCAGGTCGCGGCCGCGATCGCGACGCTCGAGGACGCGCTCCGCAACGGCGCGCCCGAGCGCGACGTCCGCATCCGCCTCGGCACGTACCTCGCCGAGGGCGGCAACGACAGCGCCAAAGCAATCCAGGTGCTCCAGGCGCTGCCCGCCAGCGACGCCGAGGCGCAGAACAGCCTGGGCATCGCCTACATCGACGCCGGCCGGTTCGCGGACGCGGCCAGGACGTTTCGCGCCGTGCTCGCGCTCGATCCGACCAACGGCCTCGCGTACCAGAATCTCGCGGTCGCCGCGCTCAAGCAGGCGCACACGATCAACGCCGGGCCCGAGCGCTCGGCCAAGCTGGCCGAGGCCGAAGCCGACGCGAAGCAGTCGATCACGGTCGATCCGACCCTCGGCGGCAGCTACACGATTCTCGGCGTCGTCATGTCGGACACCGGGCGGAAGGCCGAGGCGGTCGACAGCTGGCGGCGCGCCGTCGAGCTCGATCCGACGGAGTTCGACGCGCTTTACAATCTCTGGCTCGAGCTGGCCGCGGCCAACCAGCGCGACGAAGCGATGAAGTACGGCCGGCAATTCGTGGCGACGGCGCCGCCGGCGCTGTACCCACAAGCGATCGAGGAGATCAGGCGGTACATCGGAGGATGAACGGACGACGCCCAGCCTCCCCGGCACCTTCGGCCCCGCCGCCGCGACGACGCCGCGCCCCGATTCTGGCGGCCGGCGCCGTGGTGCTCGTCCTCGCGGCGTGGTGGTGGCTGCGTACGCCCGCGTTCGTCCTGACCGTCAATCCCGACCGCAACGTGCTGCTCGTGACCATCGACACGCTGCGCGCCGACGCGCTCGGCGCGTATGGCGGCCGCGCCACGACGCCGAATCTCAATCAGCTCGCGGCGCACGGCGCGCGGTTCGACTTCGCGCACTCGCACGCCGTCGTCACGCTCGTCTCGCACGCGTCGATCCTCACCGGACACTATCCCTACGAGCACGGCATCCGTGACAACTCGGGCTACCGGCTGCCGCCCAACGAGCCGACGGCCGCGACGCGGCTCAAGGCGCTCGGCTTTGCGACGGGCGCGTTCACGGGCGGCTTTCCGCTCGATCACCGCTTCGGTCTCGCGAGCGGCTTCGATCTCTACGACGACCACCTGAACCAGGCGACCGCCGACTCGAGCGATCGCGAGCGGCGCGCCGATCTCGTGGTCGGCGCCGCGCTCACCTGGATCAACAAGCAGCCGGGCCGGTGGTTCGCGTTCGTCCACGTCTACGATCCGCACGCGCCGTACCAGCCGCCGGCGCCATGGGCCGCGCGCTTTCCTACCGAGCCGTACCTCGGCGAAGTATCGTGGACCGATTCGGCGCTCGGCGTGCTGTTCGATCGGCTCGCCACTCAGCCTCGGCCCACGCTGGTCGTCGTGACGGGCGATCACGGCGAGAGCCTGGGCGAGCATGGCGAGCTCACGCACAGCCTGTTCGCCTACGAATCGACGCTGCACGTGCCGCTCATCATCGGCGAGATCGCCGGCCGCGCCAGCGCCAGCGGCGGCCGCCGGGCGCCGCCGCCCAACGGCGTCGCGATCGAGAGTGCGGTCCGGCACGTCGACATCGTGCCCACGCTGCTCGACGCCGTCGGCGCGCCGGCCGATCCGACGCTCGCCGGCACGTCGCTCCGCGGCGTGATCGCGTCGGGCGGCGGCCCCGATCGTCCGACCTACTTCGAAGCGATGACGGCGAACGTCACGCGCGGTTGGGCCCCGCTCCGCGGCGTGATCGTCGATCACCGCAAGTACATCGACCTGCCGATCGAAGAGTTCTACGATCTCCCGAACGATCCCGAAGAGACGACCAACCTCGCGACGGTGCGCACCGACCGCGTCGAGCTGCTGCAGAGCACGCTCAAGAGCTTCAACGTCGCGCCGCCGGGGCGGCCGAGCCAGGAAACCACCGAGACGATCGACCGCCTCCGATCGCTCGGGTACATCGGCGGCGGATCGGCGGTCGTCCGCGTCACCTACAGCGACGCCGACGATCCCAAGCGTCTCGTCGAGCTCGAGCAGACGATGCATCGCGCCGCCGAGCTCGCGCAAAACGGCCACCTCGACGATGCGGCCGCGCTCTATCGGATCGTGATCGGCAAGCGGGCCGACATGGAGGACGCGTACCGGCAGCTCGCGCTGCTCTACTGGCGGCAGGGACGGCAGGCCGACGCGATCCAGACGCTCGAGTCGGCGCTCGCCAACGGCGTGACGCAGAGCGAAGTCCGCATCAAGCTCGGCCAGTACCTCGCGGAGTCCGGCCAGCCCGGCAAGGCGATCGAGCTGCTCCAGTCGACGGCCGGCGACGATCCCGACGCGCTCGTCGTGCTCGGCAACGCGTACTGGCTGTCGGGCCGCGCCATCGACGCGCTCCACGCGTTTTCACGCGTCATCGAGCTCGACCCGCAGAGCGGGCTCGGCTACGAAAATCTCGGGATCGCGCAGCTGCGATTGAAGGATTTCGCCGGCGCGGAACAGTCGCTGCGCAAGGCGATCGCGGCCGATCCGGCGCTCTCCGGCGCGTACACGGCGCTCGGCGTGGCGCTGGCGAACACCGATCGCGCCGGCGAGGCCATCGACGCGTGGAAGCGCGCCGTGACGCTCGACCCCGGCGACCTCGACGCCTTGTTCAACCTGACCAAGACGCTCGCCGAACAGGGCCGCGTCGACGAGGCCCGGCCGTTCGGCCAGCGGTACCTCGCCGCGGCCCCCCCCGCCAGCGACGCCGATATCGAGCTCATCAAGAAGCTCATCGGCGGGTAGGGCGGGTTCTTCGTCCCCGGGGTCAGTTGCGGTAACATTGATCACTCGGAGCTAACCCGATGATGCGCACTGTACGGCTCGTTTTTTGTAGCGTCGTCGCCGTCGTCCTGCTGGGCCCCGTTCGTGCCATCCCCCTGCGCGGCCAGAACCAGCAAAACGGATCGCCGCAAACGACCTTTCGATCCACCACGTCGCTCGTCGAGGTTGACGCTGTCATCCTCGACGATCACGGTCAGTTCGTCCCAGGGCTGACGGCCGACGACCTCAAGCTGTTCGAGGACGGCAAGCCGCAGGCCATCCAGCAGTTCTACATGATCACGCACGACAGCACGAACGCCATCGCGCCGACGGCCAATCTCTCGATGACCGGCGTGCAGCTGCCGGAAGAGCACGCGCGCCGCGTGTTCGTGCTCGTCTTCGACGAGGGATCGCTCGCCACCGAGTCGCTCATGCGCGCCAAGAAGGGCGCCGAGCAGTTCATCCAGGAGCAGATGGGCCCGGGCGACGTGGGCGGCGTGTTCATCAACAGCGGCATGTATCGCGGCCGGCTGACGACCGACAAGAACGAGCTGCTGCTCGGCATCCGGAGCTCGCGGCCGGCGTTCGACACGCGGCAGTCGCTGCTCGCCTCGCTGCGTGAGTTCCCGCAGATCCCGAGCGAGAACGACGCCGAGCGCATCGAATCGGGCGCGCTCGAAGTCACCGAGCGGCTGGGCGAGGCGGCGTGCAACGACGATCCGGTCACGTGCGCGCAGGACGGCAACCTGCAGGGCGTCGAGAACCTGCTGCAGCAGAAAGCGCGCCTCTACGTCCGCACCTCGCGCTCGCTCGTCGCGCAGACGGTGCAGAATCTGCAGTACGTCGCCGGCGGCCTCGCGCACATTCCCGGCCGCAAGACGATGATCATCCTGTCGGAAGGCTTCTTCTCGGAAGAGTCGCGGGCCATCCTGCAGAACGTCGCGGCGCAGGCCGCGCGCGGCGGCACGACGATCTACTCGATCGACGCCCGCGGCAACGTCAACCACATGAGCGTCAACCCCGACGTCGTCCGCGCGTCGATGTCGCGCTCGGGCGGGTTCGACACCGGCGACGACAGCCTCAACATCCTGACGTCCGGCACCGGCGGATTCATGATCCGCGGCATGGACGACTTCTCGCGCGCGTTCGGCATGATCGTGCGCGATACCAGTACGTACTACGTGATCGGCTACGAACCGGACAACAAGACGATGGACGGCAAGTACCGGAAGATCGAGCTCAAGCCGGCGTCGCCGGGCCTCACGATTCGCTCGCGCAAGGGCTACCTCGCCGTCACGCTGCCGCCGCTCGAGCAGATTCGAAACAACACGGGAATCGGCGGGGTCGGCGGCCAGCGCTAGATCGCTCGTGCACATCGAGCCATTGGGTCCCCACCCAATGGCTCGATAATGAAAGCTGTCATGTCCCGCACCGCTCTCCTTCTCTGTCTCCTCGCCTGGCCGGTTGCCGAGCAAACGCCCCCGCCCGCCGGCCAGACGCCCGGATCGCAGCTGACCTTCCGCGTCGAGGGCAACTACGTCGAAATCGACGCCGTCGTCACCGACAGCAAGGGCGTGTTCGTCCGCGACCTGAAGCCCGAAGAGTTCCAGATCACGGAGGACAAGAAGACGCGCCCCGTCGACGTCTTCACGCTCGTCGACATCCCGCTCGAGCGGCCGGACGCGCCGATGTACCGCAAGGAGCCCGTCCAGCCGGACGTGGTCACGAACGAGAAGCCGGGCGACGGCCGGCTGTATGTGATCGTCCTCGACGGCAATCACATTCAGGCGAGCGATACGTCGATCGCGAAGAAGGCGGCGCTGCAGTTCGTCGACCAGGCGCTCGGCGCGAACGATCAAGCGGCCGTCGTGCTGCTGCAGACGACGTCGGCCAAGAGCAATCAGGAGTTCACGTCGGACAAGGCCGCGCTTCGGGCCGCGGTCGAGCGGTTCTCGGGCGAGAAGGTCCAGTGGAAGGCCATCAACGTGATGGACCAGATCAACCATTTCGCGGGCGGCAACAATCAAGCGTTCACGGCAAACGAGGCGCGCGATCCCGAGGCGCAGGAGCGCGCGAACAAAGCGTCCAACACGATCGGCGCGCTGACCAACATGTCGCACGACATGGCCGGGATTCACGGTCGCAAGAAGGCAATCGTGTGGTTCAGCGAGGGCATCGACTACAACACCGACGATGTCATCGGCCCGCGAAGCGGCAGCACCCCTGACGATCCGTTTACGACCAACTCGCCGACGGAGGCCGCGCAGGCGCAATCTTTGCTCGACGACATGCAGGTGCTGTACGAGACGGCCTCGCGCGCGAACGTAGCGATCTACTCGGTCGATCCCCGCGGGCCGGTGAGCGAGCCCGACGTCGCGATGCAGCTCAGCGGGACGCCTGAGGGCGTGTCGATGAATTTCGCCGACATGGCGCGAACCTCGTTGCGGAATGACGTGCGGCGCCAGGTCGGCACGCTGCGGACGTTCGCCGAAGCGACCGGCGGCATCGCCGTCGTCGGCACGAACGATTTCGCCGGCGGGTTCAAGCGCATCGTCGAGGACAACAGCGCGTACTACGTGCTCGGCTACCACGCGCCGGACGTCAAGCCCGACGGGAAGTTTCACGACGTGACCGTGAAGGTCACGCGGCCCGGCCTGCAAGTGCGCGCCAAGAAGGGCTACTACGCCTCCAAGGACACGAAGGTCACCGCGCCGGTCGATCCGACGATCAGCCTCTTGAACAGCCCGCTGCCCGTCAGCGGCCTCGGCATGCGGATGACGCTCGCGACGATGAAAGGCACCGCGCCGAACGTGCACGTGTCGGTCGTCGTCGAGTTCCAAGGCTCGGATCTTGTGCCGGATCCGGCGAAGGTTCCGGCGGGCGACAAAATCGATCTGTCCTTCGCGACGCTCGATCTCGGCGGCAAGGTCGTCGCGAGCGGCCGCAAATCGATGAGCCTCGACGTGCGTCCGGAAACGCGGCAGTCGATCGCCGAGCACGGCATGCGCCTCGTGACGGGCTTCGACGTGCCGCCCGGCCGGTACCAGCTGCGCCTCGCCGCGCATGAAGGCGCGGGCGACAAGGCGGGATCGGTCTTCTGGAATCTCGAGCTGCCCGACTTCACGAAGCCGCCAATCGCGATGGGCAACCTCGCGATCGCGTCGACCGGCGCGGTCCGCGTGCCGACGAGCGACGACTCATCCATGCTGAAGGACGTCCTGCCCGGGCCGCCGACCGCGAGCCGCGAGTTCGCACTCGAAGACACGCTCGCCGTCTACACGGAGGTGTACGACAACGAGGCGTCCAAACCGCACTCGGTCGATCTCAGCGCGACGGTCCGCACCGACGACGGCACGCAGGTGTTCGTCACGCGCGACGAGCGCAACAGCTCCGAGATCAAAGCCGATCGCGGCGGCTACACGTACCTTGCGCGCGTTCCGCTGCAGGACCTCGTGCCGGGACGCTACGTGCTGACGGTGGAAGCGAAGTCGCGGCTCGGCGGCGATCCGGCGACGAAGGAAATTCAGTTCACGGTGAAGTAAGACGCGCGCGGCCACAACGTGCGCTGACTGATTACCATCGGCCCGCGGACATCGTCTCTTCGATCCATATCCAGTCAGAGCACCCGTTTTCGCGCGACAGCCTCGCGAGTGACGTCGTCTCACTCGTACCGGGCTCTCGCGTTTCATGCGTGCGAAATCGAACAGGGCCGCCCGCGTCCTCTACTGGTGCGTGCCGTTCGTGCTCGCGGCCGTGCAGTGGTGGATCAGCGAGCGCGGCCTCAATCAGATCCGCTACGAAGAGATCGCCGAAGCCGTGCGCAGTGTGTACTGGCTCGACCACCGGCTGCTGTACGACGGCGTGTACACGAACGTCGGTTGGTACGGCACGCTCCTCATCGTCTACAAGCTCTTCGGCTTCTCGCTGTTCACCGGAAAGTTCGTCCGGCTCGCGCTGCACCTCGCGGGGCTGCTGTCGATCGCGTCGATTCTCCGGCGCGCGATGAACGAGCGGGCGGCTGTCGTGCCGCTCGCGCTCGTCGGCCTCTCGCCGACGCTGCTCTACTTCGACAGCCTGGAAACGAGCTACGGCCTCGACGTGATGTACGCGGCGATCTGCCTGCGCCTGCTCATCGCGATCGACTACGCGCGGCCGGCCGCGCGGGATTTCTGGCTGGCAACGGGCGTGGGCGGCGTGGCGATGATCGCGGCGATGTCGTACCCCGCGTTTCTCGTCTACGCGCCCAGCCTGGCGATCGTCGCCGCTTGGCTCGCGCAACGCGCCGGCGCCCCGCTCGTCAGCGCCACCAACACGAGGCTCGCGCTGTCAGGACTCGTCGGCCTCGCGATGCCGCTCATCGCGGTTTTTGCGTACGTGCGGACGCCGCGGCTGCTCATCTACGATCCCGAGACGCAGGCCGGCCTGTTTCGCGCCGGCGGCCAGATCGGCTTCAACGCTCAGCAACTCTGGACGTCGATGCGCGTCGTCGCGCACGACCTCTTCGTCCAGGGCGCGAGCTACTACGACGAGGTGAGCCGCCCGGATTTCGCCGGCCCGCTCGCGATCGCCGGACTCTGCGCGCTCGTCGCGACCGTCGCGTGCCTCGCCGCGACCAGGCGCGTCGATCGCACCCTCGTCGCCGCGGCGGCCCTGCTGCTCGTCACGAGCGCGGTCGCGCCCAGTCTCTCGACGCAGGGCGAGCCGGGCCTGCGCCGCTGCACCGGCGCGCTCGCCGCTTACTTCGCCATGTTCGGGCTGGCCTGGCAGTTCTACGCCGCCCGCCGCGAGCGCACCCTCTGGATCACCGCCGGCACCGTGCTCTGCCTGCTGCTGCCAATCGACAACGCGCTCAAAGTCCCATCCGTCGCCGACGATGTGGCGACGCCGAGCAACTTCCGCAACGTGGACTGGTTCGCGATTGACGTGACGCCGATCGCCTCGCTCGATCGGTTGCTGGCGCAGCTCGACAAGGGACAGGGCCTGAGCTGCCCGCGCGACGATGAGAATCGCGTGACGCCGTGCCGGTACCAGGAGGCGTTCGCCGCGATGGCCGGCTACCGCGAGTGGAACGGCTATCCGACCGTCGACATCCACGCCGCGGACTGGCGGACCGGCGACGACATCATCCTCTCGCCCCGGCTCTGGCTCGATCATCACTTCCCGACGTGCACGCGAATCGAGCACTGCCACTGACGCGGCTGTCGGCGATCGCAAGAGCAATCGACCGCATAAGGCACGCGGGCCGGCCGCGTGAGCTGCGTGGTTATTTGATCATGCTGAGCGCGCGGGCGAGGTTGGCGCGCGCATCGGCGAAGTCAGGCTTGAGCCGCACGGCCTCCCGGAACTCGACGACGGCCTCCTGGAATCTTCCGAGCTCGGCGAGCGCGATGCCCAGATCGTTGTGAGTCTCGGCGGAATCCGGCGCGTACTTGATTGCGGCGCGAAGGGCCTCGACCGCCTCGTCGTGCCGGCCCATCGCGTCGAGCGCGTTGCCGAGGTTGCGCTGCGCGGGCGCGAAGTCGGGCTGGATGGCGATCGCGGCGCGGAAATGACTCACCGCATCGTCCGCCCGGCCTCGCTGCAGCTCGGCTGATCCGAGATTGTTCAGCGCGCGGAACGCGCGCGGGTTGAGGCGCGCGGCTTGCTGGAATTCCGCCATCGCTTCGTCCAGCCGGCCGGCTTTTGCGAGCGCGCTGCCGTAGTTGTTGTGGGCCTCCGCGTCGTCGGGCGTCAGTTGCAGCGCCGCGGCGTACTCGCGGATGGCCTCGTCGAGCCGCCCCTGCGACTGCAACGCGTCGGCGAGCGTCAGATGCGCGGCCGCCTGGTCCGGCCGCAGCCGCAGCGATGCCTGCGCTTCGGCCGCCGCTTCGTCCGTCCGGCCGAGGCGCTCGAGCGCCAGGCTCATGTTCTGGTGCACTTCCGGATCCGACGGCTTCAGCTTCAGCGCTTCGCGGAACTCCGCCAGCGCCTCCTCGTCGCGTCCCATCGTCACCAGGAGCGTGCCGAGATTGTTGTGCGCCTGCGAAATGCCCGGCTCGATTCGAATGGCCTGTTGGAACATCGAGAGCGCCTGTTCGAGCAGGGCCGGATCGTTGCCGCGGGCGCGCGCTTCCTCCTGCCGCAGCTTGCCGAGATTGATGTAGGCCATCCAGCACTCGGGATTTCGCGCGAGCGTCGCGCGGTACAGCGTCTCCGCGTCCGCGTACTCGTGCGCCTGGATCCACGTCAGCACCGCGGCGGGCACGCAGACGACGAAGCCCGCCGTCGCGACGAGGGCCGTCGATCGAACGGGCCAACGCGCGGCAAGCGTCGCGACGGTCGCGGCGAAGAGCACGATCGGACCGAGGCTCGCGAGGTACTGAAAGTGATCCGCGACGAACGAGTAGATGAACGGATAGACGTTGAAGAAGCCGAGTGCCGGGAACAGCGTGCCCGCGAAGAAGAGCATCGCGGCGAGCGGGGCGCGCGAGCGCGTCCGATAGACCCACAGCGCGATCGCCAGCGCGATGGCGGCCAGCGGGTAGAGGAACTGCCACGCCTCGTGCTGGCTCACGTGCCAGCGCGGATAGATGAACATCAAGTTCGCGGGCCAGGCGAGCTTCGCGAGATAGAACCAGAACGCCCGGCCGGCGATCAGACCTCGCTCGACGAGCGTGAATTGAAACGCCGCGCCTTCCGCGCCGATCTGCGTCCGCTCGACCCACGCCGTCAGCAGTCCGAGCGCCGCGCCGAGGCCGAAGAACGGCACGAGCGGCGCGACGTCCTCGCGCCAGCGCAGCGTCCCGCGCTGCCACCAGAACACCACCAGCAGCGCCGCCGGCAGCGTCGCCGTCACCGTCTTCGACAGCAGCGCCAGCACGAAGAGCGCGAGCGCCGCCGCGTACGCGCGCCGCGCCCGGCTCGCGTCAAAGTGCAGATACGCGAGCGCCGCGCCGAGATAGCACGCGCCCGACAGCGTGTTCTTGAGCTCGGTCATCCACGCGACCGATTCGACCTCGACGGGATGCACCGCGAAGATCGCGGCCGCCAGGAGCGCGCCCGGGATCTCGAGCCGGCGCAGGATCAGAAACACCAGCCACGCCGAGCACGCGTGCAGCACGATATTGACCAGGTGATAGCCGAGCGTGGCGTCGCCCCAGAGGCGATGCATCACCCAGAACGCCGAGTGCGCGACCGGGTAGTACTGCTGCGTCGCGCCGAGATCGAACCAGATCCGCCACAATCCGCCGAGCGATCGCAGGCTCGCCCGCGTCAGGTGCGCGTCGTCGTCCCACAGCATCCCGCCGTGCCAGACCGGCAGATACACGACAAGCGTCACGAGCAGCAGCCCCGCGAGCACGAAGAGCGGCGTGCGGTCCACACGCCGCGCGGCGATCGGCCGTTTCTGCGCCGTGGGCGGCACGATCGATCGCGCCGCCGGCTGCCGTTTCGATCTCTTCGAGCTCATGACGGCCGCGCTACCACCAGGGCTGATCGACCCAGTAGATGAAGATCGAGTGGCCGACGTTCGCCACCGGCGTCATGTGCGTGAACGGCCGATAGAACGCGCGCTCGCGCTCGCCGAGGTACACCCCGCGCAGGACCGTCGCGCTGATCGCCACGTATCCGGGCAGCTGCACGTCGGGCGACTGCTTGAAGAACTCCGATCCGGGCAGGATCGTCGCGTTCATCCCGTAGTAGGGCGGAAACGCCGTGCCGAAATAGGCCAGGTTGATGTGCGTGACGGCCCGCGCGTCCATCCAGGCCTTGAGCGGCTTCAGATCCTGGCCCCAGTCGAGGTTGGAATCGACGAGATACTCCGACCCGTGATCGGGCCCGCCGGCAAGCACGTTGAAGAACGCGAGATGGTCCGGATAGTTCGAGCCGAACTCGAGCGCGGCGACGCCGACGAGGCCCGCGAGAACGTATCGCGCGGCTCGCGCCCGTGCGGCCAGCAGCTCGCTCGCGACGAGCGCGACCAGCAGCAGCGCCAGCGGATAAATCGGCAGCAGATGACGATTGCCGATGTTCAGCCGCGATGCCATCGCCGCCGCGAGGTACACGCCGATTGGCAGCAGCACGAACACCAGATCGTCGGGCCCGCTCCGCCGCCATCGAACGACGGCGAACGCGAGGCCGCCCGCCATCAACACCAGCAGCGAGACCGGCGTCTTCAGCAGAAACGCGAGCGGAAAGTAGTACCACCAGCCGCGATCGCTGATCTGCCCCAGCAGGTAGGCGGGCCGGATCTGCGCTTTCGCCTGACCGAACAGAAATCCCTGGCTGAACGCGTTCGGAAACAGATGATGGCGATCGATCCAGGTCACCACGCTCGCGAGCGTCGGCACCTCGGCGTGGACCTGCGGATCGGACTGGAAATCGTACAGCCACGTCGGCGACGCGCTCGGGGCGTACCTGAATCCGTAGATCGCCCAGATCGCGAGCCATGCCGACGCGACGAGCAACGCGAGGATGCTCGCGGCCGTCTTCGGCGTCAGCGCCTTCCGGCGGATGGCCGCAAACCCCAGCAGCAGAACAACGATCGCCGCCAGCACCACGGCCGAGTACTTCGAGACGACGGCGAGGCAGCAGAACAGGACGAGACCGCCGACGTTCCAGGGGGTCGGCTGCCGGCTCGTCCGCCAGAGAAAGTACAGCGCGCCGAACATGAAGCACGCGAACCCAAAATCCGTCGTGACGAGCGAGGCGTGCGCCACGATGTCCGGCTCGACGGTGTAGCACGCGAGGGCGATCACGGCCGGCCAGAACCCGAGCCACTCCTTCGCCCAGAAGAACAAGAGAACGCCGAGCCCGACGCCGAGCAGCACGATCATGAACCGCGCAGGATACAGCAGCCGATCGGCGTCGTTCTGCCCGTACAGGAACTGCTCGCAGGACGAGAACAGCGTCCACGCCCATCGATCGGGCACGGCGCGATCGATCGTCGTCAGATCGAAGGGCGTGACCCGCTCCCGGAGGAGCGGCAGCGCGGCCCACATGCGCAGAAACGGCGGGTGCTCGGGATCGACCCGCACGTCGTGCTGGGCGAGCGAGACGTACCCGTCGGTGAGATGGATCGTCTCGTCCCACACCGACGACTTCTGCGTGTAGCTCGAGACCGAGATCGCGACGAAAACGACGGCGAACGCGGCGAGCGCGATGAGCGTCGCGCGCGCGCCTGGCGCCGCCGCCGCGGCGGCCTCTCGCGGCCGCGTCGATCGATCGGGCGTGCGGGCGCGCGAGCGTTTCGCCACGGCCGCAGCGTATCAAAAAAAAGGACCCGGGCGTTTCCGCCCGGGTCCCGAGTGCATCAGACGTCGGCGGCAAGCCGCCGGCGGCTGCAGTTCCCTAGAACACGATCTGCGCGCCGATGCGGAACACGCGCGGCGGCACGATGGCCGTCGGCGCGTTGAAGTTCGCACTCGACAGGCTGTTG
>Ga0335085_10008839_pt1 | contig 15284 bp, 18 predicted proteins | sample Lox_Sample_45_FD_206712 | JGI IMG/M metagenome (GOLD analysis project Ga0335085, IMG submission 206712) | Soil microbial communities from Loxahatchee National Wildlife Refuge, Florida, United States - Lox_Sample_4.5 | ecosystem: Environmental > Terrestrial > Soil > Wetlands | place: USA... | reverse complement strand
GTCAGACCGACTGGAGGCAAGAGATGAAACGCACAATAGCACTAGTTCTGGGATTGGCGGCGATGACTGCCGGCGCATATGCGCAGGACGAGGCCGCGATCAACAAGGCCCTGACGGCCGCGCCCGGGAACCTGAAGAAGGATGCCACGGTAATTAAGTGGAAGTCTGACTATACGTACGACACCCTCAAACAGGGCACCAATAACCTTGTGTGCTACGACAAGTCCGGCATGCCATTAAATCAGCCGTTTTCGGTGGAATGTACCGATAAGGGCAATCTGCCGCGCGTCGCGCAGAACCTGAAGGCCGAAGCCGCCGGCGACCGGGCCAAAGTGAACGCCGAGCTCAACAAGGAAGAGGCAGACGGCTCGCGCATCAAACCGGTTTTCGGTTCGGTCTGGTATCACCAGATGGGGCCGGACGCGGAACATCTTCGCGCGCATATGACTGTCGCAGTTCCGGGCGCGACCAAGGCGTCGATGGGACTGCCTGAAGACGGCAAGTCGGGCGGGGTCTGGATCATGAATGCCGGAACCTCGACCGCGCACCTGATGACGCCGGGAGAGTAACGCAGGCGGCCTTGCCGCCCGTTTTCAGTGAAATGAAAAAAACCGCAGTGGGGCGGGCGAAAGCTCGCCTCATGCTGTCCCTATCCCTCCTCGCGGGGGCAGTCTGCGCCAGTCCGGGCAAACAGACTTTCACCGGCGTGATCACTGACAGCATGTGCGCGAACGGCGATCATTCGGCCATGCGGATGGGGCCCACCGACGCCGAGTGCACCACCGCCTGTGTCAGCGCGCACGGCGCACTCTACGTGCTTTATACGGGCAAGGAAACGTGGGAGCTCAGTGACCAGAAAACCCCGGAGAAATTCGCGGGCAGGAAAGTGCGTGTGACGGGAACACCCGACGCAAAAAAACACTCCATTCAGGTCGATTCAATCGAAGCCGCGAAGTAGTTCAGGCCGCGGCGCCTTTCTCTTTTTCTTTCCGCTCCAGATACTTGATCAGCAGCGCTTCATTTCCCTTGTCGTTGTAAATCAACTCATCGACCAGAGACCGCGCCAGCAGGATGCCGAAACCGCCGGGACGCAGGCCGAGCTGGTCCCGCTTCATCGTGTGTTCGGCGGGCGAGTCGCTTGGGTTGGAAGTGGCCGCGTGGCGCAGTTTGTCGAATGAAAAACCCGGGCCGGGATCGCGCACGCGAAAGAGCAGCGCGCTGTCGCCTCGCATGTAGGCCACCGTCACCCACTGGCCGGCATCACAGCGGCCGCCGTGCTCGACCGCGTTGAAGAGGATCTCGCGGAAGGCGAGCGCTATTTTCTCCTGATCTGCTTCAGGCAGTCCGGTATCCAGCTCACGGACAAAATGCAGAACGCGCGTGGCGGTTTCGATATTACAGCGCAGGCGCAGCTCGAGCCAACGCGGGCTGGCGGAAAGTATCTCGATATCGTTTTCCAGCCGCGGTGCGGTGAGGGCGTTATCCACGATCTCGCGCACCACCTGCATCACAAAGGGTTTGCGAAGCCAGGAAAATGCGTTTCCCCGGATCGCGGACACAATCCTGTCCGCCGTCGTGTCGGCAGTCATCACAATGACCGGCGTGCGCGGACAAATCCGGTTGATCCGTTCGAGCAGGTCCATACCATCAATTCCATCCATCGTCACATCGGTGATCACGAGATCCCAATTGGCGTTCTGAAATTTTCGCAGTCCTTCCAGTCCGTCGTAAGCACTTTCGATGGAGCGGCTGCTATCGTTCAGGGTGGCTGAGAGGAGGCGGTGAATGCCCGGATCGTCATCGACAATCAGGATGCGCTTCGTTTCGTGCGTTTCCGCAGGAGTCACTAATTACAGATTAAATCCTTTTTGTGAGTCCGGACACGAAACCATCGGATGGCGCACGACCGCCCTGTATCCTGAAGCACTATTTTCCTGGTCTTTTACGCCCGCTGGATGTCACGCCGAGTCCAGCGGGCCGGTGAGATCGCGCATGAAGAACTCCAGCTTCGCCGGATCTTTTTCGATCTGCCGCACAATCGCGCTTCCAACCACGACGGCGTCGACGTGCGGCGCGAGTGCCGCCACATGCTCCGGTTTCGAGATCCCGAATCCCATCGCCAGCGGCAGATCTGTGAGTTTGCGCATCCGCTCGATCAGCGGCAGTGCGGATTCGGCAATCGTCTGCTGCTCGCCGGTAATGCCTGTGCGCGAAACGAGGTAAACGAATCCGCTTGAATATTGCGCAACCAGTTTCAGACGGCGATCGCTTGAAGTCGGCGCAGCCAGGAAAACCGTGTCAAGCCCGGCGGCGCGCATCACTTTCACATATTCGCCCGCTTCTTCGACGCTGGCGTCAGTAAGGAGGCATCCGTCTATTCCCGCGGCTTTGGCGTCCGCCGCCAGCTTCTCGAAACCGTAGCGCAGCACCGGGTTCAGATATGTGAACAGCAGCAGCGGAATCTCCGAGCGTTTGCGCACCTGCGCCGCGATATCGAGCACCTTCGCCAGTGTAGTGCCCGCGCTCAGCGCGCGATCACCGGCCTGCTGAATAACAGGTCCGTCGGCGATCGGGTCCGAAAACGGCACGCCGAGTTCGATCATGTCGGCGCCGCCGCGCTCCAGAGCCGTAATATATGGCGGCGTCGCAGCCGGCGACGGATCGCCCGCCGTCAGATATGCGATCATGCCGCAGCGCTGTTCGTACTTCAGCTTTTCAAAGAGCTTCCCGATCCGCGTCACGCGTTATCCAGCTCCTTGAAATTTTCGCGGTAGATGTCGATATCTTTGTCGCCCCGGCCTGAGAGATTCACGATGAAGGTCTGCCCCTGACACAGCGGCGCGCGGCGCAGCGCTTCGGCGACAGCGTGCGCCGACTCCACGGCCGGAATAATGCCTTCATTGCGGCTGAGCGTTTTGGCGGCAGCCAGCGCATCGCTGTCGCAGCAGGCGCAGTACTCGGCGCGCCCGCGATCGTGCAGCCAGGCATGCTCGGGCCCGACTGACGGGTAATCGAGACCGGCCGATACCGAATGCGTCGCGGCGATCTGTCCGTGCTCGTCCTGCAGCACATAGCTGCGCGTACCGTGCAGCACTCCGGGCAGTCCGCCCGCAAATCGCGCGGCATGTTCGCCCAGCCGATCGCCTCTGCCCCCCGCCTCCACGCCGATGAGCTTCACGCCTTCGTCTTCCACAAACGGGTGGAAAATTCCGATGGCGTTGCTGCCGCCGCCCACGCAGGCGAAGATGGCGTCGGGAAGTTTCCCTTCGGCTTCCAGAATTTGTTTGCGCGCTTCCACTCCGATGACGCGATGAAAATCGCGAACCATTGTCGGATACGGATGCGGACCCAGCGCCGAGCCCAGCAGATAATGCGTGGTTTCAACGTTGGTCACCCAGTCGCGCATGGCTTCGCTGATCGCATCCTTCAGCGTGCGGCTGCCATTGGTCACGCTCACGACATTGGCGCCCAGCAGGCGCATGCGAAAGACGTTCAGCCGCTGCCGCCGCATGTCTTCCTCGCCCATGTAAATGGTGCAGTCGAGACCGAACAGCGCGCACACCGTTGCCGTGGCGACGCCGTGCTGGCCTGCGCCGGTTTCCGCGATGATGCGCTTTTTGCCGATGCGCCGCGCCACCAGCGCCTGCCCGAGGCAGTTGTTGATCTTATGTGCGCCGGTATGCAGCAGGTCTTCGCGCTTGATGTAAATCTTCACGCCGTTTTGTTCCGACAGCCGCCGCGCAAAATAGAGCGGCGTCGGCCGGCCCGCATAAGTCGTCAGAAGATTCCGGAATTCTTCATGGAACGCGGGATCTTTCTGCGCAGCCGCATACGCCAGTTCGATTTCTTCCAGCGGCGACATCAGCACTTCGGGCGCATAGCGCCCGCCGTAGGCGCCGAAGTGTCCGCCGGGATCGGGTTGCGAAGTCATGAGCGAAGAGCTGCCTCGATAAATTTTTTCATACGCGCGTGGTCCTTGCGTCCCGGCGACGATTCGATGCCCGACGAAACATCCACCGCCCACGGCCGCGCCTGCTCGATTCGGGCGCGCACGTTCTCCTCATTCAGCCCGCCCGCCAGAATCAGCGGACGCGTGAAATGCGCCGTGCGCGTCCAGTCGTACGCAATGCCATCGATGAGAATGGCTTCCGCCGCGGGATAGTCGGGCACGTTCGACTCCTCGTTTACGCGGAAGGCTTTCCAAATGCGCATCCCGTGCGGATGCCGCTCCGGAGTTTCCGCTCCGTGCAGTTGCGCGATGTGAAGCCCCAGCCGCGCGCCGATGCTCCCGCCCGACTCCGGTGTTTCGTCGGCAAAGACACCTACTTTCCAGATGTCGGCAGGCAGTTCGTGAATCCAGGATTCGAGCTGATCGGGCATTACGCGCCGCGGGCTTGAGGGCACAAAAATGAATCCAAGCGCGCGCGCTCCGGCCTCAATGGCGGCCAGCGCGTCATCCCGATTGGTGATGCCGCAGATCTTGACGAACATCACGCCACCAGTTCCTGAATGGCCCGCGACGGATCGCCGGACTTGACCAGATGTTCGCCCACAAGAATCGCATCGAATCCCGCGCCCGTCAGCCGCTGCACGTCGGCGGCGCTGAAAATGCCGCTCTCGCTGACCTTAACGAGGCCCGGCGGCATCTGCGCCGCAAGCTCCAGCGATATTTCGAGGGATACCTGAAATGTGCGCAGATCGCGATTGTTGACCCCGATGATCTCAGCTCCTGATTTGACGGCAATATCCAGTTCGCGCCGGTCATGCACTTCCACCAGCACGGCCATCCCGAATTCACCTGCGAGCTCGCGAAAACTCCGCAGCTGCGCCCCATCGAGAATCGCCACGATCAGCAGAATGGCATCGGCTGAATAAGCCGCCGCCTCGAGGACATGATACTCAGCGATGGTGAAGTCTTTGCGCAGAACCGGCAGCGAGCACGCAGCGCGCGCGCACTGCAGATCGGCAAGACTACCCTGAAAAAAATCGCGGTCAGTCAGAACAGACAGAGCCGCCGCGCCTCCGCGCTGATACTGCTTCGCCAGCTCGACCGGCCGAAAATCCTCAATCAGCACGCCGCGGCTCGGCGACGCCTTTTTGATTTCCGAAATGACAGCCGGACGTTTCGCGCGCAACGCCGCTGCAAAATCGCGCCGCTCGGCGCGTGCGACCTCGGCCCGCCGCCGCAGTTCCTCAGCCGGAACCGCAACGGCGCGCAGCTCTTCCCGCTTGCGGGACACAATTCGGGCGAGAATATCTGGCGCCTGCGGGGTCAAACTTCAATCGTATCAATGCGGGCGATCGAAGAGACTTCTTCTAATTCGACGCCGGCTTCACAATGTGCCCTAAATCGATATTGTTGTCGCACACGTACTCCATCACGCGGTCTTCGCGGGGCGGATGCCTTAGCTGCGCATCGACTACCTTCCACGGCTTGGTCAGCACATTGGGATCTTCCGCCGTGACCTCATAGTGAATCGTGTCCTGCGGCGTGCGTGTGTACCGCTCCACCACATGCAGCGCCTCGCTGTGAAAATGTCCGGCGTTATCGAGCCAGGTCTTGTCATTGAAGCCGGTCACATCCACTACAAACGTGTCGCCGTCCCAGTGCGCCACCGAATCGCCCATATAAGTCGGGTCCAGATCCTTCGGATGCTCGCGGCCGTCGGCGGGAATAATGCAATATGCGCGCATGACTTCGTAAAGGATCACGGTCTTCTTCGGCGTCTGCACGATTTCAAGCGGCATGGGATTCATCGTGATCGCCGGAACGCCCAGCAGCATGCATTGAGCGCTGGGGCTGTGCGCCGGGTCGGCGACCAGCTCGCGCACCCTGGCAAGCAGTTCCGGCTTGTAAGGAGGAGCTTCGCGCGCACCGCGTCCCGGACCGGCTGCCCCGCGCCCGCGGCCCGCCCCGGGAGGCGGCGTCGGTGTTTCGCCCGTCAGGCTGACTCCCAGAGCCTGCCAGATTCCGGAGAGATCGGGATGTCCGTCTGCCGCGCGCGGAATCGGCCTGGCGTTGTCAGAAGAATTCTGCGCCAGCATCGGAACCGCAATCGCAATGAAGAGGAAGGCGTTTTTCATGATGTGACTCCTATTGCGACGGCGGCCCCACAAAGAACTTCTTGCCATCCGACCACGTGATCTCCCGCGCCGCGAACCGCGCCGAGCCGTCCTTCGACGCCCACACCCCGTCACCGAAATGTCGTCGCCGACCTTCAGCAGTTCGCGCGTGAATCCCACCCGGCGCAGCGTATTCGGCGGATAGCCCTCAAACGCCCAGTTCACCACTTTTCCATCCACCGATTTTTCGTCGATGTAGATGTACACGTGGGGATTCTGCCATTCGATTTTTGTGACAACGCCTTTGTGGGTCACCGGCTTTTGCCCGTCGTATTCCGCGGCGAACGAATGGTGCGCGGCCAGAGGCGCGACACTGGCCAGAACCGCCAGCGCCGCCAGTCCGAATATTCTGATCTTCATAAATTTTGATACTGTTTCTTCAGCGCAGTATATAACGTTTGCCGTTCTCAGGCGATTTTTGCACATCCTCAGCCTGGCCTTCGTCTCTTCACATACCGCCCGTATCGCTTTGATTACTAAAGTAATTAGAATCTGCTATAATCGTGTCATGATTGACCGTCAGGCCATCAACGACGCCTACTACTGCGGTAGATTCCGCCACGATTCCGTTGTATCCGTGTTGACCGGAAACTCGTATGTCGTTGCAGAATATAACGAAAGCACCGGCGACATCCGCTGGCAGCGGGTAGTGAATGCGACCCAGAAGGAAGGCATCCACAACTGGCTCCGCGAGCACTTTCCGGTTAAAGTAACTCCCAAACCGGAAGCTCCGGTTAAGAAGACCGGTCGTCGGGCGCACGCCGCGTCGGCATAAACCTTGGAAGTTCCATAGCGGGCTCTTACTGCAGCCTCCTCATTTGCGGGACGGTGCCGCAGTAGTGCGCCTTCGCTCCCTGAGAGTGCCTCAGTGGAGCTGCGCGGCCAGCTGCCGCGCGATAGGGTCGGCTTTGGCTTCAGGAAGGCCGACTACGCCCGCCAAGTAGGTTTTCTTGGCGAATGCGTACACCGGCCCGTCGGCGTCGTCTCCGAAGTATCCGCCCATGTAGGAAATGTACGCCGGATCTTTGAGCGCGCCTTTCACGTCAAGCAGCAGAATTGCAGCATCCTGCGGCGTTTCTGTTTCGATCACGAAAAGCTGATACTTCTTCCCGCCGGCTTGGTAGTCGCCGATCGTCCCGCCGGGCAGCGCGTTCATGCCCAGCAGGTGATCCGGCACCACCTTTGCGCCCGTTCGGTGCTCGCTGAGCAGAAGAGACGTGTCGTCTTTCACCGCAGGCTTCGCGGGCGGTGGAGGCGCCTCCGCCTTCTTCTCCGGCGCCGAACCGCAACCCGCCAAGGCCAGGGCAGCGATGACGATGATGTTTCGCATGCGGCCTATTTCCAGCTATCCATGGCTTTCCGGGGCAGGGAATCGGGCAGGAAATCCAGCAGCTCCAGCCGCACGCCGTTCGGGTCTGTCGCATTCGTGATGCTGGTCTTCGTCGACCCCGTGCGCGGGTCGCCGACCTTCACCCCGCGTGAGCGCAGCATGGCCACCGTGGCGTTCAGATCCACCGGCCAAAACCCGATGTGACTCAGTCCCACGGGACGATCCGGGGTCGCCTGGCCTAATTCGATGAAGGTATCGCGCGTGACCTGCAGATACGCCAGGGTCGGCTTGCCGTCTTTATCGCGAATCGTGAACGCTTCCCGGAACCCCATCGTCTTCGTATAGAACCGCATCGATTCGTCGAAGTCCTTCACGTAAATTCCCACATGATTCAGGCGCAGGGCCGGCGCCGCCACCTCCTGCGCCGCACCCGGCTGCATCAAAAACATTCCGGCGACCATCCCGGCCGCAAACAATACAAAGCCACCGATCCACTCACGCATAGTCATTCCCCTCTCCAGGCAAGAATCCCCAACTCGTGGACATTGTTTCACAAACCGCCCCGGCCAACCGGGTATATACTTCCCCAAGGCCCCCAAGCCAAAGGAGTCTTCGATGCGCCGCTTTCTGCTTTTTCCGCTGATCGGTTTCACTCTCGCCGCTGCCTCGCTTCCCAAAGCGCCTAAACCGGAAGATCTCGGCCTGTCGAGCGAACGGCTGCAGCGCATCCACCAGATGATGCAGCGGCACATCGATGCCGGCGAAGTCACCGGCGTCGTCACGCTTGTCGCGCGCCACGGTCAGATCGCCTGGGTCGATGCGCAGGGCGTGCAGGATCTTGACACGAAGGCGCCCATGAAGCGGGACTCCCTGTTCCGCATGGCATCCATGACCAAGCCCGTCATCGGGACTGCCATGATGATGATGCTCGAAGAGGGCAAGATTCTCGTCACAGACCGCGTCTCCAAATTCATCCCCGAATTCAAAAATATGAAGGTCGCCGTCCTGCAGACGCCCGGCAGCGGCCGCGGTCCGAATGCCACCCCGCCGAAGTATTACACAGTCCCCGCCGACCGCGAGCTCACTATCAAGGAGCTTCTCACCCACACCTCCGGTCTTGTCGCCGGCCCCATGGGTCAGGCTGCCATGGCGCCTATGCGCCGCAAGCCGGAAGACACACTCGACACGTTCATCCCGCGTGTCGCCGAGACCCCGCTCGAATTCCAGCCGGGCACGCGCTGGATGTACAGTGCCTCCGACGGCTTCGATCCCCTCGGCCTCATCATCCAAAGAGCTTCCGGCGAGCCGCTGAATGTTTTTCTGAAGCAGCGCATCTTCGATCCGCTCGACATGCCCGACACCAGCCACTACCCCACCGACGCCCAGATGCCGCGCCTGGTCAGCGTCTACCAGCAGCGCGACGGCAAACTCGTGAAGAGCTCGCTCGAAGCGTCGCTCTCGATGTCGAGCAAAATTTATTTCGCCAGCGGCGGGGGCCTCGTCTCAACGATTGACGATTACTCGCACTTCGCTCAGATGCTCGCCAATGGCGGCGAATTCAACGGTCATCGCCTTCTCAGCCCCACAACGGTGAAGTACATGGCCTCCGTGCATATTCCCGACACTCTTCCCGGCCGCAGCCCCGGCGAAGGCTTCGGCCTCAGCGTGCGCGTCGTGCAGGACGCCAACGTCGGCGAAATCCGCATCCCCGACGGCAGCTTCGGCTGGAGCGGCGTCTACGGCACGCATTTCTGGGTCGATCCCAAAGACGACATCGTCGCCGTCATGATGTCCCAGACCAGTGTGGGCCCCATGCGCAATGAATTCGAGAACCTCGTCATGTCGGCGATCATGAAGTGAAGTGAGAGCCGCTCTCTTCACTGCCGTTCTCGCGCTGCCATTTATCGCAGCCGCGCATGACATCCCGAACGACGTAACCGTCCAGCTTTTCGTCAAGCCGGATGCCCAGCGGCTGAACCTGCTCCTGCGCGTCCCGCTCGTCGCGATGCGGGACGTCAACTTCCCCACCGCCGGTCCCGGCTACCTCGATCTCACGCACATCGACCCTCTTCTCAACGATGCCGCCACCGTCTGGATCGCCAATTCCATCGATGTCCGGGAAGACGACGCCCCGCTCCCGCGCCCGCGCATCGCGGCCACGCGCATCTCGCTCCCGTCCGATCGCTCCTTCGGCAGCTACGAAACCGCCATCTCGCACGTGACCGGCCCGCCCCTCGCGCCCGGCACCGAAATCTACTGGAACCAGGCCATGCTCGACATCCGGCTTGAGTACCCCATCCACTCCGATCGCGCGCGCTTCTCCATCCATCCCGCGCTCGCCCGCCTCGGCCAGCGCGTTGTCACGGCTCTGCGCTTCGTCCCGCCCGGCAATCCTGTCCGCGCCTTCGAATTCACCGGCGACCCCGGCATCATTCGCCTCGACCCCACCTGGCATCAGGCCGCGTTTCAGTTCGTGCGCCTCGGATTCTTCCACATACTTGACGGAACGGACCATCTCCTCTTCCTGTTCTGCCTCGTCATCCCCGTCCGCCGCCTGCGCGCGCTGATTCCGGTTGTTACCGCATTTACGGTGGCGCACTCCATTACGCTCATCGCCTCGGCGTATAACCTGGCGCCGGATGCCCTCTGGTTTGCGCCGCTGATTGAAACGCTGATCGCGGTTTCAATCGTCTACATGGCGCTTGAAAACATTGTCATCGCGAGCACGGCAAACAAGCACTCGCTGCCCCGATGGACCATTGCGTTCGGCTTCGGTCTTGTTCACGGCTTCGGCTTTTCATTCGCGCTGCGCGAAACCCTCCAGTTCGCCGGCTCGCATCTGCTGACTTCGCTTCTCTCGTTCAATGTCGGCGTCGAACTCGGCCAGCTCCTCGTTCTTGTATTGATGATCCCGCTGCTCGAACTCCTGTTCCGCTTCGTCGTTGCCGAAAAACTCGGCACGATTATCCTCTCCGCTCTGATCGCTCACACCGGCTGGCACTGGATGCTCGACCGTTGGGACCGCTTCCGCCAATTCCGTTTCAGCTGGCCCACCCTCACCGCCGCCACTCTCGCAAACGCTGTGCTCTGGGTGATGATCGCCGTCATCCTCGGCACAATCGTGCTGATCGGGAAAAAATTGTGGAACGGTCAATCACCGGCGAAGCAGGGGATACCCGACAGCGGGTAGCGCCCGGGCGCCTGCGATGTCCTTACTCCGTGACGGCCGGCAGGAAGCCTGCCTTCGGTGACTTCCACGTCATTCGTCCCATCGCGTCGCGAATCGTAATTCCGGACGCGCCGATCTCGATCCGTGGATTCCCATTCGCATCATCGAGTATGAGTTCAGCGCCGATCGCGCCGCCGCGCAGCGTCGCCTGCACCTGTCCCTGCGGGTTCACCAGCGTAAACGAAGTGCCGCGAATATTTGTGACCAGCGGACGAATCGGCTCCTGCGCGTGCGCCACCGGCACGGCAACGCCGGCCGCGTAGCCTCCCGCGAAAGCGCCGATCACAATCAGCGCGCAGAGAACGGAATATCGGCTTCGGGTCATAAACAAACTTCTCCTCGCGGGGTTGGACGAGCGGATCAAAGAACCGGTAGGAACAAAAAAACCGGGGTGAGTCTGGTCAAGACCACCCCGGTTTTGGAGCGGACGCGAGGTCCGCGCCGTGTCGATCCGGTTTTACCCTATTGTTGGTATTTCTCAGTCCCCTTCTGATCGGGGCAGGATCCAGCCGTTCGACCCTTTGATGCTAGCACGCTGTCAGACTTTTTCCGCAATCGACTTCGCCTGTAAAAACAGCAGCAGATAATCGGGTCCGCCCGCCTTCGAATCGGTACCCGACATGTTGAATCCGCCGAATGGATGCGCCCCCACCATCGCCCCGGTGCACTTGCGGTTGATGTACATGTTGCCGACGAAAAATTCCTCCCGCGCCCGCGCCACATGCGCCGGGTTCTTCGAGTAAATCGCTCCCGTCAGCCCGTACTGCGAATCGTTCGCCATCTCCAGTGCATGCCCGAAATCGCGTGCCCTGGTTACCGTCAGCACCGGGCCGAAAATCTCTTCCTGAAAAACGCGCGCCCTGGCATCCACATCCGCAATGATGGTCGGCTCCAGAAAGTGCCCGGCGCCTGGCGTCGAGCCGCCGCCGGTGAGCAGCCTGCCCTCGCCTTTACCCGTCTCGATGTAGTGCTGAATGGACTTCTTTGCTCCCGCGCTGATCACGGGTCCCATATAGTTGGTCGGATTGTCCGGCTCGCCGACTGTGATTTTCCCCGTCCGCGTTTTCAGTTTTACCAGGAACTCGTCGTAAACCGCTGCGTCCACGATCGCGCGGGAACATGCCGAGCACTTCTGCCCCGAGTACCCGAACGCCGACACCGCCACGCCTTCGACGGCGGCATCGAGATCGCATTCGCGGTCGACGATGATCGCGTCCTTGCCGCCCATCTCCGCCACGACGCGCTTGATCCAGATCTGCCCGGGCTGCGCTTTGGCCGCCAGTTCATTGATATGCAGCCCGACATCGCGCGATCCGGTGAACGCCACGAAGCGCGTCCTGGGATGCGCCACCAGCACATCGCCGATGACGCCGCCGCTGCCGGTCAGAAAACTGAACGAGGATGCCGGGAAACCCGCTTCCAGCAGCGTCTCGGCGAAAATTGCTCCTATGGTCGGCGTTTCGCTTGATGGCTTGATCACAACCGTGTTTCCCGTCACGAGCGCCGCTACCGTCATGCCGCAAAGAATCGCCAACGAAAAATTCCACGGCGGAATCACGACACCCGCACCGAGCGGTAGCCAGCGCATCTCATCGCGTTCACCGGGAAGCTGCACGACTTCCTGCGGTCCTGCCAGCCGGTGCATTTCCCGCGCGTAGTATTCGCAGAAATCGATGGCCTCCGCGGTTTCAGCCTCGGCTTCCACCCAGCTTTTTCCGGCTTCGAAAACCAACCAGGCATCGAATTCGTATTTGCGCTCGCGCAGGAGAGCGGCCATACGCAGAAGCATTCGTACGCGTTCCGCGGCCGGCGTCCGGCTCCATGCGGCAAAGTTCGTATGCGCCGCTTCAATCGCGCGTCCTGCCAGTTCCGGCGTTGCTTTGTGATGCACACCCACGACCTCTTCAGGGCGCGCGGGATTCGTCGACGTCAGCTTCTCACCGGTCCGGATGCGTTCGCCCGCGATCAGGATGTCGTATTCGCGCCCCAGCTGCGCGCGAATTTTCGCCAGTGCATTTTCCATGCGCTTGCGGTTCTCGGGTGCGGTGAAGTCGGTATAGGGCTCGTTTCGAAACGCAGCCAGTTTCAGTTCGCCCGGTTTCAGGTCAGGACTTGCCGAGTTCGCCATTTACCCTCCGCTGCTTCGATTTTCGCAAAACTTACGCGGGGGTCATGTCCGAAACTGCACCACCAGTTTTCCGCAGCTGCTTGTTTGAAAAGCTGCGTTTTACTGGAGATGGTTTCGAGCGGAAACAGGTCGAAGGCGCTCACCCAGGTAGGCGTCAGCTGCGCGGCGTATTCGACCAGATCGGCAAAATGGCACCACGTCTCGCCATGAGCGCGAACCAGCACAATCATCATGTCTCGGTTGTGCCCCGGCGTCACGCGCACTTCGACACCGGGCGCGATCTCGCCATCCCCGTCCAGCAAATGCATTCGGCCCGATTCGATCAGCGGCTGATAGTTTACGGCCCGATAGCTGACCGCATCCCGCGGATGCTGCTCGCGCGCGTGTTCCACTTCACCGCGCTGCGTGAAATACCGGGCACGGGGCAGGGCAGGGACGACGTGCGATCCATGATCGACAGTGTTCCCCCCGCAGTGGTCCCAATGCAGGTGCGTGTTAATCACCATGTCGATCGAATCCGCCGCGAAGCCGTAACGGCCCAGAACCTCGGTCAGCAGCGGCGGATCCGGCAGGCGCATCCGATCGCGCGCGCGATCGTCGTGCCGGACGCCGCCGCCGGTTTCGATCAGTATGCGTTGCGCCTCCGTTTCGACTACAAAGCAGTTGAAACCCGCTTCAATCCGGTTCAGCGCGTCGCTCGGTTCCGACTTCGACCACAGCGTCTTCGGCACAACGCCAAACATGGCTCCGCCGTCCCACCAGTACGAACCTGCGCGTACCGGCGTGATACGGATGGCGCCCAGTTGCAGCGGCACACGCGGCGCAAGCCGCGTTTCTTCCGCCTTCACTCGACTCTAGCCCTGCACGAGTTTGCGTCCGCGTTCGAACAGATCGCTGGCGTCATCGACAATCCTCTTGCCCCGCTCGTACAGTTCCTTGCCCCGATCCATCATGTCGCGCCCGCTCGATTCCATGGCTTCGCGCGTGTTCTTCGTGGTTTTGCTGAGGTACTTCCGGGTCTCTTTGCCGGACTTCGGCGCCAGCAGAAGCGCCGCCGCTGCTCCCACCACGGCGCCCGCCAGAAACCAGCCAATATTGCTGTTCTCTTCCATATGTTTGCCCCTCAGATTCATTCTAATGTGGGGGACACGATATCCTCGGGTTATGCCCGTCGACGAAGCTTTGCCGGATGAAGATCTCGTAGCGGTGTTCAGTTCTTCCAATCACGATGCGGAGATGGAGGCGCTCGCGGTCAAGGGTGTGCTCGATGCCAGCGGAATCCCGAACGTGCTCGTAGGCCCGCACGTTCTGCCGAGTCTCGACTTTCAGGTGCAGGTGCCCGAGCATCTGGCCGAAGAGGCAAGACAGATCATCAAAACCGCCGCAAACGAATAGCCGCCGCCGGTCGTGTCGCCGGTTCCTTCACTCAAAAAAAAAGCCGCCGACCATGTTCCCATGGCGGCGGCCTGGAATTTGCTTACCTGTCGAAGCTACTCTTTGCTCTCTTCTTCCGGAGTCTCGGCCTCGTCCGTGCCCTGTTGCTGAGCTTTGAGCCGCTCCTCCTTGCGTTTGGCGCGTTCCGCCGCGCGCTTGACCAGTTCCGAGCCCACCAGTTCCAGCATGGCCAGCTCCGCGCCGTCGCCTCGCCGATTACCCAGCCGCGTGATCCGCGTATAGCCGCCTTCACGCTGGCCGAACCGCGTACCCAGCGTGTCGAACAGTTTCTTCACCGATTTCGGCGTGGTCAGAAAAGCGGCCGCCTGGCGTCGCGTATGCAGCGTATCGCGCTTGGCCAGCGTGATCATCTTTTCCACCAGCGGCTGTACGGCCTTGGCTTTGGGAACAGTCGTGATGACTCGTTCCGCCTCGATCACACTGGTCGTCAGGTTTTTGAACAGACTGTTGCGCGAGCCGACGTCCCGCTTCAGTTTTGCATTGCCGAATCGATGTCTCATAGTTGATTCCTAAGCGAAGCTGATTCCTAAGCGAATTGATCGTCATCCGGAAGCTCTTCCGGCATCGAACCCGGAGGCGGCGGCGGCGGAGGAATGAGCCGTCCGTGGGCGTCCGGTTTCATACCGAGTGAAAGCCCCATGGTGGCGAGAATTTCCTTGATCTCGTTGAGCGACTTGCGGCCGAAATTCTTGGTCCGCAGCATTTCCGACTCCGACTTCTGCACCAGCTCGCCGATCGTCTGAATGCCGGCGTTTTTGAGGCAGTTGTAGGAACGCACCGAAAGTTCCAGCTCTTCGACGCTGCGGTTGAGCTGATCGCTGACGCGGTCCATGCTGCGCTCTGCCGGTTCTTCCGCCATTTCCGTGATTTCTTCGAAGTTGATGAAGATCGTCATGTGATCCTTCAGCAGCTTCGCGGCATGGCCAATGGCGTCCTGCGGCGAAATGGCGCCGTTGGTCCAGACTTCGAGCGTTAGTTTGTCGTAGTCGGTCATCTGGCCGAGGCGGGCGGCTTCGACC
>Ga0335085_10008838_pt1 | contig 15286 bp, 9 predicted proteins | sample Lox_Sample_45_FD_206712 | JGI IMG/M metagenome (GOLD analysis project Ga0335085, IMG submission 206712) | Soil microbial communities from Loxahatchee National Wildlife Refuge, Florida, United States - Lox_Sample_4.5 | ecosystem: Environmental > Terrestrial > Soil > Wetlands | place: USA: Florida... | reverse complement strand
GGCATGAATGAATTCGATGGAATGGTCCGACATGGCCGCGCACAATATTACCAGCCAATAATCAGGCTCAGGAGAGAGTGCCTGCGATTCGCACGGATCGTAGTCTAATTGGCGCAGGCCCCAGGTTAGGCCAAAAGAAGGCCGAACCTGGGGCACTGTTAAAAACAAATGCCGGAGCAGAATTCCTCTGCACCGGCCCAAAACTCAGATTCTCAGGAGGGGATCAGTAACGTCCCCAGCCGCCGCTGTTTCCACCGCGGCCACGCCCACCGCCGCCGCCGCTGCGTCCAAATCCGCGTCCACCGCCGCCGCCGCCATCGCGCCGGCCACCACGGTCGGGCTTCGGACGGGCTTCATTCACGGTCAGATTGCGGCCTCCCAGGTTGCTGCCGTTCAGGGCTTCCATCGCCTTGCCGGCCGAATCGTCGTCGGACATCTCGACAAAGGCAAACCCTCTGGGCTGACCGGTGTCGCGATCGGTGATAATGCTGACCCTGTCGACGGGTCCATAGGCTTCGAACATGCCGCGAACCTGGTCTTCAGTCGCGTCGAAACTTAGGTTCCCCACGTAGATGTTCTTCATAGCGTCCTCGCTTTCCATAACCGCCTGGCTGGGCGCTGACACGGCAGGCGGGCTGAGTTGGGGTTCACGACCGAAGACTCGGCGAATTACTGACTAAGCAAAAACCGGAGACAGCGGCGCTGCCCCCGGTCGCGCGTTGGGTTACAGGACCTGAACGTTTTCCGCCTGCCAGCCCTTGGCGCCGCGCTTCACATCGAAGCTCACCGCCTGGCCTTCCTGCAGGGTGCGGAAGCCGCTCGACTGGATAGCCGAGAAATGCACAAACACGTCTTCGCCGTTCTGGCGCGAAATGAAGCCAAATCCCTTGGCGTCGTTAAACCACTTCACTGTTCCTTGTTCCATGTGACTTTTCTAGTTCCTTCAAAGTTGATATTGCGTTTGGTGATCGGAAGGTTACAGGCAGGAATCGCTCGAGACAGAGGAGGGATGGCTGCTAAACGCGCCGTTCGAACATACGCAAGGTCATTATATCGCAATCGTGCAGATCACCGGACTTCGACGACCGCAGTATATGTGCGAAACGAACCAATATGGAACTATTCCAATAGGTTGGCAGCAAATGGCGCACTGGCGGGAAGGGCACTTGCCGCCTGCCGCCAATCGTTTAAGAGGTCCAATCTTCGGATCGTGTGGAGGATGTTGCCGCTCCCGCCTCGACCATCGGATGACTCCGGCAGTTTCCGTAAAGCCTGCGTACCTATGTGGTTGGAGTCGTTATTCTGGTTCGTCGGCATGGGCGAGCAGGCTCTGCAGCGGCTCGCGGGCCACGGGTACCGCGAGACCTTGCTCTCCCGTCCGCCCAACCTGGAAGACGACCGCCCGTTCCGCACGCTCCCAGCAACCCCAGAGGATCGCCGTTTCGTGCGGAGGAACCCAGGCAACATCGAAGACGGAGTCGTTCCGCACTTCAACATCGCCTAGAGCGTCAGGGTTCAAGCGATTGCCATAAGGGGTAGCAACGATGGCGGGGCCCGGGATCTCGACCTCGGCTCCAGGTTCAACTGCCACGACAAAAATCGCGGCGCGATCCTCATCCAGCAGCCCTATTACCGTCGTCCTGTCGAAGACCTCGACGGCGTCCAGGCCCTTGGTAATGCGATTGGGCGGTGCTCCCCGTCGCAGCTCTCCCACCCTTGGTAGGAGCTCAACTACCGCATTCCGGAAGGACGCCTCTCCTAGGTTCTCGACCACATGTATCAAACCCGCCGAGGACAGTTCGCATTCGCCATCCCGGTAGCTCAGTCTCTTCGGCTCTTCATCGCGGGCGGCACTGATAATTTCAGAACCACTGGCGACGTAGAGAAGATAGTCGTGGGGATGACGATGACAGAGCGTGCGCTCGTGGGGCGCAATTTCCACTGCCAGCGCGCGCACGTATTCATTCGAGATCACAAGATGGTGACGCGGCTCGTCTTCAATCTCAACCGGGTGACCGCAGTCGTAGTGCGCTTCCGTCATGGGACGTGGGCAAGGCTTTCGGCCCACAGAGCATAATGGATCATATGGATGCCGCTCGTCATAGGAATTTCTTCCATATTGCTTTCCTTGTCACAGTCTTGACGACCGTTGCTGTTGCTGCCGATAAGGTCGAGCGCAGCGGGCCACCACCGGCTAGCGTTTCCAGTGAACTCCGTCAGGCTGTTGAGGAAAAAGGCTACCGCGTTACCTTGGACGGCGGATGGACCGGCGAGTTCTGGTTCGCGAAAAATCTGGCTACCACGAAGAAGGATGTATCCGGCGCACTCTATCCAGAACTCAGCGACGGCGAGTTCGTCGGGGTGGTGAGCTTCCCGCGCGGCTTTTCCGACTATCGCGGCCAGAGCATCCCCGCCGGCGTGTACACCTTGCGCTATCAGCTCCTGCCGCAGGACGGCAACCACCTGGGCGTTGCGCCCAGCCCCGACTTCCTGCTGGCCATTCCCGCAGCCGACGACTCGCATCCCGATGCGATCTATCCATATAAGAAGCTGGTTGCGCTCAGCGCGAAGAGCACCGGAGGGAATCATCCAGCGGTGATCGCGATGGAAGGCGGCGGTGCAGCGGGGAGTGTGAACATGACCGACCAGGGATACGTAGTGTTCACCGTTGCGGTGCCGTCATCCTCGGGGTCTGAGAAGCTGGGCATCATCGTCAAGGGTTCGGCCAGCCAATGAGCCGGCGCGACAACATGGCGGCCGCTTCATCCGGCTATCTGGAAGATCCTGCGGCCAGGCTGGCAAAACCGCGGGAGATGCGTCAGCCGCGGGCGGTTGGACGGTCGGAATGGCTGGTGCTCGCGTTTCTTGTGCTGGCTTCGATTCCTCCCGAGCTCATCCGGCAATCGTCGCTGAGGCTGGTGCCGCCGTTCAGCCGCATCCGCATGATCGACTCGTCGTGGCTGCTGGATACCAGCTACAAAGCGTTCGGCGGCATCTGGTTTGGCCGCGATGTGGCGTTCACCTACGGGCCGCTGTTTCAGTGGCTGTCGAGCGCGCCGGCGCGGTGGATCGGGCTGTCCACCGGCGCGATCTTCGCCACCTGGTACACACTGCCGCTGTTGGTCGTCGTCGTCGCGACATTCTTCACCGCTCGGCTGCTTCTGCCCGAGTCGCCTCCGTGGAGACGCGCGCTTCTGGTGCTGCTGGCGGTGATGTTCTGGTCGCCTTCCGATGTGCGGCTTGCGGTTTGCCTGCTGGCGTTCGCCGTCTTCGTACGCCTGACCGACGCAGTTGCCTTAGGAGACCGGATAATCCTGTCCGCGCTCGCCTCGGCTGCGATCTGCGCTGCGGCCTTCTGGCTGTCGGCGGATAGCGGGCTCTATACCTGCACGGCTCTTCTGCTCTGCCTTGGCGCAACGGCGATCGTGGCGCGCGCGTGGACGCGAATGGCGATCCTGGCCATTGCGGCTGCGATCTTCTTTGCCGGTCTGGTCCTGCTGACCAACAGCGTGCTCGCCAGCGTTCTGGATTTTCGCTTCTGGCGATCAAGCCTCGCCATTGCCGGCGGCTATCGCTGGTTTGAGCCCTCAGCCATGTCGCAGCGCGACAAGCGAATCTTGTTTGGCGTGCTGGCGTTGGGATTTGCCGTCTTCGGCCTGGCGTGGCGCGGTCGCGCGACGAAAGCAAGCTGGATGCGGCGGCCGGCGTTTCTGCTCTCCGGGTTCTGTCTGGCATTCGCCATGCTGCAAAGCGCGCTGGTGCGTTCCGACCATGTGCACATGTTGCTGGGAATCTATCCCATGATTTTTCTCTGCGGCGCCATTGCGATGGCTCGATCCGAGTCGCACTTGGAGTCCTTCGCTTTGCCGTTGATCGTGCTGGCAGCGACGCTGACGTTCGCATCCGCGTACCCGCTGTTCCGGCCATCCAGTGTCCTTCACCGCTGCCGGCTGATGGTTCACCCCATGCTCACCTGTCCGGCGGGAACCGCGAAGTTTGACGGCGCGTGTTTGACACCAGCCGATGCGGAATTGCTTCGCAAAGTCTCCGCGTTTGTGGATTCGCACATGGGCGCGGGCGAGCCGATCGCGGTGTTTCCTTATCAGAACCTGTTCGGGGTGGCGTCGCGCCGCCAGGTCGCCGGCGGCGTCCTGCAGAGCTATCTGGTGAACGGCGAGTATCTGACGGAACTGGATCTGGACGGCCTGCGCAGTTCCCGGCCGCCGTTGGCGCTGTATTTCCCCGATGACGCACTCAGCTTGCCGATCGACGGTGTCCCCAACTTCACCCGCAGCCCGGAGGTGTGGTTCTACCTGCTGCAACATTACCGGGCGGCGGGCAGCCCGGTTTCCGGCGCTCTCGGGTTGGCTAGGGATGACGGCCGCGAAGGGCGCTTGAGCTTTACCGAGGAGAGACTTGGCGGTCCGATGGGGCCGGTCCGCATCCGCAAGCGGAGCGCCTCGATTGCCCTTACGCCGCTGCTCTGGCCGGAGGCGGGCGCGGACTTCCTCAAGCTGCGATTGCGGGTGAACTATCCCGTGTGGTGGAGAGCGCGGAAGCCGTCGAAGCTGATGCTACGGTTTGCGTTTGCCGGCGGAACGGAGAAGTTGATCCAGTTTATCGCCGAGCCTAACCATACCAGCGACATCTGGATCTATCCCTGGAGCGAACAGGAGATAGGAGCCTACTTTTCCGATACGGAGGACCGTTGGCGGCCGGGAGCGGGTCCCGATATTACAGGGCTGACGCTGCTGGTGGCACCCTATGACTGGCTTTCGGTTGCGCCCGACTCCGTTACGATCGAAAGCACCGATGCAGTACAGCTGAGCTTGAGGGCTCCGGCGCGGCTGCCAGCACAAAAATCGTACTGATCACGCAAAAAAAGCGTTTGGAGACTGTAGTGTTCTGCTTCGCGCTGTAGTGAAACACATCGGGGCCGATGAGAATCACAACAGCCGTCGGAAACCCCTCTGGCCAGAACCTAAGCTATTCATAACACTGTTCATCCGCTGCTTACGAACGGCCACCTTCCGCTAAAACCGAGACTTGCGTTGTAGAACACAACAAAATTCGCTGTTGCAAGATTCAACTCCGCGATCGCTGAATTCCACAACATGACCTCGCAAGCCCGTCTCTACTCAACACTTGCGCGGGTGAATCGCGGCAAATTTCAGCCTCCTCCTGTTTGGTACGACGAGTGCCTTACAAAAAGTGCCAAGCGCAAGAAAGCAAGGCGCGGCAAAAGTTCATAACAGGAGGCAGGCCATGACCGTACTACTCGTTCTCTTGATGTTCGCAGTCTTCCTCACCATCGACTTCTTCTACGCGAAAGCCAAACACCCCGCCGTGCAGGTAGCTCCGGCGATGAGCAAGCAAGCAGCAACGGCTCCCCGTTTGAAGCCCAGCCTGGTTGGCGGCTTCTCGGTGCCCGACAACCTGCGCTTTCACCCGGGTCACACCTGGGCACTGAGTGAGAGCCCGAACCTGGTCCGTATCGGCATCGACGACTTCGCCTCGAAACTGGTGGGCAAAGTGGAACACGTGATGCTGCCGCAACGCGGCCAGTGGATCCGTCAGGGGCAGAAGGTGTGGAGCATCGTGCGCAACGGCGTGAAGGTCGACATGGTTTCGCCAATCGAAGGCAGCGTATCCGACATTAACGAAGCTGTGGTCAACGATCCTTCCCTGGCCGGCAAAGATCCTTACGGCGAAGGCTGGATGGTAACCGTGCAGTCTCCCGATTCGAAGACCAACTTCCGCAACCTGCTGGGCGGTGCGCTGGCGCGGTGGTGGACGGAAGAGTCATCGATGCGGCTGCAGCGGGTTATGCCGAGCGCGCTGGGAGCGCTGGCGCAGGATGGCGGCGTAGCCATCGACGACCTGGCCAGCACCATGCCCGACGAGCAGTGGACCAAGATCACCCGCGAGTTCTTCCTGACATAGATCTCCTTGCAGACGCAAGCGCCCCGGAGAGGCCTCCTGCTCCGGGGCATTTTTTTGCAGTAGAACGGATTTTCAGGCTCCAAATAAACGAAAATCCTGGGTGCCCATTCTGGCCGTCTTTTGGCCAGAGCCTGCCCTGAGCCTGTCGAAGAGGTGGGGCAGTTTTCGTGGACGCGAAAGCCCCGCCCTGGCCGAAGGATGGCTAGAACGGGGCACCCACATTGAATGATTTTCGGCTTGGAGGCTAGTTACCTATTACTGAATTTGCGGTACCGCTGCCGGCCTACGCTTTGCCTTTGTGCGTTTCTTCTTCGGCTTGGCGGCGCCGTGGCCGGCAGGGCGCTCCTGCAGGAGAAGCTCCGTGGCCTGCACGCGGGCGTCGCGCCGGAACCACTGCTGCACGATGTCGTTCTCGAGGACATTGGCGATCGCCAGCAAACCCATGCCCTGATGATGCACCATCCATGAACGCACCAGCGCGAAGGGCTTCCGCCGCGAGGGCCGCACGTCGCGCGTGAAGTCCGCCGACTCGTAATAGCCGTAGGCGCCGAACCATCCTTTCCTGATCATCCAGCGCAGGTTGCGGATGGACTCTCGCGGGTCAATCGGAAGCGCCAGCATGGTCGCATAAGGGGCAACCACCAGCCGGTCCTCTTCCTGCTGCAACGCCAGCTGCGGCACGCCGAAGGCGCGATAACCGTAGGCGCCGTTGTCCTCCACCTTGGCAAAAGCGCATTCCGAGATGCCCCACGGTATGCGCTTGTCGTCGGCGTACATCTGCTGCGCGAACACCGCCGCTTCCTTGCTCTTGGTCAGCATGGTCTCCGGATAGGCGCGCAGCCACAGGCCCGGCATGAGGTACTCGAACATGGTGCCGGTCCACGAGATCAGCACCGGGCGTCCCTCGACCAGCACGTGCGAGCGGCTCATCTGGAACCAGCTCTCCTGCGGGATGTCGTCTTTGGCGACCGCGACGAAGGCGGCGATACGCGCCTCCGACGCCAGCAGGTCGTAACACGCGGCATGCACCTTTCGCCCCTCGGCGTCATAGCCGATGGAGAGCAGCTTGCGGCGGCGATCGAGCAGGAAGCCGAAATCCATGTCGCGCAGCATGCGCTCGCATTGCATGGCGATACTGCGCAGCTGTTCGACCAGACGTAAGGCGTTCAACCGGGCTTCGGGCAGCCGGAGCAGCAGCGCCTTTCGCAGCTCGGCGTTGTCCATCCCCAGCGTGACGCTCACTTCCAGCTTCACGCGCAGCTGCTCGATGCACTCGGGCAGGCGGGCAACCGTGACTTGCTCGCAGCTCACCAGGGGCGAATTTCCGGCGTCCTCGCGCAGCGGCGCAAAGTCGGGCAGCAGCCAGGGCATATAACCGGAAATAGCCGCCCTGATCGACTCGCTCAACCCGATGGTTTGTGCCCGGAACCAGTCCGCGCCTTCGTCGAGCTTGCGTTTGTTGCCGGTCTCAGGCAGTTCCACCGGCGAAAGCAGCCGCTCGAGCCAATCGGCCTCCACAGGCCGTTCCCACCGCCGCGCGATCTTCTTGGGAATGACTCCCGACTCCGCCAGCGCGCACAGATGATTGGCATAGCCCTCCAGCAACGCCGGAGACAGCAGCGGCTTGTGAAGGAGATCCTGGCAGCCGCCCTTCAGAGTCAGCAGCGATGCCGCCAGATTGCCGCTGTCGACGGTCGAGACAAAGCGCGGATGCATCGCCTCCAGCGTGCGCGTGTTGTACCAGTTGTAGAGGTGCCCATGGTCCTTGGGCAGGCGAGCGACCGTGTCCAGCGTGCGCGTGGTCTGCTGCACAAAATCGGGCACGGTCAGGTAGCCGAACTCCACCGCGACCTGGCGCGCATTCAACAGGAAGCCGAGGTTGGTGGGCGAAATCTGCGCCGCGACCCGCGGCGGCTCTTCCTGCACGGTGTCGGGGATCAGCCAGTTGTGTTCGGCATTGGCGAAGGTCACATAGTAGCGCCAGGTATAAAGCGCCACGTGGCGGAGGAAGCGCTGGTCCTGCGCCGTGACGGCCTTGTGCAAGGGACGCGGCGGACGATTCAGCCACAGGCTCACTGGCTTGCTGATCGCCCACAGAAAGAGGATGGGCAGCGCGTCATAGAGTCCGTTGTGATGAGAGAAATACACGATGACGCCCACGGTCAGCGCCACCACCGGCGTCCAGTTCAGCAGCACATCGACAAAGGTACGCTTGCCGCTCTCGACTTCCGCCTGCGCCGCCGTCTCCCACTCCAGCAGCCGCTGCCGCGAGACCATGCGGCGATAGAAGGTGCGCAGGACGGCGTCGGCGGAGATCAGCGTCTGGTGCGCCAGGAACGTGAGCGTCAGAAAAACGCTGACCATGGCGCGCGCCAGTCCGGCGGCGGCGTCGCCGATGGGCCTCAGCCGCAGGGCCATTAGCGATCTCACCACGGAGAAGGCGAACTGGAACCACGGCGGCACAAACAGAATCGCGATGGTGACCAGCGTCCAGTACAGCGGCCGTCCCGGCAGCGCCGTCCATCCCAGCACGAAGAGCAGAAAGATCCCCGGCTCGACCAGGCTGCGCCGGAGGTTATCGAAGATCTTCCAGCGCGAGAGGAACGAAATCGGATTGGGCACGCGGCCGCCGGTTTCATCGGGCACGCGCGAGAACAGCCAGCTTACGATCTGCCAGTCGCCGCGCACCCAGCGATGCTTGCGGCGATTGTAGGCGCTGTAGTGCGACGGGTAATCGTCAATCACCTCGACATCGCTCACCAGGCCAGCGCGCGCGTAGGCGCCTTCGATCAGATCGTGGCTAAGCAGGGCGTTGCGTGGGAAACGATGTTCGAGTACCCGGCTCAGCGTCTCGACTTCGTAGATACCTTTGCCGGTGAAGATCCCTTCGCCCTTCAAGTCCTGATAGACGTCGGATGTGGCCCGCGTGTAGATATCAAAGCCGGTCTGTCCCGAGTAAATGTTGGCCAGCCGCGACAGCGAGGCGCTCTGCACGCTGATGCCCACGCGGGGCTGGAGAATGCCGTAACCGGCGACGACGATATTCCCTTCCGGATCGACGATGGCCTGATTCAGCGGATGCGCCATGGCGCCCACCAGCCGATGCGCCGTGCCGCGCGGCAGCTCGGTGTCGCTGTCCAGCGTGAGCACAAAGCGCACGCGGCTCAGCAAATCGAGATCGCCGACTTTAACCGGGAAGCTGTCGTACTTGCCGTGGATCAGCCGGTTGAAATCGAGCAGCTTCCCGCGTTTGCGTTCCCAGCCCATCCACACGCCCTCGCGCGGATTGAAGATGCGGTGCCGGTGGAAGAGCGAAAACGTCCCCGCCTTCTCCGCTGCGTATTTCTCGTTGAGCTCGCGAATCAGCTCGGCGCAGAGCTCGACCAGCTGATTCTCCTCGTTCGGCGTCTCGGCCGAGTCGGGCATGTCGCTCAGCAGCGCGTAGTGCAGGTTGGGATCGTTGTTCCCGAGATAGCGGATCTCCAGGTCTTCCACCAGCCGCCGCACCTGCTTTTCGCTCAGCAGCAGCGTCGGCACCGCGACCATGGTGACGCAGTCTTCGGGGATGCCTTCGCAGAAGTCGAGCTTAGGCAGAATGCGCGGCCGCAGCAGCGCGGTAGTGAGATAGTTCATCATCTCGACCGCGCTCTGACTCGACGGCAATATGAGAAGGACGATGGTCAGAATGCGGCCCCAGAAGGTGTTAAACGCGTTGAACACCGGGGTCATGATCGCGATGATGATCACCAGCGTCAGGATCTCGATGCCGCCAAGGTAGAACTCATCGGGATGGCGGCGCAGAAACTCCTGGAAGCTCTCGCCGAACTTCATCCGCACTCCGGCGCTCGCGCGAAGCTGCCGTGCGCCTTCCGCAATCAGGTAATAACCGACATGCGACTTGCGCCAGGCGAGCCGCGGATCCTGCACGGGATGTCGGGTGGACTCCTGTGCCAGCTCGAGAGCGAGCTTCGCAATCTCCAGCTCCGAACAGTCCGAGCGCTCGGCATAGTGGGCGATGGTGTGGCGATAGAGCTCGCGGCTCTGAAAATCCATGCGCGCGTATGCCTTGGCCGGGTCGGCGGCCAGCACGCGTTCGAGCACAATCAGCGGCTCCAGCAGCTCCTTCCATGGCGCCTCGGAGAGCTCGCGCATGGTGCCCATCAAATCGCTGATTCGCTGCGGATGCTTCGGCTTCTCCAGAACCTTCCTGCCGCGCGCGGCGAACTCCTCGAGCGTGACGAGCTTGAGCGCCGGAGGAAGCAGCGACAGCTCGTTCATATTGAGTGGGACGGCTGTCTGGAATGCCTCGAGGTAGATGGAGAAGGCGTGATCGGAATAGCGATGATCGAGGGCACGCAACAAATCTTCCGCGATGGCGAGCACACGCGGAACGACATTCTGCTCGGGAGTCCGCACGTGCGGCACGCGATGCAGCGACGCCGCCGAGTTCTGGGCTTCGCTTTCGGTGACTCGCACCAGACGCACGTTGTCGTGCATCCATTGCAGGTCTTCGGGAAGAGCTTCAGCGCCGGCGTCGAAGTCGAGCTCGCGGTAGAGAGGATGCAAGCGGCGCTTCAGAGCGGTCAGCCGCTGGCTGAAGGCATCGGACTGCTTGGTCGCCGGAAGCCAGACCAGCGCCCGCGCCCACTGCCGCGCAGCTTCGGCGAGCGCCTTGTCGCTGCCGGGAGTGGCAGGAGCGGCCTCGGCGCGATCCGCCGTCTCCACCAACACGTCTCTGTGATTGGTTACCATCTGTTATGTTTCGCCGAAGGCCGATTGAAACCTCGGACTGGCCCGACCCTGGCCTCGTTTAGCCAGCATGGATCACGTAAACCGGGGAGGTCCGATTGCTCAAAGTGATTAGCCCAGCGCGGAAGCGCTGGGAAAACCATGCTCCATTCAGATCCCGAGCCCCTTTAGGGGCGGTACAGCTTCGTCCTCGCCGGAGTGTCGCCCCTGAAGGGGCTTGAACAAATTTTGCGGCTCCTAACCCAGCGCTTCTGCGCTGGGCTAATCACTTTCGTCCTCACGCTGGGCTAATCACTTACCGATAACTCGCCGCTTGCAGCTCGAACATCTCGGCGTATTGGCCGCCCAGGGCCATCAACTGCTCGTGGCTGCCGTCCTCGGCGATTTGTCCATCCGCCAGCACGACGATGCGGTCCGCCATACGCACCGTCGAGAAGCGATGCGAAATGAACAGCGCCATCTTGCCGCCGGTCAGCTCGGCGAAACGCTCGAAGACCTCGTACTCACTGCGCGCGTCAAGCGCCGCCGTCGGCTCATCGAGGATCAACAGTTGCGCGTCGCGCAAATAAGCCCGCGCCAGCGCCAGCTTTTGCCACTCGCCGCCCGACAGGTCTACCCCAGTTTCAAACCGCCGCCCCAGCATCTGGTCATAGCGAAGGGGCAGCTTCGCGATCACCTCGTCGGCCAGGCTCTTGTGCGACGCCGCCACGATCTCGTCAAAGTTCCCAATTTCTTCGATGCGCCCAACGGCCACATTCTCGCGGGCCGTCATCTCATATCGCATGAAATCTTGAAAAATTACGCCGATCTCCTTGTACAGGTCCTCCAGGTTGTACTCCCGGAGGTCGACGCCGTCCAGCAGGATCTGTCCCTCGGTCGGGTCATACAGCCGTGTAATCAGCTTGACGATGGTCGTCTTGCCCTGGCCGTTCTCGCCAATCAGCGCCACCCGCTCGCCGACGTGAAGCGTGAAATCCAGGTTCTTCAGGATTAGACGCGAACTACCCGGATACGCGAAGGACACATTGCGAAATTCGAAACCGCGCCGAATTGGTCGCGGCGCCGGCAGCGCATTGGGCTTGGAGCGAATCGTGGGCTGCATTTCGAAGAACGCCAGCAGGTCGGTCAGGAACAGCGCCTGGTCAGCCACCCCGGACAAGGTGGAGAAGATCTGCTGGATATTCTGACTGGCCTGCAGGATGGCACCTGCCAGAAAGTACAACGTACCAATAGTCAGCGCGCCGGTCACGGTACGCCAGATCACCCACACATAGGCAGCGTAGTAGCCCATCGTGCCAAGGATGGAGAGCAAACCTCCGGCAATCAGCTTGCGTTTGGAAAGAGCGACGTTCTCTTCGTAAACCTCGTTCGACAGCCGGGTGAAGCGATTGGTCAGAAATTCGCTCAGCCCGAAGAGCTTCAGCTCCTTCGCCGCTTCTTTGCTGCCGCCAAGCACACGCAGATAGTCGAGCTGGCGGCGCACCGGCGTCTGCCGGAAGTTCTTGGCATATCCCAGAAATGCAAAGTGACTCTCGCCCACAAACGCGGGCAACACGCCGGCAATCAGCAACAGCATCAGCCAGGGCGAGAAATAAATGATGGAGACTGAAAGGGTGATGGTGGTGATGACCTGCTGCACCAGCCGGCCGAGCATATCGATCATGGCCAGCCGGTCTGTCGCCTGCACGCGCGCGCGTTCCAGCCGGTCGTAGAAGACGGGGTCTTCGTAGGCGATCACATCCAGCTCGGCTGCGTGCTTCATCACCTGGATGCTGACGTGACGCATGTATTTGTCGGCCAGCAACTGATCCAGGAAGCTGATGACCCGGGCTATGACAGCGGTCAGCACGGCAATGACAAACTCGGCAACAACCAGCCACCAGAGCTTATGCGGTATCGCGTGGTGCTTGGAAATGACGTAAACAATGGTGTCGATGATCAGCTTGCTGACATAAAGAAGACCGATGGGCAGCACCGCCGCGATCAGGCGGAAGAAGAAGCCGAGCGTGACCACGACGGGACCCGAATCCCAGACGATCTTCAGCACCGGTGGCATGTTGCGCATCGCCGAGAGGCGCTCCTGCCAGGCACTGATCATGGTTTTTTGTTGCTCAGTCATTCGTATGCGTAGCGCCGCTGGGCACAGGCGATGAAAATTTCTCCTCGCAATTCGCAGTTACTCATGCAGAGATGCGAAGAACAGAGAAGCAGTTTCATCAGCCACTCCCGGCGGCCACATCACGCGGGCGTGTGCACATCGTCACAGCCTATGCTGCCCAGCTGAACTAATATCATCGCTCGAACCCCCGCAGTGGAGCTAAACTGTTGCCCTCTGGAGGCTGAGCTATGCAGCGCGTCATCTTCGCCGGCATGTTTTCGTTGTTCCTCGCCGCCGCGGCTTTCGCTCAGGACGCCCGCCCCGCCGCTACGGCCACCTGCAACTTCGACGAGGAAAAGCAACTCGTGGTCCAGTATGAGCCGGTTTCCGTCGACCTCAAACGATCCCTGTCGAGCCAGGTCCCGTTCGGCAAACCCTGGGCGCCCGGCAACAAGCCCCTGACCCTGTTCACCAACACACCTATCCAGATTGGTTCCCAAATGCTGCCCGTCGGCGCCTACACCCTCTTCGTAGTGCCGGAATCGAAGCGCTGGACGCTGATCATCTCCAAGAGCACCGACATGAGCGGCGCCTACAGTGAGAAGGACGACCTGGTGCGTGTGCCGATGGATTCGGGAGAACTGCCCAGCCCGCAAGCGGTCTTGAACGCCTCGTTCGGCCACATCGCTCCGAATCAATGCAATTTTCGCATTGATCTCGACAAACACGGGCATTTTACGGTGTTCAAGGAGCAATGAAGTAAACAGCAACCGACACTCAGGTCCCTAACGTCGGCTGCGGCACTTCCCCGGCTGCCGGTTCAAGTGATGTCGCTCTGTAACGCGCGTCACTGACAAATGTTCGTCTGGGTCGTGTAATTTTAAGGGCGTCTCGGGAGAGGATTACACTGCGGGCTTTCTTCCAACAGCCGGCGCCCAGTTAACGGAATCCGAGCTTTATCTCCTCCCGACCTGCCCTTCCGGCGATTCAGTCCAAGGTGATTTTCAGGCGACGCAGCAGGAGGACCATTCCATGCACACCGACGTGAGATCGCATGCTTCACAGCTCGGCCCAATTTGCAGCCTGGCAAACATCAGCATCGGCGTGCTGCTGATGCTGTTCGGCCTGATCTTCCTGCTGTTGTTCATGTTCATCACCGCGCCCCTGGCTCATGGGCAACAGTCTGTCCCGCCAACGGCGCGCCAGGCGGCGAGCATGCCGCAGTACGCGGCAAAGCTACGCCGTCAATCACAATCTGCATCACCGGGGATCGGCGCTCGCGTATCGTCGAATACGCCGGCGTCCTATCGCGCTCGCGGCAGAGGGCCGCTCGACAGCAGCACGCTATACGAGAACGGCCCAATCAATGGGACTACCGACGCTTGGACCCTTAACTACGGCTTCGTTGTCGCCGATACATTTACGGCGGGCGACCAATCCACAATCTCGGGCCTTAGTTTTGGAGCGTGGCTGTTTCCGTTCGACGTTTTGCAGTCGGTGGAAGTCACCATCACTTCAGAACCATTCGGCGGCACCACGTACTTCGATGGTGTGGTGAACCTTACCCAGAGCAACTGTAGCGGCAACCAGTATGGCTACGACGTTTGCACCGAGAGCGGCAGTTTCACGGTGAACAACCTCAACCCGGGCACCTACTGGGTCAACCTGCAGAACGCGGTGGTGAATAATGGCGATCCGGTCTACTGGGACGAGAACTCCGGTGCGGGATGCCAATCGTCGGGCTGCCCGTCGCAGGCCGACGAGAACTCGGTGGGCACGATACCTTCGGAAGCGTTCACCGTTCTGGGAAGCGCCACTGGCTGCCAGTATCCTCCGTGCCAGGAATGCGTGCACGACAAGCCGCAAGACGGCTTCACCATCATCCACAATTTTGGCAGCAGTGAGGATCCGGATGCGGGACTGGCCATCGACCCGACCGGCAACATCTATGGAGCAACCCATGATGGCGGGAGCAATGGGCAGGGCCTCGCGTTCAAGCTGGCGCAGGTTGCACAGGGCTGGATATTCACTCCCCTGTACAGCTTCCTGGGTGGTAGCGCCGGCCAGAGTCCTGGAGCAGAGGTCCTTGGCCCGGAAAGGGCGCTTTATGGTGCGGCCAACGGCGGCCTTCAGAGCTGCGGGAGCTCCGGAACGGATTACTGCGGGGTGGTTTACCGGCTGAGGCCGTCACCCTTCGCCTGCCTCACCGCTTTGTGCAGTTGGACCGAAGAGGTGATTTACCGGTTTAACGGAGCGCCGGATGGCTCCGGGCCAAATGGGAATCTCCTTTTCGATCACGCAGGGAACGTATACGGCACAACGTCCGGCGGAGGAGCATACGGCCTGGGTACCGTCTATGAGCTAACGCCCTCCAACGGCGGCTGGGCGGAGAAGGTCATCTACAGCTTCACTGGACAAAACGGCGACGGCGCGCAGCCTGTCTCACTGCTCCTGGGACAGGACGGCAATCTATACGGCACAACTTATCGGAGCGGC
>Ga0335085_10008836_pt1 | contig 15293 bp, 18 predicted proteins | sample Lox_Sample_45_FD_206712 | JGI IMG/M metagenome (GOLD analysis project Ga0335085, IMG submission 206712) | Soil microbial communities from Loxahatchee National Wildlife Refuge, Florida, United States - Lox_Sample_4.5 | ecosystem: Environmental > Terrestrial > Soil > Wetlands | place: USA... | reverse complement strand
CAGCAACGTCCCTCGTGCGCAACTCGCAAGAGACATCAAGTCCGACACCGCTTTTCAGGGCACGCTGGCATGGGGGCGCTTCATTCCCCTCTCCGATGGCCTGACGCTGCGCGCGACGCTCGATGCGGGCGGCGAGGCCTATGCGCACTACTCCGGTCTCGACAACCTCGCGCTCGGCACATCGCTCAGCCTGCGACAGAAGTTCGGGCTTGGTGCGTTGGCGCCTTGGGTGAGCGGATGGGCCTCGGGCGCACGCCTCGACTACGCCGACAAGGCGCGCGATGGCTGGCGCTACGAGTTCGGGGTCGGTGCGGGCAAACGGCTCAGCGAGGTGTGGGACGTCGAAGCGACCTACCGATATCAGCATCGCACCCAGGATCATCCCGTCGCAGTGGTCCCGGGGATTTCCGGCGCCGTCTTCGACCTGCAGGCGCATCAGGCCGGCCTGCGCAGCGAATATGCGATGACCGACCGCATGTCGTTCGGAGCCGGTTTCGACTACCGGCGCGGCGACGTCGCTTCGACCACGCTGCGCAATTTCACGATCTTCACGAACTCGACGGCGATCGCGCTCGACCCGGTCTTCGGGCCGGATGCCGTCGGCTATCGGATCTACGCGATCACGCAGGCCTATCGCATCGGTCTCAGCTATGCGCTCGGCCGCAGCAATTCCATCACCACCGGCATCGAGCGCTGGATCAGCCGCGCGCGCGGCGGACTCGACTACTACAACACACTGGTCGGCGCATCATATGTGCATGCGCTTTGAACTCGTTCGTGGCGTGCTGCTGCTGGCGCTGCTCGGCGCCGGCGCCGCACTCGCGAGCGAGATTTCCGCTTCGGTCAAGGATGACGCGGGCGCTCCGATCGCCGACGCCGTCGTCATCGCGGTATCGGATGCGCCGGTCAAGTTGCCGGCACCGCGCCTCGAGTCGGTCGTGCAGGAGATGAAGGAGTTCAAGCCCTTCGTCAAGGCGGTGCTGGTCGGAACGCCGATCGAATTTCCAAACCGCGACGACGTTTTGCATCACGTCTATTCGTTCTCGCCGGCGCGGACCTTCGAATTGAAGGTCTACAAGGGCACGCCGCCGGAGCCGATCGTGTTCGACAGGCCGGGCCCGGTCGCGCTCGGATGCAACATTCACGACTGGATGTTGGCGTACGTGTACGTCTCCGAGAGTCCGTACTTCGGCGTGACCGATGCCGATGGACGCGTGCGGCTTGCCAACCTTCCCGCGGGCAAGTACTCCGTGCGCGTATGGCACTTCCGGCTGACGCAGCACGAGACCGATACCGCTCAGCAAGTGAACGCATCGGGCGCCGAGCCGGTTCAGGTCGCCTGGAACCTCAAGCTCAAGCGCGATTCGCGTATACGGCGCGCGCCGACCCGCCCGGGAGGCGGCTACCGCTGAGCGCCGCTACGGCGCGTCGTGGAACTCGACGACGCCGGTTTCCAGCGAATACTCGGCGCCGACCACGCGCAGCCCTTCGTTCTGGATCAGCTGTTCGAGGATCTCGGATCCATGCTTGAGCTGGTTCACGGACGCGCTCACGTTCGCGCGCACCGCATGGCGCAGCAGCACCTCGGGCTCGTACTTCAATCCTGTCCGCATCAGCACCTCGACGGCGGGACGGACCCGATCGACGATCGAGCGAAGATTCCGCGACTGGGTTTCGCCCGGCGTGCGGAGTTCTTCCAGCGTCGCGAGGATGGCACCGCACTGGGAATGTCCGAGGACCACGACCAGGCGGATGCCGAAACGCGCCGCCGCGAACTCGACGCTGCCCACCTGCGAAGGCGCCACGATGTTGCCGGCCACCCGGATGACGAACAGATCGCCGAGGCCCTGGTTGAATACGATCTCCGCGGGCACCCGCGAATCGGAGCAGCCGAGGATGATCGCAAACGGCGACTGCCCGTCGGCCAGCTGAATGCGCCGCGAGTACCGCAGGAAACTGTCGCGGCTCGGCAGGCCCGAGACGAACTCCTGATTGCCCTTTCTCAGACGCTCGAGCGCTTCTTCTGCAGGAATCATCGGAACATGCCTCGCTACTTGAGCGGTTGCAACTGGCGTGGATCGTAGAAGAACTTCTCCTCGACGATGCGTTCGCCCTCCCAGCGCTGGTATGCAAGCTCTTCCATGCGGATGCGCGAGTCATCGATGCGCTCGAACTCGAAGATCCAACGCACCACCACGTAGTCGCCGTTGACGAACACCGGCAGCACGCACTTCGACTTTACCCAGCGCGAGCGCGCCAGCACGGCACGCTCGTTGGCCACCAGCGTTTCGCGGCCGACGCGCGGCGGCAGATCGTTCTCCTGCATCGAGGCGCTGGCCGCATAGAACTCCTCGATCGCCTCGACATGGGCGTTTTCCTCGACTCTGGCGATGAATCGTTCCAGCGTGTCCTGCGATGGCATGGAGGCTCCGATGGTTTGCCGCGCCCGCATTGTGCCCGTTGGGTCAGATCGAGCGCTTCTCTCCCAGCAGGTGCTTCGCGATGATGAGCTTCTGGATCTCGCTGGTGCCGTCGAAGATGCGGAATGCGCGCACGTGGCGATACAGGCGTTCGACCGCCGTGCCCTGCACGACGCCCATGCCACCGAACACCTGCAGCGCCTGATCGACGACTTCCTGCGCCGCTTCCGAGCAATACAACTTCGCGATCGACGCTGCGCGCCCGCTCGACGCGTGGCCGGTGTCGTGCAGCCACGCGGCGCGATAAGCGAGCAGCGTCGCTGCATCGACCTTGACCGCCATGTCGGCGAGCTTTGCCTGGACCAGCTGATGCTCGGAGATCGGCTTCTTGAACGCCACCCGCTCCGTGCTGCGCCTGAGCGCTTCGTCGAAAGCGCGCCGCGCGAAGCCCACCGTCGCGGCGGCAACCGTTGGGCGAAACAGTTCGAGGACGCGCATGGCGATCTCGAAGCCGCGACCGGGCTCGGCGAGCAGGTTGGACGACGCAACGTGGCAGCCCTGCAAGCGCAGCGTCCCGACCGTGTGCGGCGGCAGGACACGCAACCGCTGCTCGAGCGCCACGCCCGGGTTGTCGCCGTCCACGATGAAGGCGTCGATGCCGCGCGTACCGGCCGCGCCGTCCATGCGCGCGAAGACCACATACGCATCGGCGAGCCCGGAGTTGGATGTCCATGTCTTGCGGCCTTCGAGCACGTATCCGTCTGCCACGCGCGTCGCAGTAGTCGCGATCGACGCGACGTCGGAACCGGCTTCCGGCTCGGAGAGCGCGAACGCGGGCAGCGTCCGCCCTGCGGCGTAGCCCTCGACATACTTCACGCGCTGTTCGGGCGAGCCGTAGAGCGCGATCGGCAGGACAGCGAGCCACGGCTCGGACAGCGCGACATCGGCCATCGCCGAGCTGAATCCGAGGATCTCGCGCATCAGGCAGATGCGTCGCAGGTCGACGCCGTCAGCGGCTGCGAGGCTTGCATCCAACCAGCCTGCCACGCTCAACAAGCCGAAGATCTCGCGTGCCGCGGATCCGTCGCCGCCTTCATCGGCCTCGAAGCGGGTCAGGTGCTGCGCGACCCAGGCACCAAAACGCGTGGCGAACTCGCGATGGGCGTCGTCGAAGAATGGCCAGGCGAGGTGTTGCCGATCGCTCATGCGACGAGGCGCCGATGTGCAGCGATCAGCCGGCCGCTTGGGGCGCGGGCATCGCGAATTCCGGCAGGATGACGACGTTGCTGTCGGTCGCGTTCCAGCGGTGCTTGACGATCGCCTGGTACTCCGCCGATTCGTACCACGCGTCGGCGGCTTCGGCGGATGGCATTCGCAACAGGACCGTCCGTGTGAACGGCCATGCACCCTCGCGCGGCTTGGGATCGTCCTGCACCGCGAGCACCTCGCCGCCGAATGCCAGGAAGCCCGGAAGGAAAGCCCGCTCGTACTTGCGGTACTCCGCGCGATCGCGGATCACCAGGTTGTTGATGATGTAGACCGACATCGTGCTTGCGCTCCCGGCTGGCTCAGTGCATCTCGTTCCACCGGTCGTGCCGGTCGCGACGTTCCTGGCGGTAGTTGGTCACCTCGAGGCGAATACCGTCGGGGTCTTCGAAAAACGTGGCCGCGTAGTCCGGTGCGTAGGCAGGATACAAGCGTGCTTCGCTTGCCTCGATGCCCAGCGCGCGCAGCTTCCGAGCAGCCGCTTCGACATCCTGCCGCGACTGCACGCGCAGGCAGAAATGATGGAGCCCGGGAGCGTACGAATCATGCCGCGTTCCGCGGCGCGCCGGCCGCAGCACGAATCCGAACTGGCGGTTGAAGTATTGGATGTGCGGATCGCCGTCGAGCTCGAAGCGATTCTTGCGGAATCCGAGCGTCTCAAGCAAGACGCGATCGTAGAACGCCTGGGAGACCGCGAGGTCGGATACCGCGATGTAGATGTGATCGATGCCGATGACTTCGGGCATGAAGATTCCTCGCGCCGATCGCGCTCAGAGATCGCGCTGGTAACGCCGCACCATTTCCCCCTGCGTCTCGACCGGTGCATCGATACCTGTCTGGTCATTGATCATCTGTCCCAGCGTGGGCAGCGCGGCACGGTCGATCTGGCTGTCGGCACTCCACAGACGCGAGCGCATCAGCGCCTTGGCACAGTGCAGGTAGGCCTCGCGCACGGAGACGCGTATGACGAGCTTCGGGCGCCGGCGCTCGTTCGCGCACAGGTCGTTGTCGCGCTCGGCGTCGGACAGGATCGCGATGCCGTTCGCGCGCAGCGTCTCGTCGACGCCCGGAATCACGAAGAGCAGGCCGACCTGGCTCGTCGTAACGATGTTCTCGAGCGAATCCAGGCGGTTGTTGCCCGGCGCATCCGGAATCAGAAGCGTGCTGTCGTTCGGCACCTTGACGAAACCAGGATCGCCGCCACGCGGCGATGCGTCCGTGCGGCCGTCGGCATCGCTGCTTGCGAGCACGAGGAAAGGCGAAAGCGAAATGAAGCGCCGGCAATACACGTCGAGGTGCGTGAGCTGCTTCCTGATCGCGCGCTCCTTGGGCGCAGCGTAGAGGTTGCGCAGCTGCTCGATCGATTCGATGCTCATGAGCGGCCCGAACTCATCTTCTGCCGCCCATCGCCAGCAGGACGACCCCCGCGACGATCGCAGCCACGCCCGCCCAGACAGGCACGTTGAAAGAGCCCTTTTCCTTGACCGAAAGCTCGACCGGTCCGAGCTTCACATCGTGCGTTGATTTCGTATAGCTGAAGCCGCCATAGAGAAGGCCGAGGACTCCGGCAGCGACAAGCAGGATGCCGACGAATTTGCGAGCGCTCATCAGGAACCGTCCTCTTGAATCGGCGCCAGCCGGCTTCCGACCGGTGGTCGGCGCAGCGGCATCCCATGCAGGATTGAACCACAGCGCCGGATCGCGGCGAATCAGTCGTTGACCTCGATGACCTCGCGAAAACCCTCACCGACGGACGGCGCCTCGAGAAGCCCGAGGACGTGGCGGATGGTTTCTTCGGCGATCCGTTCGTCGCCGCTGCGCAGCGCATTGCGCGCCAACGCCGTCTCGATCGGCACATTGATCCAGACTGCCACCGCGGGCGTGGCGCTCGCGGCCGCGAGGCCGAGCGCGCGCACGCGATGCTTGCGCGACGGCAAAGCGGCATCGAAGAAAAGGGCGGTGGGGCCATGGCTTGCGCCATTGCGCTCGATCCACGTCGACTTGCCCGCGCCCTGCAGCCCGCAGACGATGAACAGGGTCCCGCGCGGCCCCAGCATCTTCAGCGAATGCTCGAGTTCCGCATACGCCAGCTCCCACGCCGCCTTGCCGCGTTCTTCGCTCCAGACGCGCCGGCCGTCCGGGCCGAGCAAGTAGTGATCCGGGTTCATGTGATGCCGAAGCATCGCTGATCGTTTCAGAGCAGCTCGAATCCGATCTTGTGCTTGTGCAGTTGATTCTCGATCAGCTTGCGCCATGGCCCGGAGGGCGACCAGACCTTCGCCACCGCGTCATAGGCCTGGCGGGGATCTTCCTTGAGGACCACGGTGCGGTACAGAAAGACCATCGACGATGCGCGCAGGTTGATCTGGCAATGAACCAGGACTTTGCGTTCGGACAGGCCGTGCAGCACCGCAGCGAATGTTTCGAAGTCGGATTCGGTCGGGTTGTCGAACTGGATCGGAATGTTGATGAACGTCAGCCCCTGGCGCGCTACGATCAGCGGCTCGTCGCGCACCGCATCCATGACGGTTGGCGGCGCCAGGTAGATGACGGCGTCGAAGCCGAGCGCCTTGAGCTTTGCGAGCATCTCGGCCGATGGCTGTCCCGACGTCACCAGCCGCGGCGAGATCTCGACGACGTTGTCGGCTGCAAGACCCGCCGCCTGCGCCGGCGCGCTGAGCGCGAGCGTCAGTCCCGCCGTGGCGAGGAGCACCGTGAGCGTGCGCATGCGATGACGCCGCCGCGTTCACATCGCTACGCGCGCTTGCGCGTCACCGCCAGCACGGGCGGGTGCGCCAGAGTCTGATAGACGACGCAATAGCGCTCGGTGAGACGCAGCAGGTTGGCGAGTTGCTCCTCCGCTGCGTCGGTATCGAGCGTGAACTGCAGCCGGATGTTCTGGAAGCCGACCGGTACTTCCTTCGATACGCCGAGGGTTCCGCGAAAATCCAGGTCGCCTTCGGCGCTGAGCGAAGCATCGCGCAAGGTGATGCCGAGCGCCGTCGCAACCGCGTTCAGCGTCACGCCCGCGCACGCCACGAGCGCTTCGAGCAGCATATCGCCCGAGCACGCAGCCTGCCCGGTGCCGCCCGTCCCAGGATGCAACCCGGCAACCACGAGCGCCTTGCCGGTCTCGATCTTGCAGCTGACGCCCTCGCCAATGCGGCCCTGGGCGCGCAACGTGATCAGCGCGGCGTCCGGGGTTTCGCGATAGCGGTCCTTCAGGGGAGCCTGGATGCCCCGCAGTTCATCGGCATTCATGACGGAGAAACCTCCTTCCCGGATCGGGCAAGCAGCACGGGACTGTAGCGCGAGACGCACGGAGCACTGGTGCAAAATCGGTTTCCTTCAAGGAGCGTCTCATGCCTTCCTCGCATCCGAGCATCGCCGACAAACGCCGCACGTTTCACGAACTCCACAAGAAAGGCTGCTTCGTCATTCCGAATCCCTGGGACGTTGGAAGCGCACGCTTTCTGCAGGGACTCGGCTTCCAGGCGCTCGCCACGACGAGCTCCGGATTCGCGTGGTCGCACGGACACCCCGACAACGGCATCACGCGCGACATGGCCGTTGCCCACCTGCACGAGATGGTGGCCGCGACCGACCTGCCCATCAATGCCGACTTCGAAAGCGGATTCGCGGCGGATCCGGCCGGCGTCGCCGAGAGCGTGCGCCTTGCGGTCGAGAGCGGCGTTGCCGGGCTATCGATCGAAGACTCCACCGGCAACGCTGCAAACCCGTTGTTCGACACCGACACCGCCGTGGCGCGCATGCGCGCCGCGCGCGGTGCCATCGACAAGGCCGGCGGCGATACGCTGCTGGTCGGCCGCGCCGAGTGTTTCCTTGTCGGAAGGCCCGATCTCGATGAAACGATCGCGCGCCTGAAGGCCTATGCACAGGCCGGCGCCGACTGCCTGTACGCGCCCGGGCTGCGCAAGCGCGAGCAGATCGCCGCCGTGGTGACGGCGATCGCGCCGAAACCCTTCAATCTTCTCGTCGGCTGGCCATCTGATCTGACGATGCAGGACATCGCCGCGCTCGGCGTGCGGCGCGTGAGCGTCGGCGGCGCGCTCGCCCGCTCGGCGTGGGGCGGCTTCATGCGCACGGCACGCTTGATCGCCGAGCAGGGACGGTTCGACGGGTTTGCGGACGCCGCGCCGGGTCAGGAGCTCAACGCCTTCTTCCGCGACGACCTCAAGCGCCGCGCTTGAGCAAGCGCTACGCGGTGGCGCCGCCGTTGACCAGCAGACGGCGCGCGCCTGCCACGTCGGCGGCGTTGAGCAGCGTCACGGCGTAGGCAGCGTCGCGCGTGAAACGCGCGAACTCCCGGTCGACGATTCCCGCGGCCACGCAATGCGCAACGTCCATCGACGGCTCGATCGCGCATGCCTTTACCAGAAGCAGTTGCTCGGCGTTGAGACGGTTGGCGAGCCACGCGGCGAGACTGTCCGAGGTCACACCCCAGTTCGTGAGCATGTCGCGCTGCTCGCGCAGCACTTCGAACGGCAGCCACACCGGCACGCGCGCGGCCTGCACCGTTCGACGCAGATCGGCGTCGCTCGTAGCGAGCGCCAACGCAGGACAGATGCCCTGCATCATCAGCGCCATCTGCGCCATTGCCAGCACCGCCATGTTGTGTGCGGCGAGATCGCCGAAACGCCACAGCTCCTGCTGTTCGCGCACCTCATCGGCGAAACCGCCGCCGCCGGGCACGATCACCACGCGACCACTGCCGAGTTCGACCAGCGTCTCCAGCCACTCCTTGAGCACCGGATCGCGGCCCAGGCTGCCGCCGAGCTTCACGATCCACATGCGAGCCTCGTTTCCTGCGCCGCAGGCAGGCTGGCGAGCAGCAGCGCAACGGCAACGCTCGGCGCACACGTGCGCACCCAATGCGCGACAGTTCCGGTCACTTCGAGCAGCTGGTCGATGTCGCCGCAGGTCCGATCCAGGCGCCGCGCGATCTCGCGCACGAGGAAATCGCCGCAGCCGGCAGCGATCACCGGCGCGTCGATCGACAATCCGCTTGCGGCGAGCACTTCCTGCGCGCCTTCCGTGATCAGCCGCGCCTGCGCATCGCGGAAGGTCCGCGCCAGTTCGACCCACTCCGCCTCGCGCGCCTCGCGCGCATCACGTCCGATCATGCGTGCCAGCCTTGCGCAGGTCGCGGGTCGGTCCTTGCCGCGATGATCGGCCGCATCGTGCTGATCGAAGCGCGCGTCGAGTTCGCCCGTCAACCGATACACGTCCGCGCTGGTGGCGAACCACTCGTTCATCACGTTGCATGCTGCGCCACGAAAGCGCACGCGCTGCGCGAGCGCGCACAGTGGCGTTCGCACGACGCCCTGGTAGACGAGTTCGCTCGTTTCGAGACGCGCAGCATCAGTGCGGCCGCGCGCAACCACGCGGCCATCGCGGATGGGAATCACGTCGGTCGTGGTCGAGCCGATATCGATCAGCAGCGCGTCGTCTACGCGGCGCGCGAGGCACTGCGCGGTGGCGAGCCAGTTCACTGATGCCACGCGCTGCCACGCATGCTTCGCCCTTGCGCAGTCCAACCACTCCGACCCGGCAAAGAACTGCACAGCGGGTCCCAGCGCTTCGCCAAGGTGTTCCACCAACGCCGCCACCCCAGCCCCACGATCGGGAAACAGATCGACCATTTCGCCCGTCATCGTCACGGCATGGCGCGCCGTGCGCAGATCGGGCCAGCGCGCATGCATGGATGCGAGTGCCGAGTCGAGCGCCTCGATGCCCTGCCACAACGTGCAAGGCACTTGCATCGCGTCGACCACCTTGCCGCGTTCGACCAGCGCCGCCTTCAAGTGGGCGCCGCCGACGTCCCACCCGACCATGCTTTGCGTGACGCTCATGACGATCAAGGTGAAGCGTGGCTTCCCTGCTGCGCGACAGCGGCCTGGAATATCGCTAACACGTCGCGTGCCAGGTTGCGTCCCAGGCGTCGCGACAGTCCCACGTATGCGCTGGTAAGGCGTGGATTCACCTCGATCACGACCGGGCCTTGCGGCGATGCGACGAGGTCGCATCCGACGTATCCGCGCAATCCGGGCAGCGCCCGCGCGATTTGCAGGGCGATCCGCTCGACCTCGCGCCCGAGCGGGTTTACCCGATCCACGACGTCGATGCTCACGCCGCGAAACGAAAGCTGCCCATGCTCGTCGACGTCGATGTGCTGATGATTGATCGCGAGCACCTCTGCGCCAACGGGACCGCACAACATCGAGGCGCTCAACGCCGCCCCTTCGATCCAGGGTTCGAGCACAGTCGCGCGGCCGTGTTCGGTGCGCCGCCAGAGTTCGCGTTCCGCGTCCTCGAACGACGCGAACACCTGCGTGTCGCAGGCGCCGGCGCCATCGTCGGGCTTGACCACCCAGCGCTCCCCGACGGCCTTCTCCCCCGGACGCCACGGACGCGTCACCGCGATCTCCGATTGCGCGAGATGGCGCACGGTCAGCGACTTGCTCGACGCAAGTGCGATGGTCGCTCGCTCGCAGCCGATCCACTGCTCGGGCGGCACGGCCGCCGCGAGCGTGGCGAGCGTCGAGTCGCTCTCGGGCGCCACCACCCACACGAGATCGTGCGCACGCGCCAGCGCGCGCACGAAGTCGCGTGGCGGCTGGCGGCGCTCGGGCGTCACATAGCGCAGTTGCGGCGCCACCACAGGCTGATCGTCGCCGACCGTGGCGCAGGTGACCTCGACTTCGTCGATCTGCACAAGGTCGGCGACAATCGCGTCGCGCATCGAGCGGCCCTGCGCCAGGAGATGGCGCATGGCGGGGTCGGCGCCTTGCTCGTCGGGGAGCCCGCCGCCGCTCAGGTACTCATAGACAAAGACGCTGTTCGCCATGTCGCTTCGCGTGCCGTGAAACTTGTTCCTGTCATCGATATCGCCGGCGGCGCGGTCGTCCGTGCCGTGCGGGGCGAGCGCGAACGATACCGTCCCATCGTCTCGCGACTCTGCGACGGGCACGATCCCGCCGACATTGCTATTGCGCTCGCCGGCTATTGCGCCGCCGATACGCTCTACGTGGCCGATCTCGATGCGATCCGCGGCGGCTCCCTGCAGCGCGCCGCGCTGGCGCGAATCACCGCCGCGGTGCCCGACTGCACGCTGTGGCTCGATGCGGGCTTCGGGCGCATCCGTGATGCCGAGCTCGCGTGCGCTCGCGGCACCGAGCCGGTGTTCGGCAGCGAGTCGCTTGCCGACGGCGGCGAGTTGCTTCAGTTGGCGGGGCGCACAGACGCGCTGCTGTCGCTCGACCAGCGTGGGGGCCAGCCGATCGATCCTGCGGGTTGCTGGCAGCGTGCCGACTGCTGGCCGAGCCGGGTGATCGTGATGACGCTCGATCGCGTCGGCGCCGGCAGTGGCCCCGATCTGGCTGCGTTGGCAGCGGTGCGGCAGCGCGCCGGCGGCCGAACGTTGATCGGTGCGGGTGGCGTCCGCAACGCAGACGATCTGCGTGCAGCGCAGGATGCTGGCGCCGCGGCCTGGCTGGTCGCATCCGCGCTTCACGACCTTGCGATCCCACCGATGCGGCAGGCACGGTGACAAACTGTTGCAGGTCGCTGGCGCGACGGAGTCAGCTTGTATCTTGATCCCCCCACCCCAGCGCTCCCGCGCAAGCGGAGGAGGGAGCTCGTATTCCCTCCCCCGCCGTGCCGGGGAGGGTCAGGGTTGGGGCCGCATCATCGCACCCCGCACACAATGGCACATCGCTGGCCACCGAACGCTCGATGACCCCCTGGACCTGCCCCTTCTGCGCCCTGCTGTGCGATCGCGTCGCGCTCGATGCAGCGGCGAGTGGCACGCCGCGGCTTCACGGGAGCGATTGCCCGCGTGCCAAACGCGCGCTCGCGCATTTCGACACGGGCGCTGCCGCGGCGCAGCCAAGCGTCGACGGCAAGACAGCGACGCTCGAAGCGGCGATCGATGCCGCCGCCCACGTGCTCGCAGCCGCGCGCCAGCCACTGTTCGGCGGCCTCGCCACCGACATCGCCGGCGCGCGCGCCGTTTACAAGCTGGCAAACGCGTGTCATGCGATCCTCGATCACGCGAACAGCGGAGGACTTCTTCCCGGACTGCGCACGCTGCAGGATCGCGGGTTGTTGCAGACGACGCTCGCCGAGATTCGCAACCGCGCCGATCTGATGGTGGTCATCGGCACGCAACCATCGAAGGACTACCCTGAGTTCTATCGCCGTTGCGGCCTCGGCGATGCCGTCTCGACACTGCGCGAGGTCGTGTTCGCAGGCACGCCCGTCGATCCGTCTGCCGATGCGATCAAATCCGTCACCAGCCGCAGCGTGCCGTGGTCGGGAGATGCGTATGCAACCCTTGCCACGCTCAATGCCCTGTGCAAGCGCCGCCCCGTGGAGGCATCGGGCGCATTGCGCGAGCTCGCACAACGCATGCTCGCGGCGAAATACGTCGTCCTGGTATGGGAGCCGGGCCGGCTGCCCGGCGCGCACGCCGCGCTGCTCGTGGAGTCGATCAACGAGCTGGGCAAGACGATCAATCGCACGACACGCGCAGGCGGTCTCGCGTTGGCAGGAAACGAGGGCGGGCTTGCCGCCAACCAGACGCTCACCTGGCTCAGCGGCCTGCCGCTGCGCACGGGGGTACACGCGAGCGGCCTCATGCACGAACCGCATCGTTATTCAGCCGACCGCCTTCTCGCCGATCGCGCGGTCGATGCATTGCTCTGGATCGCCAGCTTCGATCCGGAGCGTGCGATCGCGGCCAACGCGCCCGCTTCCCTGCCGACGATCGCGCTCGCGCACCCGGCACACGCAGCGCGCGCTTCGGCTCGTGTCTTCATTCCGGTTGCGACGCCGGGCATCGGTGCGTCGGGCCATCTGTTCCGCCTCGACGGCGTCGTGATCGTTCCGGTTGCGAAGGTGCGCGACGATGGGCTGCCCGGCGTCGCCGACGTGGTCGAGCGCATCAACGCACGCCTGCAACGCGTGCGCGAGGAGTCCGTGTGACGACATTGCGCATTCGCGGCGGACGCATCTTCGACCCGACCAACGATGAAAATGGCGTCGCACGCGAGATCTGCGTGCGCGACGGCCGGATCGTCGCGCCGTTCCCGGCAGGGATGCCAGTCGATCACGAAGTCGACGCGCACGGCGCGATCGTGCTCGCGGGCGGCATCGACATGCACTCGCACATCGGCGGCGGCAAGGTCAACCTCGCGCGCATGCTGCTGCCCGAGGATCACCGCGGCGCGGCCCCTTCGGACAATCCGCTCGAGCTCGCTTCGTGCGGCCGCTGCGCGCCCGGCACCCTGCGCGCCGGCTATCGCTATGCCGAGATGGGCTACACGGCGGCGTTCGAGCCCGCGATGCTGCCGTCGAACGCGCGCCAGGCGCACTTCGAAATGGGGGATACGCCGATCATCGATCATGGCGCCTACGCGCTGCTCGGCAACGACGACCTGTTCCTGCAGATGCTCGCGCGCGGCGAGCCATTCGAGCGCGTCCGCGATTACGTCGGGTGGACCATCAATGCCAGCAAGGCGCTTGGCGTGAAGGTCGTCAACCCGGGCGGCATTTCCGCATTCAAGTTCAATCAGCGTGCCCTCGACGTCGACCAACAGCACGTCCACTACGGGGTGACTCCGCGCAGCGTCCTGCACACGCTGGCGCGCGCACTGCTCGAACTCGGCGTGCCGCATCCGCTGCACATCCACTCGAGCAACCTCGGCGTCGCTGGCAACATCGCGTCGACCCTTGCCACGATCGATGCGCTCGGAGGGCTGCCCGGACATCTCACGCACGTGCAGTTCCACAGCTACGGCACCGAAGGGCCGAAGAAGTTTTCCTCCGCCGCACGCACGCTGGCGCAGGCGGTCAATGCGAATCGCAACGTCAGCGTCGACGTCGGACAGATCATCTTCGGCCAGACGGTGACGGCATCCGGCGACACGATGCGACAGGTCGCCAACAGCGATCTCGCGAGCCCGCGCAAGTGGGTTGCCGCCGACATCGAGTGCGACGCGGGCTGCGGCGTGGTGCCGTTCCGCTATCGCGAAGCGAGCTATGTCAACGCGCTGCAGTGGGCGATCGGACTCGAGCTGTTCCTGCTCGTCGACGATCCATGGCGCATCGTGCTCACCACCGATCACCCCAACGGCGGGCCGTTCACGAGCTACCCGCACCTCATCCGCTTGCTGATGGACCGTTCGTTCCGCGCCGAGCAGCTCGCGAAGCTGCATCCCGACGTCGCCGCGCAGGCCGACCTGGCGCAGATCAAGCGTGAGCTCTCGCTTTACGAGATCGCGATCCTCACTCGCGCCGCGCCCGCGAGGTTGCTCGGACTGAAGGACCGCGGTCATCTCGGCGTCGGGGCCGCCGCGGACATCGCGATCTATCGCGACCAGCCGGATCGCGAGGCGATGTTCGCCACGCCGCTGTGCGTGTTCAAGGATGGCGAGCTGGTCGCGCGCGACGGGCGCATCACCGCTGTACCCGCGGGTGGCGTGCACTTCGTCGAGCCGGACTACGACCGCTCCATCGAGCGCGAGCTGGAGGATTACAGCGACAAGTACCTCGCGCTCGCGTTTCGCCACGCAATGATTGGCAAGGACGAACTGTGCAACTGCTGCAATCGCGGCGGACGCCTGCTGCCGACGCAATGCCGCGCGACGGAGACATCCAGTGCTGGTTAACGGCATCGCGATCGACGATACGTTTGCCGAAGCCTTCCCGATGAAGGCGACGCGGCTGATCATCACGGCGCATGACGCAACGTGGGCAAGCCATGCGGCCGTATCGATGACGGGATTCGCAACCTCGGTAATCGCGTGCGGGTGCGAAGCAGGCATCGAAGCCGATCTCGAGCGCGAACAAACGCCGGACGGACGGCCGGGCGTGTCGGTGCTGATGTTCGCGGTTTCGGGCAAGGAACTCGCGAAGCAGGTCGAGCGCCGCGTCGGCCAATGCGTGCTGACCTGTCCGACCACTGCTGTCTTTGCCGGCCTCGAGGAGGGTGAGCCGATCGCACTTGGCAGGAACCTGCGCTTCTTCGGCGACGGCTGGCAGATCTCGAAGCGGATCGGCGACGTGCGCTACTGGCGCGTGCCCGTGATGGACGGCGAGTTCGTGTGCCAGGAGACCACGCCGGTGGTCAAAGCCGTCGGCGGAGGCAACCTGCTCCTGCTCGCGCACGATGTCGACGCCGCCCTGGGCGCCGCGGCGGCCGCAGTCGCAGCGATGCGCCACGTCCCCAACGTGATCATGCCGTTCCCCGGTGGAGTGGTGCGATCCGGCTCCAAGGTCGGCAGCAAGTATTCGGCGCTCCCGGCGTCGACCAACGACGCGTATTGCCCGGCGCTCACTTCCGTCGTCGCGTCGAGCGCGCTGACGCCGGAGATTCGCGCGGTCCTCGAAATCGTCATCGACGGTCTTGCGGAGTCCGATGTCGCAGCGGCGATGTGGGCTGGCATGAATGCCGTCACCCAGCGCGGCGTCGAAGCGGGCGTCGCGCGCATCTCGGCGGGTAACTACGGCGGCAAGCTGGGGCCGTACCACTTCCACTTGCGCGAACTCGCCGGAGCGCAGGCGTGATCGAAGTCGCTCTCACGC
>Ga0335085_10008835_pt1 | contig 15293 bp, 15 predicted proteins | sample Lox_Sample_45_FD_206712 | JGI IMG/M metagenome (GOLD analysis project Ga0335085, IMG submission 206712) | Soil microbial communities from Loxahatchee National Wildlife Refuge, Florida, United States - Lox_Sample_4.5 | ecosystem: Environmental > Terrestrial > Soil > Wetlands | place: USA... | reverse complement strand
CGAGCCACATTGCAACCGGGATGGAGATGGTCTCAATCGGTCAAGCCTTTGGCGAATACCAAAAGCTGTGAGGCTCCTCATTTCCAGTACCACATGTCTGGAACGTTAAGAGTTAAAATGGACGATGGGACGGAAAGGGATTTCAAGGCAGGGGATGTTTCTTTGCTCGAGGCAGGACATGACGCATGGGTTGTCGGAGATGAGCCCGCGGTGCTTGTCGACTTTCAAGGTATGCTGGATTATGCGAAGGGGTCCGGGAAAAGGAAAAGCTAAACCCTCACAGAAATCTTGTCAAGATCAGGAGTCAACGAAAAGGGTTAAGACAGGACCGGCAAGAAGGGCATGTTGCTCCGGGTTAATGTTTTATTGCTAGTCTTCTTTGAGGAAGCGGCAAAAACGGACACAAATCAAAATGTCACGGCCCAGTTTACTTCCACGGATTCTCCGGTGTAAATAAATAATTTGACATTACGCCAGTATTTCTTTCAATGCTCCCAATAAACAATGGATATACCGGAGCTTACAGGTCTCTCCCATGAGACCCACTCTCCATATTTTCCCCTTCAGCCACCCTAGGCCTGCTCCCACCTCGATGTTATATTCGTTTAGAAGCCTCGACCGCGCCTTGGCATCATCCATCCCGGCAGGAAGACCGACCGAAGTCAACATAGGTAAACGATATCCTTCTTGCGCAAAAAGTTTGAACCCCAAACCCTCCAATTCCATCTTCAAGCGATCGCCCAACATCTCATGACGCCGAAATCTATTTTCAAGGCCCTCCTCATAAACGATTTTCAACCCTTCCCTCAGGGCGTAGAACATGGATACGGGTGCCGTATGGTGATAGACCCTTTCCTCTCCCCAATACTTTTCGAGTAATAACAGGTCAAGATAAAAACTTTGTACGTTTGTCTTGCGAGCCCGGAGGGTGTCCATGGCCTTAGGACTCACCGTAATGGGAGAAAGCCCGGGAGGCACACTGAGGCATTTCTGGGAACTGCCGTAGCAGACGTCGACTCCCCAATCGTCCACCTTCACATCGTACCCTCCCAAGGTGGTGACGGCATCCACGACAAGGAGGGTGTCCACCTTTTTGCAATAAGCTCCTATTTCCTCAAGGGGGAGCCTGACTCCCGTAGAGGTCTCTCCATGAACGACGCCACAAATCTTGGCCTCGGGATGTTCCTTTAAGGCTTTGATCATTTTTTCCGGTTCAATGATCTTTCCCCATTCCCCCTCAACCCGAATGACTTTCGCACCGCAGCGGGAAGCGACCTGGGTCATCCGATCTGCAAAGAAGCCATTCACTCCTATGACAACCACGTCTCCAGGCTCAACGAAATTGACGTATGAAGTCTCCATCCCCGAGCTCCCCGTGGCGGAGATCGCCAGGGTGACTTTGTTTTTCGTCTGGAAAACGCCTCTTAGCATTTCACTGATCTCGTCCATGCAGGCCAGAATCTGGGGATCGAGATAACCGATTACCGGATTAGACATCGCTTGATAAACCCGATAATGGACATTGCTCGGTCCGGGGCCCATCAGTATCCGGTAGCTCGGATGCATATCTCCTCCCATCCATTTCTCCATCATCAAACCTCCTCCAAATTTATTTTCATACCATCACTGGCAGCAATCACTTTCAACCCCAATTCTTTCTCCAACTCAGCGGCCACCACCCAAGGTTTCGCTTTGATCATTGTCATTCCGAAATGGGTCAGGAGGGTCAATCTCGGCTTGGCTATCTCGAGGATGTGCTTCACATCCTCAATCGAGAGGTGCTCGATCGGCTCCTTCCCGACGGGCTTCAGCCGGACCACATGAATGACCAGAATTTCCCCCCGGTAAAGACCTGGAAGTTCAGGGAAAAATTTTGTATCGGTGATAAAAGAGATGGTATGGGGTGACGTCTTGAAATTGAGGCCATACGTTTCTACTTGATGTTGGTGTTTGCGGGCGGTCGAAAACCGAATGTCTCCGATTTGATATTCGGTATCCTCCTTCAACACCTCTACTTTATCAACATAACCCATTGCATATCTTAAAACAACCGGGTCCTGCTCCAGGGCATCTCTGGGGGCGAACAGCACTCCCCTCTTCTTAAACCCTCCCTCCGTCATGGCCTCAATCATGACGTTGACATCGCCGGAATGGTCCAAGTGCTTGTGGGTGAGGACAATGCCATTCAGTGTCGACGGGTCCATTTTGGGTCTGCTGCTTAGACATCGAACCAGAGCCCCGGGCCCTGGGTCGATATAAAGATTCGTCTGACCCGCAGACAGCCACACTCCGCCGGAGGCCCGGAGTTGCTTCATCACCACGAATCGGGCGCCAGCCGTACCCAAAAATTTTAGGAAAGCCATGGCTGTACGGAAAATCCCCCTTCCCTTCCCTTCCTTGAAGGTATGAAAAGCCTAAATCGGGGAGATAAGGGGATTCTTTATCCGACCCTTTCCAGCTCTTTTAGCCTCTCATCGTCCAACCCGAAGTAGTGCCCGACTTCGTGGATCACGACTTCTTTGACTTTCTCCTTGACCTCCTCCTTCGTCTGACATATCGACTCGATCGGGATCTGAAAGATCGTGATCTTATCCGGGAGGACGTTCCCGTAGTAAAATCCTCTCCGGTCTAAAGGGATGCCTTGATAAAGCCCCAATAATTCAGAAGGGGATCGCAGTCCAACCTCTGAGAGAAGATCTTGTGAAGCCTGATCCTCCACCACCACATCGACATTCTTCATCTTCTTCTTAAAGAATTTAGGAAGCCTCCTTAGAGCCAATACCGTTAACTCCTCAAACTCTTCTCGGGTCAATTTCATGATCATCAAGTTCGGAGTATTTGGTTCGGAGTTCGGAGCGTTAGGTTTTGAAACTCCGAACTCTAAACTATATTTACTTCTGCAGGTCCGCAACGATCTTCTCAAAGTAATCCAGAACCTGCGGGTTACTCAGAGCATCCCTGTTTAAAACCGGTCGCCCGTGGATGATGTTGGTGACGGCACTTTCAACTTTTTTCATATTCAAGGTATAGGGAGCATCGGGCATCTCCATGATGATCGCCGGAACATGGCGGGGAGAAGCCTTTTCCTTCAGTGCTTTTTTGACATTATCCTTCAACGAATCCGTCAACTGGGCACCGGGAGCCAGCTTCACGAAGAGGATAATGCGCTGTTCGCCCTCCCAATTCTGTCCGATGGCCAAGCTGTCGGCAATGCCCTCGATCCTCTCCACGACATTATAGATTTCAGCCGTGCCGATCCGGACCCCGGATGGCTTCAGAACAGCGTCGGAACGACCATAAAAAGTGATCCCTTTGGTGTCACTGTGAAAGACGACATAGTCCCCGTGGCGCCAAACATTAGGATAGTATTCAAAGTAGGCACTCTTATATTTTTCCCCGGAGGGATCATTCCAAAAATAGAGAGGCATGCATGGAGCAGGAGCTTCGCATACCAACTCTCCCTCCTTGTCCCAGACAGGCTTCCCGTTTTCGTCATACGCCTTCACCTTCATGCCCAAACCCGGGCCTTGGAGCTCCCCGGCATAGACACGTTGGATCGGGCTGCCGATGGCAAAACAACCGTTGATATCTGTGCCCCCCGCGATGGAGTTGAAATGGAGGTCTTTTTTGACCGCCTGATAGATCCACTCGAACCCTTCTTTTGACAGGGGCGAGCCTGTTTGAGAAATCTCTCGAAGGGAGGAGAGATCGTATGTCTTTCCGGGTTGAATCCCTTCGCCTCGGAGAAAGTTGATATACGATGCGCTGAGGCCGAAGAAAGTTATCTTTTCGTCCTGTACCATTTTCCACATGGCCCCGGCATCGGGGTAATTCGGGTTCCCATCATACAACACAACGGTGGCACCTGTGCCCAATGTGCTGATCAACCAGTTCCACATCATCCAGCTGCAGGTGGTGATGTAGAAAACTTTGTCCTCGCGCTTGAGATCGCTGTGAAGCAGAAGTTCCTTCATGTGGTGGAGTAAGATCCCGCCCGCTCCCTGAACCATGCATTTAGGTTTGCCGGTCGTCCCGGAGGAGAACATGATGAAGATGGGATGGTCAAAAGGCAACTGTTCAAACTCCAAGGCAGGCTCCCTTTCCGCAGCCAGGAAGTCTTCGTAGTGGACTCCGTTGGGAATGTTCCCGATATCTGGCTTCGTTCCCGTATAGGAAACAATAATCACTTTCAAGAGGGAAGGGATGGCTTTAGCTACCTCTGCCACATTCCCCAGTGTGTTGAATGGTTTCGCCTTATAAAAATATCCATCGACGGAGATTAAAACCTTGGGTTCTATTTGGCCGAGGCGGTCCAGAGCGGCCTGCGGCCCGATGTCCGTGGCGCAAGAAGACCAGACCGCTCCGACGCTGGTCGCGGCCAGCATACCAATAGCGGTCTCCATCATGTTTGGCATATAGCCAGCGATCCGGTCTCCAGGCCGGATCCCTATTTCGCGCAATGATTTTGCCAGCCGGGCCACTGTGTTATAAAGTTCTTTATACGTCATCTTCGCGGATTTCTGTGTCTCTCCCCTGAAGAGAAAGGCCAACCGGTCGTCCCGATACCGCAGAAGATTCTCCGCGAAGTTGAGCCTTGCCCCGACAAACCACTTTGTTCCCGGGAACTTTTTCAGGTCTTCGACCACCTGATCCCACTTTCTTGAGGCCTTCACCCCTGCAAAATCCCACACGGCAGCCCAGAAATCAGGAATAGAATCAACAGACCACTGATACAAGTCCCCGTAATTTCTAAGTTTCTTGCTAAACTTGCCGTTCACAAACTCAATAAATCGAGTCATGTTGGCATTCTTGATGTTATCCTCAGAGGGCATCCACAAAGGCTTCTTTAACGGTTTCAGAGGTTTTACGGACGGCCTTATGGATCGTTTCTTCGCCGGCTTTTTCAAAGGTTTTTTGGGAGGCTTTTTCGAGGTTTTTTTTGAAATCTTCATGGTAAGCTTCTTCACCGGCTTTTTTAGAAGTTTTCTCGAAGGCTTTTTCAACGGTTTCTTTGAAGGTTTCTTCAAAGCCTTTTTCGCAGTCTTTCTTAAAGGCTTTTTTGAAGGTTTTTTTGAAGGTTTTTTCGAAATCTTTTTCAAAGGTTTTTTCATAAATGACTCCTCCTTAAATATTAATTTTGCAGACGAACCTTATTTGAATAGCATTCTTAATATTTTCCGTCAAGCAATATTTGCCCATCGAGAAGCGGCCCTTGGTTTCCCCGCCCTGCCGAGGGACCCTCTGCTTGCCCTGCTATGGTCTGCATTGGGGGGGGCAATACAGGCGGGCAAATGGCACGGCACCGTAAGTGCGGCAATTTTGCCCGCCGTGCAACACTTTTTTTTTCTAATATGATATGTTATTAATTTTCTTATAAATTGTTTTCCAGGCGAATAGGCGGGACTTATTAGAATTTCAACTTTTATTGCTGGTGAGTCATGGCCAAGATTGAAATTGACCGAGAGCGATGCAAGGGGTGTGGGCTCTGCACGATTGCCTGTCCCAAGACTCTGATTCAGATCGGGCAAGAAATTAATCGTCAGGGGTATTTTTACGTCGTTTGGGATGGGGATGGACCCTGCACGGGGTGTGCTATCTGCGGGGAGATCTGTCCTGACGTCGCCATTCGGGTATGGAGAGATCGTGGAGAACCAAGAACCTGAAAAGATATTGGCCAAGGGAAATGAAGCCATCGCCATGGCTGCCATTGACTCGGGATGTCTCCTCTACTTTGGATACCCCATCACTCCCCAGAATGACATCCCGGAATTTCTTTCCAAACATCTTCCTGCCCTGGGCGGTGAGTTCATCCAAGCAGAAAGTGAAATTGCGTCAATCAATCTGCTCTTAGGAGCTTCGGCAACGGGAGCACGGGCCATGACCTCCTCCTCGAGTCCTGGAATCTCTCTGATGCAGGAGGGAATCTCCTATATGGCGGGGAGTGAACTCCCTGCGCTCATCGTCAATATTTCCAGGAGTGGACCAGGGCTGGGCGGAATTTCTCCTTCTCAAGGAGACTATTTCCAGGCCACTCGCGGCGGAGGGCATGGAGACTATCGAACGATTGTCCTTGCCCCTTCATCGGTTCAAGAGATGTATGATTTGACCTGCCTGGCTTTTGACCTCGCCGACAAATACCGGAATCCTGCCATGATCCTGGGCGATGCCCTGATCGGACAGATGAAGGAACCTCTCGTCAGGAGAAAACCCGCAAGGATGGACCTCCCGTCAAAAGACTGGGCCCTGACGGGCGCAAAAGGAAGAAAGCCCAATCGCTTGAAATCCCTTTATCTCCAGGACGGTGAACTTTCTGAGCATAACTGGAAGCTTCATCATAAATATGAACGGATGAAAAAAGAGGAGGTCTCCTTCGAAAATTTCCTTACGGGCGATGCAAAATTGATTGTTGCCGCATTTGGCAGTATGGCTAGGGTATCGAGAACCTCTGTCGAGTTGGCGAGGAAGGAAGGAATGAAAGTGGGACTTCTCAGACCGATCACACTCTTCCCCTTTCCAGAAAGGGCGTTTGATGACCTCTCCCGGCGGGTGAAGAGGTTTCTCGCGGTTGAATTGAATACGGGACAGATGGTGGAAGACGTGAAGCTTTCGGTGGACCGGGATGCCAAAGTCTGTTTTTATGGAAGGCCTCCGGGCTCTCTCCCCTCTCCCGAAGAGGTTTTGGAAGAGATCAAAAAATACTATCAATAATTCAAATTGCGGATTGAAAAACCTGAAATCTGAAATTTCAAATTTGAAATGGGGTTATTATGGAACTTGTTTTTAAGCGCCCTGACTGTCTGATTGATATTCCATTCCATTTCTGCCCTGGATGCCACCATGGGATCGCTCACCGACTGGTGGCCGAAGCCATTGACTTCTTCAAGCTGAAGGAAAAAACAATCGGGGTCGCCTCGGTGGGCTGTTCTGTTTTTATGTACGATTATTTCGATATCGATGTCTTAGAGGCGCCTCATGGGAGATCTTCGGCGGTGGCCTCGGGAGTGAAACGTGCCCGCAAAGACCGAATCGTCTTCACCTACCAGGGCGATGGCGACCTGGCGGCCATTGGGATTGCAGAGGGAATTCATACGGCCAATCGCGGTGAAAACATCACCCTCATCTTTGCCAACAACGGAATTTATGGAATGACCGGGGGGCAGATGGCGCCCACAACGCTCCTTGGACAAAAGACAAGCACGAGCCCTTATGGAAGGGACTTTACCTGTAACGGCTACCCCATCCGGATGGCGGAGATGTTAGCGACCTTAGAAGGAAGCGCCTTCGTCGCCAGGGTGGCGGTCAATAACCCTTCCAATTTGATGAAAGCTAAGCGAGCCATCCGTAAGGCCTTTCAGATGCAGATTGAAGAAATGGGTTTCTCCTTCGTCGAGATGTTGCTGGCCTGCCCTACCAATTGGGGAATGACTGCTTTGGAAGCCAATCGGAGGGTTGAAGAAGAGATGATTCCTTACTTCCCCCTGGGCATCCTGAAAGAACGGAAAATGGCAGACTCCCTGTGATGAGTAACATCCCCTTTTTCCTCTCCCCGAGAGGAGAGGGCGGAGTGAGGGGATGTTGAGGTATGGATGAATACAGGAAGTAATCATTTCTACTACGATGTTATTGTCGCCGGGTTTGGAGGACAGGGAGTCCTGGTCATCGGAAACGTCCTTGCCTACGCCGCGATGACCGAAGGCAGATATGTCACTTACCTCCCTGTTTACGGAGTTGAGATGAGAGGGGGAACCGCGAATTGCACGATCGTCATCTCTTCTCAGCAGATCGGATCCCCTGTTGTGGCAAGACCACGTGCGGCCATTGTGATGAACTTGCCTTCTTTGGTAAAATACGAACCCTCCATTCTCCCCGGCGGTCTTTTGTTCATCAACTCCTCTCTCATTGAACCTAAAGAGACCTCCCGAAAAGACATCGAAATTCTTTCCATTCCCATCAATGAGATTGCGATCGATCAGGGAAGCCCGAAGTTGGCGAATATGATCGCCTTAGGCGCCTTTAATCAAAAAACCAAACTGGTTCAGATGACCTCCCTGTTTCAATCTCTGGAGAAGGTATTGGACGAGCGATATCATCATCTTATTCCGTCCAATATCAAAGGTATTGAAATCGGAGCCAAGTTCGTTCAATCTCTTTAGGGAGCCTCGAACCACACAGAGTTCCGGAAGGGAAAAATCATGGAAGAAGAAACGGATGTCGCAGAAATCCACGTCGGGGAAAAGGTGAAGACGTTGAGGGAGCAAAAGGGCTTTTCGCTGAAGGAGTTGGCCGACTTAACCGGATTTTCTACCGCCTTGCTCTCCCAGATGGAAAACCATCTCGTTTCCCCTTCCCTGGGAACGATGATCAAACTGGCGAAAGCCTTGGGAGTCAAAGTAGGCGATTTCTTGGGTGAAACACAAGGGGAACCTTTTGCGATCGTGAGGAAGGATGAACGAAAGACAGTTTCTCGGTTTGCCTCAAAGGAAGGAGTGAAGTATGGCTATGCCTACGAGTCCTTGGGGTTTGAGAAGAAAAACCGCCATATGGAGCCTTTCGTTGTCACCCTGGAACCTGCCACCGTCAAAACCTCCAAGACCTCTGTCCACGACGGAGAGGAATTTATCTTTGTTCTGGAAGGGGCGATGGAAGTTATTCTAGGGAGCCATACCGACGTCCTATACCCGGGCGACTCGATCTATTATGATTCTAACATTCCTCATCGCGTCCAATGCCATCAAGATCGAGTGACGAAAATTTTGGCTGTGCTCTATGCACCCAGTACTTAACCCCTCCCTCGTTTCTCCCCGGCGGGAGAGCGGAAAGGAGAGGCGGAATAAACAACATGAGAAAAATACATCTCCTCATCTTCCTTTTACTCCTGGGACTCTTCCCCGCAGATAGTTTCAGCCAGCCTGCATTCAAGGTAGGAGCATTAATCCCCTACTCAGGCCGATGGGGAGATTCTGGGAGGGAATGCGCCAGGGGGATGCTGGATGGAGCGAAATGGATCAATCAACACGAGGGGGTTTCCGGAAGAAAATTGGAGATCCTTCTCGTTGACGATACCTCCCAACCGGCTGAGTTTATGGCGGCCTACCGAAAGCTGAATGAGGCGGATCGCATCCTGATTCTCTTCATCTATTCCACGGAGACGGCCCTGGCCCTCGCCCCCCATTTCCACTATGATCAAATCCCTACGTTCGTCAGCCCCTTCCCTTCCCAATTTGCCAACGTATCAACGTATCCCTACATTTTCTCCGTCCTTCCAACCCAGCTCGACCTGGCGAAAATAGGAATGAATTTCATCTTGGAAAAATCCGGCATCAAAGTGAGAAAACCTAAAGTCATCTTCATTGGATCCTCTGACCACTTGGGTGGCCATTTTCTGGATGAAACGAAGGAATATGCCAGAACCCTGGGCATTGACATCGGACCGGATGTCTGGATCTCTGATTTGTCCCAGCCCGGAGGCAAAGCGGAAAAAGACATCCCGCCTCTCCTCGCAACGATCAATTCATTCAACCCAGACTTCGCTTACCTGAGCCTTACCTCTAAAGAAACCTCCTTTCTCTTGCAGGAGGTTAAGACCATGGATATTAAGAAAACAAAGTGGATTTGCACCATGAGGGCCTTCGACGAAAATCTCTTGCCTTTCAATGGTGTTTTGGGAGTGCAACCCGTCTCTCCTTTCGGGGAAGGCGTTCCCGGGATGGCGGCAATTAAAGAAGGCCATCAGAAATGGCACCCTTTCGATTCTCATACTCTTTCCTACGTTGAAGGCTGGGCGACGGCCCAGGTCATTTCAGAGGCTTTAAGAAAGACTTTTACAAAACAGGGATTTTCTCGCGCGAACGTTAAGTCTGCGTTAGAAGGTTTTAGGGGTTTCGTCACAGGAGGTCTCACTCCCCCCATTACGATTACTCCAAAAGATCATCGCCCGAGCGTGGAATCCAGGATCTTTATCGTCAAAGATGGGAAGCTTTCACGGCAGACGGGTTTTATTTCTCTGGTAAGATAGAACGGTTCGACGAGATACTTCGACGGCACCAAACCCCAATCTTCAGGACAGGCGAAGAAGCGCCGCTCAATATCAAACCCGAGTAAACCCCGGTTTAAACCGGGGAAAGTCGAAGGGTTTGACTTGCCGCTGGAATCTGTTCAATGATGCCGATCCATGAAGAAAACCGAAAGAGGCGGGTACCTCTACATTCTAACGGGAGCGACACTCTGGGGTGTCTCCAGTGTCGTGGCCAAATCTCTTTTCATCATCGGGCTCCCCCCTGCTGAATTGGTTCAAATTCGACTGACCCTGGCCACGCTCACGCTTCTATCGATTCTTTTCATCTTTGATCGGAATCGAATGGTCGTCTCGTGGAAAGACCTTCCTTATTTCTTCGTATTAGGCTTTGTGGGCGTCGCTGGCGTCCAGTTCACCTATTACTATACGATCAGTAAGATCCATGTCGGACCCGCTGTTTTGATTCAGTACCTCTCTCCCATCTGGATTGCGCTCTATGCTTTTGTTTTCCAGAAAGAACCCCTCTCAAAGACAAAAGTCGCAGCCCTGCTATTGGCTCTCGTGGGATGCTATTTCACGGTGGGGGGATATCGACTGGACTTGCTCAAGTTAAACCGGACCGGGATTGTGAGCGGTCTGATCTCTTCGCTCTTCTTCTCATTTTATGCCCTTTACGGGGAAAAGGGACTGAAAAAGTACGATTCCTGGACCCTCATTCTTTATGGTTTTGGGTTCGGTGCGGTCTTTTACTGGACTCTCATCTCACCGATGAAGATGATCACCGAAGGTTATTCACTCAAAATTTGGATGGCTTTTCTTTATATCGCTATCTTTTCTACCCTGATTCCCTTCGGCCTTTACTTCAAGGGGATTGAGCGGGTTCGTGCAACCCGGGCCAGTATTACGGCCACCTGGGAGCCTGTTGTGGCAGGCATCACCGCCTATTTTGTTTTGGGAGAAACATTGTCTCCACTCCAGGTGGTGGGTGGCTTCGGAGTCATTGCGGCGATCGTACTCCTTCAGATGGCCCAAGAAAAAGCTCATCCCTCTTCCTCAATACAAATCCGCCAAAAGAGTGAATGAAGTCTGCGAAAGAGCGACCGCCGATCCCCTCTTAGTCTTCACCTTCCTTGATCTTCTTCAAATCCCCGACCCTCACCCCGACGAGTCGAACCTTCTTTTTGAGCTCGATCCTGCCGAGACAATCGAAGGCAGCCTTTCTGATCTCTTCTTCCGAATCCCCATGTTGGCTGAGGGTCCTTGCCCTCGTGTAGGTTTTGAAATCGCTAAATCTTATCTTCAAGGTTATGGTCCGGCCTTGATAGCCTTCCTCTTTCATGTTGTGGATGACTTCTTTTATAAGATCGACAAGCGTTTTTGCAATAACTTGCCAGTTCTCTACGTCCCTTTGAAAAGTGGTCTCCCTGCTGATTGACTTCGGCTCCCAATGGGTGACGAGGGGGCTCTCATCCATCCCCCTCGATGCTTCGTAAAGATAACTTCCGTAAGATTGGCCGAATTCTTCAGTCAATTGATCCAGGGAGTATGAGGCAAGGTCTCCTACTGTCTGAATGTCCTTCTCCTTAAGATAGGCTTCCGTCTTTGGTCCTACCCCCCAGAGCTTTCTGACCGATAAAGGCCAGATCCGGCTCGGGATGTCATCTTCTGTAATTATGGTGAGACCGTCGGGTTTCTGCATATCCGAAGCCATCTTGGCCAGGAGTTTGTTCGGTGCAATACCGACAGAGCACGTCAGACCCGTCTCATCTTGGATTCTCTTCTTGATCTCCCTTGCAATCTCATCTGGAGGCCTGTCAATCGAGGAAAGATCAAGAAATGCCTCATCGATTCCCACATCTTCCATGATCGGGCTGAATTCTCTCAGGATCCCCTTCACCTCTTCTGAAACTCTTGAGTATTCCTCATAATCAACAGGAAGAAAGATGGCATCAGGACAAAGCTTATAGGCGGTCCTTAAAGGCATGGCAGAATGAATTCCGAACCTCCTCGCTTCATAAGAGGCCGTTGATACCACCCCTCTTTTTGTCGGATCTCCGCCTCCACCAACGATCACAGGCTTGCCGGCCAGTTCAGGCCGCCTTTTCTGTTCCACAGCCGAGAAGAAGGCGTCCATATCGATGTGAAGAATCCGCCTCATGCCACGGATTTTAGCACAACCGAAGGACCATTCCTATGAAATCAAACCGCGCCGACCTCGATTTAGGACTTCGTCATCAAACCTGTTTCCTGCAGGTGCATGGCAGGCCGTGGAAAGGACTTCGTTTTCTAAATCGGCGCTCGACATAAGCCTTCTATTGAAGAGCCATTTATCACCCACCCCCTAGAACGAGTCGCTGAGGTTAAACTTTCTCGTTCTTTGATCTTTGCCCTCACCCTCCTCCTTTTCGGCCCGAATCGAGGGCTCTATGCGAAGAAAAAAAGTGCCTTATTGAAATAACCTCCGTTAGGGGATAAAATGCAACAGATGGAAGGAACGGATGTCTGCTGTTCTTAGATTAGGAAAAATATTTCGCGGGAGAAAATAAATGCTGAACCTTTTTGAGAAACTGACTGGGATTCCCGGTGGAAGTGGCTTTGAAGAAAAGGTGATCGAAGCGATCGCGTCGGAGCTGAAAATAAGACTCCCCGATGTCTCAGTAGATCCCATGGGCAATGTTATTGGAAAACTCGGGAAGGGCAAAAAATCAGTAATGGTTTGTGTCCATTCCGATGAAGTAGGTATGCTCATAAAATATATCGATCCGAAAGGATATATTTATTTTGACCTCAACGGCATGATTGACGAAAGGGTCCTTCTCAGCACGAAGGTGGATATCTGTACAGATCAAGGGGTTTATACAGGTGTCGTGGGAGTGAAGAATCGCCATCTTTTAACCCCGGAAGATCTCAAACGTCCGATCAGTCTTTCAGATCTCTGGATCGATACGGGTGCTGCGAGTGCCGAAGAGGTTAAGAGGTGGGGTATCGAAATTGGCGATCCTATTGTCTTTCATCCGAATTTCCAAAAGATTGGGAAGGAGACGATTATCAGCAAGGCGATTGATAACCGCGCGGGCTGCACCCTCCTTATCGATTTGGCCGACAGGATGAAGTCAAGAAAAATGGATTATCAGCTCTTTTTCGTTGCCGCCGTTCAAGAAGAGATTGGTTCACGAGGAGCCAAGGTGGCTGCCCAAACACTTGCGCCGGATATGGCCATCGTCATCGACACGGTCCCAGCCTCCGATCCGATTACGCCGCCTCAACAAGCCACGGCGGAATGCGGTAAGGGGCCTGTGATCCGCTCCATGGATGTCAACGCCCTTGGATGGGGAACCATTTATTCGAAGAAAATTCGGCAGAGGTTGATTCAAACGGCGGACAAGAATAAAATTCCCATTCAGAAAGATATTTTCAGAACCTGGACCGACGCCGCTACCATCCATACCTCAGGAAAAGGCGTCCCTTGCGGCGGGCTCTATATTCCCCGCCGCTATAGCCATTCACCCATGGAATTGGTCAAGTGGTCAGATGTGGAAAGGACAGCGGACTTACTCCATCTTTTTTTCAAAAACCTCAACTCGGCAGCCATCAGCGATTTGATTCGAAAGATCTGAATTCGTCACAGCGCCAGATATGCCTTCTTGATTCTTTGATTGTCCAGAAGTTCCTTTCCTATCCCTTCCAAGATCATCCTCCCGTTTTCAAGGACATAGGCCCGATGGCTGATCTCAAGGGACTGATAGACGTTCTGCTCAACCAAGAGGATGGCGACCCCCGTCTGATTGATTTCCTGAATGGTACGGAAAGTTCGAGTGACAAAATCGGGTTGAAGACCTAACGACGGCTCATCCAGCAAGAGGAGGTCTGGTTTTGACATAAGGGCCATTCCCAACGCCAGCATCTTCCGCTCCCCTCCGCTCAAGGTCTTTGCCTTCTGAGACTCCCTCTCTCGAAGCCTGGGGAAAATGACATGGACTTCGTCCAGCGTCTTCTCCCGGATCTCCCTCGCTCTCCTAGAGTAGGACCCCATTCTCAGGTTATCGTATACACTCATCTCCCCAAAAACCCTGGCCCCTTCGGGCACGATAGAGATGCCGAGTCGTACGGTTTCCTCCGGAGAGAGGCCGTTAAGAGGGTTTCCGTTATAGGAAATCCCTCCATCCGATCGGCCCGTCTTTTTAGGATGGATAAGATTGACAATCGTTCGAAGGAGGGTCGACTTTCCTGAGCCATTGGGTCCCAAGACGGTGACGATCTCTTTCCTCTGCACCTTTAAAGAAACATTCCATAGAATCTGGACATCTCCATAGAAGACGTCAATTTTATCGACCCAAAGCATACTTCTCACCTAAATAGGCCTCGATCACCTTTGGATGGCCGGCGATCTCGGCGGGTGTTCCTTCGGCGATCTTCTCGCCGTAATTGAGGACAAGGATCCGGTCTGAGATTCCCATGACGGCGCGCATAATATGCTCGACCACAATGAGGGTCTTCCCTTGATTTCGGACTTCCATCAAAAGCTTCAGAACCTCCTCGACCTCAGCCGGATTCAGGCCGGCCATGTTTTCGTCAAGAAGAATCATCTCGGCGCCGGTGGCAAGCGCCCTTGCCAGTTCTAATCGCCTTCGGTCCGGAACGGGGATTGAAGCCGAGACAGCCCCCCTTACCCTCTCCAGACCAACGAACTCCAAAATTTCCTCAGCCTCCCGAGTCGCCTCCTGAAGCGAAAGGTTCTTTCCATGGAGCCCACCTACCAAGACATTTTCAAGAACGGTCATCTCCTTAAAGGGCTGAACGATCTGAGAGGTCTTGGCCACTCCCATTCTACAAATCTTGTGAGGAGGTAACCCCGAGATCGCCCTTCCCCTGAAAATCACCTCTCCTTCATCGGGCGCGTAGACCCCCGTGAGGATATTAAAGAGGGTTGATTTTCCAGCCCCGTTGGGACCGATCAGCCCTAAAATCTCTCCTTTTTCGACGGAGAAATCAGCAGAGCGAACCGCCGTAAGGGCGCCGAAGGATTTCGTTAGCTTCCGGACTTCAAGAATCGGCATATCAACCTTGCTTATCCCCCTCTTAGAGCAAGAGGGGATTGGGGGGAGTTATTCCAAATCGGCGCTGATCGTAACCCCTCCATACCTCCCCTTCACTTAAGGGGAGACAAAAGATCTCCATCATTGAATAAAAAGATATTAAACGACTATTACCCGTGTCCCCGGACATCCATTCACCATGCTCCGGTCTGTATACTTCCCCATCAAGGAGTTGAATAATT
>Ga0335085_10008834_pt1 | contig 15296 bp, 12 predicted proteins | sample Lox_Sample_45_FD_206712 | JGI IMG/M metagenome (GOLD analysis project Ga0335085, IMG submission 206712) | Soil microbial communities from Loxahatchee National Wildlife Refuge, Florida, United States - Lox_Sample_4.5 | ecosystem: Environmental > Terrestrial > Soil > Wetlands | place: USA... | reverse complement strand
GGAGGTAGCATGAACGCGAAGGATTTCCTCTCGATTCGCGACTTCTCGCCCCAGCAGATAAGGCACTTCCTTCACGTAGCGTGCCAGATCAAGGCCAACCCACGGGCCTACTCGACGGCCCTGAAGGGCAAGACGCTGGCCATGATCTTCGAAAAACCCTCGTTGCGCACCCGTGTGACATTCGACGTCGGCATTGAGGAATTGGGCGGCCATCCGCTCTACCTCTCGCCCGCCGAGATCAGCCTGGGCAAGCGGGAATCGGTATTTGACGTGGCCAGGAACCTCGAGCGCATGGTGCAGGGCATCATGATTCGCACCTTTGCTCACAAAATTGTGGTTGAAATGGCCCGCTCCGCCAGCGTTCCGGTGATCAACGGCCTTACAGATTACAGCCATCCATGTCAGGCCATGGCCGACTACCTGACGATGCTGGAGGTGAAGGGGCGCATCGCGGGATTGAAGGTCGCCTATGTCGGCGACGGCAACAACGTGGCGCACTCCCTCATGTTCGCGGGCGCGCAACTGGGCGCGCACGTCTGGATTGCGACTCCGCCAGGATATGAGCCGGATGCCAACGCCGTTGCCTGGACGGCTGAGAGCTGCGCCCAGACCGGTGGCAGTTGCACCCTCACCCACGATCCGCAGACTGCTGCTTTCGGGGCGGACGTGGTTTACACCGATGTTTGGACCAGCATGGGCCAGGAAGGGGAGGAGGAATCCCGGCGCAAGACTTTCCGCCCCTACCAGGTCAACGCCAAACTGTTCGCCTGCGCAAAGTCCGACGCGATCTTCATGCATTGCTTGCCGGCACATCGAGGTGAGGAGGTCACGGACGAAGTGATCGATTCGCCACATTCCTTCGTCTTTCCACAGGCGGAGAACCGGCTGCATGCGCAGAAAGCCATCCTGCTTGAGCTGATGAGCGCTGAACCAGTGGAACGCGAAAGCTTGCGTCAGCCAGAACTGGCGTTGGTGAAGTAGGAAGCAGTTCGGTCAGGTAGACGGGAGGCGGAGTTTCCTCGATCCTCCTTTTCCCCGCCTCCTGTCTGCCGGCCGAAGCCGCTGTTCGCTCTTCGGCTTCCGCTTTTCGCCAGAGCGAACCGGCGCAAGGGATGACCAAAAGCTAAGGGCCAAAAGCGAAGAGCGAAGAGCGAGCAGCGAATGGCAATTTCTGCGTTAGTCGCGGTGGGCGGCAATTCACTCATCCGGGCGGGTGAGAAGGGAACCATTGCCGAGCAATTGGCGAACGCTCGCCGGACCGCCCAATCTATTGTCGGCTTGGTCCGACTCGGCTACCGGCTGGTTATTACGCACGGCAACGGACCCCAGGTGGGCGCACAGTTGCTCCGCTCCGAGCGCGCCTCCGACCTGGTTTACAGCCAGACACTCGATGTTTGCGGCGCCGCCAGCCAGGGTGAAATCGGATACTTGCTCGCTCAATCGCTGGAGAACGAACTGGCCGCTGCAGGAATCGACGTGCCGGTTGCAAGCCTGGTGACGCAAACCTTGGTGTCGAGGAACGATCCTGCTATGCAACGCCCGACCAAGCCCATCGGCCCCTTCTACTCGCGGGTTGTTGCGGAGGAGAAGAAACGGCTGCTGGGCTGGCAGATCGTGGAGGACGCAGCCCGCGGCTACCGGCGCGTTGTCCCTTCGCCTGATCCCGTCGAGATCCTGGAGTTGCCGGTCATACGAGCGCTCGTCGATCAAGGCGTGTTAGTCGTTTCGACCGGCGGAGGCGGCATTCCCGTCATCCGCACAGGCGATTATCTGCAAGGTGCGGACGCGGTGATCGACAAGGACCGGGCTTCCGCCTTGCTGGCGACAGAACTCGGTGTGGACCTGTTCGTCATCACGACGGACACAGATTATGTTTACCTGAACTACAAGAAACCCGGTCAGATTCCGCTGACCCATGTAACAGCCTCGCAAATAGAGACATATTTCGATGACGGCCACTTCCCGCCGGGCAGCATGGGGCCCAAGGTTGAGTCGGTCTTGCGTTTCCTGCGCAGTGGCGGCAAGGAAGCCATTATCACCTCCCATGAGCACTTGTCCGAAGCGGTATCGGGATGGGCGGGCACGCATATCGTCCCCAATGCGACGCCGTTGGACGCAACACTTCAGGATGAAGAACTGGAGGCACAGGTGATCCTATGAGCGCGACGCCAGCCGTAGAGAACTCCTGCCACAGCAGGCCGCTGCAGAAATCGGGACCTTCGAGCATGAATCTGAAGCACGTCGTCGAGTCGCAACAGTTTACGGTTCCCCTGCTGATGGAACTTTTCAGCCGGGCTCGGCAAATGGAGCGGATTGTCGCGCGCGGCGGGACGCTGGACTATCAGGGCCGCATCCTCGCCAGTCTGTTCTATGAGCCGTCCACTCGCACCCGCTTCTGCTTTGAAGCTGCCATGCACCGGTTGGGCGGACGGGTGCTCTCCACGGAGCACGCACGTGCGTTCTCCTCGGAGATTGAAGCGGAGCAGGTCGAGGATTCCATACGCATCATCGGCAGCTACTGTGATGTGATCGTCATTCGTCATCACGAAATCGGAGGAGCGGCGCGCGCGGCGCGTGTCTCCCCGGTGCCGGTCATCAATGCCGGTGACGGCGATGGCGGCCAGCATCCCACGCAGGCTCTGCTCGATCTTTACACCATTTACCGTGAGCGGCCTCTCGACGGCCTGAGCGTGGCGTTTATCGGCGAACTGGATCGCGGCCGCACCGTCCGTTCCCTGGCCTACCTGCTGGCCAAGTTCGAACGCGTCAAGATATTTTTCGTCAGCCCGCCGGAGCTGCAGATGAAGGCTGACATCCTGCAATATCTCGATCGCCACGGTATCAGCTACGCGGTGGAATCGGACATCGATCGTGTGGTTGGAGCAGTCGATGTTGTCTACCAGACGCGCATACGGCCCGAACGGCTTCCGCGGATCCCGGGCTCGTTGCGCTATGCCATCAATTCGGGCGTACTGCAGCGCATGAGACCGGACGCGCTCATTCTGCATCCCCTGCCGCGGACGGTGGAACTGGACAAGACGGTGGATGATGATTCACGCGCGCTGTACTTCCGCCAGGCGGCGAATGGCCTGTACGTGCGCATGGCACTGCTGACGATGTTGCTGGAGTAGGAGGTTGCTCAGGTTAGAGCGGCGCTTGAGCGCCGCGCCGTCAGCGATCAAGAAAGCCGCCGGTCGTGTCAGGGCTCGACTTCAAGTCGTGCCGAACAGAGCGCATCAAGGATGCCCGGGCTTTAGCCCCTGCTCAGGGCCTAAAGCCCTCCAATTACAGTAAAGCTGTTACAGCACGTCTGAAGGCGTGCCCTGACGCAAAACGATTTATGAAGTAGTTGCTCGTTGCTAATTGCCAATCCGAGGGACATTATGCCAGTCATGGAGAAGTCGCCAACCGCAGAATTCATTGAGCTCGAAAACCTGTACGGAGCCCACAACTACCATCCTCTTGATGTCGTCATCGAACGCGCGGAAGGCGTTTGGGTCTATGACGTCGAGGGCAATCGCTATCTCGACTGCCTCGCCTCCTATTCAGCCGTGAACCAGGGGCACTGTCACCCCAGGATCTTGAAAGCCTTGTTGGAGCAGGCGCGCAAAGTCACGCTGACTTCGCGGGCCTTTCGCAATGACCAGCTTCCTCTACTCTTGCAGGAACTGTTCAAGTTGGCCGGCTTCGACATGGTGCTGCCTATGAACTCCGGGGCCGAGGCCGTCGAAACCGCCATCAAGGCGGCACGCAAGTGGGGATACAAGGTCAAAGGCATACCTGATGGCCGGGCCGAAATTATCGTCTGTGCCAATAACTTCCACGGACGAACGGTGACCATCGTAAGCTTCTCCACGGACGAGCAGTACCGGGAAGGCTTCGGGCCCTTCACGCCCGGATTCAAGGTCATCCCCTTCGGGAACACCGTTGCTCTCCGTGAGGCAATCACGCCCAACACCTGTGCCTTCCTGGTGGAACCGATTCAGGGTGAGGCCGGAATAGTCATTCCCCCCGAGGGCTATCTCCGGCAGGCTGCCGCGATCTGTCGCGAGAAAAATGTCCTTCTCGTGGCCGACGAAATTCAATCTGGACTGGGCCGCACTGGCAAGCTGTTCGCGTTCATGCACGAAGGCGTCCGGCCCGACGTTGTCATCATCGGCAAAGCTCTGTCCGGCGGCTTCTATCCGGTATCGGCGGTGCTGGCCACGAAGGAGGTACTTGGTGTCTTTCAGCCGGGGGATCACGGCAGCACCTTCGGTGGCAACCCTCTGGGTTGCGCCGTAGCCCGCGCAGCGCTTCGCGTGCTTGCGGAGGAGTGTTTGATTCAACGTTCAGCCGAACTGGGCGAGTATTTTCTGAACAAGCTTCGAACTTTGTGCAGCCCGCGCCTTCGCGAGGTCCGCGGCAAAGGGCTGTGGATTGGGATCGAGTTGAACGTCCCGGCCCGTCCGTATTGTGAGGCCCTCAAGTCCCTGGGCGTTCTGTGTAAGGAGACTCACGAATATGTGATCCGGGTTGCTCCTCCACTGGTGATCACGCGGGAAGAGATTGACTGGGCATTCGAACGGATTAAGAAAATCGTTGAGGGGTGAGTGCCGACGGCTCCCTAGACCCGGTTGCGAAGCTTGACGATGGCCAATCGCCGGCTGCCGCGCGCGGCGATTGCATCCCGGCCTCCGTTGAAGCCCGCGCACACCTGCATTACTATCGCAGGCAATGGTCGCACTCATCCGGCGCAACCCCTTGTTCCTCCTGGGCCTGACGGCGGCGCTGAGTGCATTCGTCATTCAGTCTGGAGAACTGGGCACCAGTGACACGACGCATCGCCTGCAGGCGGCGCATTCGTTCTGGACGGGTGAGCCTGAAGTCTTCCCCAACGAGTATCCGGAATTTGGGATCCACGGGCGGGGAGGCAAGCTATACGGCTGGTATGGCATGGGGCAGCCGTTGCTTATGCTGCCCGCGGACCTCGTTGGCACGTACCTGGCTCGCCTTTCGGTGTTCCGGAATTATGAGGACGATCCGGGTGTGCGCAGCATCGTCGTCAGTTACACCACCAACATACTGATCAACGTCCTGACTGCTCTGGTGTGCTTTCGCCTCTTGCGGCTGTTGCAGTTCAGCACGCGGGAAGCGATTGCAGGTGTGCTGGCGCTGCTGTTCTGCACTACCCATCTGCACTACACGCAGAACATGATGGAGAACAATTACATCATGCTTCTGACGCTGACCGGCCTGACGTTTCAATACGAATGGCTGCTCACCGGCAGCAAGCGCGCTCTGTTCGTGGGCAGCGCAGCGTTTGGACTGAATCTGCTGACGCGCCTTACGACGGGCCTGGACCTTATTGCCGGCGGCGTGTTCCTGCTACTGGTGCTGTGTTTCAACAGGGTGCGCGGGCATGACCTGTGGACTCGCCTTATCGCCTATGTGAAGTACGCTGCTCCCGTGTACGCCTTCTTCTTGCTGATCGATCGTTGGTATCAGCACCACCGATTCGAATCGTGGACTAACACCTACGTCTCGGTGTTCGCGAAGGAAGCACGGATGTTGAATCCGGCGTTGCCTCCAAACTATCCCTGGGAAGGGCCCTTCCACATCGGCTTCTTCGGGGCGCTGTTCAAACCGGAGAAGTCCATCTTCCTCTTTGATCCGCTGCTGCTGCTGACGATTGTGGTGAGTGTGCTGGCATGGCGGCGGCTTCGCTCCGGCGTTAAGGCGTATGTCGTCACCGCCTCCCTGCTGCTTCTCGCCTATGTATCCTTTTACGCCCGATATACAGTTTGGAGCGGTGATTTTGCCTGGGGAGATCGCTATGTCTCCAGTGCGGCGGAGCTGGCCGCGTTCATCTCGGTTCCGATGCTGTTGCGCTATCGCTCGGAGGTCGGTGGCACAGTGCGGCTGTTGGGAGGGGCGCTGATCATGATCAGTTGTCTGATACAGATCGCTTCCCTCGCCTTCTGGTTGCCTCTGGAGATCTATCAGATGGACACGCTCGGCCATCCCACGTTCGTGGTGGCGCTGCGCTTCAAGAATATCGCGGCGTTTGCGCTGGGTAAGATGGATGTCTGGGGCCTAACTAACGACTCGATGACCTATGATCCCTGGGACTACGTCCACATCACGACCTGGAACTTTCTTCCTTTCCTGCTGCGCCGCGTCGGAGTTGCGCCGCGCTGGGTCGTGGACGCCACATTTTTCGTTTGGTCCGGGGGCATTGCGGCACTCGTATCGGCACTCTGGACGTTGCGCCGGGTGCTGCGTGGCGGCAGCTTCGATAACGAGGTCGGTACACCGTCGAACTCGCCATCTCTTGACGCTGCACTACCTCTACGCTAATAGCCGGTAACGGACAGAAGCGCTCCGTATATGATGTCTGCTTCCGGCAAATCTGGCAGGAAAAGCCGTCTATGGAAATGGTGCGCATCTTCGGTCTGCCTGCGGCACTTCTGGTGCTGGCATTCATTGCCAACCGCCTTTCCAAACTGACTCGCGTCCCCGACCTGATCGTGCTGCTGCTCATCGGCGTGACGCTGGGCCCCATCCTCCGCTGGGTGAATCCCGAAACGTTTAAGCCTGTTGTTCACGTTCTTGGGATGTTGGCCCTTATCCTGATTCTCTTCGAAGGCGGACTCGATCTTCGTCTGCGACAGGCCGTGCGCTACTTCCCCGCCGGGATCTTGCTCGTGGTAACCAGCTTCGGGCTGAGTCTGGGTCTGGTCGCAGTGGTGGGGCGGGCCTTGCTGCATCTGAGCTGGAGTGATGGCCTGCTGATGGGGGCCGCTCTGGGATGCACCAGCGGCGCCATTGTTATTCCGGCATTGCAGCAGATTACCGCACCGGAGCCGGTCAAAATCACACTCACCATCGAAGCAGCTCTGGGAGAAGTGCTGGCGGTGCTCATCGTTGGCAACATGCTGAATCTGGGACCAAGTCCGTCCATGCTTGGAGGCATAGCGTCCGATTTCTCCCACAGTGTTGTGCTAGCAATGATTCTCGGAGTCATTGCCGGGGTCGTGTGGTCGCGGCTCTGGCCCGTTTTGGCGGGGCAGCCTTACAGCAACATCCTGAACCTCGGAATTGTGCTGGGAGTATATGCGATTGCCCGCTATGCCGGAGGGAGCGGGTTGCTGGCGGAGTTAACCTTCGGTGTGACCCTCGCGAACATGCCACGGACACCGCACATGACCCGGCAAGGGGTACGGATGCTCGCCTTCCATTCAGAGCTGAGCTTTCTGGTGCGCTCATTCTTCTTCGTCATGCTGGGGATTGTTGCGGAGTTCGTCAGCCGCCGCTATATGGTGCCCATTCTGGGGATCTTCGCGGTGCTGGTGATGGCACGCTTCCTCGCTTACCAGCTCAGCCGATGGGCGGTGCGCGACGTGGACCGCAGGCAAACCGAGCTACTGTTCTGGATGTTGCCGCGGGGACTGGTTACCGCTGTGCTGGCGCTGGAAATTGTTGAAAGCCGTGGTGCGGCGTTCGCTTTCCTGCCTGCGATCGCCTTCACCGTTGTATTGGCGACCAACCTGTTCATCGTTTGGGGCGTCGTGAGGTCTGGCAAGGTTCTAACCATCGCAACGACAGAAGCACACCTAACCGGGGAGGAGGCGCCTCAGATTGATGCGCCATCGCCCGCTACTCCACTCCCACAGCCCGAACCTCAATGAACAAGGCTCTGACCTCTCGATTATCGGAACTGGAAGTGAGCAAGCAGCGCTACGGGCGCGGTTGTGCCCCAACCGTCGAGAGGCTTTTGGCACGGTTGCGGAATACCGAATTAGCTGATGCCGAATCCCTTGTTCGCTTTCATGATGCGGTCCTGTTTCTGCGTGCCTTCCCGCAAAGCCGCAGCGTCCTGCGGCTAACGGAGAGCTTGTTGGCCGGCCTCGCCCAACAAGTAGCGAAGCTTAAGAACTCCGGTGCAAACATGCAGTTGTTTGACTCGGAACAGTTTTCGGGTATTGCCGGCACAACCATCAGCGACACCTTTACTTATGAGGTTGCTCGCTGGCTGGTGGGGCGGCATAGGGAACACTTGCGCGTCGAGTGGGACTTCGATGGGCAAGGGCGGCAGATGGGTGTGAGTCTGCCGGAGTTTGTTCCTTTGCTGGCCGACGATTCCCTCGTCGAAGCTGACACCCCTTACTGGACGTGGATGGGAAGCGCTGCCGGCGGGGAACAGCGAATCCTGCCGTGGCTGATCCGCCGGCTCGACGGCCGGCCGGAAACGATGTTGCAGAAAACCTCCTGGTATGATGCGCTGAAGATCCACGTTTCGTGGGACCTTGGCGATTCTCCAGCCAGCCGCACTCGTGCGCGTCGCAATCCGGGCAGCACTTACTTCCATCGCGTGCCTCTGATTCGTCGCAACCAGGTATCGCTGGAAGCTGAGCTTAGTTCGCCACCGTTGCCCATCCGTAAGCTCTCCCAACATGAAGGGAAGGACGTTCTGGACATGGTGCGCGATGCACTCACCGTGCGCTATCGCGAACTCTACGGCACGACGCGTGGTGACCCGGAGAACCTGGTGGAATGCGACGTCGGGCGAGGCGTGCACATCTTTCTTTGGGGCTTGCCGCCGGAGCGGCGCTTGCCGCTGCGTGCGTATCACGCCGGAATTACGCTCAAGAATGGCGTCCCCATCAACTACATCGAAGGTATCTCGCTGGCCGATTGGATGGAGGTTGGCTTCAACACCTTCTACGCTTTCCGCGATGGCGAGACAGCATGGACTTATTCCAAGGTGCTGCATCTTCTTCACCAGCTCACTCAAGTGACATGCATCTCTGTTTATCCTTACCAGCTGGGAGATCAAAACGAAGAGGCCATCAAGTCCGGCGCGTTCTGGTTCTATCGCAAACTCGGATTTCGGCCTGGTCGCCCGGAATTGCTGGCGCTAACGCAGCGCGAGGAAATGAGAATCGCGACAGACCCCGCCCATCGAACATCAGCGCGCACGCTGCGGAAACTGGCATCAGGACATGTGTTCTACGAGTTTGGCGACGAGCCACGCGGGCTTTGGGATAGGTTCTCTGTCCGCAACATTGGACTCGCCGTTCAGCGAAGGATGGCGACCAAATTCCAGGGCGATCCCGAAAACATGTGCCGCGCCACGTCGGCCGCCCTCGCCGCAAGCCTGCGGGTTGATCCCAGGAGATGGGGCTCTCTTGAACAGACCGCATTCAAAGACTTCGCTTTTGTGCTTTCTCTTGTACCCGAAGTGGAGAGCTGGTCCAGCAGGCAGAAGCGCGCGATGGTTAAGATCATTCGCGCCAAGGTTTCAAGGAATGAATCGGACTATCTTCGACTGCTGCAGCAACACCATGCCCTGAAGCAAGCCTTGCTGAGACTGGGAAGTGCGCTTGGGACCGCGCGAACCTGACCGCCCGCATCGGGAGATCATCTGAGGGCTTCGCTATCCCATGCTGGCCATGATAAACAGCGGTTTCATCTGGAAGCTCTTGTAGAGGGGACGCAACCTCTCGGTGTTGTAATGTTCCTTGACATTCACGACTTTTTTCGATGCCACCACCGCTTCGATGGGCACATTGTCATAACGTCCATCTTTCAGCACGACTAGTCTTGCGTGCATCCCACCGAGCAGCAGGTCGAGCGCCAGATTTCCGAACGCCATGGGGACGATGGAGTCAATTGCGTCCGGATCGCCGCATCGCACCAGGTAACCCAGCTTCTGGTTCATGACATCCACGGTTTTACCGTTGTTGTACTTCGCCGAAAGTTCCTTCAGCTTGTGAGAGACGAGGTCGCCGATGCCGCCCAGCTTTCTGTGCCCATAGGCATCGGCGGCGCCTTCCTCGAAGACCATCTCTCCGCCCTCAAACATCGCGCCTTCGGAAATGAGGACCACCGAATACTTGCTCGGATTGCGGCGGCGATCGAGCATCAGCAACTCGGCCAGGAGATCCATGTTGAACTTGTATTCTGGAATGACGCAGCGGTGGGCTGCTCCGGCCATGGTGGGCAAGATGGCTGTAAATCCCGCATAACGTCCAAACACCTCCAGTACCAGAAGCCGCTCATGGGAACCGGCCGTGGTTCGCAGCCAGTTGGTCATCTCGATGATTCGGGTCACACAGGTACTGAATCCAATGCAATAATCCGTACCCGGAACGTCGTTGTCCATGGTCTTGGGGATGGCGATTACTTTCACCCCCTCTTGCGACATCCGCACAGCGTAGCTCAGCGTGTCGTCGCCGCCAATCGGGATGAGGTACTTGATCCCAAGCCATTCCAGGTTCTTCAAGACTTCCGGAGTCAGGTCGTTCCGCTCGGCGCCGTAAGCATCCTGCAGGTGAGAAGGGACATTGGACTTCTTGATCCGCGACGGATTAGTGCGCGAGGTGTGTAGAAACGTCCCTCCGCTGCGCCCGACTCGGTTCACCAGTTCTTCCGACAGAGTCTGGAAATTGTCGCTGTTGTCGTGGCCCTTTTCGCGCACCATGTCCACAAGGCCGGCCCAGCCTCGCCGTATGCCGATCACCTCGTAGCCTTCTCCCAGCGCCCTGATGGTAACCGCGCGAATCGCCGGGTTCAGTCCCGGCACATCCCCACCGCCAGTCAGGATTCCAATAACACCTTTCTTGGATCCGTTCGCCATGTTGCGCCTCTTGCCAGCTCCAAGTGCTACGCAGCCTTACACAGATAGTGTAGCTGCACTCCCGACATTCCGTGTGATCACCCCATGGTTGCGACGGGCGGCTTTTCTCAGGCGCTCCCGCTCTGAAATCTCGCCCTTCCCAACCACCCCAACGCCAGCAAGACCAGCACCGCGATAATCCCCTGCGAGATGACGCAATACAAACACCACACCTCCAGCACGTGCGCCTCGATGTGGGTCAGATAGAGCGCAAAGGCGAGTCCGGCCAGCACCGCCAGCAGGAGCCACAGGCGCTGCCGCAGAAATCCCAGCACCGCAACGAGCAGATACCCGGCGATGCCGATCGCTGCCACCGGCACGCCATACAAAACAGCGTACGGACTGTGGTTCACCACCCCGCAATCCCACTTGTCATTAATGCTGCACGGCTCAGCGCCGGTGTCATAATGAACTTTCAGCGCCAGCCCCGAAACGACAATTCCAGCCAGTGCCAGCGCAACAATCAGATAGCGCACAAGTGTCTCCCGTACTTGCGATTGTAACGTGCGAGGGCGCTGCCGAGTCCGCTGTGGCTTGTCGCGGCGCGAGTGCCGCATCGCTGCCACACGTCATGTAGTACAATCCCTCTACTTATGCGCCGGCTGTCCTCCAGTCTGCTGCTGGTAGTGTTGTGGTCCGGTTTCGCCCTGCCGTTCCTGCAAGCGCAACCGGAGACCATTCCCGCATGCTGCCGGCGCGACGGCAGGCACCACTGCACGATGTCCCTGAAGGGTGACGGCTTCCGCGCCAATGCGCCCAACTGCCCGTGGCGGCATTACGGCGTGCTGATTTCGCCGACCACCGCCCTCGGAGTCTCCTCGAGCACTCCAGGCATCAATCCTGTGGGACATCTCCGGGCCCGCATCGCCACGTCGGCGATTGTGCTGCCGGCACTGGATATCACCCGGCAGCGTGGCCCTCCTTTCGCCTAAGTTCCTGACTCAAGAGCACACATTCTCCGGATCGAGATCGCGCCCGCTCGCAGCGCGCGCATGCCATGTTGTTTGCAGATCAGTTATCGGCCCGGAGATGTGTCCGTTTGCGAAGGTTCTTTGTTCCCAGTTGGAGATACTTATGTGCTGCGCCCTGACCTGCGCGCCTTTTCGTTGCGCGTTCCTATTGCTGGTTGTCGTGCTTTTCGCATTGCTCAGCCTGCCCTTGACCGCCACTGTCTTTGGCAACGTGCGCGGGGTCGTCCATGATCCCCAGCACCAGCCGGTGAACGCCGCCCAGGTCACACTGGAGGCCACCGACTCGCAATATAAGCAGACGACGCAGACCGGCGCCAACGGCGAGTTTTACTTCGACACCGTCCCGCTGGGTAAGTACAAGATTACGGTCGAGGCGCCCGGATTTGCGCCCCAGGCGCAGGTCCTCATCGTCGTCTCCGGCTCGGCGCCCGTGCTGCACTACCAGCTCGCCATCGCCGCCGCGAAGGAACAAATAACCGTTACTGCCTCTCCTGCGGACCTGAACCCCGATTCGCCGCGCCGCGACATTCTCATCACTCAGGAGCAGATTGAGCGCTATGCGGGAGTGGACTCCAGCAACAGCTTCAAAGCGGTCACCGACTTTGTGCCCGGCGCATACATGGTGCACGATCAGTTGCATGTGCGCGGCGGACACCAGGTCACCTGGGCGCTCGATGGTGTGCCCATTCCCAACACCAACATCGCCTCCAACGTCGGGCCGCAGTTTAATCCAAAGGACGTCTCCTACATGCAGGCCGAGACCGGTAGCTACGCCGCCGAGTACGGTGACCGCACCTACGGTGTTTTCAACGTCGCTCCGAATACCGGGTTCGAACGCAACCGCCAGGGTGAACTCATCGCCAGTTACGGCAACTACAACCAGACTGACGATCTGTTAAGCTTTGGCGACCACACTGCGAAGTTTGCGTATTATGTAAGCGCCGGCGGCAACTTCAACAACTGGGGCTTGGAGCCGCCCACCCCGCTTAACTTGCACAACCAAGTCTACGGCGGCGGCGGATTTACCTCGCTCATCTACAATCCCAATCCCAAGGACCAGATTCGCTTCGATGGCGGACTCCGGTTGGATTACTACCAGGTACCCAACGATCCCGACATGCAAGCCGCCAGCATCAACGATCGCGAGCGCGAGCAGGACATCTTCGCCACCGGCACCTGGGTGCACACCTTTTCGCCGGGACTGATGCTGATCACGTCGCCCTTCTATCACTTCAACCGCGCGGCCTACGAGGGCGGTGCCAATGACGTTCCCATCACCACCGACAATCGCGCCTCCAATTACGAAGGAGGGCAGATTACCTTGTCAGCCATCAACAGCCGCAACAATGCCCGCTTCGGCATTTATGCCTTCGCCCAGCAGGACAACGCCTATTTCTCGGTCTTTGCCAACGACGGCTCGGGACAGCAATTCAATCAGCGCGTCTACCCCGGTGGTTACCTGTTTGCCGGCTTCCTGGAGGACCAGTTCAAGGCGGCGCGCTGGCTTACGTTCACCGGCGGGCTGCGGCTCACTCACTTCTCCGGGGGAATCACCGAGAACGCCGTCGATCCACGTCTGGGAGTTGCCATACAGCTACCCAAACTGAACTGGGTGCTGCGCGCGGCCTATTCGTACTTCTACCAGCCGCCGCCGCTCGATACCGTCACCGGCTCGCTGCTCGACTACACCGAAGCGCAGGGGCTGGGATTCCTTCCCCTGAAAGGGGAGCGTGATATCCAGCAGGAGTACGGCCTCACCATTCCCGTAAAAGACTGGGTCTCCAGCTTCACCTACTTCCATACCAGCGTGCGCAACTTCTTTGACCACGACGTAATCGGCAACTCCAACATCTTCCTGCCGCTCACCATCGAGGGCGCCATCATTGAAGGCGAGGAAGTCACGGTGCGCTCGCCGCTCATCAACAATCACTACCGCGCGCATGTGGTTTATTCGCACCAGATTGCCCAGGGCGTCGGCGCGGTGACCGGCGGACTTACCGATTTTTCGCCGCCCGAGGGCAACTTCTATCTCGACCACGACCAGCGCAACACGCTCTCGGCCGGAGTCGAGGGCGATCTCCCCTGGCGCAGCTTCGCCGCCCTCACCCTCAACTACGGCTCCGGCTTCCTGAACGGCGACGGCCCCAGCCACCTGCCGGGCTATACGACATTCGATTTATCCATCGGCAAGAGCTTCGGCGAGAACTTCATGGTGCGCGTTTCCGGCACCAACATCTTCAACGTCGCCTACCAACTCGACAACAGCAACACCTTCGGCGGAACGCATTGGGGCGCTCCCGCCATGGTCTCGGTGCAGGTGCGATACAGGTTTCGGTATTGATCTCATAGGCTGGATTAGCCCTGGCCAACCCGGTGCGATCCCGGCTCTTGGCAAACCTGCCCTTTACCCGGAATCCCGGCCGGGGCGGAAGTTGTTACAAGAATTTTTCCTGCCACTTCGTCCACAGAGGGGCCAGTTGTAGCACAATAGAACTCGCATCATGGCATACCTTGGGAGGGGAGCCAATGGCAATGGCGCAGAGGCAGGACAATAGTCAACCGGCTGGGGAGCTTCGGCCGCTGGATCGTTTGACCCTTGCATTAATTGGGATGGGAGTAATCTTCGCTTCGCTTGGGGCCGGCGAAGCTGTTTATCGGCTTGCGTTCTTCCAGTTCGATGGAGCAACCGACCGTCTTCCGATCGAGATGCTGTTTGGACTGGCATTCGCCTGGATGACTACCAAGCTGGCGAGAAAAATCTACCAGCACCGGATGGAGACTTCCGCCCGCATCAACTTGATCTGGGACCGAAACCACAGGATTCGTCACGCGGTCGAGGCCATCACGCCACTGCCCTACCCGGGCAATCAGCAGGCGATTCGCGTGATTCGCGAAGAAGTAGATCGCATTGAATGGGCGCTCACGGACATTCTGCCGCGATAACCCCGGGGATCTTTTGCGTTCATGGCCTGCAAGCCTGGCGCTGACCGCCCGCGATTTGGCCCGGCCGGCACGAAGTTAATGCTCATGCTTCGAGTGGGAATGGATATGCGGATGCGAGTGCTCATAGCTTCCATGCGAATGCCGGTGGGCGTGCACCAGGTTCGCACGCAGGAGCAACTCCTGGTTCGATAGAATTTCGGCCGGCGTACCAGTCGCTGCTACGACACCTTCTTCGAGCACCGCAATGCGTCCGGCAATGTCCTCGACAATTTCAAGCTGATGCGTCGCTGTAATGACCGTCTTGGCGGCGCCCCTCCATTCCTGGATCAAGTCAATAATCTGGCTCTGACTGCGCGGATCGAGGGCCGATGTGGGCTCGTCCAAAAGCAGGACCTCGGGATCGAGCACGACGACGGAGGCCAGCGCGACCCTTTTCTTTTCGCCGCTGGAAAGCCGGTATGGCGGACGGTCGCGGAGATGTTCAATCTTCATGAGCTCCAGCGCGGTAGTCACCCTGGACAGGATCTGTTCCTTGGACCACTGCAACTGCAAAGGTCCGAAGGCAACCTCATCGAATACCGTAGGATTGAACAGTTGCACATCGGGATTTTGAAAAACCAGGGCAACCTTCCGGCGAAAGGCGAGCCCAAACCCATTCTGGTGTAGCAATTCGGGCGCCAAGCGCTGTCCACCAAAGCTGACTGAACCGCGCGATGGAAAGC
>Ga0335085_10008833_pt1 | contig 15297 bp, 11 predicted proteins | sample Lox_Sample_45_FD_206712 | JGI IMG/M metagenome (GOLD analysis project Ga0335085, IMG submission 206712) | Soil microbial communities from Loxahatchee National Wildlife Refuge, Florida, United States - Lox_Sample_4.5 | ecosystem: Environmental > Terrestrial > Soil > Wetlands | place: USA... | reverse complement strand
GGCACGGTCTGCCATGCCACGCCTTTGCTGTTCAACGCCTCGGCAAGCGCTTTTTCGGCGACATCCCATGTTGCGTCCGAGCCGACGCGCTTGGCCGGCCGCGTTGAAAGCCGGTAAATGATTTCGTCGAACCCGAAATCCCGATAAACGCCGATCAGAGTGTCGATGAAACGCGATACCTCGGATTGAATTTGCGCTTCGGTGCAAAAGATATGGCCGTCGTCCTGGGTAAATCCGCGCACGCGCAGGATGCCGTGCAGGGCGCCTGACGGCTCGTTGCGCAGACACGCGCCGAACTCGCCGTAGCGCAGCGGCAGGTCGCGGTAGCTGTGCAATCCGGCATTGAAAATCTGCACGTGCCCCGGGCAATTCATGGGCTTGATCGCGTAGTCGCGGTTTTCGCTCGACGTAACGAACATGTGGTCTCGGAAATTGTCCCAATGTCCGGATTTTTCCCACAGCCTGCGATCGAGGATCGACGGACAGCGTACTTCCTGAAAGCCGGTATCCCGGTACACCCCGCGCAGGTACTGTTCAATCTGTTGCCAGATTGCCCAGCCCCTCGGGTGCCAGAATACGAGTCCCGGCGCTGCGTCCTGCATATGGAACAAATCGAGCTGTTTCGCGAGCCGGCGGTGATCGCGTTTTTCGGCTTCCTCCAGCATGTGCAGATAGGCGTCCTGGTCTTCTTTTTTCGCCCACGCGGTGCCGTAAATCCGCTGCAACATCTCGTTCTTCGAATCGCCGCGCCAGTAAGCGCCGGCGACCCTCATCAGTTTGAACACCTTGAGTTTGCCGGTCGACGGCACATGCGGTCCGCGGCACAAATCGATGAAGTCACCCTCGCGGTAAAGCGACACTTCCTCGCCGGCCGGGATTGCGGCGATGATCTCGGCCTTGTAATGTTCGCCGATCGACCTGAAAAACTCGACCGCCTTGTCGCGCGGCCACACTTCGCGCTTGACGGGAAGGTCGCGTTTGGCAAGCTCCGTCATGCGTTTCTCGATCGCCGCCAGGTCCTCGGGCGTAAACGGCCGTTGCAATGAAAAATCGTAGTAGAAGCCGTTTTCGATCACCGGTCCGATCGTCACCTGGGCCGCGGGAAACAATTCTTTCACCGCGTAAGCGAGTAAATGCGCGGTCGAATGGCGAATCAATTCCAGACCTTGCGGATCGCGGTCGGTAATGATGGCGACCGCGCTGTCCCGGTCCACCACGAACGAAGTATCGACGAGTCTGCCGTCGACCTTGCCGGCGAGCGCGGCCTTGGCGAGACCCGGACCGATGGCCGCCGCAATGGCGGCCACCGACAGCGGATGGTCGAAACGGCGGACTGAGCCGTCGGGAAGTTTGATGTCAGGCATGAATCATATGTTAACAGGCGAAAAAAAAGCGCGGGCATGCCGCACTTTTCCCGAATCACGTGCGGCCAGGCCTATCGGCCGGTAAGGAATGAGGTTCGCGCCATCATGTGTACAGATACTGGTAGGCGCGATTGGAGTCGAACCAACGACCTCATCCATGTCAAGGATGCGCTCTAACCAACTGAGCTACGCGCCTGAAAGCCGCGGATTCTACCCGTTCCAACGCATTGATTCAAACAAATCAGCGCCTTGCCGGATACACAACGCCTGAAATGCCGCACAGCTATTGCAATAGACCGGCCGCACGGACAAATGCGGCCGGCCCCGCCAATTCGTTTGTTTATTGCGGCAAACATGGGTAGAAATACATGCGTGCGACATTTTCAGGATTCCGATCTGGCGGGTTTGCTGGCCGGCGAGCGCCATGCATGGGAACGTTTTGTGCCCCACGCCGCCGCGATCATGCGCGGCGTGATCCGCCGCACGCTGCTGAAATCCGGCCGCAGTGAAGACACTGCCGATTGCCTGCAGGAAGCGTTTTTGAAACTGTGCCGGAACGATTTCGCATTGTTGCGCCGCTACGATCCGGCGCGCGCGACGCTCTCGACCTGGCTCGGCGTCATCGCCGCCAGCGTGGCGCTCGACAATCTGCGGCGCGTCCCGCCGCCGATGCCGCTCGACGAAGCGCCCGAGCCGGCAGCGCATTCTTCGTCCGAACCGGGAAACGACCGCCTTGACCTGCCGCGCAATCTGCTGCCGCCGCGCCAGGCATTGATTCTCAAAATGATTTACGAAGACGGGCATGATGTCGCTGAAGTCTCGCGCCTGCTTGGCATTGAAGCGCAAACCGTCCGCTCCCTGCGCCACAAGGCCCTGACCCGCTTGCGCGAATATCTACGGCGGGGATGAATCCGTTTGCGACCGCGTATAACCAGTGAAGGATACGATAATGGCGTCCGACAATTTTGAATCCCTGTCCCCGTATGAACGGAAAGTGCTTGTACGGCTGGACAGCCATGCGCCACACACCGAAGTAGCGCCGGAAATGCTGGCCGCTTATCTGGATGGGCGCGCCGACACCGACGAACAACAGTACGTCGAACGGGCGCTCGCCGCCGATCCGCTGTTGCGGCAAACACTGGCCGCATTGCGCGACGCGCTGGCGGAACCGGCAACCGCAGCGGAGTTGGCGCGCGCCAGTGCACTAACAGCGCCATTTCACGGCGCGCCACCGCGGTCCCGGTGGCAGGCATGGTTCGGCCTGCCACCGCTCGTTACCGGCGCCGCGGCCATTGCCACGATCGTCGTCGGCATCGCCGTCGGTACGGCGCTCGGCACGGGAGCGCATAACGCCGAAACCGTCACGCTCGCTCATTTTGCCTTTGACTGGATTTAGCGCCCCGCCATGAAAGCACTCAAAATCGCACTGGCCGTTTCCGTGCTGTTGAACATTGCCGTCGTCGGCGCATTTCTCTGCGCGAAGTCCGGGCCGTGGCGGGTATCGGCCAGCGATCCCGTCGCGCGCGAACTCGAACTGGGTGATGCGCAACGTCCGGCGCTTGCCGCGCTGCGCCGTCAAGCGCGCAGTGAAATCATCGAGACGTTCAGGCAAAATCGCGCGCTGCGCCAGACCGTCGCCGCCCGGCTGCGCGACGCCCGCGCCGACGACCCCGCTCTGGAACAGGATCTGCGCCAGGCCGCCGAAGTGCGTTTCCAGCTTCAGCTGCACATCTTGCGGGAAGCCCTCGCCTTTCGTGACGCGCTGCCGGTTGATCAACGGGCGCGCTTCAACGACAAACTTTCCCAGCCCCGTTTTTTGCAGCGCCTGATCGGATTTGACGGAACCCTCCAGCAGGCGGGCGACAAATAACATTTAGTTACACAATCACCGGACCGGCCGGGGATATTTAAATTCGATACTGCGAATAACCGGATAGGGCCGCCGATCGTTACAGCGGAATATTAGAAAAGGAGCGCATCATGAACCAGACATATCCCAATCACCGAATGGCGGCAGTCGCCATGACAATCATCGGTATCTTCACCATGGTCAGCTACGCGACGGGTGCCGATGCACGGGAACGCCACGCTTCCGGTACTTATCAGGGCAGCCGCGTCGGTTCCGGTACCTGGCAGCACAACGCACAACGCCAGCGCGGCAGCAGCGAACGCGGCACGACGTGGCAGAATTCGCGCGGTGAAGGGTCGGCAAGCACCAACCGCACCTGGAACCGCGATGCCGGCACCCTCAACACCGACCGCAGCGCTACCACAGCCGGCGGTAAAAGTGCAACCTCAACCAGCACCACTACGCGCACTGACAACGGCCGCTCGACCGCCGGCAGCTACAGCACCAGCGGCGGCAAAAGCGGCACTTTCCAAAGCGACGTCACACACGGTGACGGCGGCGTTTCGAAATCGCAAAGCATGACCAACCAGAATGGCCAGACTGCGACGCGCGACGTGACCATGACGAAAACCGATGACGGCGTCGCGCGTTCGGCTACCGTGACCGGGCCCAATGGTCAAAGCGTAACGAACAACCAGAATATCAATCGTACCGATAGCGGGTTGTCGAGCACCGGCACTTATACGACCAGCGGCGGCAAAAGCGGCACCACCGAAGGCAGCCTGACGCACAATGGCGACAGCGTGACCCGAACGCAAAGCGCCACCAACCAGAATGGCCAGACCGTGTCGCGCGACATCACGACCACCAAAACCGACGACGGCGCCGCCCGCAGCGTGACGATTACCGGACCGAACGGCCAGACCGAAACCTACGGCGGCAGCATCACGCGCGACCCGCAATAGGCAAGCCCCCCTCATTAACGCCGGCTCGGTGCCGGTATTGCCCGCGCACTATTATCAGGCACGCTGCTCTCTAATTCTTTATTTTGGTGCGGGCATTGCGTTAATATAACCTTCGCAATTGACCGCAACACTACGTCGCGGCCAAGAAGCGGGTATTGTTCTTCATCGCCTTTCAGGCGCACCATTTGGGCACAGGCGTTGCTTATCCCGTCACATAAAAGCGAAATCCAGTGAACGCCCCGCTCAACACCCAGGTTGCGGCGCATTTTTACAATGAAATGCGCGACTCCGGCGGCGCGGCGCGCGCGCATTACGCCGCGTACGCCGCATGGCTCGCCGACAAGCCGCACGACTTCATGCTGCAGAAACAGAAGGAGGCCGACACGCTTTACGCGCGGCTCGGCATCACGTTCGCGGTCTACGGCGACGAAGGCGGCGTCGAACGCTCGATTCCCTTCGACATCATCCCGCGCATCATGCCGGCAGCGGCGTGGAAAAAAATTTCTGACGGCTGCTGCCAGCGCGTGCGCGCACTCAATGCGTTTCTCAATGATATCTACCACCAACAAGAAATCATCAAAGCAGGCATCGTCCCCGAACGGCAAATCATGGGCAACAGCCTGTTCCGCAGTGAAATGGTGGGCATCGACGTCCCCGGTGGTGTCTACGTGCATATTGCGGGCGTCGACATCGTGATGGTGGACGCCGAAACCTTTTATGTGCTTGAAGACAACCTGCGCACGCCATCGGGGGTTTCGTACATGCTGGAAAACCGCAAAATGATGATGCGGCTGTTCCCCGACCTTTTCGCGCAGATTGCGGTGGCGCCGATCGATCACTATACCGATGTCCTGCTCGACAATCTGCGCGCCGTCGCGCCGCAGGGAATCGCCAGCCCCGTGGTCGTCGTGCTGACGCCAGGCTCCTACAATTCCGCCTATTTCGAACACGCGTTCCTTGCCCAGCAGATGGGCGTCGAACTGGTCGAAGGCCAGGACTTGTTCGTCGCCGACAACGCCGTCTTCATGCGCACCACGCACGGCCCGCAGCGCGTCGACGTCATCTACCGCCGCATCGACGATGATTTTCTCGATCCGCTCGCGTTCCGGCCCGACTCGGCGCTCGGCGTGCCCGGACTGTTCGCCGCTTATCGCGCCGGCAAGGTCACGCTGGCGAATGCGATCGGCACCGGCGTCGCCGACGACAAATCCACTTATATCTACGTGCCGGAAATGATCCGCTTCTATCTGGGCGAGGAACCAATCCTGCAGAATGTGCCGACCTGGCAACTCGGCAAACCCGACGACCTCCAATACGTGCTCGACCATCTTGCCGAACTCGTGATCAAGGAAGTCCAGGGCTCCGGCGGCTACGGCATGCTGGTCGGGCCGGCGGCGAGCAAATCCGAAATCAAGAAATACCGCGCGCGCATCCTTGAAAATCCGGCCAGCTTCATCGCCCAGCCGACGCTGGCGCTTTCGACCTGCCCGACGTTCGCGCAATCGGGCATCGTGCCGCGCCACGTCGACCTGCGGCCGTACGTGCTGTCCGGCAAGAGCGTGACGCTGGTGCCGGGCGCGCTGACGCGCGTCGCGCTGCGCGAAGGTTCGCTGGTCGTCAACTCGTCGCAGGGTGGCGGCACCAAGGACACCTGGGTGCTTGAATCATGATCATCCCGCGTCCCGTGTTTCACTCCCCGCGATGTTGAGCCGCGCCGCCAACAATCTGTACTGGATGTCGCGCCAGATCGAGCGCGCCGAGAATGCCGCGCGCATGCTCGACGTCACGTACCGCATGTCGCTGCTGCCGTACCGCGTGCTCGAACCCGGCCAGGAATGGGCCGAACCGTGGGCGCTGCCGCTCGTCATTACCGGCTTCGCCGGCGCCTATTACGAGCGCTATCCGGGAAAGATCACGCCCGACAACGTGCTGCGCTTCATGGTGCTCGATCCCGAGAACTCGTCGAGCATTTACTCATGCATTCAGGCGGCGCGCGAAAATGCGCGCAGTATGCGCGGCGCAATTGCTTCGGAAATGTACGAAGACCTCAACGATTTCTGGCTCAAGTTCCGCGGTTTCGACCCCGGCCGCCTGCACTCCGGCGTCAGCGAATTTTTCGACTGGATCAAGATCCGCTCGCACCAGTTCCGCGGCGTCACGTTCGGCACCATGCTGCGCGACGAAGCTTACCATTTCATCCGCCTCGGCACTTTCATGGAGCGTGCCGACAACACTGCGCGCATTCTGGACGTCAAATACCATACCCTGCTGCCGAGCGTCGCCGATGTCGGCGGCGCAGTCGATTATTACCAGTGGAGCGCCCTGCTGCGCTCGGTCAGCGCCTTCGACTCCTACCGCAAGGTCTATCGCGAAGCGATTACGCCGGTGAAGGTCGCCGAGCTGCTGATCCTGCGCGCCGACGTACCGCGCTCGCTGCACGCGTGCATGAACGAAATTTACGAAATCCTGCAGGAGCTGTGCGACGACACGCAGCGCGAAGCCGAACGGCTGGCTGGCGAACTTCATGCGAAACTGCATTACGGACAAACGCAGCAGATCATCCAGATCGGGCTGCACGAATATCTGACCGACTTCCTTGCCGGCACCAGCAAATTGACCGACGAGATCAACAAGACCTTCCTCGTTCCGGTCTACCCGCCGCATATAGTGCAGACCGTTGCGGCATGAACACCGTATTTCCAATCGACCGCGAACGATTAAAATAGACGTTTTCGACAACACGCCCTTCGGAGCATCATTTTCATGACGTATTGTGTCGGAGTCATCCTTGATTCGGGAATGGTATTCGCATCCGATTCCCGCACCAATGCCGGCGTTGACCAGGTCGCCTCGTTCCGCAAAATGCACATCTTTGCCGAGGACGGCGAACGTGTAATCGTGATATTGAGTTCGGGCAATCTCTCCATCACGCAAAGCGCGATCAACCTCCTCGAACATCCGTCCCAGATCGGAAGCGGCGCCAAAACCCTGTTCGACTGCGCTTCGATGTTCGAAGTCGCGGAACTGGCCGGCAACGCGTTGCGCGAAGTACGGCAGCGCGACGGCCCCTATATGGCGCAAAACAATATCGATGCCAGTGCGTCGTTCATCGTCGGCGGTCAGGTTCGCGGCGAACCGCAGCGCCTCTTCCACGTTTATAATGAAGGCAACTTCATCGAGGCGACGCCGGAGACGCCGTACTTCCAGATCGGCGAAAGCAAATACGGCAAGCCGGTGCTCGACCGCGTGATCAACCGTTCGACGAGCCTGCTCGATGCCGCAAAATGCGTGCTGGTATCTTTCGACTCGACAATGCGCAGCAATATTTCGGTCGGCCTGCCGATCGATCTCATCATCTACCGCAACAACGAACTGCGCATCGGCATCCAGCGCCGCATCCTGAAAGGCGACACTTATTTTGAAATGATCCATACTCAATGGGGCGAGGGTCTGAAACGCGTGTTCGCGCACCTGCCCAATCCGCAGTGGGACTAGAACCTTCAGTTCGCGGAGGATCCCGGGCGTGAGCATTCGCGTCGCGCTGCATCACCATACGCGGTACCGCTATGACCGTCCGGTTGCGCTGTCGCCGCACGAAATCCGGCTGCGGCCGGCGCCGCACTGCCGGACGCCGATCCTTTCCTATTCGCTGACCGTTGCGCCGGAAAAACATTTCATCAACTGGCAACAGGACGTCTTCGGCAACTACGTCGCGCGCTGCGTTTTTCCGGAAAAGACACGCGAATTCGACGTCACGGTCGATTTGACCGCCGACATGACGGTAATCAACCCGTTCGACTTCTTTATCGAGGCTTCCGCCGAGCAATTTCCGTTTTCGTATCCCGAGACACAGCGTGGAAATCTGGCGCCGTTCCTTGCGGTCGAGGAACGAGGGCCGCTGCTGATGCGGTGGCTGGCCGACTTCCGCGCGGCGCACCGCAGTGCAATTAATACCGTGGATTTTCTCGTCGCACTCAATCAGCGCCTGCTGCACGACGTCAAATACCTGGTGCGCATGGAACCCGGCGTGCAAAGCTGCGAGCAGACGCTGCAACTGGGAAGCGGCTCGTGCCGCGACAGCGGCTGGCTGCTGGTGCAGCTGCTGCGCCATTGCGGACTCGCCGCGCGCTTTGTCTCCGGCTACCTGATCCAGCTCGTCGCCGACGTCAAGCCGCTCGACGGGCCGGCCGGCCCCGAGCGCGATTTCACCGATTTGCACGCGTGGGCCGAGGCCTATATTCCGGGCGCCGGCTGGGTCGGCCTCGACCCGACTTCGGGATTGCTGGCTGGCGAAGGCCATATTCCGCTGGCCTGCACCGCGGCGCCGGCCGACGCGGCGCCGGTCAGCGGCCATACCGAGCCGTGTCAATCGCAATTCGATTTCGAAATGCAGGTCACGCGCATCCATGAAGATCCGCGCGTCACCAGGCCGTACTCTGCCGACCAATGGCAGGCAGTCGATGCGCTCGGCCGGCAGGTGGACGGCGAACTGGCGGCGGGAGACGTGCGGCTGACGCAGGGCGGCGAACCGACCTTCGTCGCGATCGACGACATGGACGGCGAAGAATGGAATTTCACCGCATTGTCGCCGGCCAAGCGCAAGCTGGCCGAAAATCTGCAGCGTCGTTTGCTGGCGCGTTTTTCGCCGGGAGGAATGCTGCATTTCGGGCAAGGTAAATGGTATCCGGGCGAACCCGCGCCGCGCTGGGCGCTCGGCATTTATTGGCGCAAGGACGGCAAACCGGTGTGGAACGATCCGGCGTCGTTCGCCGATGACGGCGGCGGATATGGCACGATGGAAGCAAAGCGCCTGATTGAGGCGATCGCCGGCCGGCTCGGGTTGTCCGCGGAGTTCACGATGCCGGCATTCGAAGACACCTGGCAGGCGCTCGACCAGGAAAGCAAGCTGCCGACCAATGTCGATCCGCTGAAGGCCGACCTGAAGGACGGCGATGAGCGCGCGCGGCTGGCGGCGCAACTGCGGCGCGGACTCAACGAGCCAACCGGTTTTGTGCTGCCGTTGCGCGCCGCGACCGTGGACGGCAAGCCTGGCACCGGATGGGAAAGCAGCCGCTGGCCGCTGCGGCGCCAGCACCTGTTCCTGCTGTCGAGCGGCCTGTCGCTCGGCTACCGCCTGCCGCTCGACAGTCTGCCGGCGACCGAAGACCGTGACGACGACCAACCGCGCGACCTGTTCGAGGCGGTGGACGCTCTCGAAGATGCCGATACCACGCTGGCACCGGCACGCGCCAAACGCAAGCCGAAAACCGACCCTAAACCGCGCGCAGTCGTACGCACCGCGCTGTGCGTGCAGGCGCGCGGCGGCTGTCTTTATGTGTTCATGCCGCCGGTCCCACTGCTCGAAAATTATCTGGCGCTGGTCGCGGCCGTCGAGGCAGCGGCGGCCGATCTGCATTTGAAATTGCGCCTGGAGGGCTATGAACCGCCGGCCGACACGCGCATCAATGCGCTCAAAATCACGCCCGACCCCGGCGTGATCGAAGTCAACATCCATCCGGCGCACGGCTGGGACGAGTTGGCGGCCAACACGACGATACTCTACGAGGAAGCACGGCAGGCGCGGCTCGGTACTGAAAAATTCATGCTCGACGGCCGCCACACCGGCACCGGCGGCGGTAATCACGTGACGCTTGGCGGGCCGACGCCCGCCGACAGTCCGCTGTTGCGCCGGCCCGACCTCCTGAAGAGCCTGATCACGTACTGGCAGAACCATCCGGCGCTGTCGTATCTGTTCTCGGGGTTGTTTGTCGGTCCGACCAGCCAGGCGCCGCGCGTCGATGAAGCGCGCGACGACAACCTCTACGAACTGGAGATCGCCTTCCAGCAGTTGACGCAGCAACAGCGCGCAGGAGAGGAATCACCGAAACCGTGGCTGGTGGACCGCCTGCTGCGCAACCTGCTGGTCGACCTGACCGGCAACACACACCGCGCCGAATTCTGCATCGACAAACTCTACTCGCCGGAAGGTTCGTACGGCCGGCTCGGGCTGCTGGAATTTCGCGCCTTCGAGATGCCGCCGCACGCGCGGATGAGTTTGGTACAAATGCTGCTGCTGCGCGCGCTGGTCGCGCGCTTCTGGAAGACGCCGTACACAGGGCGGTTGATGCGCTGGGGAACGCAGTTGCACGACCGCTTCATGCTGCCGCATTTCATCGTGGCCGACATGCACGACGTGGTGCGCGATCTGCGGGCGGCGGGCTACGCGTTCGACGCGACATGGTTCGCGCCTTTCATCGAGTTCCGCTTTCCGCGCCATGGCACGGTCAGCTACGACGACATCGGGCTTGAATTGCGGCAGGCAATCGAACCGTGGCACGTGCTGGGCGAAGAAGTCACCGCCGGCACTACTTCGCGTTATGTCGATTCGTCGGTCGAGCGGCTGCAGGTCAAAGTCAATGGCGTGACCGGCGCACGCCATGTCGTCGCCTGCAATGGTCGTCCGCTGCCGCTGCACGCTACCGGCGTGCCGGGTGAATTCATCGCCGGCGTACGCTACCGCGCCTGGCATCCGCCGTCGGCGCTGCATCCGACGATCGACGTACACGCGCCTCTTGTCTTCGACATCGTCGATACCTGGAATGACCGCTCGATCGGCGGCTGCACTTACCATGTCGCGCATCCGGGCGGCCGCAATTACGAGACCCTGCCGGTCAATGCGTTCGAGGCCGAAGCGCGGCGCCGCGCGCGTTTCTGGAACCACGGCCATACACCGGGGCCGCTGGCGGTCGTCCCTGAACCCGTCAACCCGGACTTTCCGCTTACGCTCGATCTGCGCCGGCGGCCGGAATAAATTCACGCCGGGAGACGCTGTATCGGAACGCACGCGGAAGCGGGTAAAATGGCGCCGTCCGTAGCCATTTGCACGAGTTTCACAAATCATCGGCATGACGACCCCTTCCAACCGCACGCTTGTCTGCAGCATCCTGTTCCTCGACATCGTCGAATACTCGAAGCAAACGGTCTCCGGACAGCTCGATCTGAAGCAGCAGTTCAACCGCCTGCTCGGCGAAGCGCTGGAACAGGTTGCGCCGGACGATCGCGTGATCCTCGACACCGGCGACGGCGCGGCGGTCACATTTCTCGGCGACCCCGAAGACGCGCTGTTCGTGGCGATGGCAATCCGCGACGGCGCCGGAGCGCTTCCCGTGCGGATGGGCATCAATCTCGGTCCAGTGCGTCTGGTCAAAGACCTCAACGGCCAGGTCAACATTCTCGGCGACGGCATCAACGTCGCGCAGCGCATCATGAGTTTTTCCGGGCCGGGGCAACTTCTGGTATCGCGTTCCTTTTACGAAGTGGTATCGTGCCTGGCCAACGACTACGCCTCGTTGTTCCAGCATGAAGGCGCCCGCACCGACAAGCATGTGCGCGAGCATGAAGTGTATTCGGTCGCCGAAGGCTTCGACCCCCATCCGGGAAAAACAGGATTCGACAAAACGTCGTCCCGCGCCCGCCCGCCGGTCTTCGACCTGTCGCCGGACCAGTCATCCGCGACAAACGAAGGTACGGCACAACCGGCACAGATTTACGACGCCGGAACGCATCTCGTCATTTCCGGCTACAGCAACCCGGGCGTCGCGGAAGCGCTGAAAACACTTGCGGACGGCGGTTCGCGCGTGCTTTCGCCCCCCACCCGGATCGGCAACAAATGGATGGCGACCTGTGAGAAACCGGGCGTCAGCGCATGCAAAGTCGAACAAATGGGATACACGCGCATCGTCATGGGCCCTACGCGCGAAGCCGTCTCGGCCAAGGTCGAGGAACTGCAACTGGGCTCGGCCCTCGTCGGCGAAATCGAATGCACCGCTGGCATCTGGACCGCGATTTGCGATACCAGCAATTCCGGAAATTGACGGGACAACGTGCTGCGATGCGTACCCCTGCCCCGGACTTCAACCAGAAAATCATCTTCTTTTCTCAATAGAATGAAAATAAAAGATTTTTATCATTTCCCGCCAAGGGCCCATACACTGCCGGCAAGCGGCGCCAGCCTTCTCATCGCATTTGCAGCATTAAAAAGTATTGAATATGTCACATTCATGGATTAATAATATTCCGCTCCGCTCAAAAAACAGAGACTGGAAGGGCGGTGGCGGTAGTGGCATACGGGGAGGCGAGAATGGGCGTTGGCTGGCGATTGCTCATGTTGTCCGCCATGGCGGCAATATCGATTGCGGTGATGGTGCCGCAGGCAAGCGCACAGGAATCCCAACTTATTCCGCCGTCCGCATCGCACCACTCCCCCATCAAACTCAAACTCGAAGACTTCACCAATCCGCATCCCCAGGGCATCGTGCTCCCGCTCGGCATGGATTACAGCCACGAGACCAAAAGTCTGGTGATGCCGCTCGACGATGAAAGACGCTGGGGTGTCGGCGTCAATCTCGACATCGGCGACGCCAAGGATTTCAACGCCACCAGCGGGCTCGGGGTCGAACTCAAGAACACGCCCGGCGTGGTCCTGCAGCACAGCTTCTGAGTTTCACTCCGCTTCTTCCGCCGTAACCGCCGCGTCGCCCGCCGGCTCAAGCCAGTAGCGCCGGTAGCGGGCGCGCCACGGTTCCACCGTCGACCCATCGCCGGCGATATCGATAATCACCGCGCCGTCGCGGTCGGAGCGGTAAATCCGGCCGCCCGCCGCCACGTAACGTTGCACGACCTCCGGTCTGGGATGGCCGAAGCGGTTGCGGTAGCCGACCGTGAAAACCACGGTCCGCGGGTGCACCGCCGAGACAAATTCCGGCGATGACGAAGTGCGGCTGCCGTGGTGCGGCGCCACCAGCACGTCCGCCGCGACCGCGGCATTTCCATACTGCGAGATGATTTCACGCTCCGATCTCGCCGCGATATCCGCCGGCAGCAGCACTGCTTCGTTGGATATGCTGACCTTCAGCACGCAGCCGCGATCGTTCTCCTTCAACTTCGTCGCGGCGTAGTCGGCGGCAGACGGATGGAGAATCGCAAAACGCGCGCCGTCCCACTCCCACTGCTGACCGGCCTCGCACCGCTCGACATCCGAGGCCGCAGCGACCGCCGGGTGATCGCGGGAAATCGAAGTCACGACCCGCGCCACCGGCATCGCCTGCAATACCGAAGCCGCGCCGCCGCTGTGGTCGGCATCCTTGTGGCTGACGACCATCACGTCGAGCGCGCGGACGCCGGCCGAACGCAGAAAAGGCACGATGATGCGGTTGCCGCTGTCATAACCCGGCCCGAAAGCGGGTCCGGTGTCAAAGAGCAGCGTGTGATGGCGGGTCTGCACGACGACCGCGAGCCCCTGTCCGACATCGAGCACGGTGACGCGCAATGCGTTCGGCGGCAACGGCGGCGGCGCGACGAAAAACAGCGGCAGGAACCCGAAAATGCCGATCCAGCGCGCGGGAAATCCGCGCGGCAGCAGCATCCACAGCGCGCCGAGGATGGCGGCGACCACCGCCCATGCCGGCGGCGCATGCTGCTGCCAGACCGCGCTCGGCAGCGCGCTCAACCAGGTAAGAAAATCGCCGCACCACGACATCACGAGATGGGCGAGCTTCAGCACGAAATCGAACGGCAACAGCATGCCGATCAATGTCAGCGGCACCACGACCAGGCTCACCACCGGAATGGCGACTGCATTCGCCAGCGGCGACACGATGGACACCTGCTGGAACAACGCGATCGTCAACGGCACCAGTGCCAGCGTAATCGCCCATTGAATCCGCAGCCATGCAACTGCCCAGTTGGGTTGCGCGATGCGGCCGGCGCTCACATAGAAGATGATCGCGACGGCGCCGAACGACAGCCAGAAGCCGGCGGCGCTGACCGCCCACGGATCGATGACGAGCACCACGAACAGCGCGGTGGCCAGCATCGCTGAAGCCGGCACCAATGCGCCCGACCACAACGCGACGGCCACTACCGCGAGCATGTACACCGTACGCTGCGCCGGCACCTCGAAGCCGGCCAGCAACGCATAGACCACCGCCGCGGCAAGGCCGGCGGCAATCGCCGCCTTCTGTGCCGGCAGCCACAGCGTGAATCTTTCGCTGCGCCGCCACAGCAGCGACACCACCGCGAACACCAGCCCGGACACCATCGTGATGTGCAGGCCGGAAATGGACATCAGATGATTGACGCCGGTGCGCGTGAACACCTGCCACTGCGGCGGCGGTATTGCGCGCTGGTCGCCGACCGCGAGCGCGGCGAGCACGCCGGCGTACGGCGCATCGGGCAGCGCGGCCTGGATGCGGTCGCGCAACGACTCGCGCGCGTGCTCGATCAGATAGGCGGGGCGCGCCACGAGATCGGCGATGCGCGCGTGTTCTTCCTTTTCACGCACGTAGCCGGTCGCGCGGATATCGCGTTCTAGCAGCCACGCCTCGTAATCGAAACCGTTCGGATTGAGCGTGCCGTGCGGGCGGCGCAGGCGCACCGTGAAGCGCCAGCGCTCGCCGGCGTGCAGCGGCGGCAGCGCGGCCGGCGCATCGTCGTGCGCGCTGCTCCACCACGACAACGCGATATGGGACGGCACCCGCGCAGCCGGTGTCAGTACCTGCTCGACGTCAAAATCGAAGCGCACGCTGCGCTCGTACGGCTGCGGCAGCCCGGCAACCACGCCAACCACTTCAATGTCGCTTCCCTCCCACGCCGCGGGCAACTCGTCGGCAAGGCGTTCCTGCGCGCGCCACGCCGCCCAGCCGAAGCCGCACAGCGCGGCCAGCAGACACACCGCGAGCCGCCGCGTTGCGCGCAGCGGAAACACGCGCGGCCGCGCTGCGACCGCCAGCGCGAAAAATGCCGGCGCGAGCAGCCAGTAGCCATCGAGTTCCGGCAGCTGCGCCTGCCGCTGCAGCCACCACACGCCGAGCGCGAAAGCGATGATGTTCAGACGCATGACTGAAATCCGCCGTCACAATTGCCGCCGACAATATACGCTAGAATCGATGCCGTTCCGCCGGATCTCCCCATTCATGCCACGCAAGTTTTTCCGCAAATATCTGCCGACCCACGCGGCGATTCTCCGCAACCGCTGGATCGCGCAGTTCGGCAATCTGCTCAAACATCCCAACCTGTGGCATTTGAACCGGCGTTCGGTCGCGGGCGGCTTTGCGGCCGG
>Ga0335085_10008832_pt1 | contig 15298 bp, 13 predicted proteins | sample Lox_Sample_45_FD_206712 | JGI IMG/M metagenome (GOLD analysis project Ga0335085, IMG submission 206712) | Soil microbial communities from Loxahatchee National Wildlife Refuge, Florida, United States - Lox_Sample_4.5 | ecosystem: Environmental > Terrestrial > Soil > Wetlands | place: USA... | reverse complement strand
CGTCTACCAGACGCAGCAGCAATTTACTGCCACCGGTACCTATAGCGATTCCAGCACTCAGGACATTACGAACTCGGTCACCTGGTCGTCCAGTGATGTTACCAAGATCACGATCACGGTGAGCGGACTGGCGACCGGCGTCAACACCACAACCTCTGCGGTCACTATCACCGCGACCAAGGGTGCTGTTCAGGGTACAACCACGGCGACCGTCGTTGCGGCGTCCGTAGTCTCCATCGCCATCACGCCGAATGCGACGACCTTGGCGCAGACCACCAGTCGCACCTACACCGCGACTGCGACCCTTGCCAATGGCAGCACGCTCATCGTTACCAGCGTAGCGAACTGGACATCCTCGGACCCCAGCATCGCAACTGTTGGTTTGCATACTGGACTCGTCACCGCAAGGGCCGTGACTAACAACCACAATCCAGTGAACATTCAAGCCACCTACAACGGTGTGAGCCAGACGTTGGGCCTGGATGTGACGAACGCCACGGCACAAACTGTAACCGTTACGCCAGTTACGGCCACTATCCCGGTTGGAGTTCAGCAGCGCTTTAACGCAGTAGCGACCTTCACCGACGGGACCTCGCAGGACGTAACCCAAAGTGCATCGTGGTCTACCTCACCCTCTGGCATCGCCAATATCAATGCTTTCGGCATCGCCACCGCGGTAGCGCCCGGCGCGACTACGGTTACAGCCACGTTTGAGAGCGCGAGCGGGAACGCGCAACTGACCGTGAGCACTGCGACCCTCGCGAGTATTGCAGTTACTCCTGCCTCATATCTGCTTGCTCCTGGTTCCACCGTCAGCTTCGTGGCGGTCGGGCACTACAGCGATCAGTCGACGCAGATCATCTCGAATCTCGTCACCTGGTCTTCGACGAACACCGCCGTGGTCATGATCACCACCAATGGTATTGCAACCGGTGAAAGCGCCGGCACAGCGAACGTCAAAGCTGCGTTCCAAGGTGTGAACAGCAATTCTGCTGGAGTTGTCGTAACCGGGTCACCGCTTACGTCTATTGCAGTGACACCTACGGCGGCCACTATTCCAGTCGATGTTGGGTTGCAATACAACGCCATGGGTACGTTTGCCGACTCCACCACCCAGAACCTGACCAACAACGTGACCTGGGCCTCCAGCCAACCATCCGTCGCCACGATCACGAACGGAACTGTGCCGCAAGGCCTTGCGACCGGAGCATCGCCGGGTCAGACCGTAATTACGGCGGTGTTTGCCAGTGTCGTCAGCAATCAGGCTGCGCTCACGGTAAGCAACGCGACCCTTGTCAGCATCGCTGTCACTCCTAACAACTCCACGGCTAACGTTGGCACGACCGTGAACTATCATGCGATGGGCACGTTCAGCGACAGCAGCACCGTGGATCTGACAACGCAAGTGGTTTGGGCATCGTCGGTGCCAAGTGTGGCTACCATTAGCTCCTTTAATGGGGCTGCGAGCACTGCGTCACCTGGAACCACCGTCATCTCTGCGACGTTCACGCAGAATGGTGTCGCTGTAGCGGGGACGACCAACCTGACCGTTCAGTAAGCTCCAAACAGCGCAGCCGTCCCGCATCGCGCGGGGCGGCTGCAATTGTCCGTTTGATTGCTGTCTCGGTGGTGAAAAGCGAGTTATATCCCGCCCGCGATCGCCCCAATCACCAGAAAAGGCTCTTTTCCTGAACTCACTGCTTCCGGCAAAGGCGCGTCCGGAGGTTCATGCGACAAGTCTTCCTCACACGCAAAGAAGCGCAGGAAAGGTCGGCGTTCCTGCGTGACATGGTCGCGAATCGTTCCTGCCAGCATCGGATAGCGTACTTCCAGCGCATCGAGCACCGTTCGTTGGGTGACGGGAGAGGCAACCTCGAGCGTCACTTCGCCGCCCACGCGCGCCAGGGTGCGCAAGTGCTGCGGCAATACGACCCGGATCATGGCAGCGTCTGTACCTCGACCGACAAGACCGCGGGCAGGTCGTGGACGATAGCGTTCCAGCTATCGCCCGCATCTGCGGAGGCGTACACCTGTCCGCCGGTTGTACCGAAGTACACACCGCACGAATCCAGCTTGTCCACGGCCATGGCGTCGCGCAACACGTTCACGTAGCAGTTCATCTGCGGCAAGCCCTTGGTGAGGGGTTCCCATTCATTTCCGCCGGTCTTGCTGCGATACACCCGCAGCTTGGCGTCGTGCACGAAGTGCTCTCCGTCGCTCTTGATCGGTACTACGTAGACGGTTTCAGGCTCATGAGCGTGAACGTCGATGACGAACCCAAAGTCAGTCGGCAGGTTGCCGCTGATCTCGTGCCACTGCTCGCCGGCGTTGTCGCTGCGCATCACGTCCCAGTGCTTTTGCATGAACAGCACGCCCGGCCGCGTCGGATTCATGGCAACGTGATGGACACAATGTCCGACTTCCGCGGTCGGGTTCGGGATGTATTGCGAGTGCAACCCTCTGTTGATCGGCTTCCACGTGACGCCGCCATCATCCGTACGGAATGCGCCGGCGGCGGAGATCGCAATGTAGATTCGCCTCGGATCGCTCGGATCCAAGATGATGGTATGCAGACACATCCCGCCCGCACCCGGCTGCCATTGCGGCCCGGTTCCGTGCCCGCGAAGCCCGGCAAGCTCGTGCCAACTTGTCGCGCCGTCGGTGCTCTTGAAGATGGCCGCATCTTCTACCCCGGCATAGACCGTATCGGGATCGGTCAGCGACGGCTCCAGGTGCCAGACCCGCTTAAACTCCCACGGATGCGGTTTACCGTCGTAGAACTGATGCGTGGTCATCGGCCTGCCCGTGGACTCGGAAGTGTCATACACGAACCTGTTGCTGGCCGGCCGCTGCATGGCCTCGGGCCCCGGCTTGATGTCGCCCCCGGGGGCCTCCCACGTCTTGCCGCCATCATTGGAGCGCTGGATCACCTGACCGAACCAACTGCTGGTCTGCGAAGCGTAGATGCGATTGGGATCGACAGGCGACCCTTTGAGGTGGTAAATCTCCCAGCCGGTGAAGAGTGGACCGTTGACCTCCCATTTCTCGCGCTTGCCATCCGACGTAAGAATGAATGCACCTTTGCGCGTGCCCACCAGAATTCGTACTTGTGTCATGATTACCCCTTTTGAAAGCATTCTTTCCGAAACTTTGACAATTTGCAACGAAAGCAGCCGGCATTGGTGATGAGCAGCATTTCAACGGTTCTTGCCCCGCATGTCGTCGATTGCCGAACTGGAAGATAGGTTTCGTGTGGAAGCCGCGGTCCGAGATTGCGTCGACTATGTCGCAGCCGTCCTCATCGTGGATCGACCTTGCCCGCCGCGATCAGACGCAGTGCGGTGATGCTGGGTAGAAAGAAGTAATCGCCGCCTCGCAGTTCCACGAAGTTCGGCAGCCCACCGCACATGAACGGTGGATTACCGGGGTCGTCCGTGCCTTGGATCATGAACCTTCCGCGGCCGTCGTGATTGCCCATCAGCAGGTCCTTGTCGTTTCCCTGGTGCGCGTCATTGCCATACTCCACCCACTGCTGCTGAACAAACTCAAACTGGCGCGCCAGGCTGGCATTCAACGCCATGAAAATGATTCCGTGCTCTGTGTGGTCGCTCACCGGCGCTCCCTCAGGAACATATTCTCCATAGGGCATACCGCGCCGGCTGATGCGGCGACGGTTGATCAAAGCGCCATTGAAACCAAATGCATCTCGCGGGTTGGTACGACGAACATGGCCGCCGATCGGGCAGCGGGCGCCGTCGAGGTCGTTGCCGTACACAAAATTGACATTGCGCTTTTTGTCTGCCGTGAGGGTTGGGTCCGGCTTGTCGGGCGACAACTCAACCGGGGTTCCATCGCGCCAGCGGCCGATGAATTTCGACGCCAGCTTTTCTTTTCCTCCCGGATACAACTGTCCCATCCTGTCGAGATAGTCGCGAAATGTCTTCACATTCTGGTGAAGCTTACGATAGACCATAAACGTCCCGTTGTTCGCCAGAAGGTGAGGGACAGGTGCAACCGGCAGCTCACCCGCCTCGTCGGCGTAGCCGAGAAGCAGTTCTCCGGTGGCCAGCGGGGCCCAGGTGCCGTCGGGCATCAATTTGCCTTGGCCAGGTTGCGTGTCGCGCGCGACCCCAAGGTAGTCAGGGTTGCCGAATCCATCCCTATAGCCGAAATGCTCTTTTGCCGACGGCTTGCCATCGAACACGATCGCCGCGGCATCCTGCGCGCCGGCGATCTGCACGCCTCCGCTCTGCTCGATGAGCTGCGCCAGTTCCAGGCAGCGGGCTTCAAGAATTTGCGATGATTGCGCGTAAACCGCGAGCCAGATATGCGTCTGCTCTTCCCGCCAAATCGGGTCCCAATTCTTCGGCGCATTCCGGCCGGAGTCGCACAGCACCTCGGCGCGAGCCTTCATGCCCTGGTAGAACTCCACCGGGAAGCTGATCAACGTGGCATCCGGCAGTTGCAGCCTGGCCAGGCCCTTGAACGTGAATGCGATGTTGAGTGTCGACTCGGGCTTGCCTCGGTCCCAGCGTTCTCCGGTGGTAATTCCGTCGATCACGCCGGTGATGAACGATCGACACTTTTCCCCATCGGTGATCTCCATCAGCAGAAACCGTGCGACAGGAAAGGTATATCCGCGAAGCACGAACCCCTGTATGTCGGTTTCGTCCAATCGGCTGAAAGTGGTCTTAGGTGTCTGACTCATCTTGTCCTTCAGGAAAAACTCGGGCCCTTCGCCGACATGGTGTCTGTGATGAAACACGGCAGTACGCCGACGCCTTTTGCGCCCGGCCGCAGCGGGGAAGCGCTCTGCACCGCCGCCCAGAAGTCCGCAAACGCCGCTTGAATTTCGGCTGCCGGCTTGCCTTGGTTGCGTTCAATGAATGTTGCCAGCCCGCTCTGGATCTGCAACGCCCGCAGCGTTTGTTGCACCGTCTTGTCGTTGACATCGGCGAAGTAGAACGTGGTAGTAACCTGGCATCGCTTCATGTAAGCAACGAACCCGTCCACGTCGCTAACTCCCGGATATCCGACACAGTGACCCCAGGTGGCTTCGACCAACTCCGGAATCTCGCGGGCCATGCGGCCGAGATACGTTTCCAGCTCGCCGTCAAAGTTGGTCTCAAACACCAGATACGACGATTTCAGGTGCTCCTCGCGGGCCGGATACCCCACGAAGACCACGTCGTCCAGCACAACCATACGGCACAAGTGCGTGCTCGATAGCCTGGCAAAAGGCCCGCGTTCGTCGCGCGGGAGCTGGGCAAGATAATTTCTGATCGCGACGGAGTGCGATATCTCCCTCTTCGCTTCGTCGAGAATGGGCGACAGGATGGTCAGCCCATATACATTTCCGCTTCGGTTTGGCATGAGCGATCGTTGACTATGTTCCCACTGGAGGTTCGCCGGTTTCGCCCAGGTCAGCTTGGGTCGCGACCAGCAGCTTTTGGTACGCTCTGGCGAATTGGTCGGGCGGCATGGCGCTGCACGTGGCGGCAAACGCGCTTACAGCGCTTTCCACACGGTGCGCCGCTTTCACGTCGTTAGTCGTCGCGTACGGATACGCAGTGAAGTAGTAATCGGTGTCGAACTGGCAGAGAGCGATCTGCCGTTTGAATGAAGTAACCGGGACCGCGCCCGGAAACTTTACGGTCTTACCCCAGATTTTGTTGAGGCCTTTGCTCAGCACTGCCGAAAAAGCGTCGATGTACTGGTTCCAGGTCCCGTTAAAGTTACTGAAGAACAGAAGATAGTCGTAGCGAAGTTCCTCTCGCTCCTGTTGCCCTCCGAGGTATGGGAAGTTCTTCCGCGGGATGATGACCCAACGCGCAAAGTGGATAAACGAAAGATTTATCAGGTCGTTCTGGAGCGGTTTGAGATGGCCGAGCACAAAGAAGAACAGCCGCAGCGACCACTGCCTCCATGGCTTCAGCGGCGTGATCACATTTATGGCATAAGCTTTGCCATTGATGTTGGTCATGGTCAATGCCTGCAAAGAATTCGCAATTATGTGCTTGGACTCTCGCGAACACAAGGGAAAAGTCGGCAGTCGTTACGGATATGACAAGCGGTAGAAGAGGCTGTGACGAAGCGCCTAACGATGGTGTCAAGCCCGAACAAGTTTGGATGTTGTTTGAATAGAGTCTCGCCCGTGTCCTCCAGCCCTGCGGACGAGATAGTGTCCAGATATCCATCGTCGTCATAATCCGGAAGCGCAACCCGGCAACCATGGTCTCAATCTGGTTCTTATTGTGCTGCGCTCTGGAATCGCGACCGCGTCAGCCTGCGATTGTGATGCAAACTTGGAAGCAAGGGGGCTGTTAAACCTGCAACTTGCAAGGCGACGCCGTGATTTTAGACTGTCCCCGTTCCACCCAGGAGCACGCTCACGGTTCAGGCACAACGGGCATATCTCCCTGGCGGTACAATGGGCATGGAGATGAAGGGGAGTCGCTCCTGCTTCATCATTGCACCCCAAAGTGCACATGTAAGTGGTTGAGCCAAATGCGAAAGTGGCGGAATTGGCAGACGCACCAGACTTAGGATCTGGCGGGTAAAACCGTGGGGGTTCGAGTCCCCCCTTTCGCACCAAACCTTCAGGAATGAAGGATCCTCACTAGGGCAAATGATCAATGGAAAAAAACTCGTAGTCGTTTTTCCGGCATTCAATGCGGAAAAAACCCTGCGCGCCACTCTGGAGGATGTTCCGAACTGTGTGGATAGCCGCATCCTGGTCGACGACGGCAGTGGTGACCGCACCGCTCAACTGGGCCAGGAGCTTGGCTTGGAGGTTTACATTCACGATGGTAACTACGGCTACGGACGGAACCAGCAGACCTGTTACCGGGAAGCGCTGGCGGCAGGGGCCGACATTGTGGTCATGGTGCATCCGGATTATCAGTACACGCCACTCCTGGTAACTGCGATGGCGAGCATGATCGCATACGGCGTATACGACGTAGTACTGGGGTCGCGAATCATCGGCGGCGGCGCCTTGTCCGGCGGGATGCCGCTTTACAAGTACGTGGCAAACCGATTCCTGACATTCGCTCAGAATCTGCTGCTGGGAGCGAAACTCTCCGAGTACCATACCGGCTATCGCGCCTTCAGCCGCGCTGTGCTGACGACCGTGCCGCTCTTGGAAAACTCCGACGACTTTGTCTTCGACAACGAAATGCTGACGCAATGCGTGTTTTTTGGTTTTCGAGTTGGTGAAGTGTCCTGCCCAACCAAGTATTTTGCCGAAGCTTCCTCCATCAGCTTTCAACGAAGCGTGAAATATGGATTCGACGTACTCGTGACAAGTCTTAAGTTCCGGATGGAAAAGTTGGGGCTCTGGCATTCGCGACTGTTTAGCACCGAGGGAAAGAAGATCGACTTGGCCGTTGACCTGGGATACTACCGGCGTGCCGCGCGTTGACGCCATGCCGGCCGCGCACGCGGTGCAATCAATCACAACCGCCGTCACCATATCATGGTGAGCCTTAGGCATGATCTGGCGCTGCTCAGAACCGCAAGCTGAGGTTCCGTTTGTCGCTTTCGCGCGGCTCATCCGCCCAACCAAATATCATCGAAAAGGAAACTGTGCACGCCGGGAACGCGTAGGTACATGAGACAACGGACAGCCATCATTATCGGCGCCGGGCCAGCTGGGTTGACTGCCGCCTATGAACTTCTGAAGCGCACGGACGTTAAGCCCATCGTTCTTGAACGCAGTGAATATATGGGTGGCATTGCGCGTACAGTGGAGTACAAGGGCAACCGCATCGACCTTGGCGGCCACAGGTTTTTTTCCAAGTCCGATCGGGTGATGAACTGGTGGCTGCAATTTCTGCCGTTGCAGACCTCACAGTCGGAGCGGGAAACGATCTCCTACCAGCGGCAGACCCGAACCATCGAAGTGGGGGAGACTCGCGAGCCCGACGTGGCCGACCTAGTGATGCTTCTGCGTCAACGTAAGTCACGCATCTACTTTTTACGTCGCTTCTTCGACTACCCCATCAGCCTGAGCAAAGACACAGTCCAGAAGCTCGGGCTGGCGCGCACATTCCGCATCGGCCTCAGCTATATGAAGGCGGTGCTATTTCCTGTCGCGCACGAAGAAAATCTCGAGCAGTTCTTCATCAACCGGTTTGGCAAGGAGCTGTATCAGACCTTCTTCCGGGCTTACACGGAAAAGGTCTGGGGGATCCCGTGCGACCAGATCAGCGCCGAGTGGGGAGCGCAGCGCGTCAAGGGCCTCTCGATCACGAAAGCGATCACGCATCATCTGTGGAAAGTGTTCGGCAAAAAGCAGGATATCGCGCAAAAGGAATCCGAGACATCGTTGATCGAACAGTTCCTATATCCGAAGCTGGGGCCAGGACAACTTTGGGAAGAGGTCGCCCGTCAGGTTCGGGAGATGGGTGGAGAAATCCAGACCGGCTACCTGGCAAATCGAATCGAGCATGTCGATGGGCGCATTCATGCCGTGGAGGTGAGAAACGCCCGTACGGGAGAGCAGCGAAAGTTTGATGGTGATTTCTTTTTCTCGACTATGCCGGTGAAGGATCTGCTCCGTGCAATGGATCCGGCGCCGCCGTCGGTGATCCGTGAGATCGGAGATCAACTTGTCTATCGCGATTTCCTGACGGTTGGGCTCCTCTGCACAGGCCTGAAAGTGAGCGACAGTCATCCTAAAGCCGGCTCGTTCATTAAAGATAACTGGATTTACATCCAGGAACCCGACGTCAAACTTGGGCGTCTCCAAATCTTCAACAACTGGAGCCCATACATGGTGTCGGACCAAACCAAGGTCTGGGTTGGACTCGAATACTTCTGCTTTGAAGGGGATGAGCTGTGGAACATGCCTGACGAAGATCTGGTCAGGTTCGGCACTCAGGAGCTGGCGAAGATCGACATCATCGACGAAGCGCAGGTCGTCGACGGCACGGTCCTGCGCATGGACAAGACCTATCCTGCATACTTCGGCTCGTACGACCGATTTCCCGAGATCCGGAAGTATGTGGATAGATTCGAAAACCTATATCTTGTTGGCCGCAACGGCATGCATAAGTACAACAATCAAGACCACTCGATGCTGGCGGCGATGGTTGCCGTCGATAATATTGCCAGCGGATCAACCGAGAAAGAAAACGTCTGGGCGGTGAACACCGAGCAAGAATATCACGAAGGAGAATGAGGGAGCGAGCCGCGGGCAAGATGCGCGCCGATCGCGAGGGGACTAAGACCCCGCGACGGCCTGAGAAAGTGGTAGAAAGTATGCTCGCGCTGATAAACCGTCCGGCGAGGTGATTCCGGCTTCTAACTTGCCCCTCGACACACTACGACGTAAGATTACGCACTTTGATGGTAGGAGGTCGCTCTTGCTTGATCGCAGGCAGTTTCTTACTCACGCCACCACAGGGCTGGGCTTTGCCCTGGCTGCGAGCCATCCACTGTTTGCGCAATTGTCGAACATGCCGGCCACGCTACCCGATCCGAAGAAATTCGCCGGCGAGGATGCGTATTGGGCCGAGATGCGCAAGCAGTTCCTGATTCCCGAGGACGAGGTCTACCTCAACAATGGAACTGTTGGATCGAGTCCGGCGCCGGTGCTGCGCGCGGTGTTTGACGGCTACACCAAGACCGAGGAGATGGACCAGACCGATCCGGAAAACTATCCCATCTGGGGATACGAGCCTTACAACGCGTATCGTGATCCTCTGTCAGCTTTCATTGGCTGTACTCGCGATGAACTCGCTCTCGTTCGCAACGCCACTGAAGCTAACAGCTACATTGCCAATGGCATAGAAATGAAGCCCGGCGATGAAGTGCTGATGACAGACCAGGAACATCCGAGCGGGGAACAGCCCTGGCGGCTGAAGGCCAAGCGCTATGGCGTGGTGGTCAAGATGATCACACTCCCTAAGCCGGTCAAGAGCCCCGCCGAAGTGCTGAATCTGTTCAACGACGCAATTACAGCGCGTACCCGTGTGATCTTTTTCAGCCATATCACGACGGCTACCGGCGTCGTGTTGCCCGCGAAAGAATTGTCGGCGCTCGGGCGATCGAAGGGGATTCTGGTCGCCGTCGACGGCGCTCACGTGCCCGGCATGATGCCGTTGAATGTGCATGACATTGGTTGCGACATGTACTCCGCGAGTCCCCATAAATGGTTGCAGGCGCCAAAAGGGAGCGGTTTCCTCTATGTGCGCGACGAGGTGATCGACCAGGTCTGGAGCACTGTCACCACGGCAGGATGGGACGATCCGAAGATCAGGGCCGAACGCTTCCAGCGCATTGGCTCTTCGAATGTGCCGTCGCTCATGGGATTTCGCGCGTCGATCTCGATGGCGAACGACATTGGTATGGACCGCATCGAGAAGCGGCATCGTGAATTGGCCGACTACATGCTCGCGCAGATGACACAGCGTGGGGCGGAGTCGTGGACCTCGCCTGATCCTCGGATGCGATGCGCCATCGTAACGGTCAACCTTCCACCCATTCAACGCATGGCGCTCGAGAACTGGATGTGGAAGACGCAAAAGATTCGCATTCGCGGTGGCGAGCCCTCGAAACTGAGGTTGTCGACCCCGTACTACCTGCAGAAAAAGGACATCGATCGCTTCCTGGCGGCGTACGATCAGTATAAAAAGATGCAAACGTAAAGTTGCGTGATTGATTCGCAAGCGGATCAGCGGCGTCCTCAGATCCGCGTGTAGAATCGAAGCATGGGTTTCAAAGCTTCCGCTGCTGGTTCCAATCACCAAAAAGGAAAGACACCTCCTCCGGACGATACGCATCATGAGGCGTTTTATCTCAAGTCGCTCGGTGAAAATAAGACTCCGGTCAGCATCAAGCTGATGGATGGCGATGTAGTTCACGGCTGGATTGAGTACTACGATCGCCGCATGGTGCGCTTGACCCGCGAAGGCGCCCCCAATCTTTTCATCTTTAAGCACGAAATCGCCTATATCGCGGAAGAGCCTGTCCGCAAGCTCCGCACTGAGAAGATCGCCCAAAGTGCCGACGCTCCGGTAAGACCACGATGAGTCAGTACTTGGCTGATCTCGAGCCGATCGCGCGCGAAGCCGGCGCGTTGTTGATGAGCTACTTCGACCGGAACATCAAGATTGAATACAAGGGCGACGTCGATTTGGTGACGGCGGCGGATCGCGCCTCAGAAAAACTGATTGCCGAACGTCTGCATTCACGCTGGCCACAGCATGGCATTGTGGGCGAAGAAGGTACACGCACTGACACCGACGCGGAGTTTCGCTGGTACGTCGATCCCCTTGATGGAACGACGAATTTTGCCCACGGCTATCCTGTGTTCTGCGTATCGATTGCGCTGGCGAGACGCGGTGACGAGCTTGAGGTTGGCGTTCTCTATGACCCGACTCGCAACGAACTGTTTGCCGCCGAGCGCGGCAAAGGGGCTACGCTGAATGGCAAGGCGATTCACGTCTCGAAGACCACTCGCCTCGCCGAATCGATTCTCGGAACAGGTTTTCCCAGCCAAAAGCGGCACAAGAACCCGAACATTCACTTCTATCAGCAGATCACGTTGCGCTCCCATGGCGTCCGGCGGGCCGGTTCCGCGGCCCTCGACTTAGCCAACGTCGCAGCCGGACGCTTTGACGGCTTCTGGGAGTTCAATCTCAATACCTGGGACACCGCCGCCGGCGTTCTGATTGTCCAGGAAGCCGGAGGCACGGTGACGCGTTTCGACGGCGCCCCGTTTCGCCTCGACAGCCGCGAAGTGCTGGCGACAAACGGCCTGATCCACAGTGAGGTGATTGCAAACTTCTGCGACATCTTTACGGGGCGCGGACTGGAGCCGCTGCCCTCTCCTCTTGAGTACGTCAAAACTCGCGGCCGGTAGTTTCGCAGGCAGCGGGACTGAGACGAGTCGGTCCAGGATATCAAATTTCCGTTTGCTACATTACAATCGGGTCGATTCTGCCCGGAGGCCAATCATGCGGCAATTCGGAGTCCTTCTTCTTCTGGCATTCTTGGTGGTTTGTGCTACATGGACCTTTGCCCAGTCGTCACCTGCTCGCGTCTGCGTTGCTGACATTGACACGCGAGAGCCCAGTGTTTCTCCTACTGCTACAAGGGATGCGCTCATCAAGTTTCTTGGCAAGCAGAAGGGCCTTCAGGCCGAAGAAGTCGCGCTCAACACGTCGGACGCCGCAGAAGCAATGACACAAGCGAAGGACAAGCAGTGCGACTACCTGATAAAAACGACAGTTTCTGAGGTGCATTCGGAATCGGGGTACACGACCACGCAGGCTGGTGGCATAAGTACGCAAAGCGGTGTGAATTTGTTGACCTTTTTCGTGACAACGAGCTACAGGATGTATAAGGTGAGCGACGGCACTGAACAGGCGAGTGGATCCGTCAAGGCATCTGATCGGGGTTCCGCTCAAGCCGCAGTCATCGCAACCACCAAGAAGATTGCGGAGAAGGTCGCAGGCCCCATTAAGACCGGCGCAGCGAAATAGAATCGAGTCGCTACGGCTCCGGAGAAGGGGTAACACTGTACCTCGCGCCCGCGACGACCGAACGGCTGTTCTACGTCGCTCGCGACTGCATTTTTCTGCGGTAAAATCACACGGTGAACAATTCGCTTTTGAGCCGCAAGGTCGACAAGCGTCCCGATCGAGTCAAGTTGCAGGGCCGTCGTATTCTTTTCCTCACGGAAGATCCTGAACTGATCAAACGCCAACTGGCGGGCGAGGACCTGCCGTGGGACACCGGGCATCCCGAGCGCAATCCCAAGCTGCGTGACGACATCTCCACCGACGAGATCACGCCCGCTCACATCTGCTTCTTCTTCGACGAGACGCTGGGCGAGTTTCCGTATACAGGCCTGAAATGCGGCGACGAAACTCCAATCAAGCGCGGCGATGTGAAACGCGGCGGGTTTGTTGCATGTGTCAGCGGCAAGCGCCGCGGCAAGGGCTCCAGCAGGGAGCAGTCCCCATACGCTGAAATGTCGGCAGGCATTCAGTTAGTGATCGCCGAGAACATCGAACGCATCTACAAGCAGAACTGCCAGAATCTCGGCGTCCTGACCTCAACCGACTTTGGGTTGATCGACAAGATTCGCCGTGGTGAGGAGATCGAGTTGCGCGAATTCACCGCCGGCGAAGACGAGATCACGCGCCAAGTCGTCGAATACGGCGGCTTGTTCCCATTTAATATCGCGCGGCTTCAAGGGAAGGTCTTCCTACCTCCGATCGAGACCAAGCCGCGCCCGATGACGATTGCGGAGAAAATCCTCGCTCGCCATATGCTGCATGGCACAAACCACATTGGTGTGGGGGCCGTGAGGCCCGGCGACACCGGCTTCGCCCGCACTGACCTGCGCTTCAGCCACGAGTACGTTACTCCCATGGCGGCCATCTTCTACGAGCACTATCTGGGTAAAGAAGAGCCGGTCAACGATTCCGACAGCATTTTGTTTTTCCGCGACCACCTCACATTCCTCGACGAGGTGCTATCGGAAGAGAAGCGCAAGATGGGGCTGCTCGATCTCGCTTCGCATTTGAAGCTCAAGCAGCAGGACTTCGCTAAATCCCGCGGCATCAAGCTACACGGTGAACTTACCGATCGAAAAGGCTCGGAAGGCATTTGCCACTCCATCATCACTGAGAGTTACGCGCTGCCCGGACAGCTAAACGTGGGCTCGGACTCACATACGCCCCACGTCGGCGCAATGGGCTGCTTGGCGTTCGGTATAGGCACGACTGATGTTTTCAACTCGTGGTTCACCAAGGATGTACGTGTCAAGGTGCCGGAATCGGTGAGGGTCATCCTCCGCGGCAAGAAGCGCGACAACGTCACTGCGAAGGATTTCATTCTTAAGCTTCTGTCGCTCGAGTACATCCGGCACGGCCATGCGCTGGCCAAGGTCATCGAGTACGCCGGCGAAGCCGTCGAAGCTCTCGGCGTGGATGAACGTGCAACCATGACCAATATGGCCGCGGAAATTGGCGGGTTTACTGGTATCGTGGCACCCGATGAAAAGGTGGTCGAGTTTCTCATCGAGCGTCGCGGGATGCGTCGCAATGAGGCCGAAACCCTGGTTGAAGGCCTCGAGAGCGATCCCGATGCGCATTACTCTCAGGTGATAGAGCTTGACGCAGCGGAGATCTATCCCATGGTGGCCACGCCCGGCGATCCCGGCAACGGCAAATTTGTGCGCGAGCTCACCACTCCGGTTCCGGTCGAGATCGCATACGGTGGCACGTGCACCGCCGGAAAAAACGAAGACATGGATATGTACGCACAGGTTCTCAGCGATGCCCTAAAAAAAGGAAGGCGCGTGGCCGACACGTGTGCCTTCTACATTCAGTTCGGGTCTCAGGAAACGCGTGAGTACTGTGTCCGCAAGGGCTACCTCGATATCTTCCGGAAGGCGGGAGCGCGGGTCATCGAACCCAGTTGTGGAGCCTGCATCAATGCCGGCCCCGGTGTTTCCACACGTTCGGACCAGGTAGTGATCAGCGCGCAAAATCGTAACTTTCCCGGACGCAGCGGTCCCGGCTTGATGTATCTGGCGAGTCCTCTGACGGTCGCGGCCAGCGCGGTCGCCGGCTATATTGTCGAATATGAGCCAGCCAGCCAACCTGAGCCAGCGAAGGCTCACGCCTGACGCCTCGAGGTCGACCAGAATTCCTGCTGCAGTTCAACCGGCTGTGCGCCCCGTTCACCGGCGCGTGGAGCCGTTTGCGGCGCGGACTGCTCAACAAAATCTTGTGCATTTGGTAGTATCGACATACACCGACCTGAAGGCGTCGAACCCCGACAGTCGAGGGAGAACATGTTCTATGGCCTACGTAATCGCAGAACCTTGCATTAACACGAAAGACACGGCGTGCGTTGACGCGTGCCCGGTGGACTGCATCCATCCGAAGAAAGATAGCGACAAATATGCGACGGAAGAGATGTTGTACATCGACCCCGTGGAATGCATTGACTGTGGTGCCTGTGTCCCGGTCTGCCCGGTATCCGCAATTTTTGCCCTCGACGATCTGCCGGAAAAGTGGAAGGAATACACCGAGCGCAATGCGAAGTATTTCGGCCGCTAGACCCCGGCCCAGAATCGCAAGACGGGACACTCCGGTGTGTCCCGTTTTTGCTTTCGCGATAGTTTTCAGGAACTAAACAAGCCGTTGCAGCTTCTCAATCAGCACATCAGGCGGATCGCCCTTGGTAATGAAGGCATCAGCTAACTCCAGGGCCTCAGGCGGCAGCGAAAAATAAGCCGAGAGGAACACGATAGGAATGCCGGGCTTTCGACGCC
>Ga0335085_10008831_pt1 | contig 15298 bp, 14 predicted proteins | sample Lox_Sample_45_FD_206712 | JGI IMG/M metagenome (GOLD analysis project Ga0335085, IMG submission 206712) | Soil microbial communities from Loxahatchee National Wildlife Refuge, Florida, United States - Lox_Sample_4.5 | ecosystem: Environmental > Terrestrial > Soil > Wetlands | place: USA... | reverse complement strand
GCCGGCGGTTGCACGCTTCGCGCGGCGCAGGAGATCGCGGGCGCGGACGAGGAGACGCTTCGCTCGCTCGTCGACAAGAGCCTGCTTCGGCACGACGGGGGGCGCTACTGGATGCTCGAGACGATCCGCGAGTATGCGGCGGAGCGGCTGGAGGAGCTGCCGGACCGCGACGACGACCTGGCCGGCCGCTTCACCCATTGGTTCGCCAGCGAGCTCGCCGAGCGCAATCTCGCCGTGCGCCAGCAGGACGCGGTGGCGCTGTCCTTCGTCGCCGACGAGCTCCCGAACGCGCGGGTGGCGCTGACGCATGCGGTCGAGCGTCGCGGCGCCTCGGACGCCGCGCTGCTGCTCTGGGGCACGTTCCAGACGTGGCTGATGCTCGGCCGCGGCACCGAGGCGCTGCGCCTCGCGAACACGGTGCTGGACGCCGCACTGCCCTTCGAGGGCATCGATCGAGTGGCTGCGCTCACAGCGGCGAGCGAGCTCTGGAAGGTCGTGGGCGCGGCGGCTCCGGCACGCGAGCTGAAGGAGGCGGCGCTCGAGGCCACGCACGGCCTCGAGGGCCTCTCGCTCGCGGGCGGCCGCAGCGTCGCACAGGTGGCAGTTGCGCTGCAGGCCGATCTCGTCGATCTGGCGCTCAGCGACCACGAGCTGGACGTCGCCCGCCGCCATGCCGACGCGGCTCTCGCCGCCGCCCGCGCGGCCGGCGACGAGCGCGCTCTCGCGCGTGCCCTCGGTTCCGCGGCGCGTCTCGCGCTGCTCGCCGGGCCAGCCCGTGAGGCGGCGACCCTTGCGGCGGAGGCCGTGGCGATCGAGGAGGATGCCGGCATCGTCGTCGACGCCGCGGACAGCCGGCTCCTCATCGCGCTCTCGCTCCTACAGAGCGGGGATCCTGCCGGCGCGGCGCGCGAGCTGCACGCCGGGATTGCCGGCGTCCTCGAACACCCGGGCCGCTCGTACATCCAGGCCGAGCTGCTCGCGGTAGCTGCCTGCGTGGCTGCCGCGCTGGGGCTGACTCGGGAGGCGTCGGCGCTGCTTCGCTCGGCACTCCAGACGGTGCACGAGCAGCAGGTCAGCCTGGCGCCGCCCGTCGACGAGCTCGCGGCCGAGCTCGAGGCGACACTGCGCCCGAGCCCCGACGACGGTGTCGGGCTCGACGCCGACGCCGCGCTCGCCCTCGCGTACTCACTGACCGCGGCGGCCGAAGAGGGCGCGGGCGGGGCGCGGGCTACGCTGGAGTCATGGCCGACCTGAGGACCTCGAGCGCGTATGCGCCGACGGGAGACCAGCCGGGGGCGATCGAGGCGCTCGCAGAAGGGCTTCGTGCCGGCGAGCGCTACCAGACGCTGCTCGGCGCCACCGGCACCGGGAAGACGGCGACGATGGCCTGGATCATCGAGAAGGTCCAGAAGCCGTCGCTCGTGATCGCGCACAACAAGACGCTCGCGGCCCAGCTCTGCAACGAGTTCCGTGAGTTCTTCCCGTCGAACGCGGTCGAGTACTTCGTCTCGTACTACGACTACTACCAGCCTGAGGCGTACGTCCCCCAGGCCGACCTCTACATCGAGAAGGACAGCTCCCGCAACGACGACATCGACCGCCTGCGCCACGCCGCCACGTCGAACCTGCTCTCGCGCCGCGACGTCGTCATCGTCGCGTCGGTCTCGTGCATCTACGGCCTCGGCTCGCCGGAGGAGTACGAGAAGAAAGTCGTCTTCCTCAACGTGGGCGAGGAGATCGACCGCGACCTCGTCCTCCGCAAGCTCGTCGACATCCAGTACATCCGCAACGACACGCTGCTCGGCCGCGGCCGGTTCCGCGTGAAGGGCGACGTGCTCGAGTTGCAGCCGGCGTACGCCGAGACGGCGTACCGGATCTCCTTCTTCGGCGACGAGATCGAGTCGATCACGCACTTCGACCCGCTCACCGGCGAGGTCCTGTCCCGCCTGGACACGATCACGATCTTTCCGGCGACGCAGTACGTCACCTCGAAGCCCACCGTCGAGCGCGCGGTCGTCGAGCTCCGCGCCGAGCTCGAGGCGCAGGTGAAGAAGTTCGAGAGCGAGGGCCGCATGCTCGAGGCGCACCGGATCAGGCAGCGCACCGAGTACGACCTGGAGATGATGCAGGAGCTCGGCTTCTGCAACGGGATCGAGAACTACTCGCGTATCCTCGACGGGCGGCCGCCCGGCTCGGCTCCCCACACGCTCCTCGACTACTTCCCGTCCGACCTCGTCGTGTTCGTCGACGAGTCGCACCAGACGATTCCGCAGATCGGCGGCATGTACGAGGGCGACCGGTCGCGGAAGCAGACGCTCGTCGACTTCGGCTTCCGGCTCCCGTCGGCACTCGACAACCGGCCCCTCCGGTTCGACGAGTTCCTGGCGAAGGTGCCGCAGCTCGTGCTGGTCTCGGCGACGCCCGGGGCCTGGGAGCTCCGCCACTCGACGCGCATCGCCGAGCAGCTGATCCGGCCGACGGGCATAGTCGACCCCGAGGTCGAGCTCCGCGCCACGAAGAACCAGATCGACGACCTCCTCAACGAGATTCGCAAGCGCGAGGAGCGCGCCGAGCGGACGCTCGTGACGACGCTGACGAAGAAGATGGCCGAGGACCTCACCGATTACCTCCTCGAGGCGGGCGTCCGCGCGCGGTACCTGCACTCCGAGATCGACACCCTCGAGCGCATCCAGATCATCCGCGACCTGCGGCTCGGCGAGTACGACGTCCTCGTGGGCGTGAACCTGCTGCGCGAAGGCCTCGACCTGCCGGAGGTCTCGCTCGTCGCGATCCTCGACGCCGACAAGGAGGGGTTCCTCCGCGGGCAGACGGCGCTGATCCAGACGATCGGGCGAGCTGCGCGGAATGTGAATGGAACAGTCCTCATGTACGCCGACAAGCGCACGGAGGCGATCCAGTACGCGCTCGACGAGACCGCCCGCCGGCGCGCGAAGCAGCTCGCGTACAACGAGGAGCACGGCATCACGCCGTCGTCGATCTCGAAGGGCGTCTCCGACATCGCCGAGTTCCTGATGCTCGAGGCCCCTCATGTCCCGAAGCGCTCGCGGCGGGGGAAGCAGGTCGAGGGCATGGACCGCGGCGAGATCGAGAAGCTCGTCGTCACGCTGGAGGAGGAGATGTACGTCGCGGCAGAGGAGCTCCGCTTCGAGTACGCGGCGAAGCTTCGTGACGAGATCAAGGACCTGCGGCGCGAGCTCGTCGCCCTCGACGAGGTCGCGACCTAGCGTTCCCGCGGGAACGTCCTGCTGCCCGAGAGCTCGAACACGTCGCCGCGCCACGCGTGCGTCTCGAGCGTGAAAGCCGCGTCGTCGACCCGCAGGACGACGACGCCGCGCACCTCGTAGCCGCGCCCTGGCCGCGGCCGGCCGAGCCCGGGTGCGGTGACGAGGACGCAGTCGCGTGTCCCCGCGTCCAGTACCTGAAAGTCGCTGCGCGCGACGACGGTTGCCTGGTGGATGTGGCCGCCGAGGATGAGCTGCGCGCCGTCCACGCCGAGCTGCGCGAGCACCCGGCTCCGAGCCGCGAGCGGCAGCTTCCGCCAACGCCAGGGCGCGCCCGTCAGCTGGTGGTGCAGGACGACGACACGGAGCGCTCCGGGCTCCGCCGCCGCGAGCTCCGTTCTCGCGCGTTCGAGCTCCGGCGCTCGCAGCCGTCCCCGCTGATAGCCCCACGGGTTGACCGAGTTCAGCCCCGCGATGCGCAGTGTGGGGGAGGAGTACGACGCCGGCGCCGTTCCCCAGCACCGCTCGAACTCCCGGAACGGCCGGATCAGGCGTCGCGGCGGCCAAGGCGGGATGTCGTGGTTCCCGGGGATGACGAGCAGCGGTGGGCCCAGTGCACGGAGGTACGCCGCTGCCACGTCGTGCTCGTCGGATCGACCGCCGTGCGTCAGGTCCCCGCTCGCGATCACGACCTCCGGCCTCAAGGTCTCGACGAGCCTGCCGATCTCCCGTTCGAGCGCCGGATCGTCAAGCCCGTTTCGCGCGCCGAAGTGCAAATCCGACACGTGAAGGACGCATGTTCGCAAGGTCGAAGCAGGCTACAGTGAGCGATATGAGGAACGAATCCGGGAACGAGATCTTCGACGATCTCTACCTCGGCGTTCGCGCCGGCGGGGCGCTCCGGAAGAAGCGCCGCGGCGAGCTGCTCACGACCGAGGAGATGGAGGCTCTCACCCGCTGGCAGCGGCTGTCGCCGTGGCGGAAGGGTCTCGCGATCGGCGGCTTCACCGCCGGCACGTTCGGTCTCGGCTTCACCCTCGGCGGCCTCGTCTTCGGCCGCTGGCGCAAGCCGCGAGCTGCGGGCTAGACGGTCGGCTCAACCACCCGCGGCTCGGTCGAGGCCGATGCCGCTTCGTCGACCAGATCCCGGCGCTTTCGGCGTCTGCCACAGCGCGAATGTGAACTGGGTCAAAGCGACTGCACGGGTGTTCCGGGGGTACTTCGCGTCGATCGCCCGGCGAACGAGCTCAGCCATCGACAGGCTCGTCCGTTCGGACGCTTTGGTCAAGAACTCGTACTGCTCTTCGCTGAGCGTGATCTGGACTCGACGCGCCATAGGTACAGGTGTGCAGATGTAGGTGTACCTGTATGTAAGAACCCCATCTGTGACGACTTTGCGCCAACCACGTCACCTTTACTGCGGTAGGCAAGGGGCGAACGTCCGTTCGCCGGGTACAATGGCCTCCTCGATGGCGGCCGAAGAGCTCGTAGTCCACGGCGCCCGGGAGCACAACCTCAAGGACATCACCGTCCGGCTCCCGCGGAACGCGCTGATCTGCATCACTGGCCTGTCCGGGTCCGGGAAGTCGAGCCTTGCCTTCGACACGATCTACGCGGAGGGGCAGCGGCGCTACGTCGAGTCGCTGTCGGCCTACGCGCGGCAGTTCCTCCAGATGATGGAGAAGCCGGATGTGGACTCGATCGACGGGCTCTCGCCGGCGATCTCGATCGACCAGAAGACGACGTCGCGGAACCCGCGTTCGACCGTCGGCACGGTCACCGAGATCTACGACTACCTCCGGCTCCTCTACGCGCGGGTCGGTAGGCCGCATTGCCCGATCTGCGGGCGACCGATCGCCGGCCAGGCGATCGACTCCATCGTGGAGCAGATCCTGACGCTGCCGGAGGGCACCCGTTTCACCGTCAACGCGCCGGTGGTGCGCGACCGCAAGGGCGAGTACCGCGACGTCTTCGAGCACCTCCGCAACGAGGGCTTCACCCGCGTCAAGGTCGATGGCGAGCAGCACTTGCTCGACGAGCCGCCGACGCTCGACAAGAAGTTCAAGCACACGATCGAGGTCGTCGTCGACCGGCTCGTGATGAAGGACGACCTGCGGCTGCGGCTGACGCAGTCGGTCGAGACCGCGGTCGCGCTGGCGGAGGGGCTCGTGGTCATCGACCTGATCGAGACGGGGGAGCAGCGCACCTACTCGGAGCGCTTCGCCTGCCCGGAGCACGGCGTCTCGCTCCCGGAGCTCCAGCCGCGGATCTTCTCCTTCAACTCACCTCACGGCGCCTGCCCGCGCTGCACCGGCCTCGGCTCGCAGCAGGAGATCGACCCGGACCTGCTCGTCCCCGACCCGAGCCTCTCGATCGACGAGGGCGCGCTCGTTCCTTGGGCGGTCGGCAGCGCGAGCTTCTACGAGTCCGTGATCCAGGCGATCGCCGACCGCTACGAGATCCCGACGGACGTGCCGTGGCAGAACCTGACCGAGAAGCAGCAGGGCTACTTCCTCTTCGGCACCGGCGGCGACCGGGTCTACGTGACGTACCGCAACAGGATGGGCCGCCGGCGGGCGTACACGATCGCCTTCGAGGGAATCGTGGCGAGCCTCGAGCGCCGCTACCGCGACACCGACAGCTCCACGCAGCGCGAGCGCATCGAGGAGTACATGTCGTTCCGGCCGTGTCCGGTCTGCAAGGGCGCGCGGCTGAAGCCCGAGGTGCTCGCCGTCGTCGTCGGCGATCGCAACATCCATCAGTTCACGCAGCTCTCGGTGTCGGCGGCGCTGCGCTTCCTGGACACGCTGGAGCTGACGCCGACCGAGGAGCTGATCGGGGCGCGGATCGTGAAGGAGATTCGCGAGCGGCTGACCTTCCTCGACAACGTCGGGGTCGGCTACCTCGCGCTCGACCGCGCCTCGGCGACGCTGTCCGGCGGTGAGGCGCAGCGCCTCCGGCTTGCGACGCAGATCGGCTCGCAGCTCGTCGGCGTGCTGTACATCCTCGACGAGCCGTCGATCGGGCTGCACCAGCGCGACAACGACCGCCTGATCGCGACGCTCGACCGGCTGCGCGACCTCGGCAACACCGTCGTGGTGGTCGAGCACGACGAGCAGATGATGCGCAGCGCCGACTGGCTCGTCGACATGGGGCCGGGGGCCGGCGAGCACGGCGGCCACGTGGTCGCCGAGGGACCGGCGAGCAAGGTGCAGCGAAACAAGAAGTCCGTTACCGGCCAGTTCCTCTCGGGGACCCGGGAGATCGCCGTGCCGGAGCGGCGCACCGACGACAACGGCGTCTTCACGGTTCGTGGCGCGCGGGAGCACAACCTGAAGTCGATCGACGTCGAGTTCCCGATCGCCCGTTTCGTCGCCGTCACCGGCGTCTCGGGCTCCGGCAAGTCGACGCTCGTGAACGAGATCGTCTACAAGGCGCTCGCGAACCGCCTCCAGCGCTCGCGCGTGAAGCCGGGGGAGCACGACGCGGTCGAGGGAATCGACGCGTTCGACAAGGTGATCGAGATCGACCAGCGACCCATCGGCCGCACGCCGCGGTCGAACCCGGCCACGTACACGGACCTGTTCACGCACATCCGCGAGCTGTACTCGCTCACCCCCGACGCGAAGGTGCGCGGCTACAAGCCCGGCCGCTTCTCGTTCAACGTCAAGGGCGGCCGCTGCGAGACCTGCAAGGGCGACGGCCAGATCAAGATCGAGATGCACTTCCTGCCGGACGTCTACGTGCCGTGCGAGACGTGCAAGGGTCGCCGCTACAACCGGGAGACGCTCGAGGTGCGGTTCAAGGGCAAGACGATCGCGGACGTGCTCGAGATGTCGGTCGAGGAGGCGCTGCGCTTCTTCGCGAAGATCCCGAAGATCCGCCGGCGGCTGCAGACGCTGCACGACGTCGGGCTCGACTACATGACGCTCGGCCAGCCCGCGACGACGCTCTCCGGCGGTGAGGCGCAGCGCGTGAAGCTCGCAGCGGAGCTCTGCAAGGTCGCGACCGGCAGGACGCTCTACATCCTCGACGAGCCGACGACGGGGCTCCACTTCGCGGACATCGAGAAGCTGCTCGAAGTGCTCCAGCGCCTCGTCGACGCCGGCAACACGGTGCTCGTGATCGAGCACAACCTCGACGTGATCAAGCAGGCCGACTGGCTCGTCGACCTCGGCCCGGAGGGCGGCGAGGCGGGCGGCGAGGTCGTGGCGGTCGGCACGCCCGAGGACGTCGCCGACGCGGAGGGCTCGTACACCGGCAGGTTCCTGCGTCCGTTGCTCGAGCGGCGCGCGGTCGCCGCCGCCTAACCCCATGATGTCGCCCAGGGACAAGCGCCGCGTCTACGTCGGCCTCGCACTCGTGTGCGTCGTGCTCTTCGCCGCCGGTCTCGCCATCGGCTTTCACTCGCGCCACAACAGCATCTGTGACGACGGCAAGCCGCCCAAGTCGCAGCAGGACACCGGCCTCGGGCAGACCGAGTACCTCTGCCACGACGGCAAGATCGTCACGAGCGGGTAAGGACGAGCCCGCATGCGTGAGTGGTGGCTGCGCACGCTGCTCGTCCTCTCGGCGCCGCGTCCCGTCTTCGTCGCGCTCCGCCAGGACACGAACGAGGAGGCGGAGAAGCGGGCGGAGCCGGTGCTGCTCGTGGTGTGGCTCGCCGGGATGGCGTTCGTGCTCGCGACGCGGACGACGGCGCACCTGATGGACGGCGCGGACGCGCCGCACGGCATCGTCGTCGCCGTCTGGGCGTTCCTCGCCGGCGGGCTCTTCGGCGGGATCGCGTACTGGCTCCTCGGCGGCGTGCTGTATCGCGTTGCGGTGGCTCTCGGCTCACAGGGCTCCTACCGGCGCGCCCGCCACGTCGTCGCGTTCGCGGCGGTGCCGGTCGCGCTGTCGCTCGTGCTCTGGCCGTTCAAGCTCGCGCTCTACGGCAACGCCGTCTTCCACCGCGGCGGGCGCGACGCCGGCGGTGGCGGCCACGTGCTCGAGGTCCTGCTGGTCGCGTTCCTCGTCTGGTCGGCGTGGCTGCTCGTCGTCGGCGTCCGCGCCGTGCACGGCTGGACCTGGGCGCGCGCGGCAGCCGCGGCTGCGGCGCCGATCGTCCTCGCCGCTGCGTTCGTTCTCGCCTAACGTGCGGCCAGCGCCGCCTCGAACAGCTCGAGCTCGGCGTCGGGGATCGAGTACGTGTGCTGGTCCTCCGGGAACGAGCCCGCGCGGACGTCGTCGATGTACGCGCCGAGGGCCGCGGAGATCTCCTCCGCGATCGTCGCGTACCGCTTGACGAAGCGCGGGGCGGGGCCGTCGTACATGCCGAGCAGGTCGTGCCAGACGAGCACCTGCCCGTCGCAGCTCGCGCCGGCGCCGATCCCGATCGTCGGGATCTCGAGCGCCTCCGTGATCCGCGCCGCCACCGGCGCCGGCACGGCCTCGAGCACCACCGAGAAGCAGCCCGCATCCTGCAGCGCGAGCGCCGCGTCGTACAGCTCGACCGCCGCGTCGGCCGTCCGACCCTGCGCACGAAAGCCCCCGAGCTTGATCGCCGACTGCGGCGTCAGCCCGATGTGGCCCATCACGGCGATGTTCGACTCCGCGATCGCCCGCGCCCGCGCCACCATCCGCCCTGCGCCTTCGAGCTTCACGCAGTCGGCGCCGCCCTCCTTGAGCATCCGAATCGCACTCCCGACGGCCTGCTCGTCCGAGATCTCGTACGTGCCGAACGGCAGGTCGCCGATCACGAGCGGACGGTGCGCGGCGCGCGTCACGGCGCGGGTGAGGAAGATCATCTCGTCGAGCGTCACCGGCACCGTCGACTCGTGGCCGAGCATCACCATCGCGGCGGAGTCGCCCACGAGCACGAGCTCGACGCCCGCCTCGTCGGCGAGGCGCGCGGCGGGCGCGTCGTAGGCGGTGACCATCGAGATGCGGTCGCCCCGGCGCTTCATCTCGCGCAGCTCGGGGAGCGCGAGCTTCCCGGGGGCGGGGGCGGTGGGGCCAGGATGGCGGGGCCGGGTGCTCATTCGTCTCCTTCCAGCAGCACGTTGTCGATCAGGCGGGTGGAGCCGACGCGGGCGGCGACGGCGAGGGTGCGGCCGTCGAGGTCGGCGACGGCGACGTAGTCGGGCTCGAGGCCGGCGTCGGCGAGGACGGCGCGGGCGCGGTTGGGATCACGAGTGGCGAGTGCGCGCGGGATCGCCAGCGCCCGCATGCGCTCCTCGTGCGACAGGCGCGCGTTGCGTGACGAGAGCGCAAGGCCGTCGTCGTCGCGGACGGTGGGGACGACGCGGATCTCGAGCTCGAGGTTGAGGTCGCGCACGAGCTGCTTCACGACGGCAACCTGCTGCGCGTCCTTGCGGCCGAAGTAGGCGACGTCGGGCCGGACGATCGTGAAGAGCTTCAGGCACGCCGTCGCGACGCCGCGGAAGTGACCGGGCCGCGCTTCCTCCTCGAGGCCGCTGGCGGCACCCTCGGGCTCGACCCAGGTCGCGAACCCGTCGGGATAGAACTCGGCGGGGGTGGGGGCGAAGAGGAGGTCGACCCCCGCCGCCGAGGCCGCCCGCTCGTCCGCGGCGCGATCGGTCGGGTACGCCGCGAGGTCGGCGGCGTCCGAGAACTGCGCCGGGTTGAGGAACAGGCTCGCGACGACCACGTCGCACTCCGATCGTGCGGCCGCGAACAGCGCGAGGTGCCCTGCGTGGAGGGCGCCCATCGTGGGGACGAGCCCGACCCTCGCCCCCGCGCGCAGAGGGGCGAGCGCATGCCGCAGCTCGGCAATCCGTGCAAACGTCTTCATCTGTGGGCTCCAGTTCCGCGGTGCGGATACCGGGCACCGCCCATCATACGTGCCGTCCGACGGCGTACGCAGGATTCCCGCGATGTGTTCGTCCTCGACGCTGGTACGCTGAGGCCGCGATGCCGATCTACGAGTACGTCTGCATGAGCTGCGAGTCGCACTTCGAGGAGCTCGTCCGGAACGACGAGACCCCGGCCTGCCCCGAGTGCGGGGCGACGAAGGCGAAGCGGCAGTTCTCGGTGTTCGCCGCCCACGGCACCAGCAAGCAGCCCAGCCTGCGCGGCCCCTCCGGGGCACCCGCCGCCGGCGGTGGCTGCTGTGGTGGGGCCTGTGGCTGCGGCCATTGACGCTCTGAGCGCAAACGGAGAGCTCAGCGCCTTCCGCGACGCCGTCGCGGGGTGCACGCGCTGCGTGCTCGCGCAGACGCGGACCCAGGTCGTCTTCGGCTCCGGCTCCCCGACCGCCGACCTGATGTTCGTCGGCGAGGCGCCCGGCTTCCACGAGGACAAGCAGGGCGTGCCGTTCGTCGGCGCCGCCGGTCAGCTGCTCGGGAAGCTCCTGGGCGAGATCGGGCTCACCCGCGAGGACGTATGGGTCTGCAACGTTCTCAAATGCCGGCCTCCCGGTAATCGCGACCCGCTGCCCGAGGAGATCGACGCCTGCGAGAGCCACCTCTTCCGCCAGATCGAGCTGATCCGGCCGAAGGTGATCTGCACCCTCGGCAACTTCGCCACGAAGCTGCTCTCCGGCCGTCCCGACGGGATCACGAAGGTGCACGGCCGCGAGCAGGAGGTGACGCTCGGCGGGACGAGCGTCACCCTCTTCCCGATCTTCCATCCCGCCGCCGCCCTGTACACGCCGCGCATGCTCGACACGCTCAAGGCCGACTTCGCCCGCCTGCCGGAGATCCTCGCCCGCGAGACCGCACCCCCGGAGGCCGTCGCCGCCGTGCCGGCGACCCCCGCGGCGGAGCCGGCCGCCGTCCAGCTCGGCCTCTTCTAACTCTCCCGCCCGCGAGGCGGCCGTGGGACGGCAATCGCCTATCGTGGGGCGGTGGAGACGGTCGTGGTGCGGAGCGGGTCGCAGGCGGAGACGGAGGCACTCGGAGGCCGGGTCGCGGAGCAGCTCGCGCCGGGCGACGTCGTCGGAGTCGCCGGCGACCTCGGCGCAGGCAAGACGACGTTCGTGCGCGGCGCGGCGCGTGCGCTCGGCGTCAGCTCGCCGGTTGCGAGCCCGACGTTCACGATCGGCCACCGCTACACCGGCCGCGTGCCGGTGGCGCACCTGGACCTCTACCGCCTCGACGGCCTCGGCGAGGAAGGCTGGGCCGACCTGGAGCCCTACTTCGATGGCACGATTGCGTTCGTCGAGTGGCCCGAACGTGCGGCCGGCTGGTTGCCCCCGCTGCGGGCGACCGTCACGATGAGCCACCTCGACGAGACGAGCCGGAGCATCAGGATCGACAGTGAAGACGATCTTCGCCTTTGACACCGCCACGACGACGACTGCGTGCGCGCTCCTGCGCGACGGGGAGCTCGTCGGGGAGCGCCTCACCGATGCCCGCTCGGTGCTCGCGGCCGCCGACGAGCTCGCACGCGAGGCGGGGATCGCGCCGCGCGAGATCGACCGCCTCGTGGTCGGCACCGGCCCGGGCAGCTTCACCTCGATCCGCATCGGCCTCGCCACCGCCCGCGGTCTCGCCCTCGCACTCGGCGCGCAGGCGGCCGGCGTCTCGACGCTCGAGGCCTTCGGCGGCGGCGTCCCGGTGATCGACGCCCGCCGCGGCGAGGTCTTCACCAGTGGTCCCGCGCTTGCGCGCCCGGAGGAGCTCGACGTCGCGGGCAACCGGCTCGTCGGCGACGGTGCCGTCCGGTACCGCGACGTCTTCGAAGCCGCCGGCGCCGACGTGCCCCCGGACGGCGATCCCTCGCATCTGCCCTCGGCCGCCCTCCTCGCCCGCCACGCCCGAGCCTTCGGCCCGGCGGAGGCGATCGAGCCCCTCTACCTCCGCGTCCCCGACGCCAGGCCCAGCGCATGACCGCGATCGGCGTCGACATCAGGCAGCTCGGGCTGTCGGACCTGAACTCGATCGACGCGATCGAGCAGCGCGCCTACCGCACCCCGTGGTCGCGCTCCATGTTCGCGTCGGAGCTCGCGAAGGCCAGCTCCGTCTGCCTCGGCGCGTTCGACGGCGAGCGCCTGATCGGCTACGTGATCAACTCCCGTTACGTCGACGCGTGGCACATCATGAACGTCGCCGTCGACCCCGACTACCGCCGCCGGGGCGTCGCGACGCGGCTCCTCGAGCAGGTGTTCGAGCAGACGAAGGACGACCAGCGCCGCGGCTACACCCTCGAGGTCCGCGTCTCCAACAACCGCGCGATCGAGCTCTACGAGAAGCTCGGCTTCGTCCGCCAGGGCATCCGCCGCGGCTACTACACCGACAACCGCGAGGACGCCCTGATCATGTGGAAGGACCCCGAGTAGCCGGGATCCTCGGGATCGAGACCTCGTGCGACGAGACGGCGGCGGCCGTCGTCACGCACCGCGGCGAGATCCTCTCGAACGTCGTTTCCTCGCAGGCCGACCTGCACCGGCAGTTCGGCGGCGTCGTCCCCGAGCTCGCCTCGCGGCGCCACCTGGAGCTGATCTCGCCCGTCATTCGCGAAGCGCTCGACGAGGCCGCGACCCCGCTCGGAGACCTCGATGCGATCGCCGTGACCACGGGGCCCGGCCTGATCGGAGCGCTCCTCGTCGGCCTCTCGGCCGCGAAAGGGCTCGCGTGGGGCCGCGGGCTTCCGCTCGTGCCGGTGAACCACCTGCACGGGCACGTCGCCTCGCTCTTCCTCGAGCCGCACGACCTCGAGCCGCCGTTCACGTGCCTGCTCGCGAGCGGCGGCCACACGCTCCTCCTCGACGTGCGAGGCCGGCGCTGGGAGGAGATGGAGGTCCTCGGGACGACGCTCGACGACGCCGCCGGCGAGGCGTTCGACAAGGGCGCGCGCCTGCTCGGGCTGCCGTATCCCGGCGGAGCGGAGGTCGACCGCCTCGCGAAGGAGGGTGATCCCGCCGCCTACGCCTTCCCGGTTGCGCGCGTCCCCGGCCTGGACTTCTCCTTCTCCGGCCTCAAGACGGCGCTCCTCTACGCCGTCCGGGGCCTCTCGCCGGCCGAGCTCGACGAGCGGCGCGCCGACCTCGCCGCGAGCTACCAGCGCGCGATCGTGCGCGCGCTCGTGGAGCGGATCGAGGCCGCCGGCGGCGAGCGCCTCGCGATCGTGGGCGGCGTCGCCGCGAACTCGGAGCTGCGGGCGTCGCTGCCCGAGGCGCACGCGGCGCCGCTCCGCCTGTGCACGGACAACGCCGCGATGATCGCGTCGGCCGGGAGGTACTCGGCCCACGTCCCCGCCGGCGAGTACCTTGCGTTGGATGCGTTTGCTTCGGCGCCCTGAGCTTCGCATCCTCCTCGTGGCGCTGATCGGCGCCGGCGCCTGGCTGACCGTCCGTCACTCGAAGACCCAGGAGCCGGCCCCCGCAGCCGCGGCCCCCGTCTCGTGGAGCGGCCTCGTCGGCCAGGCGCGGAGCCCGGTGAACCTGACCGGCCGCTACGTCGTCGTGCTCAAGACGCCGTCGGTCGCCGACCGGGTGGCGCAGGTGCAGCTCGCGACCGAGTCGGCGGAGCGCCGCTGGGCGGCCGAGGCGTTCGCCGCCCAGCAGCAGGTGCTGACGCAGCTCGCACGGCACGGCCTCAGCGTCCGCCCCGACTACAGCTATGCGCGCGTGCTCGACGGCTTCTCGGCCGCGCTCGACCCGCGCGCGGTCGTGCTGCTCGAGCACAACCCCGTCGTCGCCGGCGTCTACCCCGTCCGAGCCGCGTACCCCGCGACCCTCACGACCGCAGCCGCGGTGGGCCGCTCCCCCGTCAGCCTCCCCGGCTTCGACGGCACCGGCATCACGATCGCGCTCCTCGACACCGGCGTCGACCTGAAGCACCCCTTCCTGCGCACACGCGTCGAGCCCGGCATCGACGTCGTCGGCGGCACCGGGGACGCGTCGGCGCAGCCGGACCCGCAGCAGCGGCGCCTGGTCGAGCGGCACGGCACCGAGCTCGCGGGCATCCTCGTCGGCTCCGGCGGGCCCGGCGGTGCGCACGGCGTCGCGCCGGCTGCGACCGTGCTGCCGATCCGCGTCGCCGGCTGGCAACAGGACGCGACCGGGCGCGACGCGGTCTATGCCCGAAGCGATCAGCTGATCGCCGGCCTCGACCGCGCCGTCGATCCCAACGGCGACGGCGACACCCACGATGCCGTCCGGATCGCGCTGCTCGGCGTCGCCGAGCCCTTCGCCTCGTTCGCGGACAGCCCGGAGGCGCAGGCCGTCGACGCCGCGACGACCCTCGACACGCTGGTCGTGATGCCCGCGGGAAACGACGGCGCCGGCGGCCCGCTCTTCGGCACGCTCGCCGGCCCCGCGGGTGCTCCGTCGGCGCTCGCGGTCGCCGCCACCGACCCTCGTCCCGCCACCGGCGCGGTGCGGGTCGTCCTGCGCCAGGGCCTCGCCGTTCTCTCCGACGGCACGCTGCCGCTGCTCGGCACGACTGCGCCCGCCTCGACGCTCGAGCTCGAGCTCGCCTTGCCACGGCAGCGGGGAACGCTGACCGGCAAGGCGGCGGTCGTTCCCGCCGGCACGAACCCCGCCGCGCAGGTGAAGGCGGCCGTCGCGGCCGGGGCGGCGGCGGTCATCGTGTACGGGCGGCGCCTGCCGGGGGGCTCGCTGCCGGCCGTCGCCGTCCCCGTCGTCGGCGCCCCCGAGAGCTTCGTCAGCACGGTGCTGCCGGCGGTGCGGCAGGGGTACACGGTCGTGGCCACGGTCGGACGGGCGGCGACGGCTCCGAACGAGGAGGAGGGGCGCGTGGCGAGCTTCTCGTCCCGCGGCCTCACCTACGGCGGGCTCCTCGCTCCCCAGCTCGCCGCGCCCGGCATCGCCGTCGAGACCTCCGACCCCGGCTCCGCGGGCGACGCGGAGCCCGCCTACACCGCCGTGACCGGAACGAGCGCCGCCGCCGCCACGGTCGCGGGCGCGGCCGCGCTCGTGGCGGAGGCACGGCCGGGTCTCGGCGCCCGCGACCTCGCGAGCCTCCTCGCCGGCTACGCACGGTCCCTCGGCGCCGGGCCCACGGCGGCCGCCGCGGGGCTCGTCGATGGCGGCGCCGGGATCGGCGGGGGGGTCACAGCGGCGGTCACGACACACGGGTGCGGGCCCA
>Ga0335085_10008830_pt1 | contig 15298 bp, 13 predicted proteins | sample Lox_Sample_45_FD_206712 | JGI IMG/M metagenome (GOLD analysis project Ga0335085, IMG submission 206712) | Soil microbial communities from Loxahatchee National Wildlife Refuge, Florida, United States - Lox_Sample_4.5 | ecosystem: Environmental > Terrestrial > Soil > Wetlands | place: USA... | reverse complement strand
GCATATGTGCATCGAAATCCCCCCCAAGCATCCGGTGGCCTCGGTCATCGGATTCCTCAAAGGGAAGAGTGCCATCGCCTTGGCCCGGCTGTCCGGTAAAGAAAGAAACTTCAGCGGCGAGCATTTCTGGGCTCGTGGCTATGCTGTCTCCACCGTCGGTTTCGAACTCAACGAAGTCCGCCGATACATCCGCGAACAAGAGGACGCGGATGGAACCGGTGGGCGATTCTAGATCGTTAACCCCAGGCGCGCTTCAGCGCGACGCCTAAACCAATTGGGTAACCGCCTTTGAGGCGCCCCGCTCATCAGCCACCCGCTTTGCGGGGGGTGTCTGACTCCGAGAAGCTAGATGAGGCCAGCTCCAGCAGGACGCGGAAGGACCCCGCCAGCCTGTCATTCCGACGAGCCGCGGGCGAGGAGGAATCTCGTAGCGCCTCTGTTTTCGGAGTGAGATTCCTCGCGCAGCTTACCCTGAGCTCCTTCGCTGCGCTCGGAGCTTGTCCTGAGCAAGGCGAAGGAACCGTTCGCAGCAGACGAGCGAACGGGCTCGGAATGAAATGGTCCGGAAGCGTTATTCGACAAGCCGTTACTTTAGATTAGTATTGGTAGCTTGGGGTATTCGCCGGACCGGTCCGAATGATCTAGTGCCAACCCCGGCTCGAACACGCTCGCAACCGCAAGGCGGCGGAAGGTCCGCAAACGGAGGTAAGCCCGTGCGAAGAGTCTCCCTCACAATCCTGATGGTGTTTTGTTCGGCGGCGGTCCTGGCGCAGACGCCCGCGCCCCCCAAGGACTACACGGCTCACGTGGTGGGCTATGCCCACATGGATATGGCCTGGCTCTGGCGGTGGGAGGAGTCGATCCACGACATCATGTTCAACACCTTCAGCAACCAGGTGGAGTTGATGGACCGATTCCCGGACTACACCTACGCCCAGGACCAGGCCGTGGTCTTCGACATGGTGGAGCGCTACTACCCCGACTTGTTCAAGGCGATGGTCCAGAAGGCCCGGACCGGCAACCTGATTCCGGTGAGCTCCGGCTGGGTCCAGATGGACGAGAACGTCATCGATGGCGAATCGCTGGTGCGGCAGTTCCTTTACGGCCAGAAGTACAGCCGGGAGAAGTTCGGCCACTACATCCGGGCGGCGTGGCAGCCGGACGTCTTTGGCCACCCGCTCTCGATGCCGCAGATTGCGAGGAAGGCCGGGATTGACTTCTACCTTTTCAACCGGCCTCACGATCCGACCCGGCCGCCGATCATCTGGTGGCAAGGCTTGGACGGGACGCGCGTGCTGGGCTATACCACGCCGGGCGAATATACCCAGCCGATGGATCACGAGCACACCACCGTGCTGGGGATGAAGAACGCGGATCGGGCCGGGGTGAAGAACATCCTGGTGCTCTACGGCATGGGCGACCACGGCGGCGGCCCCAACCCCAACGACGTGGCCGGCATCGCCAAGTTGAACGCATCGCCCAACGACGTGCGCGTCAAGACCACCAACGTGTCGGACTACATCGATTTGCTGCTGACCGAAAAGAAGGATTTTCCGGTCTACGACAAGGAGATGAATCCGGTCTTTCCCGGCTGCTACACCACCCAGGTGGATATGAAGCGGCACAACCGCCAGGCTGAGCAACTCCTGCTCGACGCCGAGAAGATGTCGGAACTGGCGGTCTTCTTTGACTATCGCGACTACTACCCGAATCGCGACATTACCGAAGCCTGGAAACTGGCTTTGCTGAACCAGGCCCACGATCTGGCTGCCGGCTCCGGAATCGGTCCTATCTACGCCGACGCCGCCCGCCAGTACGACGAGGTATTTGAGCGCGGCAACCGGGCCTTGAACTTTTCTCTTCAGAACCTGGGGCTCCAGGTGGATACCCGCGGAGAAGGCGTGCCCGTCGTGGTTTATAACCCCCAGTCCTGGGACCGCAGCGACCTGGTCGTTACCGACGTATCAGCCCTTTCCCTTCCCGCACGCCTGATGGCGGTCCACGGCGCCGAGACCATCCCCGTCCAGGTGCTGAAGCCGCCAGCAAAGTCGGGCGCCCGCGAAACGGCCACCGTCGCCTTCGTGGCCCAGAAGGTTCCGCAGATGGGGCTGAAGCTCTACCGGCTTGTCCCCGAGGCCGGCAGCCGCAGCGCCTCGGCGGCCTCGCTTCAGGTTGGCTCGAAACCCCGGCCCTATCTCGAGAACGAGTTCTTACGGGTCGAGCTGAATCCCGAGACCGGCTACATCGCCCGGCTGTTTGACAAAGCCAACCAGCGCGAAGCGGTCCACGGCGAGGGCAATGCACTGATCGCCTGGGAAGACACCGCCGAACAGGCCAAGAAGACCTCGACCGAGTACGCGGGGCCTGCCTGGGACATCGGCTTGACGGGCAAGAAGTGGGAGCTGGGAAAAGCGTCCCGCATCGAGATCACAGAAGAAGGCCCGGTGCGCGCGACCATCAGGGTGGTCCACCGCTTCCGCGAGTCGGAATTCACCCAGGACATCAGCCTGATCGCGGGCCTGCCGCGGGTCGACGTCACCATGAAGACCGATTGGTACGAACGCGCCACGTTCCTCAAGGCCGGCTTCCCCGTCAACGTTGTATCGACAAAAGTCGCCGCCGAGATCCCCTACGGGGTCATTGAGCGCGACCAGACAGGCAAAGAGATGGTGATGGGGAAATGGGTCGACATCTCGGACGCCAACTACGGCGTCGCCATCCTCAACAACGGCCGCAACGGCTACGACGCCCAGGACAATGCGATCCACCTGTCCGTGATCCGCGGCCCGTGGGATCCGGACCCGCGCGCCGACGAGGGCGAGCACAGCTTTGCTTATTCCATCTATCCGCACCGCGGCGGATGGCGGGAGGGTCGAGTGGAGTTTGAAGCTATGGCCTTCAACTCGCCCCTGCTGGCGCTGCAGGAACCGGCGCACGCCAGCCCGCAGGAACAATGGGCCGGCAAGTCTGGCGGCCTGCCCGATTCCTATTCCTTCATCAAGACCAACAGCGACCACGTCGTCCTATATGCCATGAAGCAGATGGAGGGCTTCTACGACACGGACGCCATCCTGCGGTTCTTCGAATGTGCCGGCCAGCCCGGTGAGGTGACGATCCAGCTCCCGCGCCCGGTTCGGGTCGAAGAGACCAACCTGCTGGAAGACGTCGTCTTGGGACCGGTAGGCGAAGGCGAAACCATCCGCTTCCAGATGAAACCCTGGGAGATCAAAACGCTGCGATTGGCCAAACGTTAATTTCCACGTTCCGGCCCATGCACGGCTCGCCGGGCCTCGCGCAGAAAGCCGACCGGGTCCGAAGCTTGAAACACGTTCCGTCCAAAAACGATACCGGCGGCGCCGGCCCTGACGGAGCGTTCGATGACACCGAGCGCGCTGGCCTCCGTGATCTTGGGGCCTCCGGCGAGCAGGACCGGCACCAGGCTGGTCGAGACCATCTCGGCGGTGTCGGATTCCCGATCTAGGAAATCGGTCTTGATGAGGTCGGCGCCAAGTTCCCCGGCCATCCGCGTATGCAAGGCGACCAGCTCCTTGGTGTTCGGCCGCTCGACGCGGCTGCCGCGCGCCATCGATTCGATGATGTGCACCACCCCGAAGCGCTCGCAGTCCCGGTTCACTTCCGCGCTGCGCCGGACCTCCTCGGCCTCGGCTGCCGCATCGGTCGAACCAATAAACATGTAGGTGAGCACCGCGTCAGCGCCCCAGCGAACCGCATCTTCCACGGAGCCGATCGCGCAGGAGCGTCCCTCTTCAAAGCCCAGCAACTCGGCGTCGCGCCACATATTGGTCCAGTCGAGGCGGACAATAATACCGATCCCTCTGCCCGCCAACAGATCCGCGCAGGCGCGCAACATGCCCGGTGACAGCAGGACGGCATCGGCTCCGCCTTCGAGGAACATCCCGATGCGTTCACGATGCGGGCCGAGACCTGGGATGGGCCCCAGCATGGAGCCATGGTCAAAGGCGACCACCACCCCCTTGCGAGTATCGGCATCCAGGATCCGGTACAACCGTAGCGATTTTCCAAAGTCAGACATAAGCAGGCGTCCTCGGGCGGCCGTTCATCGTATCCTGGCCCGCCTCGCGCTTGTGGATCGGCCGCACGCCGTTCGTGCCGCAGACCCTTTGAATGCATCCCCGGCTCCCTGACAAGGCTAAAAAAGACCCTGCCGGTAAGGGAACCGGTCCTCCATGCCAAAGATTTCCGTCCAGGGCTTGATCCCGCCGGTCGTGGTCAGATCGCTCAGGTTCATGCCGCCGGCGCACACCGCGAATCGCAAGGTCTTCTCGTGACTCCAGCCCTGATAGAGGCCGTAGAGCACGCCGGCGCAGAAGGAATCGCCGGCGCCGGCGCTGCCGGCAATAAAGGCGTCCGGAAGCTGCAGAGAGGGTTGCATCAGCTCAAGACCGTCCCGGCTCAAGAGGTAAGCTCCCTCCGGAAAATGGATGACCACCAAATCGTTGACGCCATGCTCGAACAGCGCGGCTGCGGCCTGCTTGAGATGGCGCGGCAGAATCTTGCTGCCGGCGCGCAGGCTCACGCCCGACACCTTTTCGGCCTCGAAATCATTAATGATGCAATAGTTCGTATACTTCAGGGCCGGGGGGACGATCTGACGGGGCCGGTCGCTATCCTCCGAGACAAGGTCGATGGAGGTCTTGATGTTGCGCTCCTGGATTTCGTGCAGAAAGCGCGCGCCGACGGTTCCGAACCGGCTGTCCGGCTGATCCATCTCGTCCAGCAGTAGCAGATATCCGAGGTGAAGCCAGCCGACCGGCAGCTGATCCAAAGAGACGGCCAGGGGCCCGAACAACCGGTTCGCCCCCCGGTAGTGAAAGAAGGTTCGCTGCCCCGAACACCGGACGCAGTAGACGTCGGTGTACGATGTCGTCTCCGAGGCCGTGCGGCGGAGCTGGCGGGCGTCGATATTGGGAAATTGAGAGCACTCCGTCACGATGAAGTCGCCGTTGGCATCGGCGCCGATCAGGCCCACCGCGTAGAGATCCAGCGTGGCGTCGAACCTGGCGAGGTTCAGCATGACGTTGTGGGCGCACCCCCCGCCGCCGATCGCTTCCTCGAGGATGTTTGCCAGCCCGTTTTCACAAGGGTAGCCATCGATGACTTTCACGAGGTCGACGATCCAATTGCCCGCGCACGCGATCCCTTTCCGCTGGTCAGCCGCCATGAGAAAACCCTTCCCGCTCTGCGGAAGTCACAAAGTCCCGATTGTAACCGAATCGGCCGGAAGCAGCTTGACGTATACTGGCGAGCCAGAACCGCCAGATCATTTTGGGCGCTCGCCCAAGCGGAGGCCTTATGCTGATCGTTCACGTTCACATCCGGGTGCGGCCGGAACTCGTCGAGCCGTTCAAGCAAGCAACCATCGAGAATGCTCGAAACAGCGTGCAAGAGCCCGGCGTCGCCCGCTTCGACGTTGTCCAGCAGCAGGACGACCCGGCACGCTTCGTACTGGTGGAGGTGTACCGCACCACGGAAGCGGCCGCCCTCCACAAGGAGACCGCTCACTACCAGGCGTGGAGGGATCGGGCCGAACCCATGATGGCCGAACCGCGCACCCGCGTCGTCTACTCCGCCGTGTTTCCAGGCGACCAGGGCTGGTGAGGCGCCCATGAAGTTCGAATTTGCCACCGCCAGCCGCATCCTCTTTGGACCCGGGCTTGCGCGCGAGGTGGCACCGGCCGCCCGGGAGATGGGCAAGCGCGCCCTGGTGGTGACCCGGCGTTCCGGGGAGGCGGCCGCCTGGCTGGCGAAGCAGCTCGACGCGGCGGGAGTGTCGTGCGCGACGTTCGCCGTCTCGGGCGAGCCCACCCTCGACCGGCTGCGGGCCGGTGTGGCGCAGGCCCGGCAGGAGTCGTGCGACCTGGTCGTTGGCCTGGGCGGCGGCAGCGCGATCGACATGGGCAAAGCCATCGCGGCCCTCCTCACCAATCCCGGCGAGCCGCTGGACTATCTCGAAGTGGTGGGAAGCGGCCAGCCGCTGGGCCGCCCCGCCGCTCCATTCATTGCGATCCCGACTACGGCGGGCACCGGCTCCGAGGTTACGCGCAACGCGGTGCTGGGCTCGCCGGAACACCGGGTCAAGGTCAGCATGCGAAGCCCGTGGATGCTGCCGCGCCTGGCGGCCGTCGATCCCGAGCTGGCTCTGGACCTGCCGCCGGCGGTCACCGCCAGCACCGGGCTCGACGCTCTCACCCAACTGATCGAGCCCTATGTCTCGGGGCGCGCCAACCCTCTGACCGACGGCTTCTGCCTCGAAGGTCTGCGCTGCGTCCGCGGCTCGCTGCGCCGCGCCTATCATCATGGACATGACCTCGACGCCCGACAGCAAATGGCGCTGGCCAGTCTGCTCAGCGGCCTCTCGCTCGCCAACGCCGCCTTGGGGATCGTACATGGCTTCGCCGCGCCCATTGGGGGGATGTTCCCCGCCCCGCACGGGGCCGTCTGTGCGGCCGTGCTCCCTTACGGAATGGCGATCAACATTCGAGCCTTGCGCCAGCGCGCCGCCGGGTGCGAATCCCTGCTTCGCTATGAAACCGTGGCCCGCCTGCTCACCGGCAAGCCGGACGCTATCCCCGAAGACGGCACGTCGTGGGTGAGCGAATTGTGCCGCGAACTTGAGATTGCACCCCTTCGATCCTACGGAATCGGCGAAGCGGACGTCGCGGCTCTTGTCGAGAAAGCCTCCAGGGCGAGCAGCACCAAGGGCAACCCAATCGCGCTCACTCCCGGCGAAATGCGCGAGATTCTGGTGGGATCGTTGACGTAGAGAGCCCAGCCGCTCGTGAAGCGGCCTCGCCATCCCACGGACGCTGCGCCGCTCGATCAAGGACGATCCTCGAGGATCAGCTTCTGCACCCGCCAGTTCAACAGCTCGGCTACGTACAGCTCGTGCTCCGAAGGACAAGCGATTTCGTGGATCCATCCGAACTGCTTGAGCTGCTTGCCGGATTCTCCAAGCATGCCCAAGACCTTCCCGTCCAAGGTGAGCTTGTAGATCCGGCCCGGATAACCGTCGGCCGCGAAGAGCACCGGATGCGAACCCGGCGTGATGCAGATCGCCCACGGCGCGCCGGGCGCCATGGTTCCTGTGGTGGCGGCCGGTTTGTTGCCGATGGCCGGGCGGGTGTTGGGAGGGGCTGGCACATCGATAGTCATCTGGCGCAGGAATCTGCCCTCGCCGTCGAACACCTGAATGCGGCGGTTGCCGCGATCGGCCACGTAGACGCTGCCTTGCGCGTCCACCGCAATGCTGTGCGGGGTGTTGAACTGGCCGGGACCGTCGCCGGGTTCGCCCCAGGACTTGAGCCAGTTGCCGTCTTTGTCCACCTTGGCCACCCGGGAGTTAATGTAGCCGTCGCTGATGTAAGTGTTGCCGGCCGCGTCCCAGGCCATATCGGTCACCTGCCGGAACATGCCGTCCACCGGCGGCAGCGGCGGCTTGAGATGGCGCAGGGGAGCCGTGCCCTCGTCCGAGGCCTCCTGCTTGCGCCCGAAGACCATCGTGACGCGGCCTTCAGGGTTGAACTTGATCACCATGTCCGAACCCTTGTCCGCCGCCCAGATGTTGTCGTCCCTGTCGATTTTCACCGAGTGTGCGAACGACCAGGCATAGAGATTGTGGCCGATCTCACGCAGGAAGGTGCCGTCTGCACCGAACTCCAAAAGCTGCGCGGCGCTCGCCCCATAAGCCGGACCGGTGGTGTTGCCACGCGAGAAGACGAAGACGTGTCCCTTGGAGTTCACCGCCACGCCCGCAACTTCGCCGAAGTAGAGGTCGGGCGGCAGCTTTAGAAAATCGGGCACGGATCGATACGGAATTTCGGGCGGTTGCTGAGCGAAGACCGAAGAGCTGAGGCAGAAGAACAGCAGGAACAGCGACCGTCTCATCAAGGCCTCCCGGGAAGTAGCGTGGGGTTGTCTGGCAGGCGTGGAGGGACTCGAACCCCCGACCCTCGGATTAGAAATCCGATGCTCTATCCGGCTGAGCTACACGCCCGTCACCTATCCGGCTCAGCTTCATTCTAACCTATAGCCTCCGCTCCGCTGGCGCAATCCCGAGGTGGGAGCGAAATCTCTTTCCATCTCGCAGACTCTCGCCTAGAATCCAGATTCACCTTGATGGGCCTGACCATGGACGATTCGCGATGAGCGAAATGACTGCCGGCGCCGCCGCTGCCGCTAACCTGGAAGCCGAACCCCACCTGCGGCGCGTCCTCACGCTGTGGGACCTTATTTTCTACGGCATTGTTCTGATCCAGCCCATCGCGCCGGTTCCGCTCTTTGGCGTGGCGCAAAAGCTTTCCGACGGCCACTTCGTCACCACCATCTTCATCGCCATGTTCGCCATGATGATCACGGCCGTCAGTTACGGGCGCATGGCCTCGCTCTATCCGGCCGCCGGCTCGGCCTACACCTATGTCGGGCGCGGGCTGAATCCTCACCTCGGGTTCCTGGCGGGCTGGGCCATGATCCTCGACTACATCCTGCAGCCGGTGATCAATACGGTCTGGATCTCCACCGCCCTTCACGAGCGCTACCGCGACTACCACATTCCCCAGATTCCATTCGTCGTCTGGGCGGCGGTGATTGTCGGCATCATCACGCTGCTGAACCTGCGCGGGGTGAAGACCAGCGCGGTGGCGAACAAGGTCCTGTTGTTTTTCATGTTTATCGTGGTGGCCTTGTTCATCTACCTGGCGCTGCGGTACCTGTTTCATACCCAAGGGTGGCCGGGCGTCCTTTCGACCCAGCCCTTTTACAATCCTGCCACCTTCCGCTGGCCGACCGTGATGACCGCCACCTCTTTTGCCGCCCTGACCTATATCGGCTTCGACGGCGTCACCACCCTCTCGGAGGAGGTGGAGAACCCGAAGCGCAACGTCCTGCTGGCGACGGTGCTCACCTGCATCTTCGCCGGCGTCTTCAGCGCTCTGGAGGTTTATCTCGGCGCCCGCATCTGGCCCAACTGGCACACCTTCTCCAACCTGGAGACGGCGTTCATGGACGTTTGCCGGCAGGTCGGCGGCCTTCTGCTCTTTCACGGGATGGGCGCGATCCTTATGCTCGCCGCCTTCGGCAGCGCGCTGACCGGAGGGATGGGAGCGGCGCGCCTCCTGTTTGGGATGGGCCGGGACAACGTCGTGCCTCGCAGGATCTTCGGTCACGTCAGCGCCAAGAGCGGCACTCCAAGTTACAGCATCGTGTTCATCGCGGTCGCCTCCTTCGGCGGCGTGGTGGCGCTCAACTACATTGGCAACGCCTACGAGCACGCCGGCGAAACCCTCAATTTCGGCGCCTTCCTCGCCTTCATGGGCGTGAACCTGGCGACTTTCTGGCAATTCGCCGTCCGGAGACGGCCTGGCCGCAAACGCAGACCCCTCGCCGATGTCATCCTGCCGCTGTTTGGCTTCGCATTTTGCGGCCTGATCTGGTGGAACCTTAACCCCGTCGCTAAGAAAGTCGGAGCGATCTGGTTTGTCCTCGGCCTTGTGCTGCTGGTCGTCAAGACGCGTGGCTTCCGCGAGAAGCCCGTCATGATCAATTTCAGCGAAACCTGATCTCATGCCGGCCGATCCGGCGTCCATCGAACAAATCACTTATTATAAATAGTTTACGTGGTTCGCAGAACCTTAGGTTCGTTCAGGTTCGCTTAGGTTCGTTTGTTCCGTGCTCGCACGGCCGTGCTGATTCTAAAGCACTTATCTTGATTGTGCTCGCGAAAACTTGGGTTCCTTTAGGTTCGTTTTAGGTTCGTTTTTGCATCTTTTTATTGATTCTAAACAACTTCTTGGGTTCGTTTTTGAAATTTTCGACCCGGGGGGAGGGGGTCCTCCGGAGGGACATCCCTCTGCCGTTGAACCACCGGGCCCTTAGGCCGCTTCCGGGACTGGAGCTCCCGGCCCGGCTGCAGGACTCACGGGGCGGCCCGTCAGCTCGCGTTGCCAGCTCGTTCGGGTTGCCCCAGCCGGGCGCCTGTCCGACCCAGCCGACTAAGATTCGCATAGGGCTATGATGAGGCGCGGGAAGCAAAGGCTCAAGTAAAGTCTTGGTAAGGAGTTGGTCAAGAACGGGTAAACACTCAACTACCTGAAACTTCAGGGGAAACCGGTCAATACCGAAAACCTTTGGCGCTAATTCCGGTCCGGCGCGGACAATCGCACAGCCAGCGCACTGCGCCGGCCAGCCAGAAGCCCGGTTGCGGTATCCTGATCTGGCAGGATACGAGCGAGGGAATCCAGCTATATGGCACCAGACATGAAATGGGACGCCGCGCTCTACGACGACAAGCACTCCTTCGTTTGGAAATTGGCCGCCGGGCTCCTCGATCTACTCCAGGCCCGACCCGGCGAACGCATCCTCGATGTCGGCTGCGGCACCGGGCACCTGACGGCGCAGATCGCCGAAACGGGCGCCATTCCCACCGGCATTGACCGATCGCCGGACATGATTCGCCAGGCGCAGGAGAAATATCCCCAACTGCAGTTTCAGGTGATGGACGCCCGGGAGATCGCTTTCGCCGGGTGTTTTGACGCGGTTTTCTCGAACGCCATGCTGCACTGGATCCAAGAACCGAAACGCGTCGTGGCCGGAATCGCCGCGTGCCTGCGACCGGACGGCCGCTTCGTGGCCGAATTCGGGGGCAAGGGCAACAACGCGCAGTTTCTCGCCGCCGCTTCCCGCGCCTGGACGCGCCTGGGATTCGCCGGCGCCATGCCCCATCCCTGGTTCTATCCCAGCCTGGCGGAGTACGCCAGCTTGCTGGAACGCCACGGGCTCGAAGCGACCTACGCGACCCTCTTCGATCGTCCCACGCCCCTGGAAGACGGCGAACTTGGCCTGCGCCGCTGGATGGAGATGTTCGGGGACGCTTTCCTGGGGACGCTTTCCGACTCGCAGCGCCAGGAGTTCAAGGCCGCGGTCGAAACCGAGGGGCGGCCCGTCATGTTTCACGATTCCCACTGGATCATGGACTACCGCCGCTTGCGCATCGCGGCCCGGCGCCTCTGACCGGCGTCGGCCCGAACGGCGGGGAGGAGGATCATGAGCGACCGGGATTACGTCAGAGAAAACGAAGCATCGCGACGGGAATTGGCCGAGCTGATCGCGCGCCTCGAGGAGCCCGAATTTCAGTGCGTCGTCGGCTCCGGCTGGACGGTAGCGAGCCTGCTCTGCCACCTGGCTTTCTGGGATCAGCGAGCGCTGTTCCTGCTCAGGGAATGGCAGCGCGGCCAGTTCGAGCCATCCCAGCTTGGATCTCAGACGGTCGACTCCATCAACGAAGCCGCGAAAGCAATCGGTGACGCAGTGCCGGGTCCGGCAGCGGCCAAGCTCGCCATGGAAAGCGCGGCGGCATCGGACTCCGTGGTGGCTGGAATCACGGACGAGTTCGCCCAGCGGATCGTTTGGGCGGGGTATGAACGATACTTGAGACGTTACCTTCACCGCCGCGAACATCTTGAAAAGATTAAGGAAGCGCTCAACAAGCGGCCCGCCGGAGCAGCCTAGCGCTCAGGTTCGCCCCCCTCTCCAAAGGCCGGAGATAGACGGTCGATCCCCGAGCCAGACCATCAGGCTTCCCGGCGCCCCTTCCGGGCCCAACTCCCACAGCCATCGCCTGGTGGCCGCCTAGCCCTCGATCAGCAGGTGTGACCCTTATCACGGCAGCGCGGGAATCCGTCTGGGATAAGGATTAGTGCGGACGAACGGAAGGACAAAGCCATGCAAAGAGAAAAAAGCATTCAACTGCTGAACCAGTCGGTGGCCGCCGAGCTGCAGGCGGTGCACCAGTACATGTACTTCCACTTCCACTTGGATGATCTGGGTCTCCAGCCGCTAGCGGCCCTGTTCAAGCGCACCGCCATCCAGGAGATGGGACACGCGGAACGCCTGGCCGAACGCATCCTGTTCCTGAAAGGCGACGTGGAGATGGTCGCCGCCGGCCCGGTGGAGAAGATCCTCGAACCGGAAGGTATGCTGGCGAAGGGGATGGCGATGGAGGACGAAAGTGCCGAGTTTTATAACAAGGCCGCTCTCGCCTGCTCGGCGGAGGCGGACTCCGCCTCCAAGCAGATCTTCGAGCAACTGGTGGGCGACGAAGAGGGCCACTTCGCGCAGTTCGAGAAGCAGCACGATAACGTCAAATGCTTCGGCCCAAGCTACCTGGCATTGCAATCCTTCGGCGGTCAGATACCCGAGGAGAAAGGGGAATCCGGGGAGTAGTTGCCGGCCCGGCCGGTTCGCGCAGCCGCCAGGACCGGGCATGGGTTCGCAGGGCTGCTGTCGCGCTCGGCGGCGCCCCCATAGCCCGTCCCAGCTATAATGACGCGATGTTCCCCTACGACCCAGATCTCCTCGCGCTCCTCGGAACCCCCGCTACATCAATCGCGGCCGTGCTCCAAACCTTGCAGGCCATCGAAGCCCAATGTGCCGACCACGATGGTCTGAAGTGGTTCAACTGGCTCTATCGGCAGGTGACCCAGGCGGTGGAGCAGCGGGTCGTGTCCGGTGGCTTTGCCGATCCGGCCTGGCTCGCCGAACTGGACGTGCAGTTTGCTCGCCTCTACTTTGTCGCGCTGTCGTCTTGGCTATCCGGCCAACCCACGCCCGGCTGCTGGCAGGCGCTGTTCGAGCTTCGCGACCATGCGGCGATCGCCCGCATTCAGTTCGCGCTCGCCGGCATCAACGCCCACATCAACCACGACCTGCCGGAGGCCATCACCGCCACCTGCGAGGCCACCGGCAACAGCCCGCAACGGGACACGCACTACGACGACTACACCGCGCTGAACACGACGCTCGACAGCCTGATCGAGTCCGCCAAACAAACCTTGCACGTCCGTCTGCCCGGCGATCCGCTGCCGCCAGTCTCTCACCTGGAGGACACGGTGGCGGCCTGGAGCGTCAGCGCCGCCCGCGAAGCTGCCTGGCGGAACGCCGAGCTCCTCTGGCACCTGCGCACCTTCCCGCCGCTCTCTTCGGGCTTTATGGAGAGCCTCGACGGTCTCACCACCGTCGCCGGCAAGGCGCTGCTCGTTCCTGTCCCGTGAGATGCCTTGAAGTTTGAGGATGGGATCTCTGACGGCCGACCTTCGCGCGCAGAGAGACACCCCTCCGGAGGTGGCGCGGGAGAAATCTCCGGAGGCGGGTCTCAGGAGGAATCGCGTCACGCGCCGGCAGTTGCCTTCTCGGGGGCGAGGCTCACCCACTTCTCGAGCCGCGCGCTATCGAGCACGGCTTCGGCCACGGCTTGCGTCTCGAGCGCATCGCGAAAGTCGGGTCGCACCCGCTCACCCTTCTTCAGGCACTGCAGGAAGTCCGCCAGGGCGTTGACGAACGTATGCTCGTAGCCGATCACGCAGCCGGGCACCCACCAGTTGGCCATGTAAGGATGCTCCGCCCCAGTCACGAGAATGGTTCGCCAGCCCTGCACGTGGGCGGGCTCGTCGTGGTTGAAGTACTGCAGTTGGTGCATGTCCTCCAGATCGAAGTAAAGGGAGCCTTTGTCGCCGTTGATCTCGAAACTGTTCTTGTTCTTGCGGCCGCGGGCGTAACGGGTAGCCTCAAAGGTGCCGTTGGACCCGTTGGTAAAGCGCACCAGGAAGGTACACACATCGTCCAACTCGACCTGAACCGGACGCCCGTCAGGCCGCTGCCGGTCGCGGATGAAAATCTCCGTCATGCCGCACACGCTGGCGACGGGGCCATTGAGCCAGAGAGCGGTGTCGATGTTGTGAGTGGACAGGTCGCCCGAGACTCCGGCGCCGGCGACATCCTTGTCGAGGCGCCAGGTGCCGGCGCCGCCAACCGGCACCTTGGCAGAGATGGTCCAGTCCTGCAGATAGGTGGCACGGTAGTGAAATACTCTCCCAAGACCTCCTTCCTCGACCATCTGACGGGCGAGCGCAATGGCCGGCACGCGCCGGTAATTGAACCAGACCATATTCGGCCGGCCCGACTTTTCCACGGCCTGCGTCATCTCGCGCGCCTGGACCAGGTTCATGGCAAGCGGCTTCTCGCAAAGGATAATCTTCCCTTGCGCGGCAGCCGCCAGCGCAATCTCGTGGTGAGTGTTGTTCGGAGAGCAGATGTCGATAGCGTCGATATCGGGCGATTCCACGAGCCGGCGCCAGTCGGTCTCCACCCGTTCCGACGGTCAGAGCAGACTGCACTTGTGCCCCATTCGCCTTTGGGATGGGCAGAAATACTTCATCCCTTTCACCCGCTGCGTGGCCGGCGATTCGAAGTTCTCAAGAAACGGCGCGTCGCCGGCGTCGACACGCTCATTCTCCGTGAGCTGGAGCGTGGCACCCTCACCGTTCCGCGCGAGTGGACCGACTGGGCTGATCCCTCCCCGGATGACTCGTTAACCCTGCCGCCGCACCGGCTCTCTGTCGACTGCCTTTTCGAACTCGTGGCGCTATTGGATGCACTGCCTGCGCCCAGTCCTCCTCCCCCCGGAAAGGATCTGCAAAAAAGAATTGACAAAGGAGATTCCTGATGTTAGTGTCAGACCAGTTGTTGACGTGGTCCGATAATGTCGAAGCAGACCACCGCCGTCTTGCGAAAGCGCCGCCAAGCGCTCCTGCGCCAATTGCCCCCGCTCAAAGCTGTCCTTCGGGGTTCCCTCATCGAGCGCTACAAACGCTGTGGCAAGCCCGGATGCAAATGTGCCGACGGTCGCGGTCATGGGCCCAAGTACTATCTCTCGGTGAGCTTTCCCGGCCGGCGCCCACAAATGGACTACGTCCCGCAAGAGTCTTACGCGCAGGCGAGCGAGTTCCTGGCCAATTACCACCACGCTCGCCAGATCTTAGAGGAGATCTGCGAAATCAACCGCGAGCTCCTACGCCGTCGCGAGAAGCTTTAAAAGACCGCCATGAGCGAAGCGCCGTCATCCCTCCGCGCACCGATCGATCCGGGACGGGGCGGCGTGCTCCTCGCCAATATGCTCGAAAGCTGGCTCGACCACGACCCCAGCTGCACCGCCAGCGCGGAGGCCAGGGATGAATCCGAAGATTCAAGAACATCACCGCAGCAAGCCGGCCTACATTTATCTGCGCCAGTCGACGCCGGGCCAAGTTCTGCACCATCGGGAGAGCACGGAGCGCCAGTACGCCTTGCGCGAGAAGGCGCAGGAACTGGGCTGGAGCGAATCCCTGATTCGCACCCTCGACCAGGATTTGGGAAAGACGGGAACGGAGATGACGCGGCGGGAGGACTTCAAGACTTTAGTGGCCGATGTCTCGATGGGCCAGGTGGG